>Ga0164241_10001692_pt1 | contig 26161 bp, 27 predicted proteins | sample OricomyardsoilBY_FD_108780 | JGI IMG/M metagenome (GOLD analysis project Ga0164241, IMG submission 108780) | Backyard soil microbial communities from Emeryville, California, USA - Original compost - Back yard soil (BY) | ecosystem: Environmental > Terrestrial > Soil > Unclassified | place: USA... | reverse complement strand
AGGCGCGCGAGGAGACGGAGAAGAAGACTCACGGAAACTTCCCCGCGCCTCTTGCAGCGATCAAGGCTGTCGAGACCGGCATGATGGAAGGGATGCCGGCCGGCTTGCGTGATGAATCCCGGTTGTTCGGCGAGATGGCGGTTACCGAAGTATCGAAGCAGCTGATATTCCTGTTCTTCGCGACGACTGCGTTGAAGAAGGACAGCGGCCTACCGCCGGGTCACACCGCGATGCCTGTTGCGATCGAAAAGATCGGCGTCATCGGTTCCGGTTTCATGGGAGCGGGCATCGCTGGACTGGCGATACAGAAGGGGACCATCGTTCGCATGAAGGATTCCGACTGGCCCCGCATCGGGAAAGGACTGAGCGCCATCAGCAGCGTCGTTAAGGAACGGCTTGCGAAGCATCAGATCACACGCGTCCAGTATGCCGACACGATGTCGCTCGTTACGGGTACGGTTGATTACAGCGGATTCGCGAACGCCGATCTCGTGATTGAAGCCGTCTTCGAAGATCTGGATGTGAAACACGCGGTACTTCGCGAAGTCGAGGAAGTGATGAAACCGCAAGCAATCTTCGCGACGAATACGAGTACGATTCCGATAGCGCGTATTGCTGAAGTGTCACGTCGGCCCGAGCGCGTGCTTGGGATGCACTTCTTTTCACCCGTCAACAAGATGCCGTTGCTCGAGGTGATAGTGACGCCTCGGACGTCGGACGCCGTAGCCGCCACCGCGGTCTCGTATGGCAAGAAGCTCGGCAAGACGGTGATAGTGGTAAACGACGCGCCGGGATTCTACGTCAATCGAATCCTCACGCCGTACATAAGCGAGGCCGGACGACTACTGGACGAGGGTGTCACCATCGAGGCAATCGACAAGGCACTCGTCGATTTCGGTTTTCCAGTTGGGCCGATTACTCTGGTCGACGAAGTCGGCCTCGACATTGCCGGCAAGGTTGGACACATCATGTTCGAGGAATACGGAGAACGATTCGAACAGCCGCAAGCGCTGCGCAGCGTGATCGATTCGGGCCGTTTCGGCCGCAAATCCCGGAAGGGCTTCTACGTCTATGACGAAGCCGGAAGGAAGGGAGGGGTCGACAGCTCAGTTTACGAGATCTTCGCTCCCGGCCGGCAGCACACGGAACTCGCGGAGGAGGACATTCAGCGCCGCACGGTGTTCTCGATGCTGAACGAGGCTGCCAGGTGCCTCGAAGACGAGATCATCCGTTCGCCCCGCGACGGCGACGTCGGAGCTGTATTCGGCATTGGCTTTCCCCCGTTCCGTGGCGGCCCCTTCAGGTACATGGACAGCCTGGGTCTGGATTCACTTCTGCAACAACTGGATGATCTGAACGTAAGGTTTCCAGGGAGGTTCGAAGCGGCACCGATTCTCCTCCAGATGGCCCGTTCGAATTCGCGCTTCTACCCGTAGTACCAACCCAATATCAGAGTCATGAGCCAAACGAGCACTCGCGCAATACGCGGCATCGCGGTCGCCACGGCCGCTTCACTCGTAGCCGCGTGCGCGGCGCGAATCGATCCATCGCGACCGAATTTTCCGATGCCGGAGACTCGCGCGGAAGCGACCAATTACAACCAGACATCGACGTACGCCGACGTCATCGCGTTCATGAACGGGCTACGGTCCAGGAACGCTCCGATCACCTTCGGTGTCATCGGGAAGACGACCGAGGGTCGCGACATCCCTTACATGATCTTGTCGAGACCGATGGTCACGACCCCGGAGCAGGCGCGCGCTCTCGGGCGACCGATCGTGTATGTCAACGCCAACATCCACGCGGGCGAGGTCGAAGGGAAGGAGGCATTGCTCGCACTGGCCCGCGATCTGACTTACCAGCGTGGTCCCAATGTGCTCGATTCGCTCGTTCTCATCGCCATTCCCATCTACAACGCCGATGGCAACGAGAAGTTCAAGGATGAAGCGATAAACAGAGGCGAGCAGAATGGGCCCGCGTTGGTCGGACAGCGCCCGAACGGCCAGGGCTTCGATCTGAACAGGGACTACATCAAGGCAGAGGCACCCGAAACTCGTGCAGCGCTCGCGATGTTCGACAAGTGGGATCCTGACGTATATGTCGATCTGCACACCACCGATGGAAGCCTCCACGGGTTCGCGCTCACGTATTCTCCGTCATTGAATCCCGCGTCGTACGCGCCGGGATTTGCCGGTACGCTCACTAGAGACACGATCCTTCCCGAAATTCGCTCGCGCATGCACAATCGCGGGTATGAAGTTTTCGATTACGGAAACTTCGGGTCCGGTTACGGCCGCGAGGAGCTCACAGATACGGTGAAGAAGGGTTGGCGTACGTACGAGCACCTGCCGCGATACGGCACGAATTATTACGGCATTCGTGGACGCATTTCCATTCTGAGCGAAGCGTACTCACACGATCCGTTCAAGCGTCGTGTCGCATCCACGTATGCGTTCGTTCAGGAAATCCTTTCTGCCACGGCCAGGCATGCAACCGAGATCGAGCAGATTCGGTCCACCGCCGACAACGTCCAGGAACCCGAAGTTCCGATCCGATCACGGATGACGACCAAGCCGTTTGACGGTCCGATTCCATTCGAGGTGCTGCAACGAACGGGCGACTCCACGCGCACGCAGGCTGGCTTGCCGAAGGGTATTCGTAGAACAGGTCGTTTCATCACGCAGGTGATGCCGATATACGACAGGTTCGAACCGACATTGTCGATCGAAAAGCCGGAAGCTTACATCCTGCCCAACGACCCCAAGATTGTTGCGCTGCTCCAGTTGCACGGACTGAGCGTCAAGCCGTTTCTTCCGCAACCGTCCGCCGGTCGTGTTTCCACGTTCACGGTGGATTCTGTTGTGACATCGCAGCGCGCTTTCCAGGGTCACAAGGAGACGCGAATCACAGGCACATGGAGCACTCCATCCGCCTCAAACATGCCAAGCGGCAATCCTAAAGGATATGTAATCGTCTCGGCGACTGGGCGCTTCGGTCCGCTGGCTGCGTATATCCTCGAACCCCAGTCGGATGACGGGCTCGTCGATTGGAACTTCCTCGACTCCGACATAAAGTCGGGCACGCCGTTTCCGGTAACTCGCCTCTACAAGTAACTACAAGTAACATGATCCGTAACGCACTGCTGTATCTGTCCAACCAGCCACGGGTATTCAAGTTCGTCAAGACCAATCGCCTCGCCAAGGGATTTGCATCCCGATTCGTGGCTGGGGAAACCCTGGAGACCGCCGTACCCGCTGTTCGCGAACTGAATCGGCGCGGAATCACCGCGTCGCTCGATCTGCTTGGTGAGAGTGTCCATAACGAAGCAGAGGCTCGCGCCGCGGGCGCGGAATATCTCAAGATCCTGGATCGAATAGCGCGCGAGAAGCTCGACGCGAATGTGAGCGTGAAGCTCACAGCGATGGGTCTCGACGTATCCGAGGAATTATGCGTATCGATCATGTACGATGTGCTCGAACGTGCACGCAAGTACGAAAGCTTTGTCCGCCTGGACATGGAAGCCAGCGGATACACGCAGAAGACACTCGAGCTGTTCGAGAACAGGCTGTATCCGGAGTTTCGCGGAACTGTCGGCGTCGTGCTTCAAGCATATCTGTACCGCACGCAGGCGGATGTCGAGCACATGAACACCCTTGGTGCGCGTGTTCGTATCTGCAAGGGTGCGTACAAGGAACCGGCGGCGGTCGCGTTTCCCGAGAAAAAGGATGTCGACATCAACTACGTGAAGTGCATGCAGGAGTTGATACTCGACGGCAATTATCCGGGAGTCGCTACTCATGACGAGGCGATTCTCGAGGCGGCGAAGACATTTGCGCGCGAGAATCACATCAAGCCGGAACAGTTCGAATTCCAGATGCTGTACGGCGTTCGGCGCGATCTGCAGGAGAAGATCGTCAACGAAGGTTGGCGCATGCGCTGCTACGTGCCATTCGGTACGCAGTGGTATCCGTACCTGATGCGACGCCTCGCCGAGCGCCCCGCGAATGTCGCGTTCATGACGGGCAATATCATCAAGGAGATGGTGCGCGGCCGAGGTTGAGCCGCCACCACGACCCGTATGGGCCGATTTCTTCCCGCCAAGCACGATGCCGGCGACGCCAACACGATTGGCGGATATCGTGCGGTGCATTCACGGCCCGCTGCGTTCGAAGGTAAGGATGGCGCGTCATATAGCGTCGAGCTTGTTGCCAATGAGGTCCAAGATCCACGTGGGCGTTTTGGCGCTTATATCCTTTTCGTTCGGTGGCGCATGGGAGACCCGGTAGCAACGGGCCATCTCGAAACAGACTACATCGCATTCGGTGATTCCGAGGCGGACGCGCTCCAGTCGCTCGGTGGAACCCTTCTGAACGATGTGAAGCGCGCCCTCGATGAATTGATCACGCTCGCGGACACACCAACCCGCCCCTGGTACGACGTCATGCGAGATTCGTGACACGTACTCCCCGACGAATGCAGGAAAGCGCCGACGGCCCGCTCCACTTGGGCCGCGTTCTTTCTGGTACAGGTGGTGTCTGGCAGGTACGAGATGATCTTGGCGAAGTTCGTGACGCGTCTCTTCGCGGGCGACTCAAGCTGGTGAGCGATTCCGGGGTCAAGCTCTCGGTCGGTGATAATGTGCAGCTGCTCGAGGGTGAGCGAGGTCATGGCTGGATGATCACGGAGATCATCCCGCGATCGTCACAGCTCGCACGCCGCGAGCCCGGCGGTCGTGCTGGCGAACGTGTCGTGGTTGCAAACCTCGATCAGGTCGTCGTCGTATTTGCAGCGGCGAATCCGGAGCCGCATCCGCGGATGCTGGATCGTTTTCTGGTGATCGCGGAAGCGAACGCGCTCACGTCGCGTATCGTGATCAACAAATCAGAACTCGCGCCGGAACGAGCTACCCGCGCCCGTTTTATAGATTATGAGGCCGCCGGTTATCCCGTTCACTATACGAGCGTCGCGAATGCTACCGGTCTCGACGAGCTGCATGTCGCATTCGATGGAAAGACGAGCGCGCTGAGCGGCCCGTCAGGAGTCGGCAAGTCCTCCCTGATGAACGCACTTTATCCCGGGCTCAACCTGCGCGTCGGCGATGTCAGTGCGTCGGTGAACAAGGGCAGACACACGACTGTGGGAGCAGTGATGCACCCGCTGCCGGGCGGCGGTTATGTAGCTGACACGCCGGGCCTCCGGGAAGTCGGTGTGTGGGGACTGAAGCCTGTCGACTTGCCGGACTGCTTCCCCGAATTCCGGCCGTTCGTGCACGAATGCCGCTTCGGTGACTGCTCACACCTGGCGGAGCCGGGTTGCGCGGTGATAGCCGCAGTTACGGCCGGCTCTGTGAGCGCAGCCAGGTACGACAGTTATTCGAGATTGAGAGTCGAGCTCGCGGAAACCGAGAAGCGCTGGAGTAAAAAGACTCTCTGATCAGCGCTGATTCATTCGACCTTGAGAACGCTCGTGCTTCGCGCGATGAAGAGCAGCGTGATTGCGACTGAAATAACGATCGTCATCACGTCAGAGAGCAGATGCCCACGCCACGATGCTGTGCGGGCCGCCTGAATAAGGTGACTGACGAGAAGCTTGTGCGCGCCGACATCGAGAGCGCCGGCGAGAGCGCCTGACATCGCTGCGCCGAGCGCCAGCATCCCCTTACCCGTGAGCCGGCCGCGACCACGTCCCGAGGCCAGCAGAGCCAGCCAGCAGCCCAGCGTCGCGACCGCCGTGCGTTCGGCTAGTTGCACCGCAGAGTTGATCCATAGCGAGGTCATGATCCCCGGCCCCATCACTCGGCGAAGAAAGAGATTTAGCGGGATGAATCCGACCGCGAAGGAGATCACCGCATACGCGAGTGCAAAGAGTGCCACGGCAGCCGAAACGCGGATTGCTCTGCGTGCGCCGGAAGAGTATAGATGGCCTCTGGAATCGTCTTTCTTCATGGTTCTGATATGACTTCGGATACAGGCAATCGGTCACCAGAGGAGTCTGCGATTTCTGGCGTGCCGGTGGAGCTTATGCCGGTCGTGCGATGGTCGGATGGGCTGAGAGCGCGTCGGCGAGAGCCGAAATTGTGCGGGGATCGTCCGGCGCTGCCGCGTAGGGAACTTGTATTACTGGCACCCTGAGCAGCAGTTCCTTGAGTAGCGCGAGGTTGGTGCGTTCCGCCGTGCCACCTCGTTCACGAGTGAGCGTCGTGAGGATGACTGCACGCGTTCGGAGGCCTTGCGCCTTTGCGATCTGGAAAGTCGTGAGAACCTGATTCACCGCACCGCTCCGATTTGGCGCGACGATCACGATATCGACGCCCCATCGCTGGAAGAGTGTCGCAAAGTTTTCGGTTTCCGTGATCGGCATGAGCAGCCCACCGGAATCCTCGACGACGACTGCGTCACTGAGCGTGCAGAGTTCGGCGAATGCACGATCGAGAATGCCGGTGTCGATCGGAGAATGCGCTCTGCGAGCTTCTATGAGCGGTGCCGCCGCGTCCTCGAACGTGTACGGCTGGACGAGCTGCGATGGATACGGAGCGCGGCAGGCTGCCTGTAGACGCTGAATCTCGTCCGCGCCCTTTTTTCCTACTGGCTTCATCGGCGCAACGCGCGCGCCGGCATCGCGCATCGCGACAATTATCGCACATGCGACGACGGTCTTGCCGACGCCATTGTCAGTACCAACGACGCCGAGGCGAGTCAGAGCGATGCCAGGAATGACGAAATCCGCGAAGGTCTGGTCGGGCCTCTTTCGTCAGCCCTGGGCCGCCGACGCAACCGCGCTCTTCTCACCGTTCAGCGTGAGCGTCCAGTCCACCGGGATGTCCGTGCGCAGCGAGTCGCGAACCGAACAATACTTGTTGATCGCGAGATCGATTGCGCGCTCCGCGTGTACCGGTTCGATTCCCGCGCCCTTGATATCGAAATTGAGCGTCGCGCTCGCGAGCCGCTTGGGCGTGCCATCGACTCGCGTTGCCTGTACGTCGACCTCCAGTGACTCGACGGGCGTCTTGCGCTTGGCGAGGATGTCAACGACGTCCACCGAGACGCAGCCTCCGAGAGCGGAGAGAAGCGTGGTCACGGGGCCGGTTCCTGTTTTTCCGCTGACATCCATCCGGATCGTTGCGGTGTCTGGTCCATTCGCGTCGAATCTGTGCTCTCCGGCCCAGACGACTCTGGCGGATGCTGGGATGGTGCCGCTCACGAGCCAACCTCGATGGGAGCGCGCACGCTGTTGCCCCATTCTGTCCAGGAGCCGTCGTAGTTGCGAACGTTCGGGTAGCCCAACAGATACTTGAGCACGAACCATGTGTGGGCTGATCGCTCCCCGATTCTGCAGTAGGTGATGACATCGTCGGCCGCCGAGAGTCCCTGTTCACGCTCGTAGATGGCGCGCAGATCCGGCGCCGACTTGAAAGTCGCGTCCGCGTTTGCCGCGCGAGCCCAGGGAACGGAGCGAGCGCCGGGAATGTGGCCGCCACGGAGAGTTCCTTCCTGCGGATAGTCCGGCATGTGTGTGCGCTCACCGGAGAATTCCTGTGGGCTCCGTACGTCCAGCAACGGCTTGTTGTCCTGTGACTGCTTGAGAGCATCGTCGAAGAAGGCGCGGATCTGTTCATCCGATCGTGCTGGCGCCACGTACGAAGTGGCCGGGAACGATGGCCGGTCCGTTGTCATCTCACGCCCCTCTGTTTCCCATTTGGCGCGACCGCCATCGAGAATACGCGCATTCCTGAACCCGAACAGCTGGAACACCCAGAAGGCATATGTAGCCCACCAGTTGCTCTTGTCTCCATAGAAGATCACCGTTTTCGACTCGTCGATCCCGCGTGCGCGCAACAGCTTCTGGAACTGCGTGCTCCCGACATAATCTCGAATTACCTGATCGTTGAGATCAGCATGCCAGTCGAGCTTCTGTGCTCCGGGAATGTGCCCGAGCTCATACAGCAGCACGTCCTCGTCGCATTCGACGATCCTGATGGAGTCGTCATTCAGATGCTCGGCGAGCCAGCCGGTGCTGACGAGAAATTCGGGGTGAGCGTACCGCTTGGCGGCAATTTCGGGGTCTATAGCTGGCATAAACAGCAGTTTATAGGAGAGGGATTCGTACTCAATTACTATACGTGGAATATGGCACTCTTACCGCGTCCGATGGAATCGTATTCGCGCCATGTCATCGTTTGCACGGGCGGGTACTGCTCTCCGGACCGGCGCGGACGGGCTCTGTATTCATTGTTGGCGACACTGCTCCAGCGAGAGGGTTTGCTGTTCGGTCCCGGCCGGGTGAAACGGGGCGAGACGCCGTGCCTCGGAGTATGTGAATGCGGGCCGATTGTGGTTGTGTATCCGGAGGGCGTCTGGTACGGCGCTGTCACCCCTGCATTGCTGGAACGCATAGTCGTCGAACACCTCAAGGGCGGTCACGAAGTCGAGGAAGCAGTCTTTCACCGAATCTCCGCCGGGCCATCGCCAGCGGGCGGCGAGTAGTCGAACTCGATCCTCAGCGCCGTCGCAGCTGGAATCACCCGTTAAATTTTGAAAGGCTTGACGAACCCCATAGATCCGCGACGGCTCGCCCTCGGGGCGGCACAGAAACTCCTTTTTGACGGACGTGACCCGGAGACGATCCTGAATCGGATCGCCAGCATGGGAAACGAACCGTCCCAACCCTCGTATCGCCCTATGTCACGACCCCGCGACAGAATTCTGGCCAACCTCGACGACATGTATCGCGAGGCGTTCGAGCGCGCCAAGGCTACCGGTGACCAGTCCCAGATGGCCACCCTCGATTTCGCCTATCGTCGCGAACAGCTGTACTTCGAGATTCTTCTCGATGTTCGTGATGCAATGGAACGAAAATAGGCGCTGACAGTTGATCGCGGAGATGCTCGGTTCTCCGCTGCTGCCATGGATCGCGTTCAACGCGGCCGTCCTGGCAGCACTGGCTATCGATCTCGGACTATTCAGCAGCAACAAGAAGCTCTCGGTGAAGGAGGCGGCTGCTCGTAGTGCCGTCTGGGTTTCACTTGCGCTGATTTTCGCGGCTGGAGTCTTCTACTTCCAGGGTCATCTCGCTGGTGTCGAGTTCATCACTGGTTATCTCGTCGAGTACTCGCTCTCAGTCGACAATATCTTTGTCATCGTACTCATCTTCTCCTACTTCGACATCAAGGAGGAGTATCAGCATCGCGTATTGTTCTGGGGAATCCTTGGCGCACTCGTGATGCGCGGCGCGATGATCGCTGCCGGCGCTGCTCTGTTCAACCGTTTCGAGTGGATCACCTACGTCTTTGGAGTATTTCTGGTGATCACCGGCGTCCGGATGGGGCTTGGAGGGGAAAAACACGTCGATCCCGGCGCCAATCCTGTTCTGAAACTTGTACGACGCATCATTCCCGTGTTCAACGATTATCAGGGCGAACACTTCTTTGTGCACGCGCCGGACGAGGCAGGAGTGCGCCGCAGAATGGCGACTCCATTGTTCGTCGTCCTTGTACTAATCGAGACCATGGATCTCGTATTCGCGGTCGACAGCATCCCGGCGGTATTTGCAGTAACTCGGGTGCCGTTTCTCGTATATACGTCGAACGTCGCGGCGATTCTCGGTCTCAGGTCGCTGTACTTCCTCCTTTCCGGTGCAGTCAGCAAGTTGCGCTACCTCACGGTAGGACTTGCGATCATCCTGGTGTTTGTCGGCCTCAAGATGCTCACCGCACACTGGTATGCGTTCCCCACGCTCGCATCGCTTGGCGTGATCGTTCTAATCCTCGCGACCGCGGCGGTCGCTTCGATACGCGCGGATAGACGGGAAGCGGTGTGACGGTCGATCACATGACCATGATCGTCACGAACGCGCGGGTGAAAACGGGAGATCCGGTACGCCCATGGGCCACGGCGCTCGGGATCAGAGACGGCAAGCTTGCAGTTGTAGGCTCGGCAGCAGAGATTCTCAAGATGGCCAGTACCGATACGAAGGTTGTGGACGCACGCGGACAACTCGTCGAATTGTCTCCGGATGTCCGCGTCGGCATCAGCACGACTGTGACGATTGACGCCAACGGCGGTGTGCGTCTGCACGCCGGAGATGGGTAGTCGGTGTGACATTGTCCAAGGCGAACCCGCTGGATCGGATTTTCGGGTCCAAGGCTGCTGTTCGCGTGTTGCGCGTACTCACCTCGGGCGGCGAACATGCTCCGCCGCGAATCGCGCGCGAAACGAAGACGAGTCGACCCGCGGTGCGCGAGGCGATAATCCGCCTCGAAAATGAAGGCGTCGTGGAACGCGTAGGCGACGGACGCAATGTGTTGTACAGACTCTCCTCGAATCACCCACTCGCAAAACGAATCGTGAAACTATTCAAGACTGAGGCGAAGCGCGGCACACTCGCCGGGATATTGCTGCTGTGTGCATCATCACTGATGGCGCAGGGTGTTACCAACGCACCTGCTGACCTGATAGTCACCGGCGGTCATATCTACACCGTGGATGACACACGTCCGGCTGCGCAGGCGTTCGCGATACGGAACGGCGTCTTTGTCTTCGTCGGATCGGAGAGCGAAGCGATGGCTCTGAAGGGTCCCGACACGCGTGTGCTGGATCTGCACGGCGCGACTGCGCTTCCCGGCCTCGCTGATGCGCACGGTCACCTCACCGAACTCGGCGAAACCCTGCACGAAGCTGATCTTGCCGGCAGTCTTTCGTACGAAGAGGTCATAGAACGTACGAAGAAGCACTCCGGCAGCGTTCCGGCTGGCGAATGGATCAGAGGGCATGGCTGGGATCAGAATCGATGGGCATCCAAGCAGTTCCCCACGGCTGATGCGCTGACGCGCGCATTCCCCAACAATCCTGTAGTACTCGAACGCATCGACGGGCACGCATTGCTCGCCAACGCTCGCGCCATGGAAGCGGCGAAAATCACCGAGGCCACCAAGGATCCGACTGGCGGACGCATCGTGCGCGGCGCCAACGGCAACCCGACAGGCGTATTCGTCGACAACGCACAGAGTCTGATCGATCGCGCGGTTCCGGCTCCGACCGACGCGCAGCTCGAACAGGCAATCTCGGCGGCAATTACTGACGTACACAGCTGGGGACTCGTCTCGATTCACGATCCGGGTGAGCCGCGCAGGATCATCGACGTAATGGAATCCATGGCGAAGAAAGGAACCTTCGACCTGCGCGGTTACATACTCATTGCAGACGACAGCGCCGCGATCGCGCATTACTACACGCTCGGTCCGCGTAGCGCGATGTACGATGGCCACCTCTGGGTGCGCGCGATCAAGCTCTACGCCGACGGCGCACTCGGCTCGCGTGGCGCCGCGCTGCTGTCTCCGTACTCCGATGATCCAGGCAACACCGGACTCCTCGTTTCCAGCGAGGCACATCTTCAGAGCGTTGCAACGTCCGCGCTGCGACACGGCTTCCAGGTAGCAACGCACGCCATTGGCGATCGCGGCAATCGAAACGCGCTGGACGCTTACGAAGGAGCGCTCAAAGCCGTGCCGACGGCCGATCATCGTTTCCGTATCGAGCATGCACAGATTCTCGATCCGGCAGATATTCCGCGATTCGCACAACTCGGTATCATCCCAAGCATGCAGGCGAGCCATCAGACCAGTGACATGCGCTGGGCGGAGGATCGACTCGGGCCGTCACGCATTCGTGGCGCGTACGCCTGGCGCTCGCTGCTCAACACCGGCGTAATCATTCCCAATGGCACCGATTTTCCGGTAGAGAACGTCAACCCGCTCATCACGTTCCACAGCGCAGTCACGCGTGCCGATTCCACCGGCTGGCCGGATGGCGGATGGTATCCGGAGCAGAAGATGACGCGCGATGAAGCACTCAAGTCGATGACGATCTGGGCTGCGTACGCTGGATTCCAGGAGCACGTGATGGGCTCGATCACACCGGGCAAGTACGCTGACTTCACAGTGCTCGATCAGGACATCATGACCATTCCGGCCAGCGATATCCTGAAGACGCACGTGCTTTCGACCTACATGGGCGGAAAGAGCGTTTACGAGCGGAAGTAGCATTTGTACTCGACCTGTCTTTTCTGCCATGGCGATCTCGGTGCGAACGAGGTCGTAGAGCACTTTCCCGTCGGACGCCGACTAGCGTTCGACGGGGAGAAGGGCAGGCTGTGGGTCATCTGCCGGTCGTGCGAGCGCTGGAATCTCACGCCACTCGAGGAACGCTGGGAGGCGATCGAAGAGTGTGAACGACTCTTTCGCGGCACCTCGCTCCGCATGTCCACCGATCATATCGGACTGGCCCGTGTGAGCGAGGGGCTCGAGCTCGTGCGTGTCGGGAGTCCGCAGAGACCAGAGATGGCGGCGTGGCGTTATGGGGATCAGTTCGGCAGACGCCGCAGGCGCTACTACATGATCGCTGCAGGAGGCGCGGTTGCCGTCGGAGCGGTTGTTTCAGGTTATGCTGCACTGGGACTCTTCGCTGGCGGTGGCGCCTCGTTCATCAACATGCCAGTACAGGCGATCGCGGCCGTGCGCAGTCGTCGAGTGATCGCGAGAGTTCCGACGCCGGAGGGAATTGTTCCCGTCACAAGGGGACTTCTCTCGAAGGCCCGGATTGTTCAGGATGGCGGTTCTGATTGGCAACTGTCGCTCGCCTACAAAAAGGATCGGCCAAAAGGCGTGTTTCGCTGGTGGGAATACAACCCGCACCGTGGCGGGAAGGACACGGTCCTGCTTGACTCGCGCGACGCATTGCCGGCTCTCGCCGCGATTCTTCCGACTGTGAACGGCAGCGGCGGAAGCAAGCGCAACGTGGAGTCCGCAGTAAAGCTCGTTGAAGAGTCTGGCAGTGCGTCAAGATTGTTGAACACTGCGGCATCGCTCGCTACCAAGCCTGGTTGGAACGCAACTACGCAAGGTAGGCTGTCGAAGATTCCTGTCGAGGCGCGCCTGGCTCTCGAGATGGTCACGCATGAGGACGACGAGCGTCGCGCGCTCGAGGGTGAACTCGCGGTACTCGAAGCGCGTTGGAAGGAGGCCGAGGAGATCGCGGGGATATCGGACAACATGTTCATGCCCACGTCTGTGACTGAGTGGATTCGGAAGGTTCGCTCGTAGGCTTACGGACAGGGCCGACCTTCCGAAATCCGGCTGACCATCGTTGGTGTACTATCTGATTCACCTGATCACGGGGTAACCGTGGCCACACCGTTGCTTGAGTTTTTTGGTCTCGTTCCAGGCGCCTCCAAACGAGGCACTGTCGACGTAGTCGCACCCGTTCGCACCTTCGCGGATGTCATCCTTCCGCCAAAAACGCGGCAGACCCTGGAACAGGCGCTCGCGCAGGTACGGAACCATGACCTGATCTTTCGGGAGTGGGGTCTCGGCGAACGTCACGCAACCGGACTCGGTCTCGCATTCAACTTCGCCGGTCCTCCAGGCACCGGGAAAACCATTTGTGCCGAAGCCATTGCGCAGGCGCTCGGTCGTCGTCTGCTCGTGGTGCGGTATTCAGAGATGGAGTCAATGTGGGCTGGTGAAACGCCCAAGAACGTTGCCGCGGTATTTCGCGTCGCCGATGAACAGGGTGCAGTGCTGTTCTTTGATGAAGCAGATGCGATCGCGGCCCGTCGCTCGACGCAAACGCTGCAGCCCATCCAACGCGAGTCCAACACGACGGTAAATGTTTTGCTGCGCGAGCTGGAGAGTTTCAACGGGGTCGTGATTTTCGCAACCAATCTCGCCGCGAACTTCGATCCGGCGTTCGAAAGACGAATCAGAACACACGTACTGTTTGAACGACCGGGCGCCGTCGAGCGCGAACAGATCTGGCGCGTGCAGATCCACCCCGAGAAGACACCGCTCGCGGCCGATGTCGATTTTCATGTGCTTGCTGATCTATTCGATGCGAGCGGTGGCGAGATCAAGAACGCTGTATTGAAAGCCGCCGCGATTGCCGCATCCGAACCGGCAACGGACTCGCCACGTGCGATCCACCAGGCGCATTTCGAGGAGGCGATGCGCGATGTGCTGCTTGCCAAGAGCGTCATGCGGCAATCGCTGTTCGATGGCGAGCCGACTCCGGAGGATACCTCGGAGAAACGCGTGATGGCTGCGTTCGAATCGGCGCAGTCACGCTGGGCAGCCGCGATGCGAACCACGTTGATGGTGGCCGGTGTTGCGCTCGCACTGGCGGCAGTTTCTCTGTTCGTCGCGCTCGTGCGCCGATGAGCACCTGAATCGGACGATCGTCCGTCAATTCCCGCTGGTCGGATTGGATTACCCGTCGAAGACGTCAATGTTCCCGACGTTTGACGACGTTGCTGACTCGGTATCTACACCACGTTTCGCTTAACGCGTGCGGTTCGGTAGCGTCTCATCTGGTAGCCACGCGCACAGTGTATTGCTGCGTGCGACAACCGAGGAGAAGATACAGACATGAAGATGCAATTCCTATCAGTAGCGGCGGTGGCCCTTATGGCCGCGCCCATGCTGAATGCACAGGTAACAACGACTCCCACACCACCCAACACAGCGACGCGCACTGGCGCACGCTCGCGCATGGGTCCGCGCCGCGGTGGGCCGGGCATGATGAAAAGCCTGAACCTCTCCGCCGACCAGCAGGCGAGGTTGAAAGCGATCCGCACCAAGTACGCGGCGCAGATGAAAAGTGCACGCGCGGGATCCAAACCAGACTTCGACGCGATGAAGGCCGCACGCACTCGTGGCGATACCGCTGCGATGCGTTCGCTGCGTGACAAGATGCGCGCCGATATGGCACCGAGCATGAAGCTGAGACAGCAGCAGATGGCTGAAACCCGTGCGGTATTGACCCCTGATCAGCAGAAGAAGTTCGACGCTCAACAGGACAGCATGAAAGCCAGAATGGGTCGGCGGGGTATGCGCGGCCCACGAGGAATGCGGCCACCGGCAACCAGGCCATCCGTGCCGCAGCAGCCAGGCGGACCGAGCATCTAGCTCATTTGGCAAGGTTTTTCGAACCAACAGCGCGGGCAGTCCACATTGGATTGCCCGCGCTGTTTTTCGCTCATCGCCGATCTGCGTTAATGCCTGATATTCTCCACATCGAACAGTCCACCAATCCAATCAACGGGGAATACCATGAAGATTCAACGCACACTGCTGGCAATCGCGACCTCATGCATCGCGGCCACCTGCCTCACAGCCACCACTCTTCACGCTCAATCCACCGCTGACCGTCCTCGCGCAAAGGCAGCGATGTGGAACGCGCTGAGCCTTTCCGAATCGCAACAGTCACGTGTGAAAGCGATTCATGCCAAATACGCAGCCTCCGTGAAGGCGGCGCAACAACAAGCCAAGGACAGCGCGGCGCGGATCAACGACACCGAACTGGCCGAGGTCCGAAATATCCTTACGTCGGATCAGCAGCAGACATTCGACACCTACCTGACCGGAAAAAAACGCGCGAAGCGCAGGTCCGGCGTGAAGATGATGCCGGTGAAGATCGGAATCCCTCGGTGAAAGTCGTCATCCCGCCGAGCCCCGACGTCATCCAGCCGCGCAACGACGTCATCCCGCCGAATGGCGGGATCCATGGACGAGGCTGCGTATCCACGACCAACTCCAGAAAGTACCCAATGCTCGGAATCCCGACAGTCTACATCCTCGCTAACAAACCGCATGGCACTCTCTACACCGGAGTCACATCCCAACTCACGAAGCGCCTCTGGCAGCATCGAGAAGGTTGCGCAGACGGTTTTACGAAACGGTACGGAATCATGCGTTTGGTCTGGTACGAACAGCACGCCGATATGGTAACCGCTATCAAGCGCGAGAAGACGATCAAACGCTGGCCGCGTCGTTGGAAATTCAGCATCATTCAGGGCTCGAATCCCGAATGGAAAGATCTGTGGTCTGCGATTGTTGAACGTTGACTCTCCGCGCTTGCAATGCTCCGTAGATGGATCCCGCCATTCGGCGGGGTGACATCGGTGCTCGGCGGGGTGACTTCCCCTCTCGGGATGACTTCCACTGCGGGCCGATGTGGTCGATTGTAAATTTCAACCTTGAGATGTCTTCGTTCCCACCATCCCCGCGACCGTCGCTTTCCGTCGACTCTGTCGTCATCCGGCGTGTCGAGTCGATGGCGGAGTACGAGGAGTGCGTCGCCATCGAGCGCGAAACGTGGGGAAGTCAGTTCACGGAGGCGGTGCCAACCACGATCCTCCGTATCGCCCAGGAGGTCGGCGGGGTCACGGCCGCGGCGTTTGATCCGCATGGAAAGATGCTGGGCTTCGTTTTCGGGATCACCGGTCTCCGGAATGGCGAACTGGCCCACTGGTCCGATATGCTCGCCGTACGGGTCAGCGCGCGCGACATGGGCCTCGGCAAGCGACTCAAGAACTTCCAGCGCGATCTCCTGCGCGCAATGGGCGTCCGGACCATGTACTGGACCTACGACCCTCTCGTCGCGCGCAACGCGTACCTGAATCTCAATCAGCTGGGTGCGCGCGCTGCCGAGTATCGACGCAATTTCTATGGCGAGGACACCGGCAGCATCATGCACGCGGCACTCGGTACCGACAGATTCATCGTCGCGTGGAGTCTCGATGGCACGCCTCGCCTCCAGCATCCTGCCACCGACTGGTCGGACGCCCCTCTGATCAACATGACGCTGCCGACAACGTTGCCAGAAGCGAAACGAGTTCGCATCGCGATTCCGGATGACATTTTCGCTGTGCTCGAAACTCAACCGGACGAAGCGCATGTCTGGCGCGCAACCACCAGACACGCGCTCATGATGTACCTCGAGCAGGGCTACACCGTTGCTGGCTTCACTCGCGCTGATGGCGCAGTGCCGGCGACTTATCTTCTGGCGAAATAGCCGCTCCCACCGAACAATCCCATGATTCGCATCCGCGAGATTGAACTGCACGAAATCCGGCTTCCACTCAAGGAACCCTTCCGAATCTCGTCCGGTCTCTGCACGGAACGACGAATCATGCTCCTCAAGGTTCGCGACGCCGATGGCGTAACCGTGTGGAGTGAGTGCGTTGCTGCTGAGGAACCGAACTACGCATCCGAGACGATCGACATGGCATGGATGGTCGTCTCGGAGTACGTCGCGCCGCGCGTGTTCGCGGCGGAATTCGAGCAGGCCGCCGACGTCCACGCCGCCCTCGATCACAACTTCCGCGGCCATAACATGGCCAAGGCAGCCGTCGAGATGGCGTCGTGGGCGCTCATAGCACAGCGGGACGCGATCCCTCTCGCTCGATTGCTCGGCGGCACGCGCACGGAAATCCCGACCGGCATATCGATCGGCATTCAGGCGTCACCAGAAGCGCTTGTTCAACGGGTCGATCGAGCACTCGCCGATGGATATCGGAAGATAAAGTGCAAGATCGAACCTGGCCACGATCTCGAGTTTCTGCGAGCGGTGCGCGCCGCGTATCCGGATGCTCCACTGATGGCGGATGCCAACAATGCGTATACTCTGAAGGACGCAGCGCATCTCAAGCAGCTCGATCCGCTGCATCTTGTAATGATCGAACAACCACTTGCCTACGACGACATCGTGCGGCACGCCGAGCTCCAGAGCATGTTGACGACTCCTATCTGCCTCGATGAGTCCATTACGAGCGTCGATCGCGCGGAAGACATGATCACACTGAAAAGCGGTCGCATCATCAATATCAAACCTGGGCGCGTCGGTGGTTTGCAGCAGGCTCGCGCGATTCATGATCTTTGTGCTAACCACGGCATCCCTGTTTGGTGCGGTGGCATGCTCGAAAGCGGTGTTGGCCGCGCATACAATGTCGCGCTCGCGTCGCTGCCCAATTTTTCGATACCAGGCGACCTGAGCCCGAGCTCCCGCTACTGGGAACAGGATATCGTCAATCCCGAATGGATCATGAGCGCTGACGGAATCATCCAAGTCCCGCTGGGTCACGCCGGAATCGGCGTCGCTGTTGATGAAGACAGAATCGACAATATCACCGTCCGCAAGCAATCTCTCCGCGCTCACTGAAGGTTCCAAACTAGATCATGAAAACAGAGCCGCAGTAGCAATGAACGCGAACATGACCGAGTCTCCATCCCACGTACCGTCAGCCGTTCGTGATCTTTTCCCGGGCGATACTGTACTCCAACTGTCGTCGCTTCGCCGCGATCTGCATCGCAATCCTGAACTTTCGTGGAATGAGAGCAGAACGGTCGAGCTGCTGGCTGCGACCGTTAGCGGTTTCGGCGTCTCCGATGTTACTCGTGTTGCCAGCACTGGTCTGGTTGTCCGAGTACCGGGCCTGGATCGCTCGGCGCCGGTCGTAGCGCTGCGTGGCGACATTGATGCACTTCCCATTCAGGAAGATACCGGACTCCCGTTTGCATCCGTGAATCCCGGTGTAATGCACGCATGTGGACACGATGTGCACGCAACCTGGACTGTGGCTGCAACTCAACTTCTGCTTAGGTCACCTGCACGCGGAGATGTACTCGCCATATTCCAGCCGGCAGAGGAAGTCGGTGAAGGCGCTCGCGCGATCATCGAGAGCGGCGTCCTCGATTCCGTTCGCGCGATTTTCGGTGGACACGTCGACAGACGGTTTGAGGTAGGGCAGGTCGTCGCGCAGGAGGGCGCGCTTGCGGCTTCCACGGACACGTTCCGGATCACGATCACTGGCGCCGGATCACACGGTGCGCGCCCGCAGGAATCGCGCGATCCGATAGTCGGCGCCGCCGCGCTGGTCGGCGCGTTGCAGACAATAGTCTCGCGCCGGCTCGACCCGGCAATGCCCGGTGTCGTGACAGTTGGTACGATCAACGGTGGAACGGCAGCGAACATCATTCCGGACGCGGTTCAATTGAGCGGTACGATCCGCGCAACCACAAATGAATCGAGAGCGCTCCTCACCGCAGAAGTTCGGCGCATGGCCGAAGCCATTGCGGCAACATACGGACTGACGGCGAAAGTTACGTTATCAGGCGGAACACCGCCGATCGTGAATCCGGCAAATGCGATCGGCTGGGCCCGCGAGGCTGTCACCACCGTTCTCGGAGCGGATGCGCTTACACCGCTCGGCACCACCAACATGGGCGGCGAAGACTTCGCCGAATACATGCAGAACATTCCCGGCTGTTTCATGCGCATCGGCGCCCGCGAGACCGGCGGGAAGGTGATTGGTGCTCATTCACCTGGCTATTACGCAGATGAAGGCGCCCTTTTTATTGGTGCAGCAGTGCTGGCCGAGTGTGCACGGGTATCTTCAGCTGTACTGGCTCAGTAGTCAACCGGTCGCAAATACGACTCTCCAATCGCAGTCGGACTGAGCATCGCAACCGTCGGCAACTTGCGCTTCCAGTGGGTCGAGTCGAGTCGCTTGCGGACGATATTCACATCGGATTCCGCGAACCCGTGCGCGACGATTTCCTCCGGCTTGTAACCGGTCAGCAGCCAGTTGAGAATTTCATCCGCCTTCGCGTACGAAATGCCGAAATCGCCCTCGTCAGTCTGACCCTGAATGAGATCCGCTGACGCCGGTTTGTTGATGATGACGTCCGGAACTCCCAGATAGCGCGCCAGTTCCCATACCTGCGTCTTGAACAGATCTCCGAGCGGGTTGATCGGTGGCGAATCGTCGGCGTGCCAGGTGAAGTAGCCGAAAAGGCGCTCAGTTTTGTTGCCTGTGCCAACAGGTAGTGCGCGATATTTCGCGGAGAGATCGAACAGCGCGATCATCCGCATCCGCGCCATGACATTGCCGCGCCGAGATCCGTCGACGTCCGGCTCGGTGGCAAAGTACCCATCGACCGCCGCAGATATGTCCACTGTGCGCTCTGTAAGTCCGAGCGAGTCGATGATCAGCTTAGCATGTTCGAGCGACTGCGGGCTGCTCGTGCGATACGGCATCCGGATAGCAATCGTGTTCTCCGCTCCGAGTGCGCGCGCGCAGAGGAAACCGGTAACAGCGGAATCCACACCACCTGACATACCAACGACTGCTTTCTCGAATCCGCGCCGCTTGAACTCCGCGCGCAGGAACGCGACGAGCCATTCAGTGGCGAGCGCGCAATCGAGCGCCAGTGGTGGTGGCGTTGTTGTTGTCACAATTGGCGCGACCACTTTCATCGCAATTACTCGCGCTCGCCTGCGCGCTGGAGCGATCTCAGCATGTGCGGCAGCATCGTGCGCAGATCGGCGAGCAATGGTGACGAAGCGCGCGCCCGCGTGATATCCTGCAGATCCAGCGTGACTGCGATCGACGCCTCGTCCCAAAGCGGCGCGCGCGCGCGAACGTCTCCATCCGGTCCCGCAATCACCGATCCGCCTGGAAACGCCTTTCCACCTTCATTGCCAGTGAGCTGTATCACGGTAAAGAAGACGCCGTGCTCTTCAGCACGATCTCGCGCGAGCCGCTCCCACCGGTGCATGCTCGCCGGTCCGCGCATCTCTTCATCCGGCTGCGGCCATGCACCGCGCGCAGGAGACGCCGATGGAACGAAGATGATCTGCGCCCCGTCCAGCGCGGCCGCGGTTGCGGTCACCGCATGCCACGCATCCTCGCAGATTAGAATTGCTGCGCGTCCCCACCTGGTATCGAACGCGCGAATGCCCAGGCCGTGCTCGACGAACCGTTCCTCATCGAACAAACCGTACGTGGGGAGAAACAGCTTCCGGTGAACGTGCGCGATGTACGGCGCCTCGCCGCCGAGCGTCACGTATATCGCGCTGTTGAAGTACGTGTTCTCGTGCAATTCATAGAAGCCAGCTACGACGTCCACCTGGCCCGTGCAGTGCGCGCGAAACGCACCATTCAGGTCGCGGGCAAATACCTCGGCGGGAAGAGCAACGTCCCGCACGCCGCCCTCGACGAAATAGCCTGTCAACACGGTTTCGGAGAAAGCGATGACATCAGGACGCTGCTCAATATTCACGAGCCTGTCGAACAGTCGTTCGAATCGCTTCAGATTCCCGCTATAATCGCCCTTTCTGGGTTGGAACTGAACTATCGTGAGATTCACCGAATCTGCCATGCTGGAAACTTCACACGAATGGAAGTGTCACGGTAGATGGATTGACTTCGCTCGCAGCGTTCCTTCGCTCACCAGAACGGACTTGCCCGCGACTCGCACCGTTTCGACGACACCGTTCCTGCGTTCCGCGGAGATCATCAACGTACTCGGCCGTCCCATCTCGACACCCTGGGCAACTCTCCAGCGCAATGTCGCGTCGTCCGCAGATCTTTTTGCCAGATAACCGGCTAGACACACTGCCGCAGAACCGGTCGCTGGGTCTTCACCGATTCCGAGATCCGGAGCGAACATTCGAGCGCGTATCACGTCACTGCTGACCGCGGCGCTGACATCGAACAGAAAGATCTCGCGAGCCCACGTTCCGGCGAGCACTCGCTCGAACGCAGCGCGATCGAGTCGCGCGCGACCGACGGCGTCGCGACTTTTCAACGGAACCACCAGAAAGGGCACGCCACACGAAACGGCTTCTGGTCCGAACTCGCCTGTCGATACATCCGATTCACTCACGGACAACACGGACGCCAATTCTTTCGCGCCAGGAACACTGCTTCGGAATTCCGGTGGCTGCGCCGCAGTCAGCTCCGCGGAAACGGGGGTGCCATTCTCGACCTGAATCGTTACCGCAACGGGCCCGACGCCCTCTTCCAGAACAATTCGCGTCTCACCATCGGTGAGCGGAATCATGCCGCTCGCTGCAAGCAGGAAAGCAGTACCGATCGTCGGGTGACCTGCAAATGGGAGCTCTCGGCCAGGCGTGAAGATACGTACGCGTCGCGTGTGCGCCGGATCTTCTGGTGGTAGAACAAACACGGTCTCCGATAGGTTGAACTCGCGAGTGATTTGTTCCATCTGCTCCGTACTCAAACCGCGCGCATCGGTCAGCACAGCAAGTGGATTGCCCCCGAATAGCGTGTCGGTGAATACGTCTAGCGTGCGATATGAGTACGAGTCGGTCATACCATCGGACTCGGCTTGGGCGTTATGCCGAAAGAAACCGCGTTCTGATATGCGCGATGATTCGGATCGCGCCATTCCGTGTCGATGATGCTGTAGTAAACGGTGTCACGCACTCGTCCATCACGCACAACTCTGTGCTGGCGGAAAATTCCCTCGCATTTTGCTCCTAGTCGCTCAATTGCAGCACGCGACCTGGCGTTCCGAACATCGGTCTTGATCTCCACGCGAAGTGCGCCCCACGTGTCGAACGCGTGCTGGAGCATGAGCGACTTTGCCTCGCCGTTGATACCGGTCCGCTGACGGTTTGGACTCATCCACGTCCATCCGATTTCCACGCGATGATCCCCGAGGTCGATCGCGGCGAACCGTGTCGATCCGATGATTTCCCCAGTAACGGCGTCGGTCGTGGCGAACGGGATCGCCGTGCCGGCATCGCGCTCGGCAAGTGCGACATCTACATAGTGTCGCATGTCATCGACCTTGTTCATGGGAAGGGTTCCCGTGAGTTCCCATATCTGCGGGAAGTTCGCTGCCGCGAATAGCGCGTCCACCTGCTCGCGCTGCAGGGGAATGAGCCGGACCTTGTGACCCGTCAGCGTCACGGGCTCGATGGTCATCGGGACCTGCTTGATGTAGCGCGTGTTCTCGTCCATTTGATCCTGTCTCTCGAGTCAGGCCATGAATCTAACTGGTACGGGCCTGACTCATTGCACGTCGTAGGCGCGACGTCGCCGCGCCTACAGCCTACAGGATCTCTGTTGCCCGAGCTTCCTCTTCGTTGCGTCTCTTGCCGCCGAACTCCGCGGGAAGATTGTAGTGGCGATGACGAACGGCAGCCGCGTCGATTCGCGCGACCTCCTCCGGAGCCGCGGCGATGTACTCGGTCGGCACATGCGTGCCGCGGCGTGCGAGCTTCTCGGTCATGATGGTGTACCGCATCATCAGCGACGAGATGATGAATGCCGCCGTGCAACCGCCGAGCAGCGGTAGCAACCCGATTGGCTGCCTGGTGGTCTCAAACGCGAACACGACCGACGTCAACAGCGCGCGCGATGCCCCCGCAAAGATTGCAGCCATGCCAACCAGGGCTGCGATGCGCGGATCGATGCCCAGGCCGGGGAACCAGTGAACACACAGTATTCCCAGAAGTGCGCCAAGTCCGCCGCCGATCGTGAACAACGGCGCGAGCGTACCACCGGATGTTCCGCTCCCAAGTGCAATCGACCATGATACGAACTTGAGAACCACCAGCGATAGTAGCACCACGTTCGTGAAATTGCCGGCCAGGATGTTCGAGATGTTGTCGTAGCCGACACCGAGCGTGCGCGGCTCGAAGTATCCGATGACGCCCACCACCAGAGCTCCGATTGCCGGGAACCACATCCAGTGTACCGGCAACTTCTCGAACCCTTCTTCGATGTAGTAGAGCGACTTCGTGACGAACACTGCCGCTACTCCCACCACCGCGCCGAGCACCATGTACATGACCAGCGCTTCACCACTCGGCTGGGTCAGCGCCTGCATCTGGAACACGCCTGCCGAACCTTCGAATACCATGCGGATACCTGTTGCCGTCGCTGATGCAAGCGCGACGGGAACGAGCGAACGCGGACGGTATTCAAACAACAACAACTCGATCGCGAGCAGCACCGCCGCAACGGGCGTCCCGAAGATTGCCGCCATACCAGCCGCGGCACCCGCGGCAAGAAGCGTCTTTCGTTCGTCCGGTGTCGTATGTAGAACCTGACCCACGAGCGAACCGAGCGCTCCGCCTGTCGCGATGATCGGACCCTCGGCGCCGAATGGGCCACCGCTACCGATGGCGATCGCTGCAGACAACGGTTTGAGCACGGTGATCTTGGGTGAGATCTTGCTCTCGTTCGTGAGGATCTGTTCCATCGCCTCAGGAATGCCATGTCCGCGGATTGCACCGGAGCCATATCGCGCCATGAAGCCGACTATCAGCCCGCCGATCACGGGCATCACGATAACCCATGGTCCCAGGTGATTGCCTGCTGGCGAGTTGTTTACCGCAGTGAAACTGCCGTAGAACATGATGTTCGTTACGAGCCGGATCGCCGAGATGAGCAATTGCGCGATTCCAACCGCTCCGACTCCAACGACGATTGCCAGCCCCGATATGACGAGCGTTCGACGTTGTTCTACATCGTAGAACGGAGGTGTTTCGACTGTTTCAGTGGTTGCCGGGCGCGTCATCTTCAAAGATCAGGGTGGCGGGTTCTTCCCCGGCGCCGAGGAGGGCGACAAGGTTGTTGAGTTCTGTTGCCAGAAGTTGGAGCGAGTCAGGCGGCAGGCACGCGAGTGCAAGCGTGAGGCGTTGCTGGACTGTGGATGGTTTGCTTTGCATGAGCGAGATGCCATCGTTGGTTATGACGACTTGAGTTCGGCGCGCGTCAGTGACCGACGGTTGACGTGCGACCAATCCCTTGGCTTCGAGTCGGCTGACGACCACTGAAACGGAGCTCTGATCAGTGGCAGTCCGTTCCGCCAACTCGTTCATGGATTCCGCGGGAGCGAGCAGGAGGAGCTGCAAAACAAACGTTTGTGCAGTGCTCAGGCCGGTCTCACGTTCGACGGAGACGGCGGTCGTCCGAAGCGTTCGAACGAGTCGTCGAATCGCTACGAGCGCGCTCCCGACAACCTCCGACGGATTTGTATTGGTGCCCATGGGTATTAAGCTAACACTCCATCCTGCAAGCACATAGCAGAATTTTCACCGCTGAAACTTCTCCAACCCGCAGGGTTTATCTTGAAGCCATGACTAAAGCTGCCGGCCGGCTCGTCCGAATCAGTGGCGCGCTGGCGTTTATGGCGCTCCTGACGCCCGTGGGAAGCGTTGACGCACAGGGTTCAACCGGCGAGCCGTGGCGAATCAACACCCTCCCTCAATCGTCGCTCGTCTTTGCCAACGATGGTTCGTTGATCGGCGAGATCGGCCGAGAGTTGAGGACGAGCATCTCGATCAGGACGCTTCCCAAGTACGTCGGTCAGGCCTTCGTTGCGGTCGAGGACCAGCGCTTCTATCAACACAACGGTGTCGATCTGATCGGCATCGCCGGGGCGATAAAGGATGACATCATGGGTGACCGGCGCGGCGCGAGCACCATCACGCAGCAACTCGTCGGCAACATGCATCCGGACATCATCAATCGGAACGACAAGGATGAGTCGGCGCTTGCGCGGCTGGAACGCAAACGTCGCGAGCAGGCGGCGGCGCGTGAAATGGAAAAGCATTACAACAAGGACCAGATCCTCGAAGGTTATCTCAACGACATCCCGTTCGGGCATGGCTATTACGGCATCGAGAGCGCAGCGCGACACTACTTCGGGAAGTCTGCCGCGAATCTCACACTCGCCGAAGCAGCAACGCTCGCGGCGATGCCAAAGGGACCGGCGATATACGATCCGGTTCTTCATTCGGCGCGGACTCGTGAACGGCGCAACACCGTGCTCGCGCTCATGGCGCAGCAGCACTACATAACGCAGGCGGAAGCTCGTACCGCGCAGGATTCACCACTCGTCACCGCTCCGGATTGGGGAATGTCGGTTCCCGCTCGCTATTACGTGGATGTCGTTCGCATTCAGGCGACACGTGCGGGAGTACCGGTTCTATCCGGCGGTTACAAGATCTACACCGGTCTCGATCCGGTATTGCAGACGGCTGCGACAGACGCGCTCAGGGCTCAGGCAGATGCAATAGAATCAGCAAAGGGATATCGGCATCCCACGATTGCTTCGGGGAGCGGCTACCTGCAAGGCGCAGTCGTTGCAATGGACCCGAATACAGGCGACGTTCGTGCTCTGGTAGGCGGTCGCGATTATTCACGCAGTTCCTACGATCGCGCGATCGACGGCATGCGTCAACCCGGGTCTTCCTTTAAGCCGATCGTGTACGCCACTGCCGTCGCCGACAGCATGGCGCCGACCACCATGCTCGCCGATACCGCGATCAGGATCCTGCTGCCGAACGGTACGTACTACCGTCCGGATGACGACGATCATCGCTACCTCGGCATGATCACGATGCGCGAGGCGCTCGCGAAGTCCCGAAATATCGTTGCTGTGGAATTGGGTCAGCAACTCGGTATGGACAGTGTCATAGCCACCGCGCGGCGCATGGGACTTACATCGCCGATCGCTCCTGTGCCTGCAAGCGCGATCGGTGCATCGACTGTGCAGCCGCTCAATCTT
>Ga0164241_10001691_pt1 | contig 26168 bp, 19 predicted proteins | sample OricomyardsoilBY_FD_108780 | JGI IMG/M metagenome (GOLD analysis project Ga0164241, IMG submission 108780) | Backyard soil microbial communities from Emeryville, California, USA - Original compost - Back yard soil (BY) | ecosystem: Environmental > Terrestrial > Soil > Unclassified | place: USA... | reverse complement strand
AGTTGTGAATAGGTTTCAAATTGTATTTTCGTTCTATCACATACAGCGGTGTGTTAGTTACTACCACCGCGTTAGTAGTTGTGAATAGGTTTCAAATTGTATTTTCGTTCTATCACATACAGCTAATAAGAGTAGCAATAAATAGTTTATTCAGTTGTGAATAGGTTTCAAATTGTATTTTCGTTCTATCACATACAGCAGCAGGTGAAATTGACGATATAACTTCTATGTTGTGAATAGGTTTCAAATTGTATTTTCGTTCTATCACATACAGCAGGGAATGGTGATGGACGACAAGAAAATAAGTTGTGAATAGGTTTCAAATTGTATTTTCGTTCTATCACATACAGCTGTAACTGTATTAATCATGCCTGTATCACTGTTGTGAATAGGTTTCAAATTGTATTTTCGTTCTATCACATACAGCTTATCGAGTACTGATTGCGTGTTAGCCATTGTTGTGAATAGGTTTCAAATTGTATTTTCGTTCTATCACATACAGCCAACACGAGCAACAATAGTCGCCGTTGTACGTTGTGAATAGGTTTCAAATTGTATTTTCGTTCTATCACATACAGCTTCGTGTGTTGTCGGTTACTATCATAGTTTGTTGTGAATAGGTTTCAAATTGTATTTTCGTTCTATCACATACAGCTGAATCAGTAAACTTAACCGAAGCAAGGTTGTTGTGAATAGGTTTCAAATTGTATTTTCGTTCTATCACATACAGCCGAAATGTTAAAGACATCACAGTATATGAAGTTGTGAATAGGTTTCAAATTGTATTTTCGTTCTATCACATACAGCCTACAGTGCCAGCAACCCCAAGTACATCAAGTTGTGAATAGGTTTCAAATTGTATTTTCGTTCTATCACATACAGCCTTCATCTATTTTTTTGTCAATAGCGGTATGTTGTGAATAGGTTTCAAATTGTATTTTCGTTCTATCACATACAGCTTCAAAACTTCAAAGCATCAAGCACTTATTGTTGTGAATAGGTTTCAAATTGTATTTTCGTTCTATCACATACAGCGATAATACATGGTTAAATACCGGTGTAGTAGTTGTGAATAGGTTTCAAATTGTATTTTCGTTCTATCACATACAGCAGTAACACCTTCTAATAACAGCATCCAACTGTTGTGAATAGGTTTCAAATTGTATTTTCGTTCTATCACATACAGCCAGCACCCGAACCGGCATTTAATGATGGCTGTTGTGAATAGGTTTCAAATTGTATTTTCGTTCTATCACATACAGCTTTTTCAATAATCATTACTTCGCCCAATTTGTTGTGAATAGGTTTCAAATTGTATTTTCGTTCTATCACATACAGCTTGTTCGTTACCATTAACTCCATCTGTATCGTTGTGAATAGGTTTCAAATTGTATTTTCGTTCTATCACATACAGCCACGATGCCATAAAGCCCTTTGCTCACTGTGTTGTGAATAGGTTTCAAATTGTATTTTCGTTCTATCACATACAGCAACTCGCACGGGTCCTCTTCAATGCTAATTGTTGTGAATAGGTTTCAAATTGTATTTTCGTTCTATCACATACAGCCCAAATTATTTTAGTTACTGTAGCCCTACCGTTGTGAATAGGTTTCAAATTGTATTTTCGTTCTATCACATACAGCGTGTATGCTTGTGGCTGTAATAAATCTATGGTTGTGAATAGGTTTCAAATTGTATTTTCGTTCTATCACATACAGCTATAAGAGTTAAAATAAATGGTTTCATTATGTTGTGAATAGGTTTCAAATTGTATTTTCGTTCTATCACATACAGCTTGCGGGGTATCGGTTAAGCCGTGTTTGGCGTTGTGAATAGGTTTCAAATTGTATTTTCGTTCTATCACATACAGCTTACTGCGCTAAGCACCAACAACCCCGATAGTTGTGAATAGGTTTCAAATTGTATTTTCGTTCTATCACATACAGCGATATGGTAATTATGTTATGGAAAATACACGTTGTGAATAGGTTTCAAATTGTATTTTCGTTCTATCACATACAGCGCGTAATTAGACGGTTAGGTCGTAAAGGCAGTTGTGAATAGGTTTCAAATTGTATTTTCGTTCTATCACATACAGCTTTCTCCTGTATCTTAACCAAACCTTCAGCGTTGTGAATAGGTTTCAAATTGTATTTTCGTTCTATCACATACAGCGCAAGACATTGAGCCCATCCGACCGTAACCGTTGTGAATAGGTTTCAAATTGTATTTTCGTTCTATCACATACAGCTTTTTTTACCCGATGTGTAAATCACATACAGTTGTGAATAGGTTTCAAATTGTATTTTCGTTCTATCACATACAGCCGAAAAGTAGATTTACGCGGCAACTTAACGGTTGTGAATAGGTTTCAAATTGTATTTTCGTTCTATCACATACAGCTAGCACTAATACATTGCTTAGTTTTGTGTTGTTGTGAATAGGTTTCAAATTGTATTTTCGTTCTATCACATACAGCCAGAACGCACGAGCCAACACGCACGGGATGGTTGTGAATAGGTTTCAAATTGTATTTTCGTTCTATCACATACAGCTTTAGGTAGTTTTGGAAACTTGCATTGTTGGTTGTGAATAGGTTTCAAATTGTATTTTCGTTCTATCACATACAGCCTATAGGTAAAGGATTAATCTCATCTATCTGTTGTGAATAGGTTTCAAATTGTATTTTCGTTCTATCACATACAGCTATTCCGCATTTAGGGGTATGGCCGGACTTGGTTGTGAATAGGTTTCAAATTGTATTTTCGTTCTATCACATACAGCCCAACAATTTAGGTTTAGAACGAACTGCAAGTTGTGAATAGGTTTCAAATTGTATTTTCGTTCTATCACATACAGCTTTTTCTGCTGGATATGCTGGGCAAGACACGTTGTGAATAGGTTTCAAATTGTATTTTCGTTCTATCACATACAGCATATCAACAAGCATCTGTTTAGCGCTTTTAGTTGTGAATAGGTTTCAAATTGTATTTTCGTTCTATCACATACAGCTGCGCAATACTGTATACGGCTTGTTCTTCGGTTGTGAATAGGTTTCAAATTGTATTTTCGTTCTATCACATACAGCCTATATATCTGCATTCAGAACAATACGGTAGTTGTGAATAGGTTTCAAATTGTATTTTCGTTCTATCACATACAGCCGTAAAGGATGCTACGAAGAGAACGAGTTGGTTGTGAATAGGTTTCAAATTGTATTTTCGTTCTATCACATACAGCTGCAAATGGTGACGTATCACAGTTAACAGCGTTGTGAATAGGTTTCAAATTGTATTTTCGTTCTATCACATACAGCACTTTTTAGTTAGGCTATCGGTAAGGCTTAGTTGTGAATAGGTTTCAAATTGTATTTTCGTTCTATCACATACAGCCAGCACTTTTTCGCTCCAATTAAACCTTTCGTTGTGAATAGGTTTCAAATTGTATTTTCGTTCTATCACATACAGCCTGCACTTTACGGCAACCATAAAATAGAAGTTGTGAATAGGTTTCAAATTGTATTTTCGTTCTATCACATACAGCATAACGCCTTGCAATCCTATGCCCTTAATAGTTGTGAATAGGTTTCAAATTGTATTTTCGTTCTATCACATACAGCAAAGCCGCTGTAAGCTGCCCGACTGTAATTGTTGTGAATAGGTTTCAAATTGTATTTTCGTTCTATCACATACAGCCGATCGTAGCCCCTGTGCTAATGCCTTCAAGTTGTGAATAGGTTTCAAATTGTATTTTCGTTCTATCACATACAGCACAATATGGCAAAGTAACTTTTTTGTATAAGTTGTGAATAGGTTTCAAATTGTATTTTCGTTCTATCACATACAGCCGCGGTAAGCTATGAAAAGCAAAGCAAAAGGTTGTGAATAGGTTTCAAATTGTATTTTCGTTCTATCACATACAGCGAAAAAATTCCAGATGATGAATATTTTCAAGTTGTGAATAGGTTTCAAATTGTATTTTCGTTCTATCACATACAGCTGGCGAAACGCTCTGCCCTTGTTGCTTTTCGTTGTGAATAGGTTTCAAATTGTATTTTCGTTCTATCACATACAGCGTTAAGCTTAATAAAGATATTGAACTAAAGGTTGTGAATAGGTTTCAAATTGTATTTTCGTTCTATCACATACAGCGTAAGTGAACTTTTTTGCCTGTCTGCATTAGTTGTGAATAGGTTTCAAATTGTATTTTCGTTCTATCACATACAGCCTTCAGATGCATTTAAATGCATCGTATTAGGTTGTGAATAGGTTTCAAATTGTATTTTCGTTCTATCACATACAGCATTTCTTTTCGCAGGCGCAAGTCTTTTTCAGTTGTGAATAGGTTTCAAATTGTATTTTCGTTCTATCACATACAGCGGCGGATTTGTTCAAATGCTTTAAGCGCCAGTTGTGAATAGGTTTCAAATTGTATTTTCGTTCTATCACATACAGCTGAAGCAGCAACAGCAGCATGGCACCCATTGTTGTGAATAGGTTTCAAATTGTATTTTCGTTCTATCACATACAGCGGTGTTTAGTGTGGTGCCCGGTAACATTTAGTTGTGAATAGGTTTCAAATTGTATTTTCGTTCTATCACATACAGCTTACATTCTTATTGTCAGCAAAAGGCCCACGTTGTGAATAGGTTTCAAATTGTATTTTCGTTCTATCACATACAGCGGCGCATATCATACTTGTATAGGAAATGCAGTTGTGAATAGGTTTCAAATTGTATTTTCGTTCTATCACATACAGCAAATGTGATAAACCATGCCGTACGCGCTAAGTTGTGAATAGGTTTCAAATTGTATTTTCGTTCTATCACATACAGCATAGCCCCGCCAAAACCGCACGGTTTCAACGGTTTATGCTTTAAATCAGAAACGAAAAAACTGTATGTGCAAAGCCCTGCTTATAGTTAAGCAGGGCTTTTTTATTATCAGAACATCTCCAGTTGTTGGGGAATATTCTTAACAGGGGCTTCTTTTTGCCCGTCGAAAATCTCCATCATACCAAACTGTTTATCGGTTATGGACATGATGCCTACCTTGCCCTTGGGCGGAAGTATATTTTTTGTGCGCTTTAAATGCACCTCCATGTTCTCCCTGCTTGCACAGTGCCTTACGTAAATGCTGAACTGGAACATAGTAAAGCCATCGTCAATCATCTTATCTCGGAAACGGGTATAGTTTTTCCTGTCTTGACTGGTTTCTGTAGGTAAGTCGAAAAATACGAGTAACCACATAATACGATATTCGCTTAGGCGTTGGTTCATAGCCTATGGTTTAATAACTGTTATATCAGTTCCGGGTACAGCACCTTTTTAGCCTCTCCTTCAAAGCACTTCATCAAACTGCTGGTAGTACGCTGCAAACCTACCAACAAGGGGCTTCTCTCGCCTTCAATCATGATATCTACAGCAGGCACTTGAAGGAGTTCCTGCTTTATTTCCTTGTTCAAATCCGTGTAGTCGCGCTTTGTATCCAGTATTTTGCAAACCAACTCATCTACATACGGCCTGTAGGGTTCCATAATATCGTCGGCCAGGCAGTAGGCGTTGTACTTGTTTCTATGAAATATACCCAAAGTAGGCAGCGCGCCCGATGCCACCAAACTGCGTGCTACAATGGCCCTTAATATAGAATAGCCATAGTTCAATACATTGTTGGGCGGCTCGCCGAAACGCTCGCGCCTAAAGTTCATTCCCTTTTCAAATATGTGCTGCCAATATAAGGCTGCCCCTTGTGCCTCATGGTTATCGCCATCGCCGCTCTTTACCTCTTTTGCAAAGTGGTTTAGCTTTTTGGCTATATCGCCTTTGCCACGCTTTTGCAATACCGCTGCCTGGTTCTTAAGCTTGGCCGACACTGTTTGCGCCCAAAGCTGTTTCTTGAGCGGCTCGCTGGCAGCTATTTGTGCCTTGAACTTCTCGGTCTGCAAACTGTTCATGCTTAGGGGCAGCAACAGGCCTTGGGGATGATGCGTGTTGTCGCAGGTTACTATGGCTGCATTATTATCCAACAGGCTGCTTATAAGCATGTGTGTAAGCGTTATCTGCTCATGGTCTATTACCACCACGCCTATATCTTCAATAGGTACGGTTATTACTTTACTTTCATCATCTGTTTCGCTTTTGCGCGCAGCACTTATACATAACTGACCATTACGCATATACAGGTGTGCGGGGTTGCCGAAATATAGGGTGCGCTTTATCATATCAAGTGTTTAGTATTCTCCAATACCTATAATATCACCTAGATGATTAATACGAACCTTAACTATATTTTTAATGGCATTTAACCCAAGCTGAGGTTTATATGCAATATCTTTCAGTTCTTTCTTTTCTTCTACTGAAGTTTCTAAGTGATGCCTGAAAAAATAGTTTTTTGTTGCAATTTTCTGCACCCTAAACAAATTTGGAGTAATCAATTTTCTATTTTTCGAATTCAATAAATCAACATCATTGGGATTAAATCCTGTTTTCTCATTCGGAAATATGAAGTATTCATTTTGCTTTAAAGTGAATAAAAACTTCCAGCCTAAATCTTGGTTATAGGATTTATTAATTACAGGCATTTTTTGATTTACACGTTCAACAGCTTCAAATACAGAAACTACCGTTTCTTGCAAATTACCAACTTCATCTGTATAAATGGCCACGTGATGGTTGTTGCCGGTACTTACAAAATCGGCAGGAATTTTATAGCCCTTTTCGTCAAGAATAAAGTTGCCTAAATGGTCTTTCTTATAATGCAAAGGCTCGGCATTTTTTACTCCGCTAATGGTCGCACGCTTAATAGAAATACCCTTTTCTTTATTGAGCCAAATCGGATTCTTATCCAAATCTGAAAACGCTTTTTTCGGGTCGTTGCCGAAAGCTTTAAAGCGGTTTAGCAGAATCCGTTTAACGCCTTTATCCAATATTTTTTCAATAGTTTTTTCGTCTTTGAAATTTTCGGGTGTCACATCTTTACGAATGGAATAATCTTCTTCCAGCCAAACCAGTTTTACTTTCTCGGGAAGTATTTCAGTTTTCTCTTTGTTCAAATAAATTGGGCTTTTACTCAACACATTTTTACCGCCAAATGCTTTCTTAGGGTCGCTGTCGTTTTCAACCAGTCGTTGCAACAAAAGCGATTTGAATGTTGGATTTGTAACCCTTTCTATCGTTTCCAAATCAAATTTTGTACTGACTTTTTCTTCCTTGTTCTCATAAAAACGATACTTCCCATAAACCGTTTCTTTGTGCAATTGTCCGCGTGGCGTAAGTTCTGTTGTTACCTTTTGACCAGTTTTCAACTTGGTTCTATTCTTGTTTTTAGTAACCACTTTGTTTTTGGCCTTGTGCGAAATCAGTACACTTTCCAAATGCTCTTTAGCAACTTGGCGGAAATGCGGAATCGGAAGATTGAAAACCCGTTTGCTGTTGCCTTTATCGTCCTTTACAATGTATGTTTCTTTTACTTCAATTGCTTTAATATTTGCATGAAACTCATCTGCTTGGTTATAGCGGGCATTTAAGTGATTGAGGTATTGAATATGATTGTGTTTTGTAAATGCAACCGTAAGCGCGTCCATAGCATGGTGGCGATGGTCGTTGCGTTTTGTCCAATCGGTAATGCGTTCTTTGGTTGTTCCGTCTTTCTTTTCAACTGTCTCTGTAAGGCCTAATTTTTTGAACTTATCAAAGTTGAGCTCTTGCATTATGTTGATTAAGTCCCAATCTTCGCGCAACCTATCGGTAATACTGCCAGTAGTGGGAACTACCGAGCGAGTAATGTCAAAAAGCATATTTTTCGCTTTCTTGGCAATATATTGGGTGTCGCGCAAATCGCGTTCTATAAAGCCATCTCCAATGTCCCTCTCACGCTTTTGCAGCTTTTGAAACTTGGCTTTTGAAATGCCTTCTTCTTTGTTTTTTTGACCGAGATCGAACAAACTTTTCGCTCTTGCTACAAATTCTTCGGCTTTATAGTTGCCGTATTTGCTTTCAATATAATCATAAGCGGTGCGGCTGCCTTTTTCCAAATTATCTTTTCGGAAAACAACTGTTTTGTTGGAAAAACTATCGTCAAATAATCTTGCCTGCGGAATAATATGGTCAACGTCTATCTGCTTGCTGAACAAAATTTCACGTGGTATATATTCATTGGTGTACAAATCTTTGTAACCGTTATTCTTCAGTTCGTCGTACAATTTATACCTGATAATATCATTTCGTGTAGGATTTTTTACGCCAAATTCAGACTGCAACAATTTAACTATTTTATCATGCTGACTCTTTGCAGCATTGATGTTGGTCGTCATTTCAGCACGCTCTTTCGCATTTTTCTTTAAATCGCGCGCCAACTCAATGCGAATTTCATCAAATCTAAAATTTGGGTCTTTTTTACTGTTTTCATCAATTAATGTGTTCACCACATTCACCATTTGGTTGAGTATTTTCTCAACAACCGGGTTTCGCAAACTATTTTTCTTTAATAGTTCTAACCTATCATTCAACGGACGGTTTGCAATTTCTTCCTTGGTTAATGATGCAGCGGAATGGCGATAACCTGCCCATACACAAGCCTCACTATATGTATTCTCCTTAATGAACGGATAAATTTTGCGCATCGCTTTTGCGCTCAAATTTCCGTAATCATCTGATAGCGTTACATTAGCTAAAATTCTGGCGTGTTCAGGTTTAAACCCGAATTTCTTTCCCAGTAATTCATACAGTTTTTCATTTCCGCTCGGCGAGTCATCACCTTCATAGGAGTATAATAAATGCCATAATTGATATGACTTTTGTTCTTCAAATGCCTTGCCATCCAGTTCTGCATTAAACTCCAGAATTCCCGTATTAATACTCAATGTTTCAAAAATGGCTTTCACCATCTCCTTTATCTCTGAAGCAGAAGCACTTATATCATCCAATTCTACTTCGTCTTTGTTGGATTTTACTTTTAGTAAATCCATAACATCATAGCCCTCTAAATCCAGTATCCTCAGATATGCTTCATATAATACTTTATTGGTGCGATTTCCTTCTAACACACTATAATTGATTTCCCAATCTTTGGGTTTGTAACCTAAAATTTCAATGACTTTACTTGCAGATAAATTCCCCTTTATGTTCAGTTCATCAAACAAAATTTGCTTGCCTTCCAAGTCGGGTTGTCTCTTTTCCTTAGTTCCTTTGTTCCGAAATTCTACGTTATGCAGCACCTGCCAAATCTTAAATTCCTGAAATAAAGGCGATGATCTTGGTGCAACCTTTGTAAATTGTTGGAAGTATAGTTTTTTATCTGCTTCAATTCCAAATGTCTTCTTGAAATCTTTAATTGAAATCTTGTCTTTTTTTTCAAACTTTCTAAAAAATGCGTCTTTTAAGCTGTCCTTAATCTTTGTTTTAGTACTGCTATTCGCTTCAAATATCTTTATGTCCTTATCTGAATAGTTGATAAAAGGACATTTGCCAACAGTAAAGTTTTCTCTTTTAAATTCTACCATTTTATTCTCCAACTCACAATTACCCACCAATCCTTTTTGCGATTTCAGTTTGCGCTGATAGAAAATAACAACGTTGCGGATTTCTTCTTTTAGTTCGTTGGTTAGTTCGGAGTGATGTTTGGATTGTTCGGTCCATATCGCTTCAAACTCGTCCAAATAATCTTGGCGGTAAAACACTTGATTTTTCAGTCGCGTATGTGGGTTTTTAGCTAATTGTTTGTATAGATATTGCCCTACTGATTCTTTATTAAAATACAACTCTTTGCTTCTGTCAGAAATTGCGCCCAAGTAACCGCTTGACTGATTTAAGTTATTGTTGATTTCTGTAAGTACATACGCAGCTTGCTCTTTTTCCAACTGTTCAGAAACAGCACGGCTTCGCCAATTATATGCCTGCAGTTTCTTTTTATCTCTTACGCTTAATTTGACAGTTTTTTCATTCTTCAGCTTGCCTTCCAAATCTTTTATCTCGGCAATGTTGAATTTGTATCTACCCCAAAAAATTGCAGCCGTAGCGCGCTGTCCTTTATCTTGCAATTCTTTATAAAATTCATCGTTAAAAATTTCGGGATAGAATTGGTTTTGAATGCTCCATACTTTATCAAACTCTGCCTGCAAATCGGAACGATAGAAATCGGGAATTGCCCTCTTACCTGTTTGCAATAATTGATAAACCAATTGACCAGGCGTTAGGTTTTCTTCATACAATCTTTTCGCAATAGCCATGCCGTCTACCGCTACCCCTTCATCTTCATTTTTCGCTTTGCGGCTACTTTTATAACCACGCTTTTTGTTGATAGCCAAAAACACTCTCGCCAGTTCATCCTTTTTTATAGCTTCTGTTACGGCATTTGCCCTCAGCCACCATGTTTCGTGTGTAGTGTGCTTACCGTCCTCGGCAAATTTCGTTTCCTTCGTAATTATTCCAGCCTGTGCCAAAATCTCAATCAAGTTATCTCTGCGCAGTTGATAGCGGTCAAGCCTGCGCCTTGCCCCTCGCTTCAAGGTTCTTCCTGCATTGGGTGATAAGCCTTTTCCTGCTGCAAAGTCATCTTCTGGCTTTTTTGATTCAGAGACTTTTCCCGATTTGTCAACTTTGGAGAAATTGTCATATCGAATGATTCTTGCACCAATTTTTTGAATAGATGACTGTTGCGGGGTTTCACCCTCAATAACATAAGCCCAACCAATGGAAGTTGTACCCAAATCAAGTCCCAATATTTTTTTCATAGTTTAATTTTCTATTTCTATATTCGTATTACAATTTGATACCTATTCACAATAAGGATTATTCCGTTGTGAAAACATTTAAGCAGCCTCGCCTTCCAATGCGGGGCATTTTTTTGCTTCTTCAATAAATAGCACAGGCTATAATAATAGCCCTTACCGCCATTGCTATAGCCTATAAATCCAAGGTCTAATATAGAAATTATTTACAACTAATTATTAGGTAGTCCTAGATGATCAGTCATTAACTTATCCAACTAGCATCATTCGGTTTAATCGTCTTTAAAAAGTAGTGAAGAAAACTGAGCGCTTAGGTATACACATATTACATCCATCGGCACTCAAAACCTAGTACTACTACTGAAAAATATTAAAATGAATATAAATTAGCTTCAGTTATTCTTAATCAATTTTGTTTTAATCATTCGTTAATTATATGACTTCTATATTAGCGTCATGGTTAAATATCATACGGTTACTGTAGTTGCAAAGGAGCATATTGCAAGGGGGATACAAAAATACGAGGGTAAAATAGACGACTTCCTCACTACCCTCTCTAGAAATACAGGCATACAATACACCGTATATAAGTTCAAGGACAATCGTATCCTGCTCGTCTTGCCCAATGAAGTTTCAGCCATTCTTTACGCCAGTGAAGAAGTGTTCTATGAGCACGTAGACCTGTCCAAATAGATGCCGCTTCGGCAATTTGTTCCCCCTTTCGATTCCCTTCCCGCTATCATATTCTTTGGCTAAACGTTTTTCATTATGAGAAGAGCGCGCATTTCATTAAATTTCATAACCCTTTAAAATTCCTGCCAATGCAACAAAGTATGAACGTTGGTATTTGGATACGCGTGAGTACCGAAGACCAAGCCAAAGGAGAATCGCCCGAGCACCACGAGAAGCGCGCCCGCCTGTACGCCGAGGCCAAAGGATGGGACGTCAAGGTCGTCTACCATCTCGAGGCGGTTTCAGGCAAGTCGGTCATGCACCACCCCGAGGCAAAAAGGATGCTCCGGGACATCAGGGAAGGTGTGATAACCGGTCTCATCTTCTCGAAGCTGGCACGGCTGGCACGCAACACGAAGGAACTGCTGGACTTCGCCGACATCTTCCGCGAGAGCAACGCCGACCTGATCTCGCTGCAGGAAGCCATCGACACCAGCACCCCTGCAGGGCGGCTGTTCTACACCATGATTGCGGCGATGGCCCAGTGGGAGCGCGAGGAAATCTCAAGTCGCGTATCTGCATCCGTACCCATAAGGGCAAAACTAGGCAAGCCCTTGGGTGGACAGGCGCCGTTTGGTTACAAATGGGAAGACAAGCAATTTGTTATAGACGAAAAAGAGGCCCCGATTAGGAAACTCATTTATGAGTTATTCCTCCAATACAAGCGCAAGAAAACGGTAGCCAGAGAACTGTCTAAAATGGGATGCCGCATGCGTTCCGGTTCGGAATTTTCAGACACCACAATTCAGCGGCTGCTTCGTGACACATGCGCAAAAGGCATACGGCGAACGAACTATTCAAGCTTAAACACGAGTGGCGAAGTAGTATTGAAGCCGGAGTCCGAATGGATACTGCTTTCATGCCCAGTCATTGTTGAAACCTCGCTATGGGATGCCTGTAATGCCATTCTTGACGAACAAGAATCGAAAAACAAGCGCGTCGGGCCGAGGGCCGTGCATCTACTTTCTGGCCTCGTACATTGCAGCTGTGGCAAGAAGATGTACGTGCATCGTTCAGAAAATGCCATCTATCATTGCTCTCCGTGTAAAAGGAGCATTGCCGCAAGCGATTTAGACGAAATATTCTATGAGCAGCTGGGCAGTTTCCTTTTAGCAGAAATCAATGTTTCGGAATATGACTCAAAAATGAACGCTGAAATCAAGAACAATGAATCTTTGTTAGCTCTCTTGAAAGATGAGGCAGCAAAACTTCGTAAAGCGAAAACTGACTTGATCGCATTACGTTTGGAAGGAGAAATGAGCAAGGAAAGTTTCGCAGAACACTTTAAGCCAAAGGAGGAAAGATTGGCTCAAATAGAAGAGGAATTGCCCAAGTTGGAAGCAACGATAGATGTCCTCAAAGTTCAGCAGCAATCCTCTGACACTGTACTCTATGAAGCCAAGAACCTGTACCAAAAATGGCCGGAATTGCCATTTGAGACAAAGAGGGGCATCATTGAGACGATAACGGACGCGGTAATAGTAGGCAAGGAAGATATCACGTTTAAAATGAGCTACCTACCCACACCTACCCATTCCCTAAATGCGGGAAATAAGCAACATAACCAAAGGGTTTTATAAACTGGGGCATGGCTATTTTACTAACCGTAAAGCCGGCACCGTAAAACAGGTTTACTATGATAAGATATATATGTGCCCGCAGGTTTTTCATGCCGGGCGAAGATACAGCTTAGCAGCAGCAGTACAACCGCATTATTCAAATTTGATAATGTAATAAGGCATAAATATGTCGTTGTATAGTATTTCGCGCATTTTTTCTTAATGTTGCCCTTATTCACCATATTAAGCAAATGCTGTTTAATTCTCTTCAGTTTTTAGTGTTTTTTATTGTAGTGACCACATTGTATTATTTAATCCCTCATAAATATCGATGGTTTCTATTGCTCATAGCCAGTTGTATTTTTTACATGGCTTTTGTACCTGTATATATACTTATACTTTTTGCCACGATAGTAATTGATTATTTAGCAGGTATATATATTGAGGAAGCACAACAACCTAAGCGGAAAATGTATTTAGCCGCCAGCTTAGTAGCCAACATAGGCATATTGGCTGTATTTAAGTATTATAATTTTTTTACTGCTAATATAAATGATGTTTTAACTGCTGCGGGCTTTACCATACACCAAGTACCTTATTTAAATATTATATTACCTATAGGTCTCTCGTTTCATACTTTTCAGGCCATGAGTTATACTATTGAGGTGTATAGGGGCAATCAAAAACCGGAAAGGCATTTTGGAATTTATGCCCTGTACGTAATGTTTTATCCTCAATTAGTAGCAGGCCCTATAGAAAGACCACAAAATTTATTACACCAGTTTAAAGAAGAACATGCACTAAAGTACGAGAACCTGCTTTTTGGGCTTAGGTTAATGCTGTGGGGCTTATTTAAAAAAGTGGTTATTGCCGACAGGCTTGCAATATATGCTAATGCCGTATTTGATAAGCCTGAACAATACCACACCTTGCAATTAGCACTGGGCGTGCTTTGTTTTACCATTCAAATATACTGCGATTTTTCGGGCTATTCTGATATGGCTATTGGCTCGGCGCGTACTATGGGTTTTAAATTAATGACTAATTTTAATCGCCCTTATTTTTCAAAAAACATACAAGAATTTTGGGCTAAATGGCATATTTCTCTTTCTACGTGGTTCCGCGATTATCTATACATATCGCTGGGCGGTAACCGCGTAGTTAAATGGAAGGTATACCGTAATGTAGCTATTGTATTTGTAATAAGCGGCTTTTGGCATGGAGCTAACTGGACCTATATTGCCTGGGGCTGTATACACGCTTTTTTTATAACCGCATATATGTTAGCCAAAGACAATTACCCTAAGGTTATTGAGATTATATTTAAGGGATACTTAGGTTGGTTAGCAACCTTTGTTATAGTTGCGTTAGCATGGGTATTTTTTAGGGCCGATAACATACATGATGCCTGGTACATACTTAGGCGTATGGTAACCTTAGATGATAGTATCCGGATTTTTAAGCAGGTGAAAAATTTTGGCATTTATAGTTGGGGAATAGTAGTTATAATGATTAGCTATATGTTGTTGCTTGAATATGTACAACCACCCGACCTTAGTTCATTACAAAAAAAATATATCCCGGATGTGGCATTTTTTACAATAACGCTGTTCTTCATACTCATGTTTGGAGTGTTTCAACAGGCCTCATTCATTTATTTTCAGTTTTAAAAAAATGAAAAAACGATTAATATATACAGCACTTTTTTCAATTATAACTGCACTGGTTTTAGCTAGTGTATCGTTTAATATTATTAATTGGGGTTTAGCACATGTTAATAAAGACGATCAAGGCAATATTAATTATGCATTTAGTGGTAAAGAGAGGTATAATGTAGGTTTTATTGGCTCATCAAGGGTGTATTACCAAATTAACCCAAGTATTTTCGATTCTATTACACATCTAACATCCTACAATGCTGGTATTGACGGACTTAAAATGCCGGAAATGGAAATTATTGCTAAAAAATATATTGCCAGTCATAAAGGAGCGGATTATTTAGTATTAAGTATTGATGAGTTTACTTTAACCGGAGGGAATTCTGTTTGGGATTTTCCAAGGTATTTTCCTTATGTATCTGATACTAGTATTTATAAATTATCTAAGTACCAGGGTGAAATAGCTTTGGCGAAATATTTGCCAGCTGCTGCATTAACTTATTATAACGACCCGATGAAAAGTTTGGGTATACAAGGTTTTATAAAGCCAGTTAAAAAATTTACCACTACTAAACTAAAAGGCTCGGCCTCGGTAAAAGCAAACAACCAAAAAATTAATCCTGCAATAAAAGTTGAATACTCATATAATGAAAGCTGTATAAATATTTTAAACAGATTATGCTCATATTGCCAAAACCAAAATATAAATATTGTAATAATAGTACCGCCCATATTACGCAACAAAAATACAATAGACATATATAAAACAGGGTATAGTCAAAAGATAAATGATATTGCCAACCGGTATAATATACCCATAATTGACTGCAGCCACAACGCTATTTGCTATAAACCCGAAATGTTTTGCGATGTATTGCATTTAAATGACAAAGGTGCTGATATATACACTAAAACAGTAGCAACAGAATTTATGAAGCGTGAAGGTAATACAATAGAAATAAAATAGTTAGGACGTTAAAACGCCCTAACTATTATTGCTAACCTATTATGAAAAGGTTTGCGCTGCGATTGCTTAAACTAAAGGTTCCTTTTGATTATATACATCGGCAAGCGATGTTAGCGGCATGTATGGCAATACTAACTTGCCGTAGTAATTACTTTCCTCAATAAGCGGAAAACCCGAATGTATAAAGGCACGGAAACCAATATTCATATAATCGTACAGCTTCTGTTGTATTTGTGTTCCACTACCTACCAGTGCACTGCCACAACCCGAAAACACTTTGCCTACGCTTGACCATACCAAGGGTTCGATATACCCTTCGCTATCGGCATTTTCGCGCAGCTTATCCTGCCTATACACCCCATACGATGTAGCATCTTGATGACGCGAACGTTGCGCCAGCCCATCGGCATCATTCAGCTTACTTACCAGTTTGCCGGCATAAGCACGGGCCTCCTGCTCAGTTTCCCGAACTATAACATGTATTCTTAAACCAAAATCAATTACCCTACCATATTTTGCGGCTAATTCCGAAACTTCAGCAATGGTATCTTTCATCATCTCCATTTTCTCGGGCCACATTAGATATACATCGGCATAGCGCGCGGCAATATCTTTTGCTTCGGGCGATATACCTCCGAAATAAATAAGCGGCCGCTTATTGTACTTGCATTTAATAGGTGCTGCATCCAAATGGATTTGATAATAATTACCATCAAAATCAATTCTTTCCTTCTCCCATCCTTGTATTAGAATTTCCAATATCTCGCCGGTACGCGCATACCTTTCGATAGCCGAAGTTTTTTGACCAGGGAAATCGGATGATATAGCGTTGATTATAAACCTGCCCTTCGAAACATCGTCTAACGTTACCAATTGCTTGGCTAAGGTAGTAGGATAGGTTTCGCCCATGCCACTGCAACTATAGGTTTTATGGTATTGGTATGGCTTTGTGCAGCTAATGCAAATGCAAGCGGCTCAAGGCCCGTATCGTAAGCTGTGGGGAATAATGCTGCCTTGAAGCCATTTGCTTCGGCAGTTTTTAAAATAGATAAACAATGTTGGAACGTGCTTGCACGTGTGGCATCGCGGGTGCCTAAAAATTCCGTATCGCCATCGGTCATGTCGGCAAACCACGATATTTCAGCTACGTGTTCAGGGGTCTTTATATTCATATTCAGCATTTAATTTTATTCCATTGTTGCATTCAACAAAGCTAAAATAAACAATTAATCCACTAAATCAATAGACTAAATATATTTTATTGTTTCCCCCTCTCATAAACCAAAAAAGGAATGACTTTTGGCCACTCCTTTCCTGTTATCTATTTCAATTATGTTTTTACATCAATCCCTTCTTCCAATCAACCCGCTCGGCAACTACTTGTTTTAGTTGATCGAGGTTTACGCGGTCTTGTTTCATGGTATCGCGCTCGCGGATGGTTACGGTGTTGTCTTGCAGTGTTTGGTGGTCGATAGTAATGCAGTAAGGGGTGCCTATGGCATCCATACGGCGGTAACGTTTACCTATGTTGTCTTTCTCTTCGTAAAAGCATTTAAAGTCCCACTTAAGGGTATCGTATATTTCGCGGGCTTTTTCCGACAGGCCGTCTTTTTTCATTAAGGGGAACACGGCAATTTGCACAGGCGCCAAAAACGGCGGCAATGCCAATACGGTGCGCTCGCTGCCATCTTCCAGCTTTTCGTTTTTATAGCCGTTGCATATAACTGCCAACACGGTGCGGTTTAATCCAATACTGGTTTCAATTACATAAGGCACATAGCTTTCGTTCAACTCGGGGTCGAAATATTGCAGCTTTTTACCGCTTAGGTTTTGGTGCTGTGTTAGGTCGTAATTAGTACGGCTGTGTATACCTTCAATTTCCTTGACACCAAAGGGGAACGAGAACTCAATATCAACCGCTGCATCGGCATAGTGTGCAGGTTTTAAGTGGTCGTGAAATTTCAACTTATCTTCGGCAAAGCCTAAGCTGCGGTGCCATTTCATGCGGGTTTCTTTCCACTTATCGTACCATTCTTTTTGAGTGCCTGGGCGTACAAAAAACTGCATTTCCATTTGTTCAAACTCGCGGGTGCGGAATATAAACTGGCGGGCTACAATTTCGTTACGGAAAGCCTTACCCACTTGTGCTATACCAAAGGGTATGCGCTGGCGGCTGGTGTTAAGTACGTTTAAAAAGTTTACAAATATACCCTGTGCGGTTTCGGGGCGCAGGTATATGGTACTTGCTTCATCAGCTACCGAGCCTACCTCGGTGCTAAACATCAGGTTAAATTGGCGCACCTCGGTCCAGTTACGGGTGCCGCTTATGGGGCATACAATTTCAAGATCCACTATTATTTGGCGTACCTCAGCTAAGTCACTTGCCTCTAACGCTGCTTTAAAGCGTGCTTCAATAGCATCGGCCTTTTCGCGGTTACGCAGTATATTAGGGTTAGTTTTCAGGAACATTTCCTTATCGAACGATTCGCCAAATTTCTTTTGCGCTTTTTCAACCTCTTTGGTAATCTTATCTTCAATTTTAGCAACGGCTTCTTCAATCAGCACATCGGCGCGGTAGCGTTTTTTGCTGTCCTTGTTATCAATCAAAGGGTCGTTAAAAGCATCCACGTGGCCGCTGGCTTTCCATACTTTGGGGTGCATAAATATGGCAGCATCGATACCCACAATGTTTTCGTGCAGTTGTACCATGCTCTTCCACCAGTATTGCTGTATGTTGTTTTTCAGCTCAACGCCATAAGGGCCGTAATCGTAAACGGCGCCCAGGCCGTCGTAAATTTCAGAAGAAGGGAAAACGAAGCCATATTCCTTACAATGCGATATTATTTCCTGTAACAGGTTTTGTGTATTCTCTTTACTCATAACAGCGCGAAAATAAAAATTAGCTTATTAGTAAGATGGGATAATACAGGTTTAGCTAAAAAATTACTTTTGGCAAGGCTTTTGGTTAGTAATTAAGAAACTGTTTGGATTTGTATGGATAATTTGTTTTGTGGTACGGTTATTCCCTCATCCAGCCCCTTCTCCCCAAGGGAGAAGGGAGTACCTACGGCAAACAGGAATTAGTACCGTAGTATTATCTTTGATTGATTTGGAACCAGCATATAAATTGAATAGTATGAGAAGAATAACCCTTGCGCTAATAATAATGGCGGCCACTTTTAAAGCAAACGCCCAAATGGATTTTGGCCCCGATAAAGAAATAAATAACGTAAAAGCTACCATCCACTTTTTGAATGAAGACTTGGCTGTATTGATACCCGTAGATAATGAAGGGGGGCGTTATATATCGCCACAATTGCCTGTGGAGTATAAAAAAGAGGGCTTAAAGGTGACTTTTAATGGTGTAACGGGTAAAATACCGCCCAATGTACGCATGATGGGTACACCCTTGACCATTACCAAAATATGGGTAACCGCTGCTGAAAAGAAGAAGTTTAAACTGAAAAAATGCAAATACGTGATTAAGCAATAGGGCTTAATTGATTATATTTATAGCTATGAGTAAGTCAGAATTAAAGGAAATACTGAAAGCACGCATTGATGCCTTGGAAGATGAAAGCCTAATACAGCGTATACTTGAGATGGTAGCCGAAGAAGGACCTGTGTATATATTGAGTAAGGAGCAAATTGCACGCATTGAAAAAGCACGCCAAGAAGTTGCCGAGGGTAAGGTGATAAGTAATGAAGAAGCACAGAAAGAAATTGACGAATGGCTGAAAAAACAAGGTTAGTTTGGTCGAAAAGTGCCCAGATAGAGCGGAAGGAAATTTTTAGCTATTGGAACAAACGAAATGGCAGTACTGCATATTCAAATAAGCTGAACATACTTATTAAAGATACCCTACAAGCCATTATTGATCATCCCTATTCTGGGCAATCTACAAATATTGATGCAGTAAGATATTATGTTGCAAGAGACTACTTGTTATTGTATGAAATAGCCGAAAAGCAAATATTAATATTGTGTATGTGGGATGGGCGCCAAGACCCTGAAAAGCTTAAAAAACGTTTAGAGTAGCAGCAAAGCCCGTTTTTTGTATTTATTCTTGCAGTGTTGGTGGAATTATACAAATCTGTGCAATCTTAATAATCTGTGTAATCATAAAATATGTCAGTAAAAGTTGAAGCCCTTACCAAAACCTACGGTGCGCAAAATGCGGTGGATGGTATATCGTTTGAAGTAAATAAAGGCGAGGTGCTTGGCTTTTTAGGACCCAACGGTGCAGGCAAAAGCACCACCATGAAAATACTGACCTGCTTTATACCCCAAACAACCGGAAGTGCTAAAGTATGTGGTTTTGATACTGCCACCAGCCCATTAGATGTTACCCGCAAAATAGGTTACCTGCCCGAGAGCAACCCACTATACTACGATATGTATGTACGCGAGTATTTAGAGTTTGTAGCAGGCTTACATAAATTAGGCAGCGCCATTACCAAACAGCGTATTGATGAAATGATTGAGGCAACCGGCCTTACCGTTGAGCGCAAGAAAAAAGTAGGACAGCTTAGTAAAGGTTATAAGCAGCGCGTGGGCTTAGCGCAAGCCATGTTGCACGACCCGGAGGTTTTAATATTAGATGAACCTACCAGCGGCTTAGACCCTAACCAATTGGTAGAAATACGATCGCTGATAAAAAGGTTGGGCGAAAACAAGACGGTAATTTTTAGTAGCCATATAATGCAGGAGGTGCAAGCAGTTGCCGACCGCGTTATTATTATTAATAAAGGACGGATAGTAGCTGATGACACCACAGCGCACCTGCAAAGCCGCATACACAACGATGTAATGGTAGTGGCTGAATTTAAACAGGATGTTGACCGCGCCCTATTAGGCAACATAAAAGGTGCTAAGCGCTATACCCGCGAAAACGACAAGTGGTTGTTTGCCGCCGAAGGTGGTAAAGATCTGCGCGAAGAAATTTTCAATTTTGCCAAAACCCAAAACCTGACACTACTTTCGCTATACCGCGAAGAGTCGAGCTTGGAAGATGTGTTTAAGGAGTTGACGAAATAGGGGGTTATTGTTTGTTATATCTTTTTTTCCAAACAATCGCTAAATGACACTTCCATGACTTTGATACCATTTGGTTTCGCTTATTTTTGCCCGCACTCGGCTTTCCGCTTGACATGTATAATCAATGGTCAATTGTCGGTAGTTGATGGCAGTAACGTATGTACGCAATATTTAAAAAAGAAATACGCCAGTTTTTCAGTTCGCTGATAGGCTATATGGCCATAACAGTTTTTCTGTTAGTGTTGGGCTTGTTTATATGGGTGTTTCCCGATACTAACGTGCTCGACTCGGGCTATGCCAGTATGGATTCGCTTTTTTATATAGCGCCCTACATTTTTATATTCTTAGTACCCGCCATTACCATGCGCTCGTTTGCCGAAGAAATAAGCTCGGGTACTATTGAGCTACTAAGCACCCGGCCCGTTACCGACCTGCAAATTATATTGGGCAAATTTTTTGCCGCTTTATTATTGGTATTTATAGCCATAGTGCCTACGGTAGTTTACTGCATTACCATTTACCTGCTGGCATCACCGGTTGGCAATGTGGATGTGGGCGGTATAATAGGCTCGTACTTCGGATTGTTCTTTTTGGGTGCAGTGTTTGTAGCCATTGGTATATTTTGCTCGGCTGTTACAAGTAACCAAATAGTGGCGTTTATTATCGGGGTGTTTTTATGCTTCTTTTTATACCTGGCATTCGATTACATTTCGCAGTTTCCTGTATTTGTGGGGCACACCGATTATTATGTGGAGGCCATTGGCCTTAACTCGCACTACAATGCCATTGGCAAGGGCGTGGTTGATACCCGCGATGTGGTATACTTTCTTAGTGTTATATCGTTATTCATTTTGTTAACCCGCACAGCATTAGCACGCAGAAGATGGTAAAAGGGCAGCGTAACCATATTTTAATGAACCGCCGCGATGCCATATTGCGGTTGGTAATGATGCTTACCATTTTAGTATTGCTAAACGTGGTAGCGCGCTACTTTTATTTGCGTTGGGATTTAACAGCCGAAAAGCGTTACTCTATATCGAAACCCACTAAGCAAATGATGCGCAATTTGCAGGATGTGGTAACGGTAAAAGTATACTTAGCAGGCGACTTAAATGCAGGTTTTAAGCGCATGCAGGAAAGTACCCGCGATATGCTGAACGAGTTGCGCGCATACGGTGGCAAAAACGTGGAGTTTGAGTTTATTGACCCTATGGCCATTGAAAATTTAGATGAGCGAAAGGCAGTAATGCAAGATTTAATTGAGCGTGGACTTAAGCCAACTGACTTAACTACTAAAAGCAAAACCGATACTAAACGTCAGCTTATTTTCCCCGGGGCTATACTTACTTATGGTGGCCGCGATATAGCCGTAAACCTGCTGGAAAACCAAATGGGCTACAGTCCACAAGAAATACTGAACAACTCGATTGTATTAATGGAGTATAAGTTTGCCAATGCCATTAAAAAACTAACCCAGTACCGCCCACCGCAAATAGGTTTTGTTGATGGCAACGGCGAGTTGAGCAAGTTGGAGCTGGCCGATATTGAGCAAACTTTAATCAGCTCGAAATACGAGGTAAAACATTTAGACCTGAACGAAAGCTATTACATACCCGAAAGGTTTGATGAAATAATAATTGCCAAGCCGCGCATAGCTTTTGATGAAAAGAACAAATACAAAATTGACCAGTACATTATGCACGGCGGCAAGGTGCTTTGGTTGGTTGATGGCACCAACGCGAGTATGGACAGCCTGCGCATGAACCCCGGTGGGCAGTTTGTGGTTAGTAACGATTTGAATTTGGACGACATGCTGTTTAAATACGGCGTGCGCCTTAATACCGATGTAGTGCAGGATATAAACCTTTGCAACCAAATACCATTGGTGGTTGGGCAAATGGGCAATGCCCCGCAAACCGAAATGTTTCCGTGGTACTATTTTCCGCTTTTGGTATCGGATAACAACCATGCTATAGTGCATAATATAGACCCTGTTTCATCGCAATTTGCAAGTAGTATTGATACGGTAAAAAACCCCGGGGTTAGCAAAACCATATTGCTGCACACCACCCAAAATGCTAAGGCACAATTAGCGCCTACGCGTGTGCATTTTGGCATACTGCAAAGCAAGCCCAACCCGGCGTATTACAATCAACCCGATATACCCGTTGCGGTATTGCTTGAGGGCGAGTTTGAAAGTGTTTACAAAAACCGTATGTCGCCCGAGTTTTTGGCAGCCAGCGATACCGTTGACCACCTTAAGTTTATTGACCATAGCCAGCCGGGTGGGCGTATGATTGTAATAGGCGATGGCGATATTATACGCAACGAAGTGCGCGGCGATAGCACGGGTTTCCCCTTGGGCTATTACCCGTACACCGGGCAGCAGTTTGCCAATAAAGATTTTATATTGAATTGCATTGAATACCTGCTTGATAATAACGGCATACTTGAAACGCGCAATAAAGAAGTAAGGCTACGCCTGTTAGACACAGTGCGCGTGCAGGATGAAAAATTGAAATGGCAACTAATTAATATTGTGCTGCCTATTATACTAATAGGTTTGTTTGGTTTAGCATTCGGCTTTTACCGCAAGCGCAAATATGCGGCTTAATTAGTGTGACATTCATGCGCAAATAAAAATACATTTCAAGGGTATGTTACACCTAAACATCTGACTATGAAAAAATACATTCCGTACCTGATAATAATATTGGCTTTAGGTGGCGCAGCTATTTGGTTTTACCTGCATAATACCCCCGAAAGCATAAATAAGCGCGAGGGTAGTTTTGCAGTACCTGAAAAGGATATTACCAAAGTAGTAATGGAAGATGAAAAGGGCGCGCATGTAGAAATAACAAAAGGCAATGGCTTGTGGATGGTGAACAGCAAGTATGTAGCACGCGAAGAGTTGGTAAAGCAAGTACTGGAAGCCGTAAGCCGTGTTACATCGTTAGCGCCTGTACCCAAAAACGGACACGACAATGTAATACGCGAAATAACTACTAAATATATTAAGGTTAGTGTGTTTGAAAACAACAGCGATAAGCCAACCAAATCGTACTGGGTGGGTGGGCCAACTGTTGATGGCCGTGGCACTTATATGTTGTTGGATATGGGCAGTAAAGCAGCCAGCCGTCCGCATATTACTTATGTGCCGGGCATACAAGGTTACCTTACCCCTCGTTTCGAGATGGATGCTGAAGTGTGGCGCAGCCGCGTGGTATTTAACTACCAACCGGAAGAAATACAATCGTTAAAAGTGGAATATCCTGCCGATGAAAAGAAGTCGTTTTTTATTCATCAGGTAGCGCTCGATTCATTTGCTGTTGACCCTGTGGTTGAGGCCAACCGCATTCATGTAGATTATGAACAGAAATATGTAAAGCAATATTTAAACTTCTATTCATCTATATACATGGAGGCTTTTGACAACAGTAATGCAGCCAAAGATTCTATTTCGAAAACCACACCATACTGCATATTTACTATTACCGAAAAAGATAGTAGCGTTAACCAAGTAAAGATGTTTTACATGCCGTTTAATAAACGCAGTAAGGCGCTATACGATGAAAAGGGTTTCCAGATGACTTACGATGTGGACCGCTATTATGCCACCGTACACAACGGCGAAGACTTTACTGTGGTGCAGTACTATGTGTTTGGCAAATTGCTGCGCCAGTACAAGGACTTCTTTTTTAAGCCTACGGAAGCAGCGCAATAACGTACAGGTTTCGCGCTTAATAATTATTTTGTGGCGTTATGTCGACGGCACTTGAGGCACCAATTGAATATTTAAAAGGCGTAGGCCCGCAACGCGGCGAGTTGTTGCGCAAGGAGTTGGACGTACATACCTTTGGCGACCTGCTGAAGTATTACCCCTTTAGGTATATAGACCGCAGCGTTATACATCAAATACGCGACATTACCCCGCACACCCAATACATACAGCTTAAAGGTGTAATAACGGGCTTTAGGCAAATGGGCGAAAAACGCCAGCGCAGGTTAATGGCCACGTTTAAGGATAGTACAGGCGAAATTGAATTGATTTGGTTTCAGAGTATTGACTGGGTGCTTAAAACATTAAAGGTAAATACCGAATACCTGTTATTTGGTAAGCCCGGCATATTTAATGGAGAATACAACATAGCACATCCAGAAATTGAATCGGCTACGGAGGCTATTGAACACGGGGGCGGTAAGGGATTGCAACCCGTTTACCCAAGTACCGAAAAAGCTAAAAAGAGAAACTTAGATACGCGTGGTATTACTAAGCTAACGCAAGTTTTAGTAGGCCAATTAAACGAGCGCGACCTGCCTGAATTTCTACCGCCCGAGCTATTAGCGCAATACAAATTAATGCGCCGCAAACAGGCTATGGAAAATATCCATTTTCCGAAAAGCGAGGCGTTACTGCACGAAGCTACCCGCAGGCTAAAGTTTGAGGAACTATTCCTGATTCAGTTACAACTGATGAAGGTAAAAGCCAACAGGGGACAAACCTCGAAAGGTTTTTTGTTTGAGAAGATTGACAATAAGTTCGACCGCTTTTATAAAGAGCTATTGAAGTTTGAATTAACGGGTGCACAAAAAAGGGTGTTAAAGGAAATACGCCGCGATACACTAAGCGGCAGGCAAATGAACCGCCTACTACAAGGCGATGTAGGCAGCGGCAAAACCATAGTGGCTTTAATAACCATGCTAATGGCTATTGATAATGGCTTTCAGGCGTGTATGATGGCCCCTACTGAAATATTGGCCAACCAACATTACGAAAGCCTAACCACCATGCTTAAAGGCTTAGGTGTTGAGGTGGCATTATTAACGGGTAGCGTAAAGGGCAAAACGCGCAAGTATATTTTAGAAAACTTAGCACAGGGCAACATACATATTGTGGTAGGTACACATGCCTTAATTGAAGATACAGTGGTGTTTAACAACTTGGGCATAGTGGTAATTGATGAGCAACACCGCTTTGGTGTAGCGCAACGCGCCCGCCTATGGGATAAAAATGAAATAAGTCCGCACATTTTGGTAATGACCGCTACCCCCATACCGCGCACCCTGGCCATGACCCTTTATGGCGATTTAGATGTATCGGTAATTGATGAATTGCCACCAGGCCGTAAACCCATACGCACCTTGCACCGCACCGATGCCGACCGTATGCGTGTGTTTGGTTTTATGAAAGAAGAAATTGAAAAGGGCAGGCAAATTTATATAGTGTATCCGCTGATTGAAGAGAGCGAAAAGCTGGACTTGAAACACTTGCAGGACGGGTACGAAAGTATATCGCGGGCTTTTCCGAAACCTAAGTACCAAATAAGTATGGTGCATGGCCGTATGCGCCCGGCAGATAAGGATTTTGAAATGCAGCGTTTTGTGCGTGGCGAAACCCAAATAATGATAGCCACCACGGTTATTGAAGTAGGGGTAAACGTACCAAATGCCAGCGTTATGATTATTGAAAATGCCGAACGTTTTGGTTT
>Ga0164241_10001690_pt1 | contig 26169 bp, 23 predicted proteins | sample OricomyardsoilBY_FD_108780 | JGI IMG/M metagenome (GOLD analysis project Ga0164241, IMG submission 108780) | Backyard soil microbial communities from Emeryville, California, USA - Original compost - Back yard soil (BY) | ecosystem: Environmental > Terrestrial > Soil > Unclassified | place: USA... | reverse complement strand
GCGGTACGCTGAACCTGCACGGCAACCGCACCAACACCTGGACCAAGCTGTCGAAGACCGCCGAGGCTGGCAGCAACTCCATCGAAGTGCTGAATGCCGCTCAATGGCAGGTCGGCGACGAGATCGTCCTCGCGTCGACGGACTACGACCCCCGCCAGGCCGAGCGCCGCACCATCGCCGCGATCAAGGGCAACACCATCCAGCTCGACAAGAAGCTGGACTACATGCACTTCGGCAAGATCACCTTCGACGTGGATGAGCGTGGTGAAGTGGGCCTGCTGACGCGCAACATCAAGATCCAGGCATCGGAAGACGCAGCACAGTCGTTCTTCGGTGGCCACATCATGGCGATGGTCACCAGCAAGATGTTCGTCGACGGCGTCGAACTCAACCGCATGGGCCAGAACCTGGAACTGGCGCGCTATCCGATCCACTGGCATCTGGTGGGCGATGCCAAGGGCCAGTACGTCAAGAATGCCGCCATTCACGACACCTACAACCGTTGCGTGACCGTGCATGGCACCAATGACGTGCGGGTCGAGAACAATGTGACCTACAACATCGTCGGCCACTGCTTCTTCCTCGAGGACGGCATCGAGCACGGCAACCAGTTCGTGCACAACCTCGCCATCCAGATCAAGTGCCATACCTCCAAGCCCTGCGCGCCGACCAATCTCGCCGCAAACGGAGAGATCAGCTACAAGTACGAGGATCGCACTGCCTACAGGCAGGCCAGCTGGTCCGGCAAGGACACCGTGCTGCCTTCGGACAACACGGTGGCGGCTTACTGGATCACCAACCCGGACAACACGTTCATCGACAACGTGGCCGCCGGTTCGGACGAGAACGGCTTCTGGTTGTCCCTGCCGGAGCACCCGCAAGGGGCGTTCGAGGACTCGGACACAGCCAAGAACGTCTGGCCGCGTCGAACCCACTTGCGGGAATTCAGGGGCAACGTTGCCCACTCCAACTTCGACGGGTTCATGTTCGACCGGAACATCGCCCTGGACAACACCTTCGGGCTGGCCGGCAACTCGTACTATCCAAAGGAAAATCCTGCTGATCCGAACAGCAAGAGCCTGGAGACGCATTTCGAGAATCTCACCACCTACAAGAACCGCAATGGCGGCTTCTGGGGCCGCGGCGAGTTGTTTGTCGTCAGGAACCTGAAGACGGCGGACAATGCCACCGGTTACACGATGTCGTCCGGTCAGTTCGGCCGTGAGGCGTTTACCTCGCTGGTGGTTGATTCGCTGTTCGTGGGTGAAACCGAAAACATCGGCAACCCCGTGACGCCGGAGGAAAAGGCCTATGGCCGCAGCCTGCCGAAGCGCCTGATTCCCGATTTCCCGATCCGCGGCTACGAGTACTACGACTACCGCGTTGATGTGGCGAACACGACATTCGTGAATTTCCAGGACAACAAGCAGCGCGGATCAGGCGCGCTGTCCTGGCTGTTGTTCACGAGCTCCGGAGTCACGACCGAAAACACCGTCAAGGGTGCGAAATACGTCAATGCCAAGCCCGTGTATTTCCCGAAGATCGACACCCGATTCGACAATGACAACCGGGGTGGTTCGGCCTACCGGACCCTGGCGATCCACGATCTGGACGGCACGACGACCGGCATTCCCAACTCCTACGTGCTGCTCAACGACGGCGAGAACGACAGTGTCGCCACTGACGACACCTGCAAGATTCAGCCAACCTGGAACGCATCGGTGTGCACGGGTGATGTCGGGCGCCTGTATCTTCGTGGCGCCGGCGGTGGTGGCGGATTTGGTGGTGGATTTGGCGGCGGCGCTCGTCGCGGTGGCGGCCCTGGCGGCGCACCTGGCGCGGCTCCCCGTGGCGGTGGTGCCGGCATTGGTGCCGGCCTGGGTGGTGGTGCCAACATCGGTGCCGGCCTGGGTGGTGGTGCCCCTGGTGCCGGACCTGCACGGGCCGGCGGTGGCGCCCCGGGAGCAGCGCCTGCACGAGGAGGAGCCGCCGCTCCTCCCGAGCAGCCCGTCGCTCTGGTTCGCAATGGCAAGGATTTCCACATCACGGGCAACCAGAGCACGGTGCGCGCCGGCACCGAGATCCTGGTGAAAACCGAAAGACCTGAAGTCTCTTTCAGCCTGAGTGAAATGAACAAGGACTCATGGGTCATATTCCAGCTGCCGGGTTTTGCCAAGGCAACATCCGGGACGGAGCTGAAAAGCCTGGATGCATTGCGCAAGGCGAGCGAGACCTCGTATTTCAAGGCCGATAACGCACTGTGGATCAAGCTGATAGTCCCGGCGGATCCGGAGCCACCGGTGCGGCCGACGCTGATGCAGACCAGCATAACGGCCAGCCGATAAGTCCTTCTTTCGCGAACTGAACAAAGCCCCCTGCGAGAGCCGGGGGCTTTTTTTCTGGAGTACTGCGCATCGCAGGCCTGACCGTCATGGAAGGGCGTCGGAGATTCGCGCTATCCTCTCCAGCCTGGTTTCAAAGCCATTCTCATGAGTTCGGGGGTTAGTCATGAGCAAGAAGAATCGCTCGTTCCTGCTTTTTTCCCTGATTCCGGCTTTCCTCGTGGTCAGCGTATTCGCTGTCCTGGGAGCCCGGGAAAGCAACGCACAGGCAGCTTCGAGGCCCACCAACTGGTCCGATCCGGCCACCTGGCCGAACAGGAAGGTTCCGGCAGCAGGCGACAAGGTGGACATCGCCAGTGGCAAGGAAGTAATCCTTGATGTGAGTCCGCCTCAGCTTAACGGCCTGACGATCAACGGCAAGCTCACCTTCGCGGACAAATCCGACCTCGCACTCACCACCGAGTGGGTCATGGTGCACGGCGAACTGCAGATCGGCACCGAGGCAAAGCCCTTCACGCACAAGGCCACCATTACGCTCACCGACAACGTCAAGGGTGAGCAGCTGATGGGCATGGGCGACCGCGGCATCATGCTCTCCGGCGGCACGCTGAACCTGCATGGCAACCGGACCAACACCTGGACCAAGCTGTCCCAGACCGCCGAGGCCGGAAGCAATTCCATACAGGTGCTGAACACCGATCAGTGGCGGGTTGGTGACGAGATCGTCCTCGCCTCTACGGATTTCGACCCCCGGCAGGCCGAGCGTCGCACCATTGCCGCCATCAAGGGCAACACCATCACGCTCGACAAGAAGCTCGAATACATGCACTTCGGCAAGATCACCTTCGACGTCGATGAACGCGGCGAAGTCGGCCTGCTGACGCGCAACATCAAGATCCAGGCCTCGGAAGATGCGGCCGAGTCGTTCTTCGGCGGCCACATCATGGCGATGGTCACCAGCAGGATGTTCGTCGATGGCGTCGAGCTCAACCGCATGGGCCAGAACCTGGAACTCGCCCGGTATCCGATTCACTGGCATCTGGTCGGCGATGCCAAGGGCCAGTACATCAGGAACGCCGCGATCCATGACACCTACAACCGCTGCGTGACGGTGCATGGCACGAACTTCGTGCGCGTCGAGAACAACGTGACCTACAACATCGTGGGCCACTGCTTCTTCCTCGAGGACGGCATCGAGCACGGCAACCAGTTCGTGCACAACCTCGCCATCCAGATCAAGTGCCATACGAGCAAGCCCTGCGTCCCGACCAACCTCGCCCCGAACGGCGAGATTGATGCCGCCAATCGCCAGGCCAACAGGCAAACCAGCATGTACGGCAAGGACACCCTGATCCCTTCGGACAACACGGTGACGGCCTACTGGATCACCAACCCGGACAATGTCTTCATCGACAACGTGGCGGCGGGCTCCGATGAGAATGGCTTCTGGTGGGCGTTGCCCGAACACCCGCAAGGTGCGTTCGAAGACTCGGACACCGCCAAGGCCGTCTGGCCCCGTCGGACCAGGATGGCGGAATTCAGGGGCAACGTTGCCCACTCCAACTACGACGGGTTCATGCTGGACCGGAACATCAATCAGGAAGGCGCCTTCGGCCTGGCCGGCCCCTCGCACATCGCCAAGGAAATTCCCGGTGACGAAAACAGCAGGAGCGTGGATTCGCTCCTCGAGGATCTCACTGCTTACAAGAACCGCAATGGCGGCGTCTGGGGCCGCGGCGAGCGGCACGTCTTCAAGAACTTCAAGGCGGCGGACAATGCCATCGGGTTCACGAATTCAACGGGATCCTTCGGCGCGGACACCTTCACCTCACTGGTGGTTGATTCGCTGTTCGTGGGCGAAACCGACAACATCGGCAACCCCGTCACACCGGAAGAAAAGGCCTACGGCCGCAGCCTGCCGAAACGCCTGATTCCGGACTACCCGATCCACGCCTACGAGTACTACGACTATCGCCACGACATCGTCAACACGACGTTCGTGAACTTCCAGGACAACAAGCAGCGCGGAGCGGGCGCGCTCACCTGGCTGTTGTACACGGGCGCAGGTGTTACTACCGAAAATACGGTCACGGGCGCGAAATACATCAATGCCAAGCCCGTGTATTTCCCGAAGATCGACACCCGATTCGACAGCGACAACCGGAATGCCACGGCCTACCGCACCCTGGCGATCCACGATCTGGACGGGTCGACGACCGGCATTCCCAACTCCTACGTCCTGCTCAACGACGGCGAGAACGACAGCGTCGCCACGGACGACACCTGTCAGATTCATCCCACCTGGAACGCCTCGGTGTGCAAGGGTGATATCGGACGCATCCAGTTCGCCATCAGGAGGGGCGGAGCCACCAGTGGTGCTGGTCTCGCGCTGAAGGATGTTGCCTTGCGTTCCGCCGCGCCTGCGCGGGCGGGTGGTCCTGCGCCGGGCGCTGGTCCCGCGCGGGCCGGTGGTCCAGGGCGGGGGGCTGGTGCTGCTCAACAGCCAATTGTCCTGAGCCGCAATGGCAAGAACTTCAACATCACGGCCAATCAGAGCACGGTGCGCGCCGGTACCGAGATCCTGGTGAAGACCGAAAGAGCGCAAGTTCCGATCAGCCTGACCGAGATGGCCAAAGACTCATGGGTCATTTTTGAGCTGCCGGGTTTCGCCAACGCGGACTCCGGGAAGCAGCAGAACAGCCTCGACGCCCTGCGCAAGGCGACCGAGACTTCGTATTTCAAGGGTCCGGATGCCGTCTGGGTGAAACTGGTCGTCCAGGCCGCCCCCAAGGGCGTTGGCAGAGATCAGTTTGGCCCGTCGGATACGCAAGCCAGCATCACGGTAAGCCGGTAAGTACTTTCCTGGGTCAGTTCTATTTCACCGTCAGTCCGAAGCCGGAATCCAGGTTCCCGTGGAAACTGAGAGGGACCTTCTTCGAAACCTTTTCGACCTGCATGTCCCGCACCCACAGCTGGCCCTTGCCCTCCAGCCAGAAGCCGACCGAGATCCGCCGCCCGTCCCTGGGTATATCCGCGACGAATTCGCGGTATACCCAGGCGGTGGAACCCTTGATGGTCTGATCAGACATCCGGTCCCTGCGGATGCCACTCGTGGGTGAACCCACTGCGGCATACAGGCTTGCTTCACCGGCCGCAGATGGAAGCCCGGCCGGGGCGCCCACTACCGCCTCAACACCTTCCACCTTCAACCAGGCCGATATCCGCACACGCTTGCCCCGGAAGCGCGTCGAATCGACGTCCTTGGATGCGCCGCCGAATGATGGAATGTCCTGGTTCGCGCAGCGCACCGAGAAGAGCTGCGGATCCTTCACCGTGAGCTGGGCATCCACACCGATTTCGCACCTTCCCGGCAGCCGGTGCGGCCCGGCGCCCATCAGGCTCCAGCCCTGGGGCAAAGGGCCAAGCGGCTCCAGGCGGTTGGCGGGACGCGGGCCTTCAGAGGAATGCGCGGCAGTCGTCAGCAGCGCGATCATCACGATTCTGCGGTACATGGTGGTCTCTCCCTTTCCTGCCAGATGTGCTTTTGCCCACGTCCATGGAGCGCCTTGCTCGCACCATCGGTCAAATGTAACGCAAAGAAGCCGCTGTGCTTTCGTACCGGGGCCTCTTGTTTCGATAGCTTCAGGCGCCCTTCGGCCGGAACGCCTTCATGACGGCCTCATTGGTTTCCAGGCGCGGTCCGCCGATCAGGTCGATGCAGTAGGGAATGGCGGGAAACACCGCTTCCAGGTTCTCGCGAATCGATTTCGGACGGCCGGGCAGGTTCACGATCAGCGTGCGGCCGCGAACACCGGCGGTCTGGCGAGAGAGAATCGCCGTCGGCACGTACTTGAGCGATGTGGCGCGCATGAGCTCACCGAAACCCGGCATCTCGCGTTGCACTACTTTCAGCGTGGCTTCGGGCGTGACATCCCGCGGCGCCGGGCCGGTACCGCCGGTGGTGACGATGAGGCAGCAGCCGGCGACGTCCGCCTGCCGTGTCAGTTCGCCGGCGATCACCTCGATCTCGTCCGGCACCACGCGATAGTCCACGTCGAAATCGGTGTGGAGCCACTCGCGCAGCAGCGCGATGCAGGCCTGACCGGGCTCGTCGGCGTAGACACCGGCGCTGGCGCGGTCGGACACATTCAGTACACCGATGACGGGCTTGCTCATGCGCCGGATTCTAGCGGTCGCTGCGACCGGTCAGGTGCCACAGTACGTGGCGGGCGCTCGGTAATCCCGCCAAGGCAATATTGCGTTGCCCGCGCCATTGTGGCGCCGGCCACGCGGCTGGCCTTGAACTGCGGCTACACGATACGGAAATTCCTCATCATGCCCATGTCCTCGTGTTCGAGGATGTGGCAATGGTAGAGATACAGCCCCCGGTGATTGCTGAAGGTGACGCGGATGCGAACCGACTCCTGCGGCAGGACCAGCACCGTGTCTGTCCAGCCCCGATCGATCAGGCCATCGCGCAGCGTGTTGGCCGGATCGCCGCCGCTGCGCCCGACGACCTGGAAATGACGGCCGTGCAGGTGTATCGGGTGCGCCATCTGCATCCCCATCGGACCACCGGCATTCACGAATTCCCATTCATGCGTCGAGCCGGCGGCCACGGTTTCACTGTCGGCAACATCCGTCATCCCGAACACTCGCCCGTCGATCGTCCATTGCTGCATGCCCTGCACGTCGAGCATGATGCGACGGGTTGGCGCTGCGGCCGCAGCATCGGCGGCGGGAACTGCCGGCCCCAGCCGCGCGGGCAATGCGGCATTGTCCTCTTCGCGGCGCGCGACGCGAATGGAGAGAAGCGACACCGCCCCGCCCTGCGCAAGTGCGCTTGAATTGGCCATCATCATGGAGCCGCGACCCCTGCCGCGCCCGCCCATCATGCCTGCCATCTCCACACTGGCGTCTGCCGCAGCAAACTCCACGGACCGCAGCTCCAGAATCGACCCAACGGGCCGCGAACGCAGATCGATCCAGAGGTCAACGCGCTGTGCCGGAGCCAGCGTGACGAAAGGCTGCGTCACCGGCGCTTCCAGAAGCCCACCCTGGCCGCCGATGACAGTGACCGGCGTTCCATCACTCCAGCCCAGTTTGTAGATGCGGGCGTTTGACCCGTTGAGGATGCGCGCGCGATAGACGCGCGAAGCAAGCGCGAACTGCGGGCGCTCCGTTCCGTTGACCAGAACCCGGTCGCCCAGAAAGCCCGTGACGGAATCCATCCTGCTGCTTGCATAGACGAGCTGGTTGCGCGCGTCGAAGCGACGGTCCTGAATCACCCAGGTGAGTTCCTGCTGACCCGCTGGCAGATTCAGTGCCTGCTCCTTCGGATCTTCGACAATCAGGAGCCCGGCCAGACCGCGGTACACCTGCGATCCGGTTTCCATGTGCGGGTGCGGGTGATACCAGTAGGTGCCTGCCGGATCCGTCACGGTGAATTCATAGAGGTAGCTGCCCCCCGAGGCAACGACCCGCCTGGGGTGACCATCCGCCTCTTCCGGCAGATCCAGGCCGTGCCAGTGGACGATGGAAGGATTCGGCAGGCGGTTCGAGAACCGGATGCGCACACGCTGGCCGCGTTGCAGACGCAGGGTTGGCCCGAGGTAGGAGTTCGGTACAGGCTGCAGGGCTTCCTGCGGACCCTTGATGACACGGCCCGTGTAGCGCCAGACCTGCGTCGGTGCGCCGGGAAGAATCCGTGCCTCGCCGGGTTCAGCGGTAAGCGCCAGTTCCACGTCCGGCAAGAAGGATTGCGTCGCGGTACTGCCGGCCGCCCACCCTGCCGTTGCCTTGACAATGGCAGCGAGCCCGACCGATTTCAGAATGTCGCGCCGTCGCCATGTCCCCTCCGCCTCATTCTTCCACCCGTTCATGGCCCCAGATGTATCGCACAACCTGCTTCATGTCGACCGCCGCACTCGAACACCGACTGCCTGCGCGGCGCCACGAGGTACCCGCCGTTCGTGACAGAATCACGGCATGAACAATCTGCAGCCCTGCCCGAAATGCGCGTCCACGCTCACCTACGACGATGGCACGCTGCTCATCTGCCCGGAATGCGGCCACGAATGGAAGCCGGTGGCGGACCCGGCCGCTGTCGAAGGACAACCCGCCATCCGCGATGCCTTCGGCAATGAGCTCAAGGACGGCGACAGCGTCACCGTGATCAAGGACCTGAAAGTGAAGGGCACCTCGTCGGTGGTGAAGGTGGGAACCAAGGTGAAGGGCATTCGCCTGGTCACCGAAGGCGATCACAACATCGACTGCCGGATCGAGGGCATCGGCGCAATGGCGCTGAAGTCGGAGTTCGTCAAGAAGGCTTAGCTTGCACCGATCCACCCGTGCCGGCTAGAAGCCGCGCTGCAGATCCACCCTGTTCAACATCTTCCCGCCCGCGACATAGCGCCGCAGATTCTCCGTTGCGATGACCCAGCGCGCGTCGTCCGGAAAGTCGGAGCGCCCCGCGATGTGCGGCGTGATCAGCACGCGCGGTGCTTTCCACAGCGGGTGACCGGCGGGCAACGGTTCCGGATCGGTGACATCGAGCCCCGCCCCGCCCAGCTTGCCTGCATTGAGGGCGGCCACCAGCGCATCGGTATCCACGCTGCCACCGCGGGCAATATTGATGAAGAACGCGGTGGGCTTGAGCACTGCGAAGAATTCCGCGTTGTAGAGGTCAGTGGTTTCGGCCGTCAGCGGCACGGCGCTGATCACCACATCGGCGGTGCGCGCCAGCTTCAGCAGCTCCTCCGGCTGCCCGACATACTCGACGAAGTCCGGCTTGCCGGTGCCACCCACGCGTGTGGCCACGACCTTCATGCCAAGACCATGGGCGCGCTTGGCAATCTCGGTGCCGATGGCGCCAAGCCCGGAAACCAGCACCGTCTTGCCTTCCAGGAACAGCACCGGCACCCGTCGACCCATACTCCAGCGGCCCTGCGAGTTGTCGACGGCAAAGCGGTCCAATCCGTGCGCCAGGGCCAGCATCAGCGCGATGGCGTGCTCGGCAACGATTGGGGAATCAATGCCGCGCATGTTTGTCATCATGAACCGGGCGCGGGTTGCCTCCGGCAGATCCATGCACTCATCGACACCCGCTGACAGCGATGCCAGCCAGCGCAGGTTCCTTGCGCTTTCGATGATGCGCGCGTCGCAGATCTCCGGATTGGCGCCGATGATCACATCGACATCCGCCGCTGCGGGGATGGCCGAGCGCGTGTCATGCACGACCACCAGTTCCGCATCGCCCAGCACGGCACGCAGCCTGTCTTCGCCATTGCGGTGCAGGCCGTAATCCAGCAGCAGCACCTTGCGAGGCTTGCGCCACAGGGGGGTATCGCGCACCGGAGCTGCCTGTTCCTGCACGAGAAACCGCTCCAGCACCGCCTGTGTATCGTCGGCGGCGCCGGCGGACACCGCACCGAGCAGGGCCGCGGCCATCACCACGAACGCCGAATGAGATCTCATGTGCTTCCCCAAGGTCGGTTCCAGGGGCCGGGATTCTAGCAACCGCCGCGTCTACAATCCCCCAATTCCCCAAGTGACGAAAGGAGCCCCCATGCCACGCAATATCGATGGATCAGTGCTGATGCGCTCGATCCGTGCGGTCATGGTGGTTGCGTTGCTGGCAGCTGGCTTCGCCGCACCGTCGATCGCCCAGACGCCTGTTTACGCCGCACTTGATCCGCGCGGCACCTACCCCGCAGTCGAGCGCATCCCGCTGGCTGCGCGGCTGCCGTCGCTGGCCGGCAAGCGCATCTACATCGTGATGTCGTGGCCCAGCGGCTCGGGCATGGACCAGATCGCCCGCGATATCGCCGCCTCGCTGGAATCCAGTCACAAGGTGAAGACCGCGGTGATCAAGAACCGCAACACGCGCTATTCGGAGGATGACCCGGCGCTGTGGGAGGAGATGAAGCAGAACGCGGACGGCTTCCTCTACATCGGCGCGGCCTCTTCCTCCACCACCTCGTACGTCTTCAAATGGAGCACGCATCTGGAGCAGATCGGCATTCCGGGCGGCGCCGCCTATTTCGAGCAGCTGGAAAGCGTGCGTGAAACCACCCAGGCGCGTGAAGGCGCGCGCCTGCGCGGCGTTGCGTTCTCCTATCCTGCCGAAGAGATGGACAAGGCCCGCTATGCCAGCGCCATTGAACAGACCATCGCCACGCTGACTGCGCCGCTGACGGCGGACGAGCGCGCGACAGGGGTCATCACGCCGCCGCCACATCCCGAGATCGCCGCGACGGGCAGCCTCGCCGAGGTCCAGCGCGCGTTCCACGAGCAAGGCTTCACGGACGGCCTGCCCATCATTCCCCCGACCCGCGAGGCCGTCGCGGCGATGCTGAAGGGCACCAGTCATGCCCCCGATGAAGTCGTCGCCAGGGCGTTCGCCCCCGAGGGGCTGGGCGTCACGGTGCGGCAGGTGGCAATCAATGCGGTGATGGCCGGCTGCCTGCCCGAGCAAATGCCGGTGCTGCTGGCAACGATCGAGGCATACCAGAAGTTCAACCTCAACTCGATGCTGCGCTCGACCAACTCATTCGCATTCATGCAGGTGGTCAACGGGCCGATCGCGCGCACGCTGCACATGAATGCCGGCGTCAATGCGGTGGGGCCAGGCAACCAGGCCAACGCGGCGATGGGCCGCGCGCTGCGCCTGTTCATCACCAACCTCGGCGGCGGCGCGCCCGGCGTGAACATCATGGCCGTGATCGGCGCCAATGCGAACTACAGCTTCCTGTTCGCCGAGAACGAAGCCGACAGCCCGTGGGAACCACTGAGCGTCACGCACGGGTTCAGGAAGGAAGACAGCACATTGACCTTCTACAGCGGCGGCTGGGCGCATTCGGGCAACTACGGCCTCGGCACCGAGCTGGCCGACGTGCCGCCGGATCTGGCGCGTTACCAGCTCCCGAGTGGCGCCGTGGTGATTATTTCGCCCCCGCGCGCCGAGGCACTTTCCCGCCAGGGCATGAGCAAGGAAGACGTGCGCAAGTACCTGCAGCAGAACGCGACGCGACCTGCGCGTGGAACAGGCGCCGCGGCGCCGGTGTTCCAGCCCGGCACGATCGATGTCATCGTGGCCGGCGGCGACGCGGCCCCGATGATGCAGGCCTGGCACATGTACCGGCCGCAGACCGTATCGATCGACAAGTGGCGGTGATGAATGCCGCGGTCGCCACGTGCTTCCACTAAGCTTCTGCCCATGGAACACAGGGGGCTCGCGCAGAAGCTGCTGAGGCTGGGAATAGGGACGTGCCTGCTCCTCGGCGCGAGCGGGGCGGGTTCGGCAGGCGCGCCGCAACGCGAGTGGTACTCCCTGCTCATCGAAGGACAACGGGTCGGCTATGCGTGGCATGAAACGCGGGCCACGGCCGATGAGCGAATCGATTCGCAGGGGATGCGGGTCTACGTATCTCAGCTGCAGCGTTCCTCGATGATAGAGACCGTGACGGAAATCGGCCGGAACCCGGCCGGAGCGCCGCGCTGGATCCGGGTCCAGTCCGTGAATGGCCCGGACCGCAGTGCGTGGAAAGGTGCCATCTCGGAGGATGGCCGCTCCATGGTGGTGACCATGTCGGGTTCCAGCGGTCAGCTCAGGGTGCAGTTACCGGCGAACATGCTGTGGCCGGACCAGCTGGCGGGAGCCTTGCAGCGGGTGACATCCGCCAGTCATTTCAGGATGCTGGACACATCCTACGCATCGGTCGCCGAAGTGGATGCGGAACGCGTGGCGGACGCCGGCGCATCGAACGACACCCGCATCCGCGTGACCAGCACCGCACCAGGCAATCCGCCGCGCACGGAATTCTTCTGGCTGGACGGGCAATCCCGGGTGGCGCGGCGGGAACGCACTTTCTTCGCCGTGCCCTTGCGCTGGGAAACATGTGACCGCGGCTGCGATGCATATGTAGAGCAGCCGTACGACCTGATGGCGCGCATGGTCGTGGCCTCGCCGTACCGCATACCCGCGAGTGCCTTCGACGGCCCGATCCGCTACGTGATCCGGCGCGCCGATGGCGTGGCGCCGCGCCTGCCGGCCACCGGCGAACAGAGCGTGGTTGCGGACGGATCCAATGTGGTGGTCACGATCTGCGCATCGTGTGGCGCGCCGGCCGCCCTCAGCGACGCGGAACGCCGGACCTATCTCGCGCCAAACGCGTGGGTGCAATCCGATGCGCGCGAAGTCATGAACTTCGCGCGCCAGAACAGTGGCCGGGGAAAGCCCAAGCAAGTGATGACTGAACTGGTCGACGCCGTCCGCAAGCACATGAACAGTGGCGTCGACTACCTGGGCTATGCCACGGCCGTGGAGGCATTGCAGAACCGCGCCGGTGACTGCACGGAATTTGCGGTGCTGCTGGCGGCGGCGGCACGAGCGCGTGGCATCCCGACGCGCCTCGTGGCGGGGCTGGTGTATGCCGCGCGATTCAGCGGCAAGAAGGATGTGTTCAGCCCGCACATGTGGGTGCAGGCCTGGATCGATGGTCGCTGGGTCAGCTACGACGCCGGGCTGGAGCGCTTCGATGCCACCCACATCGCGCTGGCGTTGGGCGACGGAGATCCGCGCAAGATGGACGTGGATTCCGGCACCTCGGGACAGTGGCGCATCGAGAAGCTGGGGCTGTTGAAGTAGCGCTCAGCGCTTTGGAGTGGGCAGCCAGGTAGCCGGGGTAATTTCCGGCAATTCCGGTTTGTCGGGCATGGCCGCTTCAGCTTGATCCACCCATTGCAGTTCGTCGCCGGCCTGGGTTCCGCCAATGATCACGTCTTCCAGTTCAACGTCGCAATACGGGCTGTCGGGCATGACAGTTGGCGCGGGCGCCTCTGCCCCGGCGGACCCGGCCAGAGCCGCCGCTGCGACGGTTACGCCCAGTGCCAGTGAGGCGCGCAGCGGCCGGCGCACCGTGTAGGAAACGCAGATTTTTCCAGCGCAACCCGCAAGGAATGTCTCGCGTTCCTGGGCCGACATCAGATCAAGGTTATGCACCTGCCGCTGGCAGTGCCCGCAAAAATCCTGGCCGGGTTGCGGGGCGCTGCTGAAGCGCAAAGGGCACGGCGACGTGATGACGGGAACGCGAGACATGCCGATACCCTCAGTTCTGCGCCTCGGGCAGCCAGTCGGCTCCGTTGATCTCGGGCAGAACCGCCTTGTCGGGCATGGCGGCTTCGGCAGCGTCCACCCATTGCAGCTGCTCGCCGGTGGTGGTGGCGCCCCAGACCTGGATGTACCCAAGTTCATCGTTGGGACCCGAGGCAGCAGATGCAGGTGCTTCGGCCCAAGCCGATCCGCCTACCGCCGCCACTACCGCCAGCGCAGCGCCAAAGGTGAGCGGAATACGCAACGAACGGGACAAGCTAATGAAAGATATGCGTGACATATCGCCTCCCAGACTTGAAGTTTCGTTCCGCCTCGATCGTACGCCCGCGTCGATCGATCATTCAACATCGACCTTGTGTGATAACGCTCTGGTTCTGGACACAGATGACGGGCTTGCGCATGCGCGGGATGCCAGCGGGCGCCGGAATGCGGTATCGATGCCCGCCATCCAGCGATCCAGCTGCGCGAACACCGGCGCCGCTGCCTCCCCCTCGCTGAAGATCTCGTGGTACAGCGCGTCGAAGCGTCCGACCTCCACCACATCGCGCGGCGCAGCCGCGGCGAACGCATCGCTGCCGCGCGGCGCCACGAAGTGGTCGTCGCCCGCATACAACAACAGCGTCGGCACGCGCCATGCGGGAGCCGCGTTAACCGCGGCCCTGCCCGCATCGAGGATCGCACTCGCCAGCCGCGCGGTCACGCGGTCGTGCACCAGCGGATCCTCCTTGTAAGCCTGCACCACGGCGCGGTCATGGCTGATGAAGTCCGGGTCAAGGCCATTGGCCTGCGCGAGCGATGGCGCACAGAGATTGCCGAAGGCGAGCAGTGTGCGCTGCCAGCGCGAAAGATCGGCGGCAAATGCCGGCGATGAGAGCACCAATGCATCGACCAACCCGGGATGTTCCAGCGTGAAGCGCGCCGCCAAGGCGCCGCCGGCCGAGTGGCCGATGAGCAGCAGCGGCTGCCTGGCCGGGTTCACTTCACGGATCACGTCTTCGAGATCGGTAACGGGATCTTCCGGTGTGCGGAGCGCGCCGCGTGACCCTGCCGAAAGGCCGTGCCCGCGCTGATCCCAGGCAACCACTTTCCAGCCGCGGGCATTGAGCCATCGGGCAAGCAAGGCATGACGGCCGCCATGCTCGCCCAGACCGTGCGTCACAAGAGCAATGCGGCGGGCATCCGGCAGCGGCCAGTGGTGCAGGTGCAGTCGCGTGCCGTCGCGGGCCTGCATCTGGTCGACGTTTGCCAATTTCAGCGAGGCGCCAACGGCACGGCACCGTTCACGTCGTACTGCACGGGACAACCAAACACGGGAACTCCCGCAGCCTGCTGATCCGCGCAGAACTTCTGCGCGGCCTCCAACAGCAGCGCAGGCAAAATCCTGTTGGCGGAAATTTTCATCACGGACCGGTACGCTCAGGGCTTCAATGGGCCCGGCGTGACGATCACGGTCGCGGTGCGCTGGTCGAAGTCTGCACCACCGTCGGCCTTGCGAGGTGTGGACTCCCAGCGCGTGACCACGACCCCCGGCGCAAAGGGATAGTCGTTGAAGATCGTGGTGACGGTCGCGGCGCGATCCTTCTCCACTCCGGCACGCTCGACCAGCGTCTGCCCATTGGACAGCAGCACCGAGGCACGGTGACCGATGATCTCGACTTTCGAGGCCTGCACATCGCGCGCGTACTTCACCGCGGTGACGACCTGGCCATAGGCCTGGTAGGCGCCGATGCCGCCATCAAAGTCGAAGGGGATCTCGAATGCCTTGACCTCCCGCGCCACGGGATCTGGCTGGTAATCAACAGCCCACAGCCGGGCGGCGTTCTGCCGGTTCCGCTCCGCCCCGGCCTCGCGCGCGCCCCCGTCCACGCCTGGCCCAGGCGGCCGTTTGGGATTGTCGATGTGGGAACCATCCGCCGGCAGCAGCCGGTCGCAGGTAACGTCGACCTCGGGCAGCACGGACAAGCGCAGCGGATTGAGCACGACACCGTTGCCAACGCGCGGCTCGGGTGAAATGACGCCCTCGACCAGCACCTTGTGCTTCAGCTGTGGATGCCGCACCTGCGCCGACAGGTTCTGCTGCGCCCTGAGGAAATAGGTCTCGCCGTCGTGGTCGGCAAACCACAACGGCGTGGGATCTGAATCTCGCATGTAGGGGCACGACACAAAGGTGATGCGCTGGCCGGTGTTCATGTTCTCGCTGGTCAGGCGCAGCGGATCTCCGGTCACGTAGACGCCACGCAACGCTTCGCTCACGCGTCCGGGCGGCAACTGCGCCGGCTTGATGGCGGATTGCGCCAGAACGGCCGACGCGACCAGCACCCCGGAGGAAACCACGAGCAGGGAACGGATATTCATCGGCAGGTTCCTCTTCAGGTGTTACAGGGCCAGCAGGAAGTTGACGAGGTCCTGCTTCTCCTCGTCCGTGTAACCAACATTGAAGCGACGGTCATAGAAATCGACCACCTCGCGGATCGACTTCGCCGAACCGTTCGCGAAATAAGGGGCCCGCGACGCGAGCCCCCGGAACTGCTGCATCACCAGCGAGCCCACGTCGGCGCACTTGCCACTGATCAGGGCCCGGCCCGGATCATGGGTGTAGATCTCGCGCCCCAGGTAGGGGTGCGGGGCTGCCGTCGCCTTGCAGGTGATCTTGAAGGTCGGCAGTTCGGGAGCGGCCGCAGCGTGCGGGAAGTTGTTGGTGCCCAGATCCATCCAGCCGGGCACGTCGTCGTGACCGGTGACCTGCGTGTTGTGGCAGAAGGCGCAGGTCTGCTTGTAGGGGTTGCCCAGGCCGATGTTGTTGATGCCGAAGGTGTCGCGCAGCCACAGTGGTTTCAAGAAGAAGATATCGTAGCCGCGCGCCACCGACGCCTTGTACGCGGCAGCCTTGTCACCCGGTTTCGCGGGTCCTTTCCATTCATCCATCAGAAAGAAGACGCCGGTATCGGTGTCATTGCCGTTGATGGGCGGATTGCCGCGCCCCTCGATCAAGGCCTTCACACCGAAGGCGCGCGGTGTATCGGGCGCGTCAAAGCGGCCCCCGACACGGGAGGACTGCTGGGCCGCATGCACCTTGCGTTCGAACGCCACCAGCACATCGGCCTGCGCGCGGGTCATCGGCATGCCCATGTGTGTCGAGCTGGCATCCTGGGCCTGCTGCGCCAGCGAAGTGACCCGCGCGTCCGACATGATGGACATGCTCGAATGAATGCCCGTGACCGGGTCGCGCACCAGGGGCAATCCCGTCTTGGTGTTCTGCGGCGCCTGCGCGGATTCCAGATAGCGCACGTTCGCAGCCATGCGGGCGCGGCGATAGACCGACACCGTGGGCTTCGCCGACTTCAGGCCGTAGACGGGGTCGGTGTTGCAGCCGGTCGGGTCGGTCGCCACCTCGATGGTGAATTCCGGTTCAATGACATTTCCCTGCGGATCCATCGGAGGCCAGGCCAGTCCGATGCGGAACAGCCCCCGGTCGAGCAGCAGCGAATGGGACGCGCGCTCCGCGCGCGGCAGGTTCGGGCAATTGCCGCCGTCGCTCATGTCGAACAGCGGATCCCTGCCCCTGGTTGCGTCCCACCGTTCGCGCAGCGTCTTTGTCGAGATCGACATCGCGTCGATGGGCTGGTGGCAGGAAACACAGGCGCGGCCATTGGGCCCCGGCGTGAAGAATGGATGCCCCGCGGTATCGAAGGCCTGTCCCTCGAAGGTCACGGCAACAGTGCCCTGGTCGTTCGTGAACTCCATATAAGGAGCAAACACGACGCTCGTCCCCGGCTCGATGAACCCCTGGACCGGCCGCGGTTTGCTGCCTGCGGGCTTTTGCTGGGCCACCGCGATGGCAGCAAGCCCAGCGGCCACGACAAGAACCGCAGCGACCGTCGCGCTGCGCCGGGGGAATGATTGCATCGCGTGCATCCTGTCTTCCTCAACGAAGAGGTTCTTGAAGCACCCTCCCCCGCGAGGGCAACGTGCCGGAGGATGCCACACTCTGCCGGCGCGCACCCGACCATTCCGCCGCGCCAGCACAATGCGGCGGGCGCGACTGGAACCCGGGTGCATACTCGCGCATCGCCGGATGCCGGGATACGTGGTCATGCATTCGAAAGTCTTGATGGTGGCGCTGCTCGCGTTGACGGCGTGCGGCAGATCACCCGCACCGGGCAATGTGGACGCGCAGCGGCTGCAGGCCGCGGGCAATGAGCCGGGCCAGTGGCTGGCGCTGGGGCGCACCTGGCAGGCGGACCGTTTCTCGCCGTTGCAGAAGATCAGCGCCGATACCGCGGGCCAGCTCGGCTTCGCATGGGAATACGAATTCCGTTCGCACCGCGGCCGCGTCGAACATGGCCAGGAAGCCACGCCCCTGGTGGTGGATGGCGTGATCTACGCCTCCGGCCCGTGGGGTTCGGCCATCGCGGTGGATGCGAAAACCGGCCAGCAACGCTGGCGCTACGACCCCGAGGTGGACGGCAGCTACAACCGCAAGGCCTGCTGCGATGTGGTGAGCCGCGGCCTGCAGGTGTGGCAGGGCAAGGTGTATGTCGCGACGCTGGATGGCCACCTGGTGGCACTGGATGCGCGCGATGGCCACGAACTGTGGAAGGTCGATACCTTGATCGACCGCACGCAGCGCGCCTACTCCATCACCGGCCCGCCGCAAGTGGCCGGATCGGTGGTCGTGATCGGCAATAGCGGTGCCGAGTTCGGCGTGCGCGGCTACGTCACCGCCTACGATCTTGAAAGCGGTGCGCAGCGCTGGCGCTTCTACACCGTGCCGGGAGATCCGGCGCAAGGCCCGCCCGAACATCCGGAGATGGCCACCGCATTGAAGACCTGGTCGGAGAAATCGGACTGGGCTTCGGGCCTCGGTGGCACGGTGTGGGGCGAGATGAACTACGACCCTGTGCTCGACCTTCTGTATGTGGGCACGGGCAATGCCTCGCCGCTGGCGCCATGGCTGCGCAGCCCCGGCGGCGGCGACAACCTGTACCTCGCCTCCCTCCTCGCCATCAAGCCAGGCACCGGCCAGCTGGTCTGGCATTTCCAGACCACGCCCGGCGAGATGTGGGATTACACCGCCACGCAGAACATGATCCTCGCGGACCTGACCATCGACGGCCGCGAACGCAAGGTGCTGATGCAGGCGCCGAAGAACGGCTACTTCTATGTGCTGGACCGGCAGACGGGCGAGTTCATCGCGGCCAAGCCCTATGTGTTCACCAACTGGGCCACGGGCCTCGATGCGAAGGGGCGGCCCACCATCAACCCCGCCGCCACCTACCAGGACCAGTCGGCGCTGATCTTCCCCACTGGCGCGGGTGGACACAACTGGCCACCGATGGCCTTCAATCCCGAGACGCGGCTGGTGTACATCCCGGCGCGCGAGTCCGGCATGGTGATGGCGCCGCTGCCGGGCAAGTACCAGTGGAAGCCCGGCCAGACCAATGGCGGCCACAAGATTGCCTTCAGCTTCTTCGTGGATCTGTTGTCACCAGCCGAGCGCAAGGAATACGACGCGGTGATCGCCGCGCATCCGGGTCTGCCGGAAGCCTCCACGCATGAATTCCTGATCGCCTACGACCCGGTGCAGCAGCAGGAGCGCTGGCGCCTGCCACTGGGCCGCGCGGAACTGGCCGGTGGCGGTGTGCTCACCACGGCCGGCAACCTCGTGGTGCAGGGCACCTCCAGCGGCAAGCTGATGGTGTATCGCGCCGACACTGGCGCGGTGGTGAAGCAGATCGACGTGGGCACCGGCATCATGGCCGCGCCGGTCACCTACGAGATCGATGGCGAGCAGTACATCGCCGTGCTCGCGGGCTTCGGTGGTGCGATGGCGCCGCTGTATCCGGCGGAGAGCGCGGCATACCGCTACCAGAACTACGGCCGGCTGCTGGCCTTCAAACTCGGCGGCGGCGCGACGCCATTGCCGCCAGCGCACCAGGCACAGCAGACGCCGCCACCGCCACAGTTGCCGGCCGCGACCGCGCAGCTGGCCCCGCGTGGGGCCGAGCTGTTCTTCAAGTATTGCGTGTTCTGTCATGGTGGCCAGGGCGAGGCGCGCCTGTCCGCGTATCCGGACCTGTTCCGGCTGGACGCCAGCGTGCATGCGCGGTTCCAGGACATCGTGCATGGCGGCGCATTGAAGGACAGCGGCATGGCGGGCTTCGCCGATGTGCTCGGCACCGAAGACGTGGCGGCCATCCAGGCCTTCCTCGTGCAGGGGCAAAGCGCACTGCACACCCAGGAGCAGGCCGCGACGAAGTGAGCGCCGCGATGCCGGTATGATCGGCCTACAGAAGAACCGGGGGCATGCATGGAGATGGGAATCCGCGGGCGATGCGCCCTGGTCAATGGCGCGAGCGCGGGCATGGGCCGCGCGTCCGCGGAGGCACTGGCGGCCGAAGGCGTGGACCTGGTGCTGTCGGCGCGCGGCGCGGAGCGGCTCGAGGCGGCAGCCGATGAACTGCGCAAGCGCTACGGCGTGCAGGTGGTGGCGGTAGCGGCCGATCACAGCAGCGCCGAGGGCCGGCAGCGCATCCTCAACGCCTGCCCCAACCCGGACATCCTCGTCGCCACCTGCTCGCCGCCGCCGATGACGCCGGACCATCGTGCCATCACGCCGCAGCAATGGCAGGACAGCCTCGACACCGGACTGATGAGCCCGGTGTTCTTCATCGAGGCCGTGTTGCCGGGGATGGTGCAGCGGCGTTGGGGACGCATCGTCAACATCGCCAGCATCGCCGCGAAATATCCACTGGAGCTGCGCATCCTCAGCGGTGCGCCGCGCGCCGCGCTGGTGAACTACGTGGGCGCGGTGGCACGGCGCGTGGCCCCGGACAATGTCACGCTGAACACCGTGCTGCCGGGCATGTTCCACACGGCCGCGGTGCACGACCAGTTCACCGCCACCGCCGGGCGCAACGGCACCACCTACGACATCGAAGTGGCGAAGTTCGTCGAGGCGTACCAGATTCCGGCGAAGCGCTTCGGCGATCCGCGCGACATCGGTGCGCTGGTCACCCTGCTGTGCAGCGAGTTCGCCGGCTACATCACCGGGCAGAGCATCGTGGTGGATGGCGCCACCACCCGCTCCACGTTCTGAAGCGCATGAGGGATCCCCTGTACCGAAGGACGGTGTGGCGGGTGCTGCTGCCCATCGCCATTCTCACCTTCATCAATTCCATCGACCGGATGAACGTGAGCTTCGCGGGACAGCAGCTGTCGCGCGATGTGGGGCTGTCGCCATCGGCTTTCGGGTTCGGCGTCAGCATGTTCTTCTTCGCCTACCTGCTGTTCCAGTACCCGCATGCGCTGTTGCTGCGCAAGCTCGGCATCCGCCTGTGGCTGCTGCTGTCGATGACAGTGTGGGGCATTGCGGGCGTGATGATGTCGCGCGTGCAGGAGCCGCAGGATTTCGTGGTGGCGCGCTTCGTGCTCGGCATGGCCGAGGCCGGCTTCGCGCCCGGCATGACCTGGTACATCGCGCAGTGGACGCCGCGCGCCACGCGGGCACGCGCCATGGCCATCGCATTGTCGGCGGTACCGTTCTCGCTGGTGGTGGGTGGGCCGCTGTGCGGGTGGCTGCTGGGCATGGCGAACCCGCTCGGCCTCGCCGAATGGCGCTGGATGTTCCTGGTGTCGGCGGTGCCGAACTTCCTGTTTGCCGTGATCGCGGCGCTGTATTTCGTGGACCGGCCGGGCAAGGCGCGCTGGCTCCCCGCCCGTGAAGGCGAACGGCTGGAAGCGCAGATCGCCGCCGAGGCCACGAGCGATGCGTCGGGCGTTGCATTCAACGCGGCGCTGCGCGATGGACGCATCCGGCTGTGCTGCGCGATCTGGTTGCTGGTGATGACCGGCTCGTATGCGCTGGTGTACTGGCTGCCACAGATCGTGCGACAGCTCGCCATCACCGGCAGCGAGTTCGGCATCGGCACGCTGAGTGCGCTGCCCCAGGCCGGGCTGGTCATCGGGCTGTTCCTGAACGCGCGGCTGTCGGATCGCCGCGGCGAACGGTTGTGGCATACCGCGGCCGGCGCGCTGCTGGCCGGCATCGCGCTGATGGTCGCGACCATGTTGCCCGTGGGCCCCGGCGTGCTCGCCATGCTGGTCGTCGCGGGCTTCGGCCTCGGTGCCGCGCAGGGTGTGTTCTGGACGGTGCCGGCAGCGCTCCTCATTGGTGGCGGTCAGGTGCCCATCGGCGTCATCGCCGCCATCAGCATGGCCGGCACCGCGGGTGGCATCATCGGTCCGTCGATGATGGGCTGGCTGGTGGAGCACCTGGGCAGCCACACGCCGGCCATCCTGATACTGGGTGGCTTCCTGCTGCTGGCCGCGTTGCTGCTGGCGTTGCAGGCGCCGCGCTACGGGAGGATGACATCGTGACCAATGCCACGCTGACTGGTGGGCCGCTCGCGCCGCCGGGCCTCGTCTTTGCATTCCGCATCCTGCTGGAGTTCGACGCCGGCCCGCGGCTGCGTTTCGAACCAGCTTTCCAGGCGGGACGTCGCGGCTTCGTTGCGGTCAAGGGCGGCCGCATCGAAGGCCCACGGCTCACCGGTCGCGTGCTGCCGCAATCCGGCGGCGACTGGCCGCGGCTCTGGCACAGCGGACTGGTGGAATTCGAGGCGCACTACCTGCTCGAAGCCACTGACGGTACGCCCATCTACATCCACAACCGCGGCCTGGCCTATGCCACGCCGGAAACGCTGGCACGCATTGAAGCGGGCCAGACCGTTGCGGCGGAGGCCACCTACTGCCGCATCACGCCGCGCTTCGAGGTGCCCGCGGGTCCGCATGAGTGGCTGGCCCGCACGGTGTTCGTCGGCACCGGCGAACGGCGCGGCGCGCAGTCCGTGTTCGACTACTACGCGGTGACCTGATGAGCGCTGCCTTCGATACCGCCGATCGCCTGGAGATCCACGAACTCACCGCCCGCTATGCGTGGAGCCTGGACACCGGCGACGCGGACGCCTTCGTGGAGTGCTTCTGCCGCGACGGCGAACTGGTGTGGGATGCTTTCGAGACCGAAGGCCGCTGGCGCGGCGCGGACGCACTGCGCGGCTTCATCGGCTACTTCGTGCAGCGGCCCGAATCCGCCGGGCGGCAACATCACGTCAGCAATCTCATCGTCACGCCCACCGCCGCAGGCGCCACCGCGAAATGCTACGTGGCCGTGACGCTGCGCGCGGACCCCGGGCCGCATCTGCTGCATGTGATGGGCTACTACGAGGATGTGCTGCGCCGTGAAGACGGCCACTGGCGCTTCGCCACGCGCCACATCCGCGACTGGAGTGGGCCGGTGCTGGGCCGGTTCGCCGGGCAACAGGGTGTGCGCATTGCGCGGCCGCTGCCACCGCCGCTGGCCGCACTCTGGAAGACGCGCTCCGGTCCGGAGTGAAGCCGGAACGCGCGCCAGGTGCATGCGTGGTGGAGGCACCAATGCCGCCAGTCGCGCCATCAGATCACTTGAATTCGAACAGCTCCACCGGATTGCCCGAAGGATCTTCGACAAGAATGGCGCGGCCCGCGCCACCCGCACTCACGCCGCCGCGAAATTTCGCGCCTGCCTGTCTGGCGCGACTGATCAGCGCTTCAAGATCCCTGGTCACGATCATCATGCGATTCCACCCGCCCGGCACGGGAACTCCGCCTGCCTGTCCACCGCTGCCTGCGCCCGGAGCATTCAGGTACAGCGTCGTCCCATCGCGATGCAGCTCGGCGAATTTGCCGGAATTGTGCTTGACCGACTCGAAGCCCAGCGCAGCGACGTAGAAGTCACGCGCAGCATCCACATCTTCGACGATGTACCGTACTGCCGCACTCATGGGCCTTCCGATTTCGGCGGGTGGGGGCATTCTGGATCTCCTGGCGATTGCAACATGGGGGCGATAGTCGCGCAGGCCGCATGCGGCAGTCCATCAGCGCACAGGCCATGAGCTGCACGGAGTCGGCCGCGATTCAACGTCGTCTCCCTCCTACATCGCAGAAGGCGGCGCCCTCTGCTAATGGTCGGTCCTGATGTGCTCGCGCAGCAGGTCGCGGCCGAAATCATCCTTGAAATCGCGCCATATGGAATGCACGTGGTTGCCATCGTTCTGGGTGTTGTCGAACTCGATCAGGAACGTCGGCCCCTGCACGCGGTAGTAGTGCTTCTGGCCACGCTCGACACCGCCCGCCCAGGCAAATGCGATGTTCCCGGTTCCAGCAGCCGCGATTTTGGCCATGCGGTCGGCGGCAATCTCGCGCGACATCAGGCCGACGAAGGAATCCAGCACGTCCATCAGGGCTTCGATTTGCACCGGAGTCATGGCCGATGCCTTGATGCCCGCGGGCGACAGGGGGCTGATGTCCACCTGATTGTTCGTGACGATCTCGTTCGGCGCGACGGCGGAAATCATGGCTGTCGCGCGCTGCGTCGCATCGAGCGCCATCAGCAATGCGCGCCCCGCATCCTCCTGCTGGCCCAGCACGCGCTTGCCCTTCTCTGGACCATCGCGCACTTCGGCCGGATTGCTGCCGGCAAAGGTGGGGCTCGCGACCGCTTTGCCGTCGAGCATCGTGAAGTGCAGCGAGATGTGATGCCCCTCGAACCGCCAGCCCCATGCGCCCTTGTCGGCCGGCGTGCCGAAGATCGAGACGAAGTACTTGTCCTTGTCCCGTTCGAAGCGGGCGGGCTGTTCGAGCACCTTGAGGACATCTTCCAGCGCCATGATCTGCGTGTAGGTGAAATAGCCACGATCGCTCAACCCGGACTTGAGCAACGCGTGCGCAAGATCGCGCTGCGGCGCCGACATCTCCCTGAGCACCAGTCCATTGCGGGCAAACGCCTCGGTCGGGACGAAGTTGAAGCGGGTGCGCTCCATGATGTCGTCAAGTGTGAACGACGCCCGGGCCCGCTGTTCCGGCGTCAGCGCATCGAGAAACTCATTGGCCGCCGCCACCATCCGCGCCGACGCGCGCTGCGCCGAAGTGGCCACGCCGGCGACTACTATGCCGAACAGGATCAGAGCCAGCGCCACACCGGCCGTCGCAATTCGTTTCATGCGCCACTCCATCAAGGCCTGCATCACGGGTGCATTCTCGTTCACGCCGAGCATACACTCCGCATGCCCGCCCTCACAGGAGTCCACCGATCATGAAGCCTGCATGCAAAGGTGTAGCAACCGCGGCATTCGTCATGCTCGCCGTGACTGCCGGAGCGCAGCAAAAAGCAGAACTGATGGCCAACGGCACACCCGTGGCACCTGTTGGGCTGAGCGGCCAGCCACTGGGCGCGGGGCCGTTCCTGTACCACACGGCCGAACAGCAGGACGTGAAAGTCACCGTGGTCGCACGCGACCTGGAATATCCCTACAGCATTGCCTTTCTGCCGTCCGGCGAAATGCTGTTCACGGAGCGGCCCGGCCGCCTGCGCATCATCCGCAATGGCGTGCTGGATCCAAAGCCCATTGGCGGCGCACCGCCGGCGCGTTTCTCGGGTGTATCGGGGTCGCTGGGTGCGGTGCATGGCTACATGAGCCTGGTCGTGCATCCGCGCTTTGCGACCAATCATTTCATCTATTTCACCTACAACAAGCCGATCGACGCCCAGCGCGCGAATGTGGTCGTCGCACGCGCCCGACTCGAGAACGACACGCTGGTGGACGTGCGTGAATTTCTCGCCGGCGAAGGGCTGCGTGGCGCCGTGTGCCTGACCATGACACCGGACGGCATGTTGTGGATTGCGTCCGGGGGCGATGCAGCAGCCCAGGACCCCAAGGTGCTCGCCGGCAAGGTGCTGCGGTTACGCGACGACGGCAGCGTGCCGCAGGACAATCCCTTTGTCGGCAAGGAAGGCTATCGACCCGAGATCTACACCATGGGTCATCGCGCAGCGCTGGGCCTGACGGTGCATCCGGCAACCGGCGAAGTCTGGCTCAGCGAGATGGGCCCGAACGGCGGTGACGAGATCAACATCATCAAGCCAGGCCGCAACTATGGCTGGCCCACGGTGAGCCTGGGGCGGACCTATCCGGGGCCCTAGCAGGCCAAGGTCAGTGAGCCCACACATGCCGGCTACGAGCCCCCGGTGATTTACTGGATGCCGTCGATATCTGTTTCAGGGCTTACGTTCTACACCGGCGACAAGCTGGCGAAGTGGAAGGGCGACCTGTTTGTCGGCGGTCTGCGCTATGGCGAAGTTCCCGGCACCGGTCGCCTGGATCGCGTGCTGTTCAATGACAAGATGGAAGAGCTGCGGCGGGAATCCCTGCTGCTGGATCTGCATCAGCGCATTCGCGATGTGAAGCAGGGGCCGGATGGGTTTCTCTATGTCGCTACTGATGAGCCGAAGGGGGCCATTCTGCGCATCGGTGATTAGTGTTTTCCTACTTTCATTTTCCCGGCCATTGCAGCTCACCCGCGCACTAGAGCCGGGGATCGACTGGCTCGCTCTCCAGCGCCAGCACGCCAAACACGCATTCGTGGACCCGGCGCAGCGGTTCTCGTCGGACAAACCGCTCCAGGGACTCGATTCCCAAGGCGAACTCGCGCAGAGCCATGCTTCGCTTGGTGGAAAGTCCACGTTCGCGAAGCCGCTCAAGATGCTCGGGTCGCGAATACTCGGGTCCGTAGATGATCCGCAGGTACTCAGGTCCACGGCACTTGATTGCGGGCTGCACCAACCCGCGCTTGCCGTAGACCATGAAGTCCAGGGGTTTCATGACCATGCCCTCACCG
>Ga0164241_10001689_pt1 | contig 26171 bp, 27 predicted proteins | sample OricomyardsoilBY_FD_108780 | JGI IMG/M metagenome (GOLD analysis project Ga0164241, IMG submission 108780) | Backyard soil microbial communities from Emeryville, California, USA - Original compost - Back yard soil (BY) | ecosystem: Environmental > Terrestrial > Soil > Unclassified | place: USA... | reverse complement strand
GTGTGGCCGAACGAGTCGGCGACCGCCCCGTCGTCGTCCTCCACGCGGACGACTTCTTCAACCCGGCGGCGGTCCGCCACGCCCGCGGGAGGAGCTCGTCCGAGGGCTTCTGGCTCGACGCGTACGACCTCGACGCCTTCACGGCCGCGGTGCTCCGCCTCGCGGGAGCGCGCGACGACGTCCTCGTCCTCGCGGAGGGCGTGTTCCTCCATCGCGACGAGCTGTTCGGGTACTGGGACTTCTCGGTGTTCCTCGACGTGCCTCTCGCCGAGGCGGCTCGCCGGATGGCGGCGCGCGACGGGCTCGCGGCAGACGACCCGCGGCTGCAGCGCTACGAGGGCGCGCAACGTCTCTACTTCGCCGCCGCGCGTCCGTGGGAGCGAACGTCGCTCGTCGTCGACGCGAGCCGGCCCGAGGAGCTGCGGATCATCGACCCCGCCGCGTCGGCCGCGGCTGCGAGCGCGGGCTTCACCGCGACCGGGCCGCCTGGTAGCGGCCCGGGGTGCTGCCGATGACGGCGGTGAACGCGGCGATGAAGCCGCTGGGGTTCGCCCACCCGCACGCGGAGGCGGTCTGCGTGACGTCGTGCCCCTCGGCGAGCAGCACGAGCGCGCGGTAGATGCGCAGGTGGGTGCGCCACTCGTAGAACGTCATGCCGAGCTCGTCCCGCAACAGCCGGCTGAGGGTCCGGGGGCTCGCGCCCACCGTCCTCCCGAGCTCGGCCATCGGGGTGCTGTCCTCCGGGTTCTCGGACAGGATCCGCGCGACGGCCTGCAGGCGGTCGTCCTGCGGTCGCGGGAGGTGGAGGCGCTGCTCCTGCGTCTCTCGGAGCTCGTCGACCAGGACCCGGAGCAGGCGGGCACGCGCCGGGCTGTCGTAGCCCGGTGCGGTGTGCTCGCCGTCGCCGGGGCTCGTCAGGGCGAGCAGCACCTCGCGTGCGAGACCGGTGGCCAGGAACACGGTGGGACGGCCGGGGATGCGAGCGGCCAGGGACGGCCGGAGGAAGACGATCCGCATGTCCGTCTCCCCGTGGGCGCGGTGCCGGTGGAGCGTGCCGGCGGGCGTCCAGGCGATGCGGTTGGCCGGGACGACGGAGGTGCCGTGGTCGGTGTGGACCGTGAGCACCCCGCTGGCCGCGTAGACCAGGTGCCCGCGCTCGTGCGACTGGATCGCGCTCGAGCCTCCGGACCGCCACAGGTGACGGCCGCCGTCCGGCCAGACGGTCGACATCACGGCAGCGGTGTCCGGTTCTTGGCGGCGGATGGGCATCAGGATGCAGTTTATCGGTGGTGAGCCAGACCGGGATCGTGGTGACCTGGTGCCGTCCCGCACACATGACCCGAGGAGAGACCTTCATGGCGACGTTCGTCCTGGTGCCCGGTGGCTGGCACGGATCCTGGACCTTCGAGGGGGTGACCCCGTTGCTGGAGCGGGCGGGGCACACCGTGCACGCCCTCACCCTGACCGGGCTGCATCCCGACGACGACGCCGCGACCGTGGCGGGGGCCAACCTCGACACCCACGCCGCCGACGTCCTCGCGGTCCTCGATCGCGAGCGGATCACCGACGCCACGCTGGTCGGGCACAGCTACGGGGGCATGGTGATCGCCGCGGCTGCCGACCGTGCGAGCGGCCGGGTCTCGCGGTTGGTCCACCTCGACGCGTACGTCCCTCGCGACGGCGACTCGTGCTGGTCCTTGACCACGGACGCGTACCGACGGGCGTACGTGGACGGCGCGGCCGAGCTGGGCTACGCCGTGAACCCGCCGTACCGCGCCCCGCACGGCGGTGATCCTCGCCGCCGTCCGCACCCGCTCGCCTCCCTCGTGCAGCAGGTCCGGCTCACCGGCGCCGTCGACCGCGTGCCTCGCCGCGACTTCGTCTACTGCTCCGGCTGGGAGAGCGGCACCCCCTTCACCGAGGTGCGCCAACGGCTCCTGGCGGACCCGGGCTGGCACGTCCACGACCTCCCGACGGCGCACAACGCGATGCGCGAAGCACCGGAGTCCGTCGTGGCTCTCCTGTCCTGACGGGTCGGACGCGGGGGAATCGCGGCGGCCCCTGTGGCAGGCTCGGCGCATGGGACTGTTCCGTCGCAAGCGTGAGCCCTTCCTCACCGCTTCCCCCGAGGCCCCCGTGCCCGGGATGACCGCCACCACGAGCATCGAGCCGGTCGAGGCCGCGGGGGCGGGGATCCCGGCGCCCGACGGCCCGGTGGTCGTCTCCGAGGCGTTCACGCTCGCCGTCGAGGACGTCTTCACGATCACGGGCCGGGGCACGGTCGTCACGGGCACGATCGCCACGGGCACCGTCCACCGGGGCGACACCGTCGAGATCGTGCACGACGGCGTGCCGGTCGCCACGACGGCCGTGCACGGGATCGAGACCCTGCACAAGCAGGTGGACACGGCGACCGCCGGTGCGTCGGTCGGGCTCCTCCTCAAGGCCGTGGCGCACGACCAGGTCAGCCGGGACGACGTCGTCCGCGCGGCACCCTGAGAGACCGATGAACAAGTCGCGCCTGGAGGCGTTCAGCGACGGCGTCCTCGCCATCATCATCACGATCATGGTGCTCGAGCTCCGGGTGCCCGAGGAGTCGACCTGGGCGGCGCTGCGGCACGTCGCGCCCACGTTCCTCAGCTATCTGCTGTCGTTCGTGTACGTGGGGATCTACTGGAACAACCACCACCACATGCTCCAGCTCGCGTCGAAGGTCAACGGCGCGGTCCTCTGGGCGAACCTCCACCTGCTGTTCTGGCTGTCCTTGCTGCCTTTCACGACGTCGTGGATGGACGAGACCGGGTTCGATCCCGTCCCGACGGCGGTCTACGGCATCGACCTGCTGCTCGCCGCGGTCGCGTACTTCCTGCTGCAGCGGACCCTCATCGCCAGGCAGGGGAACGACGGTCCGCTCGCGAGCGCGATAGGGCGCGACTGGAAGGGCAAGCTGTCGCCGGTGCTCTACGTCGTGGGCATCACGGCGGCGTTCTGGGAGCCCTACGTCGCGGTCGCGGTGTTCGTGGTCGCGGCCCTGATCTGGCTGGTGCCCGACCGCCGCGTCGAACGGTTCGTCGCGGAGCACGGGACGTCGGGGCGCTGACCCCTACTCCGTCGCGAGGAGCTCCCGGACCCGCGGGGCGACCTGCGAGCCGTAGAGCTCGATCGAGCGCATGAGCGTCTCGTGCGGCAGCGTGCCCGTCGAGTACTTGAGGTCGAACCGCGTCGCGCCGAGCCGGTCGACGGTCGCCGCGATCTTCTGGGCCACGGTCTCGGGCGACCCGACGTACAGGGAACCGTCGGGTCCGGCGTCGTGCACGAACCGGCTGCGGGAGTAGGGCGGCCAGCCGCGCTCGGCCCCGATCCGGTTGTTCATGGCCTCGAAGTGCTCGTAGATCTCGTCCTGCGCCTGCTCGTCGGTCTCGGCGACGTGACCGGGGGAGTGGATCCCGACGCGCCCCGGCCCTCCGCCGGGCGCGGACGACCACCCGAACTCCCCGAGCGCCCGCCAGTACAGGTCGACGTACGGACGGAAGCGGGCAGGCTCGCCGCCGATGATCGCGAGCATCATGGGCAGGCCGTACCGCGCGGTCCGCACGACGGACTCGGGTGACCCGCCGACGCCGATCCACGTGGTCAGCGACCCGCGCTCGGTCTTCGGGTAGACGTGCTGGTTCTTCAGGGAGGTGCGCTTGCTGCCCGCCCACGACACGGCCTTCTCGGTGCGCAGCGCGTCGAAGAGCTCGAGCTTCTCCTCGAACAGGTCCTCGTACTCGGTGAGGTCGTACCCGAACAGGGGGAACGACTCGACGAACGAGCCGCGCCCGAGGATGACCTCCGCGCGACCGCCGGAGACGCCGTCGAGGGTCGCGAACCGCTCGTACACGCGGACCGGGTCGTCGGACGACAGCACGGTCACCGCGGACCCGAGGCGGATCCGCTCGGTCCGCCCCGCGATCGCGGCGAGCACGACCTCCGGCGCGGAGACCGCGAAGTCGGCCCGGTGGTGCTCCCCGACCCCGAAGAAGTCCAGGCCCACCCGGTCCGCGAGGACGGCCTCCTCGACGACGTCGCGGATCACCTGCCCCGCCGGTTTCGGGGTTCCGTCGGGGAGGGCGGTGACGTCGCCGAACGTGTCGAGACCGAGCTCCAGCATCATGGCTGCCTCAACCCCCCTGGTCCGGGCGCTGTTCCGCGGGGGCGTACACGCGCAGCCCACCGGGCCGCAGCGTGAGCCGCACCCGCACCGGCGTGTCCCCGTCGCGGCCCCTCGTGCCCTCGCCCGACGACGCCCGCTCGCCCAGGGTGAGGGTCTCGCCGTCGTGCGCGACCGTCGTCCCCGCGGGGAGCTCGAGCTCGAGGACGTCGACCTCGGCGGCCGCGGTGGCGAGCCATGCCCGGGTCCGCGGCACCCCGGAGGCCAGCCGCGACCCGACGCCGTCGAGCGCCGTCCGGAGGAGCACGCGCGTGCGGCTGGGTCGCCGCTCGGCGAGCGCGGCGCGCACGTCGAGGATCCCGTCGTCGAGGCGGGTCCGCTCGACCGGCGCCGGACCGCGGGGCGCGTACCGGTCGATCCCGGCGAACAGCGACCAGACGTCGCGCTCGCCCAGCGGCCCCTTCACCGGCAGCGGGTCGGCGCCCGGCAGGGTCTGGGCCGCCGCGACGACCGCGGCCGCCCACTTCCCGAGCCGGGACTCGAGCCTTTCGCGCCGCTCCACCAGGTCCGGGTACGCGCCGACGGCGAACGTGTTGAGCACGGTGCGCGCCACGGGGTCGCCGCCGGGCACGCGCGCCTCGAGCTCGCCCACGTCCACCGCCACGCCCGTGCCCGACCGGACCGCTTCCGCGACCAGCGCGACCGGGTCGTCGACGTCCTGGCCGTCGAGGTGCAGGGCCTTCGCGAAGTGGTTGAGCGTGCCACCGGGGAACACCACGAGCGGCGTGCCGTGGGCCCGGGCGGCCGCCGCGACCGAGCCGACCGTGCCGTCGCCGCCCGACACACCGACGGCACGCGCCCCGCCGGCGACGGCGTCCGCGACGAGCCGCGCGACGTCGTCGTCCTCGCCCAGCTCGTGGACCTGCGCCGCCGGGAGGACGGACCGGATCGCGCCGCCCGCGTCCGCGTCGCCGGGGCCCGACGCCGGGTTCACGACGACGAACAACCCGTCACCGTCGGGCAGGGCGGGCACCGCCGCGGCCGGCGCGGGCGCGGGCGGCGGCCGCCGGCGGACCGGTCGCGCCACGACGAGGCGCCCCACCGCCGCAGCCCCGACGCCGATCGCGACCCCACCTGCCACGTCCGAGAACCAGTGCGCACCCACGTGGAGCCGCGAGTACGCGACGGCGACGGCGACCGGTGCCAGCGCCGCGCCCGCGGCAGGCCACTCCGTCGCGACGCCGAGCGCGAACGCCGCCGCCGAGGCGCTGTGGCCCGACGGGAACGACCCCGACGTCGGCGGGTCGGTCAGGCGCCGCAGCACGTCCAGCCCGGACGCGGCGGGACGCTCGCCGCCCAGCAGCGGCTTCGCGACGAGGTTGGCGACGGCGCTCGCGGCCACCAGGGTGGCGGTACCGCGGAGCGCGGCACGACGCCCGGTCGGGCCGGTGGCGGCGAGAACGGCACCGACGCCGACCCACAGGACCGAGTGGTCGGCCAGCTTGCTGAGGTCGCGGAGCGCCGCGTCCGCGGTGCGTCCGAGGCGCAGGGTGTCGGTGCGGACGGCGAGCTCCCGGTCGAGCCGGGCGAGCGAGGGCCACCGCTCGTGGGGGGCGAAGGGTCCGCGGCGTCCGCGCGCTCCGATCGCCAGCCGCGCGCGGACCCAGGCGCGCCGCGCGTGCGTGCCGGCGGCGTCGGGGTTGATCGCGGTCGAGGTCACGGTCCGACGCTACGCACGACGGCGGATCCCCGCTCGGGCTCGGCGTCAGCGAGGCCGCGACCGGGCGGTCGGCTCAGGACTGGCCGAGGCGGAGGGCGTCGAGGTGCGCGAGGAGCTCGTTGAGCGACTCGCCGACCGCACCGCTGCCGACCTTCCCCTGCACGTGCCGCACCTGGGCGGCTGCGGCCTCGAGGGCGACCTGAGCGTCGGACAGCGCGAGCGCGGCGCGTGCCTCGTCCGTCGGGTCCACGACGTCCTGCGCGGCGTCGGCGAGGGCCTCCTCGGCCGACTGCGTCGCGGCCCGGGCCGACTCGACGGCGTCCGTCACCTCGTTGGCGAGCGTCCCGGACAGCCGGTCGATCTGGCCGTCGACGCGGGCGAGGTCGAGGTCGAGCGCTGCGGTGTGGGTGCGCGCGTCGTGGAGGGCGGTGGCGAGGGCCTCCTGGCCGCCGCCGAGGAAGAGGAGCGCCGCGACCGCGAGGAGGCCGGCGGCTGCGTAGCGCGCCGCGAGGGACGTCGTGGCCGCGTCGTCGCGCCACGACGCCTGGCCCGAGGTCAGCGGCGACGTCACGGGACAAGTCTGCCGTGCTTTCCTGCGAGAAGACAGAGTATGGGTTACAAACTCGTGGAGGTTCCGTGGAAGGCGGTGCAAGGCTGGTCTCGTGACCGCTCCGGATCTCAGCCGCTTCCTCGTGCGCGGCCGCCTCGAGCGCCTGCCCCGGCGCGCCGCGGACCGTGACCTGCTCCTCGCCTACGTCGCTGCACGGGTCCTCATGCTCGACGAGACCGTCGCCGAGCGAGTGCTCACGGACCGCCTCGCGACCTTCGTGGACGACCCCGTCGGGATCCGCCGGGACCTCGTCGACCGCGGCCTGGTGACGCGCACGCGCGACGGCGCCACCTACTGGCGGACCGTCGTCACCGTCTTCGACGAGCTCGGCGAGGACTCCGGCCCGGCTGAGCCCGTCAGCCCACCGTCTTCGTGACGGACGTGGCGAGGCTGTCGAGCTGCTTCTCCACGTCGTCGATGGTGGCGCGCGCCTGGCTCGCGTCCGGGAGCTCGGACTTGAGCGTCTCGAGCCTCGCGCGGGCGTCCTCGAGGTCCTGGTAGGCGTCGTCGAGCCGCTGGCGCGCGGACGCGGACAGCGTCGACGTGGACTTCTGCGCGTCGTCGAGTGCCTTCCGCGCCTCGTCGCCCGCTTCCTGCGCCTGGGTCAGGGCCGCGGTGCCCTTGCTCTTCATCGACCCGAGCTGGCCGGACAGCCGGTGCACGTCGGACGTGATCTGCTGCGTCTGCTCGCTCGCGTCCTGGACGAGCTGGCGTACCGCGTCCGTGTCCACGGTGCCGTCGCTGGTGCACGCGGCCAGCGGGGCGAGCAGCCCCAGCCCGACGACGACGGCTCCCACCGCGCGACCGCCGCGCCACCGGCTCCCGGCCGGGACGACCGTCGGCCGGGCTGCAGCGGGGACGTGCGTGACGGCGTCGAGAGCGGAGGGCATGGGTCCATGCTGCCGCATCACCCTGAATGCGCCGTGACCTTTTTGTGCCGGTCCCCAGAAACGTGCGCACACTGAGACGGTGACCACCACCACCACGACCACCGCCTACGCCGTCGGCGGCCTGAGCATCGCGGACGCCGCCGCTGCGACCGGGCTCACCGTGCACACGCTGCGCTACTACGAGCGCGACGGGCTCATGCTCGACCCGGTCGACCGGGCGTCGTCCGGACACCGCCGGTACTCGGAGGCCGACCTCGGCTGGATCGTCATGCTCACGAAGCTCCGCGGCACGGGGATGGGGATCGCCGAGCTGCGGGAGTACGCGGAGCTCTGCCGTGCGGGCCTCGGTAACGAGGGGGCGCGGCTCGCGCTCCTGCGCGCGCACCGCGACCGCGTCCTCGCGGAGCTCGCCGCGACCCGCGAGAACCTGCGCGCCATCGACGCCAAGATCGGCGTCTACGAGAAGCGTCTCGTGTGCGCCGACCTCGAGGGGCGGGGTTGACCTCGAGCGCGCTCGAAGGTCGACGCTCGGTGTCATGACCGACGACACCACCGCCATTCCTCCCGTCCTCCCGTCCCGCGTCCTCGGCACCGGCGACGCCGCGCTCACCGTCTCCGCCCTGGGCCTGGGCTGCATGGGCATGTCCGCCTTCTACGGCGCGTCGTCGGGGCAGGGCTCGACGACGGACGCCGAGTCCGTCCGCACGATCCACCGCGCCCTCGAGCTGGGCGTCCGGTTCTTCGACACCGCCGACATGTACGGCCCGTACACCAACGAGGAGCTGCTCGGCCGGGCGCTGCGCAGCTCGGGCGTCGACCGGGACGACCTCGTCGTCGCGACCAAGTTCGGCATCAAGGTCACCGGGCCCCGACCGGTGGACCGAGCGTTCGACGGCAGCCCCGCCTACGTGCGCGCGTCGATCGACGGCAGCCTGCAGCGCCTCGGGCTCGACCACGTGGACCTCTACTACCAGCACCGGGTCGACCCGGTGGTGCCCGTCGAGGAGACGTTCGGTGCGCTGGCCGAGGTCGTCGCGGCGGGGAAGGTGCGCCGGCTCGGCATCTCGGAGGCCGGCGCCGACACGGTCCGGCGGGCGCACGCCGTCCACCCGCTCACCGCCCTCCAGACCGAGTACTCGCTGTGGAGCCGGGACGTCGAGGCCGAGATCCTCCCGACGCTGCGCGAGCTCGGCGTCGGGCTCGTGCCCTACGCCCCGCTGGGTCGCGGCTTCCTCACGGGCGCGGTCACGCCGGAGAGGCTTGCCGCCGGCGACTTCCGGGCCAGCAACCCCCGGTTCGTCGGGGAGGCGTTTGACGCGAACCTGGCCCTCGTGGACGTCGTCCGCGGCCTGGCAGAGGCCCACGGCGCCACGCCTGCGCAGGTCGCGCTCGGGTGGGTCCTCGCGCAGGGCGCCGACGTCGTGCCGATCCCCGGGACGCGCCGCGAGCGCTACCTCGAGGACAACGTGGGCGCCGCCGCGCTCCGGCTGTCGGACGACGACCTCGCGGCCCTCGACAGGACCTTCCGTCCCGAGAACGTCACGGGCGCCCGGTACGAGGACATGTCGGCGATCGGGCGGTAAGGGCTCGCCGTCGGGCAGCGCCGGACGTCGAGCCGTGCCGGCCGGCGAGTGACGGCCGGGTGAAGTCCTCGAGATGGCAGCGTTGTCACGCTGGCCATCTCGAGGACGTAGGGTGCACCACGTGGGACGCGATGTAGCGCACGACGACGAGATGGCGCACGCTGGGAAGGGCGCCCCACGTGTGACCCCGGTCACCGTCCGCGACGCCACGCCTTCCAGGGGAGTCATGCAGACCCGAACCACGCGCAAGCAACCGGTGGGACCGGCGCGGCGCGCGAGCGCCGTCGTCGCTCTCGCGGCCGCCGCCTCCCTCGGGGCGCTCGGCGCGGCGAGCGCGCACCCGGACGACGCGCCCGCGTCGTCGGTCGCCTCGGTCGCCTCGGTGTTCCCCGCGAGCGCGGCCGCGAGCACCACCCCGTCACCGGGCGCCGCCGCCGCGCCGGCCGCCCTGGGCCGGGACGACGTCCTCGCGCTCCTGTCCCGGGCGGACGACTATCTCGCCGCGAACCCCGACGCGGTCGGCGGGCCGGTGGCCCAGGCCGCGAGCGAGACCGGGATGCTGCTCGTCACCTACGACGCCCAGGTCGCCGCGACCGCCGCGCTCACGCCGCCCGTCGACACGCCGGTCAGCGCGCTCACACCCCCCGACCCGCTGACCACGTCGCCCTGGGACAAGGCGGTCGGACAGGTGGGGGCGGACACACCGGACACCGCCGGCGCGCTGACGCCCACCGCCACGCCGGCCCCGACCGCGAGCCCCTCGCCGTCCGGCACCGCGACGCCGATCCCCGTGCCCGGGAGCACCGCGACGCCGTCCCTCGTCCCGACGTCGCCGACCGACGGCGCGACCACCGGCGTCCTCGCAGCGGCGGGGATCTCGGCGAGCGACGTCCTCCCGACGAGCGGCGCCACGACGGGCGCGACCGCGGCCGGTGTCGACCCGTCCGCCCTGGCGGAGGCGACGACGTCGCCCGACGTGCCGCAGGCGAACCCGACGAGTTCTGCGGGCACGATCGATGACGGCGACCTGCTGACCGCGCTCCCCGACCCGGCCACGACGGCGGTGCACGGCAGCATGCCGACGGCCCTCCCGTCGGACGCGGCGACGAGCCCCGCCGTACCCGCCCCGAGCACGGAACCGACCCCGAGCGCGCCGGCCGGGGCACCGGCGACCTCCGCGCCCACCGCCCCCGTCCCGACCGACGTGCCGACGGCCGTCCCGACGAGTCCGACGGGCACCACCCCCGTGCCGGCCGACGACGCGACCGCCGCCGGCCCGACCGCCACGACCGGCCCGACCGCCACGACCGGCCCGACGGCTGGGACCGCTCCGTCGGCGGCTCCGACGACGACGACGCCGACGGCCGTCTCGGATGGCCCGGGCACGACGGGCCCGCACGGGTCGTCCTCGGCCGGAGCAGGGACCTCGACGTCCGGCGGCGCCGCGCTCGGCGACGCCGACGAGCGGGACTCCACCACGCCCGTCACGTGGGCCGACGTGGTGGCCGCAGCCGAGCGCCTCGCCACGGCGCTCGACGCGGTCGACTCGAGCAGCGACGTCGACGGCCTGACCGGTCCGGACGCCGTCGGCGTGGACGCGGCGAACGCCCCGCTCACCGGTGGCCTCGCCGACCAGCTCACGACGCTCGTCGGCCGTTACGGCACCAGCGTCGACGGCTACAAGAACGGGGAGATCCCGGCCTCCGCGCTGTGCCCCCTGGACTTCGCGCCCGGCCAGATGCTGCGGTGCGACGCCGCGAACCGCCTCGAGGCGCTCGACAAGCTCTTCGAGAAGCGGTTCGGCCACCCGATCCCGATGACCGACTCGTACCGGCCGCTCGCGGTGCAGATCGAGCTCCGCAGGACGAAGCCCGGGCTCGCGGCAGTCCCCGGCACGTCGAACCACGGCTGGGGCCTCGCGGTCGACCTCGGATACCCGATCTCCACCGGACGGTCCGCGGAGTACGCCTGGATGCGCGAGCACGGGCCCGCGTACGGCTGGGACAACCCGTCGTGGGCGCACCTCGACGGCAGCAAGCCCGAGCCGTGGCACTTCGAGTTCTACTCGGGCGGCGTCCTGCCGACCGGTACCCCGATCTCCGGGTACGACGGGATGACGCCGCCGGTCGACGTCGAGGGCAGCCCTGCCGCCCCGTCGGACCACGCCTCGGCGCCGACCACGACGACGTCGAAGCCGTCGGCACCCAAGCCCTCGGAGCCGACGCAGACGCCCGCGGGCAGCCCGGCGACGGTGACGGTCCCGAGCGGGTTGGTGGGTCTGAGCCTCGCGGACGTGCAGGCGAAGCTGAAGGCGCTGGGGCTCGTGGCCGACCAGACCGAGGTCTACTCCGACTCGGTGCCGAAGGGCGCGGTCGTGAGCACGACGCCGGGCGCGGGGGCGTCGGTGAGGCCGGGGTCGACGGTGAAGGTCGTCGTCTCGCTCGGCCAGAAGCCTGTGACGGTGCCGGCCGGCCTGGTGGGTCTGAGCCTCGCGGACGTGCAGACGAAGCTGAAGGCGCTGGGGCTCGTGGCCGACGCGACCGAGGCCTACTCCCACTCGGTGTCGAAGGGCGCGGTCGTGAGCACGACGCCGGGCGCGGGGGCGTCGGTGAAGCCGGGGTCGACGGTGAAGGTCGTCGTCTCGCTCGGCGAGGAGCCGGTGACGACGGTGACGATCCCCGACGGACTGGTCGGCCAGCCTCTGGCGACCGTGCAGAAGAAGCTCGAGGGTCTCGGCCTGAAGGTCGCGGACCCGACGACGACGTACTCGGACGACGTGCCGAAGGGCTCGGTCGTCGGCACGACGCCGGGAACCGGCAAGACGGCACAGGTCGGCTCGACGGTCCAGATCGTCGTCTCGCTGGGGGCAGAGCCCACGGACCCCGTGACGATCCCCACCGGGCTCGTGGGTCAGGATCCCGACACGGTCGAGGACTCGCTCGTGGCTCTGGGTCTGAAGGTCGTGATCGCGGACGTCGAGCAGCCGTCCGACGCGCCGGCAGGGACGGTGGCCGGTCTGAGGCAGGGTGACGGCACCGCGGTGGTCGAAGGCTCCCAGGTCGAGGCGGGCTCGACGGTCACGATCGTCGTCTCGTCCGGCCCCGCCACCGGGAGCGACCCTGCCCCCACCGGCACCCCGACGGCCACGCCGACCGGCGACACCGCGACCAGCGCACCGACCGGGGGCACCACCGACCCCACGGTCGCGCCCACGGAGGCGGCGCGCGAGGCAGACACCGAGTGACGCCGTCGGGCACTGACGAGATCGCCCGGCCAGGCCCGGCTGACGGGTCGGTGCGCACGACCTACGCTCGGTGACATGAGCACCGAGACCGTCGTCGCCGCCCTGGACTCCGCCGCGATCCCGTACGAGCTGACGCAGCACCAGCGGGCTCGCTCGCTCGTCGAGGCGGCGGAGCTGCAGGGGGTCGAGCCGAGCCGGATCGTCAAGACGCTGGTCGTGCGGCGCGCCGACGACGACTACCTGTTCGTCCTGGTCCCGGGTGACCGGACGATCTCGTGGCCCAAGCTGCGCACCCTCCTGGGCGTCTCGCGGCTGTCGATGCCGGACGCCTCGGTCGCCAAGGACGTGACCGGCTACGAGCGGGGCACGATCACCCCGTTCGGGGCGACCCGCGCGTGGCCGGTGATCGCGGACGACCGCGTGCAGGGCACGATCTCCCTCGGGGGTGGCGCGCACGGCGTCGGGGTGCGGCTCGCGGCGGACGACGCTCTGCGGGCCCTCGGGGCGACCGTCGCCGACGTGACCGACGAGACGTCCGCCTCGTGACACCGCGCGTGCAGGGCGTCGGAGCGCGTGAAAGGCTCGGGCCGTGCCCCTGAACGCGATCGAAGGCACGGGCACCGCGCCCGGTGTCCCGGCCGACGTGCCCGAGCCGCAGGCCGTGCTCGGCACCCTCACGTCCTCCGCCGTCTTCCTCGTCGTGAGCGTGCGGGACGCGCCCGGAGCGGATGCGCGCGTGCTCGACGTCGTCGCGGACGTCGGCTCGCTGGTGCGGGCGGTGGGCTTCCGGCAGTCGGAGGCGGGGCTGACGTGCATCGTCGGGTTCGGGTCGCGGTACTGGGACCGGGTGCGGCCTGAGGGGCCGCGTCCCGCGCACCTGCACCCGTTCCGCGCGGTCCAAGGCGCTCGGCACGACGCCGTCGCGACGCCGGGGGACGTCTTCTTCCACGTCCGGGCGAACCGGTCCGACCTGGTGTTCGAGCTGACCCGGCTCCTGATGGACGCGCTCGGCGCGGACGTGCAGGTCGAGGACCACACGGTCGGATTCCGGTACTTCGACTCCCGGGACCTCCTGGGCTTCGTCGACGGCACGGAGAACCCGACGGGCCGGGACGCCGCCGCGGCCGCGATCGTGGGGCTCGACGCCGAGCCGGACCTCGCGGGCGGTAGCTACGTCGTCGTGCAGAAGTACGTGCACGACCTCGCCGCGTGGAAGGCGATGCCGGTCGAGGAGCAGGAACGGGTCATCGGCCGCACGAAGCTCGACGACGTCGAGCTGTCGGACGACGACCAGCCGTCCAGCTCGCACGTCACCCTCAACACGATCGTCGACGAGGACGGCGTGGAGCACGACGTCCTGCGGGACAACATGGCGTTCGGCGACCCGTCGACCGGCGAGTACGGCACGTACTTCGTGGCGTACGCGGACGACCCGTCCGTCACGGAGCTGATGCTGGAGCGCATGTTCGTGGGCGCGCCCCCGGGCAGCTACGACCGCATCCTCGACGTCTCGACCGCCGTCACGGGCTCGCTCTTCTTCGTCCCGTCGCTTCCGTTCCTGGAGTCCTTGGCGGCGGGTGACGACCCGACGGTCACGTCGTCCGACCTGCAGCGGGTCTCGGAGCACGGCCCGGCGAGCGCGCCGGCGCCGGCGGCGACCCCCCCGACCACGGGACCTCCGGACGAGAACCCCCCGGTCGGCCACGACGACCTCCGCATCGGCAGCCTGAGAGAGGAACCCCAATGAGCAACGACCCGAACGTGACGGTCCAGCCGGTGGCGCAGGTCGTGGGGGCGTCCAACCTGCACCGGTGGCTCGCCCCGGTCAGCGACGCGGCGTGGGCCGAGATCGCGGAGGAGGCGTCGCGGACGTTCCGGCGGAACGTGGCGGGCCGGCGGGTGGTGGACGTGACCGGTCCGCTGGGCCTGGAGACGGCGGCAGCGAACACGGGGCACGTGTCGGCGATCGACGCGCCCCACGAGGGCACGCGTTCGCGCCTGCGCGAGGTAGCGCCGCTGGTGGAGCTGCGGGTCCCGTTCACGCTCGACCGGCAGGCGGTCGACGACGTGCTGCGCGGGTCGAAGGACTCGGACTGGCAGCCGGTCAAGGACGCGGCGACCGTCCTGGCGCGGGTGGAGGACCGCGCGATCTTCGAGGGGTACGAGGCTGCGCGGATCGGCGGCCTGGGACCGGGGTCCGACAACGCGCCGGTGCCGGTGCCGGAGGACCCGCGCGAGCTGCCCGACGCCGTCGCGCACGCGGTGACGGAGCTGCGGCTGGCGGGGGTCGAGGGGCCGTACGCGCTGATCCTCGACGCCGACCTGTACACGGCCGTGTCGGAGACGCGTGACCACGGGTTCCCGATCCGGGACCAGCTGGAGCGGATGGTGGACCGGGACATCGTGTGGGCGCCGGCGCTGCGGGGCGGCTACCTGGTGTCGACGCGCGGCGGCGACCACGAGCTCGTGATCGGGCAGGACGTGTCGATCGGGTATTCCTCCCACACGGCAGAGACCGTCGACCTGTACCTGCAGGAGTCGCTCACGTTCCTGTCGTACACGGCGGAGGCGTCGGTCCAGCTGACGCGCTGACGACGGGCGCGGGTCACGGGACGACGCTGCAGGTCCGCAGCGTGCGGGACATGGCGTCGTGCTCGGCCGGGGTGACCCAGAGGCCGTAGGCGGCCTTCACACGGAGCTGCCGGACGACGTAGGCGCACTGGTAGCCGGTGTTCGGCGGGAGCCAGGTCGAGGCGTCGTCGGCGCTCTTGTCCTGGTTGGCGGGGCCGTCGACGGCGAGGAGGTTGGCCGGGTCGTTGGCCAGCGCGAGCCGGGCGGTGGCGGCCAGGTCCTGGGCGCCGGTCTGCCAGGCGTCGGCGAGCGCGACGACGTGGTCGATCTGGACGGCCGCGGAGTCGGGCCCCCGCCGGAAGTCGATGGTGTGGCCGGTGTACGGGTCGTGGAGGACGCCGGACTCGACCGTACAGTCACTGTCTCCTGATTTGTACGTGGGCTTCTCGAGGTCGCGACGCAGGATGTCGTCGCGCGTGTCGCACCCGTTGTGGTCGACGTCCTCCCAGGCCTGGCCGAACCGCTCGCGCGTGTACCCGTCCGAGGGCGCCCGTGCGCGGACGGGGAGGGCGGCGAGCTCGTGCTCGGCGCGCGCGAGCTCGGCCGCGGCGACCGGGTAGCGGGCGGCACGGGCGCGCGCTACCACCGAGGGCACGCCCACCGCGAGGGTGACGGCGGCCGCCAGGAGGACGAGAGCGGCGGCCGCGCGGGTGCGCCGCCGGACGCGGGCGCGGACCACGACGCGAGGACGAGAGTGGGGCACCCGGAGAGCCTGACGGAACTGCGCCCGGCGGTCGCGGGCCACGCCGGCGCCTGTGCACGGTCGGTGCCGTCCCCAGGCCGTGCGTCGGGCGCCGACCCGGGCACGAGACCGAATTCGCGAAAGCCGTCTCGTCAGGCACGATGGACCGCGATGATCGAAGAGCACCTGCCCGGCGGCAACACGACGCCCGTCCTGCGGATCGGCGACACCGTCCGCCGTGCCGCAGGCCCGTGGACGACCACGATCCAGTCCTACCTGCGCCACCTCCGGGCCGCGGGCATGACGGGGATCCCCGAACCGTTCGGCGTCGACGACCGTGGGCGCGAGATCGTGTCGTACCTCGAGGGCGACGTGCCGCACGACAACCCCGGCTGGGTGTGGAGCCCGGACGTGCTCGACGACGCCGTCCTGTTCCTCCGTCGGCTGCACGACGCGTCGGTGGGCTTCGTGGCGTCGTCGCCCGCCTGGCGCCTCCCGGTGCACGAGCCGGCCGAGGTCGTGTGCCACAACGATTCCGCGCCCTACAACATGGTGTTCCGGGACCGGCGCCTCGTGGGGCTGATCGACTTCGACACGGCGTCGCCGGGGCCACGGGTGTGGGACCTCGCGTACCTGGCGTACTGGCTCGCGCCCTACATCCACGTCGACGGGTGGACCGGCGGCGACGACGCGCGCGCGGCCCGCCTGAACCGGATCGTCGACGTCTACGGCTGGGACGAGATCACGCCGTCGGACGTGCTGCGGACCATGGTCGCGCGCCTCGAGGAGCTCGCGGCCTTCACCGAGGACCGCGCGGCGCAGACGAGCCGGGACGACCTGGCGGCGCACGCGGCCATGTACCGGCGCGACGTCGAACGGATCGCGGTCCTCGCCGAGGGCTAGCCCCCACGGTGCCGTGAACGGTCTCCCGGCCTACGGTGGTCACGTCGAGAGGAGACGCCATGGCAGAGCCGAGCGGGCCGAGCGCCGGCCCGGAGATCGACCCGGCCGTGCCCCCGAGCGGGCCCGGCTGCGTCGAGTGCGAGGGCGGCGGCGGATGGTGGGTCCACCTGCGTCGCTGCGCCGCGTGCGGGCACGTGGGCTGCTGCGACAGCTCCCCGGCGCAGCACGCGAGTCGCCACTTCCAGGAGACCGGGCACCCGGTCATGCGGTCCTACGAGCCGGGAGAGGACTGGTGGTGGGACTACCGGACGGACGACTACACGTCCGGTCCGGAGCTCGCGCCGCCGCTCGCCCACCCCGTCGAGCAGAGCGCGCCGGGGCCGCTCGACCGCGTCCCGGACGACTGGCGCGACCTGATCCACTGATTCACCCTCGTCTCACCTGGTCATGGCCGTCACGTCCGGTGGAGCCCGGTGCTCTCTTCTGGTGACGGCGCCCCCGAAAGGCGCCGTCCACACTGACGAGAACCGGGTGGGCGCTGCCGGACGGCGGCGCGGGGGACAGGGGCGACGGATGGCAGTCATGATGCGGCGACGAGGACCGGCGGCGTTGCCGGAGCCCTGGGAGCGTGAGCTGCGCCGGATGGAGGTCCTGGCTCGCCTCGAGTGCGTGCGGGTCGCCCGACGCGGCGCCGGACGTCCGGTCCGGCTCCCGTCGAGGCGTCTCACGCCGCGGTGACGTACTCCTTGACGGCCGCCAGCAGCTGGGCGAGGCCGTCCTTCGCGTCGGCGAACAGCATCCCGGTCCGCGGGTCGGTGTAGAGCTCGTTGTCGATGCCCGCGTAGCCGTGGCCCATGGACCGCTTGATCACGACCACGGAGCGCGCGTGGTCGACGTCGAGGATCGGCATCCCCGAGATCGCCGTGCCGGGCCGCCGCGCCGCCGGGTTCGTGACGTCGTTGGCGCCGACCACGAGCGCGACGTCGCACTGGTCGAGCTCCGCGTTCGCCTCCTCGAGCTCCTTCATCTGCTCGTAGGGCACGTTGGCCTCGGCGAGCAGCACGTTCATGTGCCCCGGCATGCGCCCGGCGACCGGGTGGATCGCGTACGACACGGCGACGCCGTGCGACGACAGCAGGTTCGCGACGTCCGCGAGCTCGTGCTGCGCCTGCGCGGCGGCCAGCCCGTACCCGGGGACCAGCACGACACGATGGGCGTACGCGAGCTGGATCGCGACGTCGTCGGCGTCGACGGTGCGGACGCTCGCACCGGTCCCGCCCGACGTCCCGACGCCCTCGGCCGGCGCACCGTCGCCGGTGCCGAACCCGCCGAGGAGGACCGAGGTGACCGACCGGTTCATCGCGTCGGCCATCAGCTTGGTGAGGATGGATCCGGACGCACCGACCAGCGCGCCCGCCACGATCATGACCTCGCTGTCGACGACGAAGCCCGCCATCGCCACGGCCAGACCGGTGAACGCGTTGAGCAGCGAGATCACGACCGGCATGTCCGCGCCGCCGATCGGCAGGACCATGAGCACGCCGAACGCCAGCGCCGCGACGACCGCGACGAGGAGAGCCGCGACGGTGGTGGCCCGCGCCCCGTCGCCGGTGCCGCTGCCGGCCACCGCGACCACGACCCCGGCCACGATCGCGACCACGGCCGACGCCAGCGTGAGCACGCGCGACCCGCGGAACGTGATCGGTGCGCCCGGCACCAGGCCCTGCAGCTTGCCCGCCGCGACGAGCGAACCCGAGAAGGTCACCGCACCGATGAGCACGTCCAGCGCCACCGGCACGGAGAACGAGGCCGAGAGCCCGTGCCAGGAGCCCGCCGCGAGCTCGCGTGACGCGTCGGCGAGCGCGACCGTGGCCGCCGCCCCGCCGCCGACCGCGTTGAAGAGCGAGACCAGCTGGGGCATCGCGGTCATCCGCACCCGCCGCGCGGCGTACAGGCCGTACCCGCCGCCCACGACGATCCCGCCTCCCAGGGCGATCCCGGCCCACACGCCGCCGTGCCAGCCCACGCCGCCGCCGTCCTCGTCGACCAGCAGCAGGGCCGTGACCAGGACCGCCGCCGCCATGCCCGACGCCGAGACGACGTTCCCGCGCCTGGCGGTCCGCGGCGAGCGCATGAGGTGGAGGCCGAGGACGAAGCACACGGCCGCGCCGAGGTAGACGAGCCAGGTGACGGTGAGCGTCGCACTCATCGGTCGTCCCCGTCGTCGGTGACGTGGTCGGTGAGGTGGTCGGGGAGGCGGCGGGAGGGGCCGACGGCGCTCGGGCTACCATCCGCCTCGCTCGTTCCTCGCTCGGCTCCCGCCAGCCCCGCCACGCCCTTCGCACCGTCGGCCCCTCCCGCCGCCTCGTGCGCCCGGCTCGCCGAGGGTGACGCCCCGTTCGCCGAGGGTGACGTCGCGTTCGCCGACGGTGACGTCCTCGGGGCGTTGCCGCGGAACATGCCGAGCATGCGGTCCGTGACGACGTACCCGCCGACGACGTTCATGGCCGCGAACGCCGACGCCAGGAAGGCGAGCACGTAGCCCAGCGCGTCGTCGGCCAGGCCGGCGACGAGGATCGCGCCGACGAGGACGACGCCGTGGATCGAGTTCGCCCCCGACATCATCGGCGTGTGGAGGGTGGTCGGGATCTTGCTGATCACCTCGAAGCCGACGAGGAGCGCGAGCACGAAGATGCTGATCGACGACGCGAGCTCAGGTGTCATGCGCGGACCTCTCCGCTCGCGGTCCCGGCGCTCGGGGTGGCGGCCGCTGCCTGCGGTTCCCGGGCCGGCAGCCGGATGGCGCGGATCACCTCGTCGTCGGTGTCGACGTCCAGACGACCGTCCTGCACGACGGTCCGCAGCACGGCGGCGACGTTCCGCGCGTACGCGGACGAGGCCGCCGTCGGCAGGTCGGAGGCGAGGTTGCCCGCACCGACGATCGTCACGCCGCCCGGCGTGAGGACCCGCTCGCCGGGCACCGAGCCTTCGACGTTGCCGCCCAGGTCGCTCGCCCCGAGGTCGACGGCGACGCTCCCGGGCCGCATCGCGGCGACGGTCGCCGCGGTGACGAGGACGGGCGGTCGCCGGCCCGGCACCTGGGCCGTCGTGATCACCACGTCGAACCGGGCCACGTGACCTGCGAGCTCGTCCTGCTGGGCGGCCCGCTCGTCGTCGGTGAGCTCGCGCGCGTACCCGCCCTCGCCGGCACCCTCGGGCGTGCTCGTGAGCTGCAGGAACGTCGCGCCGAGCGACCGGACCTCGCCCGCCGAGGACGGCCGGATGTCGTAGCCGGTGACCTGCGCGCCGAGGCGCCGCGCGGTCCCGATCGCCTGGAGGCCCGCGACGCCCGTGCCCAGCACCAGCACCTGGGCCGGCTTCGCGGTCCCGGCCGCCGTGATCATCATCGGGAAGAACCGCCCGAACGCCTCGGCGGCGACGATCGCCGCGCGATAGCCCGCGACCGACGCCTGCGACGTGAGCGCGTCCATCGCCTGCGCGCGCGAGAGCGTGCGGGGAAGGAGCGCCAGGTCGAGCGCGGTCACCCCGGCGGCGGCGAGGGCGTGCGCCTCCTCGGCGTGGCCACCGAGCGCGAGGAGACCCACGACCACCTGGCCGCGGTGCAGCGACGGTGCGAGACCGGCGTCGGGCACGCGGACGCACGCGAGGACGGCGGCACGCAGGACGGCGGCCCGGTCCGCGATCGTCGCCCCCGCGGCCTCGTAGGCCGTGTCGGGGAAGAAGGCGGCGTGACCCGCACCGCGCTCGACGACGACCGCGAACCCCTCCCGGACGAGCCGGGCGACGACCTCGGGGACGAGGGCGACGCGCCGCTCGGCTCCGGTGCCGTCGTGCTCGCGCAGGACGCCTACGGTCACGGGTGGTGCGTCCGGCGTCATCGGCACGTAACGAACCTATGACGCGGCGAGCGCTCGCGCGCGGGCGAGCAGGGCGTCCATCTCCTCGGGCGTGAGCCGGCCCGTGAACGTGTTGTGCGGGCTGGGGTGGTAGCACCCCAGAAGTACGACCTGACCAGCATGGACGCCGGTCGCGGTCGTTTCACGTGAAACCACCGCCTCCGCGCCGTGCCCGAACCGGGGGCGGGGCCGCGGGACCGCCCAGCCGGCGCCCGCGAGAACGTCGAGCGTCGCGTTCCAGCCGAAGGCACCGAGCGTCACCACCACGCGCGGTGCCACGAGCTCGAGCTCACGCGCGAGGTACGACGAGCACGTCCGGCGCTCCGCGGGCGTGGGCTTGTTCTCCGGAGGTACGCAGTGCACCGGGGCCGCCAGGCGAGCCCCCGTCAGCTCGAGTCCGTCGCCCCGTGCGACCGACGTCCCCTGGGACGCCAGCCCGGCGCGGTGCAGCGCCGCGACGAGGAAGTCGCCCGACCTGTCGCCCGTGAACATGCGGCCCGTCCGGTTCCCGCCGTGCGCGGCGGGCGCCAGCCCGACCACGAGGATCCCCGCCGCCGGGTCACCGAAGCTCGGCACCGGCCGTGCCCAGTACTCCTCGGTCGCGAAGGCCGCCCGGCGTTCGCGACCGACCTGCTCGCGCCACGCCACGAGCCGCGGGCATGCGCGGCAGCCGACGACGAGCGCGTCGAGCGCCGCGAGGTCGGGCGCCCGCGAGGCCTGCGAGGGGTTCCCGGCGGGGGAGTCCGGTGAAGGGTCGACGGAGGCGGACACCTGCCGATCGTCCCACCCGGCCGGGCCCCGTACCGTACCGGGGGTGCGCTTCCTCCGCAGGCTCCTGATCACCGTCGTCGTGCTCGCGCTCCTCGCCGTCGCGGCCGACCGCGTCGCCGCGTGGGCCTTCGAGCGGACCTTCGCGCGCGAGGCCACCGCGCAGTCCGACGCGCGCGACGTCTCCGCCACGATCCACGGCTTCCCGTTCCTCACGCAGCTCTGGAACGGTTCCCTCGACGACGTGACCGTGCGCGCCGGGTCGGCGAGCCTCGGTGGGACGACCGTGACCGACGTCGACGTCGCGGGCAGCGGCGTCAGTCTCAGCTCGCCGTACGTCGTGACGGACGGGACGGTCGACGCGACCGTGCCGGTGGCCACGCTCGAGCAGCTCGTCGCGAAGCGCACGGGGTCGGACGTCACCGTCGCGGCCACCGACGACGGGCTCGTCGCGACCACCAAGGTCCTGGGCATCGGGGTCGGGCTCGTGCTCGAGCCGAAGGTGTCCGACGGTGCGCTCGCCGTGGACGTCAAGGCCGCGAAGATCGCAGGCGCCACCGTCTCCGCGGACTCGCTCCCGGGCGGCCTCGCGAGCACTGTCGCCGGCCTCAAGGTCCCGCTCGACCTGCCCGACGGCGTCACCCTCACCGGGGCCGACGTCGTGCCCGCAGCGGGGGACGACGACGGCGGGGTGCGGGTCAGCGCGACGGGCTCCGGCGTCGCGCTCGAGCACCTCGCGTCGTCGTGACGGGGGCGCCCACGGAGCGGACCTCGGTTACGCACCGGTAACACGGCGCGCATACTGTGGGCCGCGGCGTCGCGAGGTGCGGCGCCTGGGCTGCAGCGCTGCGGCGCGACCTCAGGAGGAACGATGCGACGAATTCGCACCATCAGCACCGCCCTCGTGGCCACGGCCACCCTGGCCGTCGTGCTCGCCGGCTGCTCCGACTCGGGCGACTCCGGCTCCGGCAGCAAGCCGTCCGCCGGGGCCTCGACGTTCGACCCGAGCTCGGTCGCCAAGGACGACACGCTCGCCGCCTCGGTACCGGACGCCGTGAAGAGCGCCGGGACCCTGCGCGTGGGCTCGGACACCACCTACGCGCCCGCCGAGTACATCGGCGACGACGGCAAGACGCCCGTCGGCTACGACGTGGACCTCGTGAAGGCGATCTCGGCGACCCTCGGTCTGAAGCCCGACATCCAGACGTCGAAGTTCGACAACATCATCCCGTCGATCGGCTCGCGCTACGACATCGGGGTCTCGTCGTTCACGATCAACCCCGACCGTGCGAAGCAGGTCAACATGATCGAGTACTTCCAGGCGGGCGAGGCCTTCGCCGTCCAGAAGGGCAACCCCAAGGGCATCGACCAGAGCGACCTGTGCGGCAAGACCGTCGGCGTCCAGACCGGCACGGTCGAGGCCGACGAGCTCGGCGACCTCTCGAAGAAGTGCACCGGCGCCGGCAAGAAGGCGATCGACCAGCTCAGCTACGACTCGCAGGCCGACGTCACGACGAACCTCGTCGGCGGCAAGCTCGACGCCATGTACGCGGACTCGCCGATCGTCGCCTACGCGCTCTCCAAGACGAACGGCCAGCTCGAGCAGCTCGGTGACGTGTTCGCGACCGCGCCCCAGGGCATCGTCGTCTCGAAGACCGACCAGGCCCTCACCGACGTCATCCAGAAGACCGTCCAGAAGCTCATCGACGACGGCACCTACGGCAAGATCCTCAAGGCCTGGGGCAACGAGGACGGCGCCGTGACGACCGCCGAGCTCAACCCGTCCGTCGGCTGACCGCCCGAGCGGGAGCAGACTGAGCGCCATGAGCGATCTCGCAGGGCAGGGCCGGGCAGCGTCGCCCGGGCCCGCCGCACCGTCCTCCGCGGACCCCGTGCCCGACCGGATCCACGCCGTCCCCGTCCGCCACCCAGGACGCTGGGTGTCGGCGGTCGTCGTCCTCGTGCTCGCGGCCATGGTCGTGAACGCCCTCGTCACGAACGACAAGTTCGACTGGCCGACCGTCGGGAAGTACCTGTTCAACGAGCAGGTCGTCCGCGGCGTCGGCTGGACGCTGTGGCTCACCGCCGCATCCATGATCCTGGGCATCGTCCTCGCCGTGCTGCTCGCGATCATGCGGCGGTCCGACAACCCCGTCATGCGGTACACGAGCTGGGTCTACATCTGGTTCTTCCGCGGCACCCCGATCTACACCCAGCTCGTCTTCTGGGGCCTCATCTCCGTGCTCTACCCGAAGATCTCGCTCGGCATCCCCTTCGGCCCGGAGTGGCTCCACTTCACGACGAGAGACCTCGTCACGGCGGCCGTCGCCGCGATCCTCGGGCTCGGTCTCAACGAAGCCGCCTACCTCGCAGAGATCGTCCGTGCCGGCCTGCAGTCCGTCGACCGCGGCCAGGAAGAGGCCGCCCGCGCACTCGGCATGAAGGACTCCACGATCCTGCGGCGCGTCGTCCTGCCCCAGGCCATGCGCGTCATCGTGCCGCCCACGGGCAACGAGACGATCTCCATGCTCAAGACGACGTCCCTCGTCCTCGCGGTGCCGTTCACCCTCGACCTGCAGTTCGCGACGAACGCCATCGCCAGCCGGACGTTCCAGCCCATCCCGCTGCTCGTCGTCGCCGCGATCTGGTACCTCGCCATCACGAGCATCCTCATGGTCGGCCAGCACTACCTCGAGCGGTACTACGGGCGCGGGTTCGACGAGCACCACCGGGGTGGGGGCGGTCGAGGCCCGGGCGGACGGCCCACCCGTCAGGAGGCCATCGCCGAGGCCGGGACCACACCCGAGATCGCGGTGTTCGACGACATGGGCCAGCCGCACGGCGGCGGCGCGGGAGGTGCCCGATGAGCGACCCCACCACGACCGGCACCGCACCCATGGTCGAGATCCGCGGCCTCCACAAGGAGTTCGGCCACCTGCACGTGCTGCGAGGCATCGACCTCGACGTGGCCCGGGGCAGCGTGTGCGTCGTCCTCGGCCCGTCCGGCTCCGGAAAGTCCACCGTGCTCCGGTGCATCAACGAGCTCGAGGACATCACCGCCGGCCGCGTGCGCGTCGACGACGAGCTCATGGGCTACCGCGAGAGCACCCGACGCGGCAAACCCGCCCTCTACCGGCTCGGCACCCGGGACATCGCCCGTCAGCGGGCCCGGATCGGCATGGTGTTCCAGCGCTTCAACCTGTTCCCCCACATGACGGCGCGGCAGAACGTCATGGAAGCCCAGATCCGGGTCCTCCGGCGCTCCAAGGCCCAGGCCGGCGCCCGAGCCGACGAGCTCCTCCGTCGGGTCGGGCTCGACGACCGCGCCTCGCACTACCCGGCCCAGCTCTCCGGTGGCCAGCAGCAGCGCGTCGCGATCGCCCGGGCCCTTGCGATGGACCCCGAGCTCATGCTCTTCGACGAGCCCACGTCCGCGCTCGACCCCGAGCTCGTCGGCGAGGTCCTCGCCGTCATGCGGGACCTCGCGCGCAGCGGCATGACGATGGTCGTCGTCACCCACGAGCTCGGGTTCGCCAAGGAGGTCGCGGACCAGGTCGTGTTCATGGCCGACGGTGTCGTCGTCGAACGGGGGACGCCGCAGGAGGTGCTCGAGAACCCGCAGGAGGCACGGACGCGGGAGTTCCTGGCGTCGGTGCTGTAGGGGGTCGGTCGGTTCTCGGCTGGGTTCGCGGGGGCCGGGAGGGGTGCGCGCGGTCTTCCATCCGCCTCGCTCGTTCCTCGCTCGGCTCCCGCCAGACCCGCCACGACCGCGCGCACCCCTCCCGGCCCCCGCTCGGTCCGTCGTCCCGCCTCTGGGTTGCGCTTGGCGGACCCGGCTGGCGGAGCGAGGGTCTCCCGCCGTCCCGCCTTCGGGGCGCTTGCGGGCCCGCGGGTGGAGCTGTGGTCTCCCGCCGTCCCGCCTCCGGGGATGGTTGCGGTCCGAGCGCGGAGGCCTCGGTTCTCCCGTCGGCTCGGTTCCGGTCCGGGCGCGGTTCGGCTCCCTCTGCCGCCGCGCTGTCCGGTCGGCCGGTCCGGTGGTGTCGTCGGGAGCGGCCGACCATGCGGCTGCGCGCATGCTCGGGCGGCTCGTGGTGCGTAGGCCCCTGGTCGGCGGGGGAAGCGCGGTGTTCGGTGGCGTGGCGACGGGGCCCTAGACGGGACGAGCCCGGCACCCCTTGCGGGGGGCCGGGCTCGTTCGTCGACGCCGAAGCGTCGAGATGCTCAGATCAGAGCGGGCGGATGTTCTCCGCCTGCGGGCCCTTCGGGCCCTGCGTCACGTCGAACTCGACGCGCTGGTTCTCGTCCAGCGAACGGAAGCCCGTCGACTGGATGGCCGAGTAGTGCGCGAAGACGTCGGCGGAGCCGTCGTCGGGAGCGATGAAGCCGTAGCCCTTTTCGCCGTTGAACCACTTCACGATGCCAGTAGCCATGGGAATCTCCTTCAGGAGTCGGTACACGCCCCCGACCTTCGAGGGCGCATGCACGGTGTTCGTCGTCGACTCCGGTGAAGAAGACAAGCAAGCACTCGGCGCACACTCTACCGGAGGAGCCCTTCGACCGACAGAGCGAGCGCATCGCGCCTGGTCGGCACCCGGTGGATGCCGCGACACGGGCCCGCCTGCGCGGTTCGTGAGACGGACAAGACTCCTGCCCAGGGCGCGCTCACGGGCGCACCGCGCCGGCTCCTGCCGGCACGATGTGACGTGCGCCACACCGCGCGTTCGGAGGGCCTTCCGGGCCGACCGGCACGTCAGGCTCCCGACGGATAGTTCCACCCCTCGAGGGTCCGGATGCCGTGCCCGAACCCGAGCAGGGACACGGACGCGGTGCCGAGCTCGAGGAGCGCCCCCGTCGTCGGTGGCACCCCGAGCCACCTGGTCGCGAGGACGCGGAGCACGTGCCCGTGCGCGAACACCAGCGCGCTGTCGCCGTCCTCCAGGACGGGAAGCACCCGCTGCACGACGCGCGCGGTGCGCGCCGCGACGTCGTCGAGGCTCTCGCCGGCCGTCGGGCGGGGCACCGCTGCGTGCTCCGTCCCGACGACGTGCACGCCGTCGTGGAAGATCTCCC
>Ga0164241_10001688_pt1 | contig 26174 bp, 24 predicted proteins | sample OricomyardsoilBY_FD_108780 | JGI IMG/M metagenome (GOLD analysis project Ga0164241, IMG submission 108780) | Backyard soil microbial communities from Emeryville, California, USA - Original compost - Back yard soil (BY) | ecosystem: Environmental > Terrestrial > Soil > Unclassified | place: USA... | reverse complement strand
TCGACCCGGCCGAACATCGTGTCGACCGTCGCCGGCGGGGCGGACCCGCCGGCGGCGCTGCTCGCGGCGCCGGACGTGCCGCTCGCGCTCGTCGGCGCGCCGGTGCTATTGCCGCCGCAGGCGCTGAGTACCAGCGCGGCCGCGGCCACCGCGGCGGCGGCGGCGAGTTGGATGCGGGGGAGCCTCATCGAGTTCCTTCCAGTTCGGGAAAGCGGTTCATGGGGTGGCTGTCGACCGCCCGGATGGTCAGCCGAATACCGGTGCGTGCGGCACGATGAGCGGGCTGCTGGTCTCCGGGTCGGCGATCACGCGGGCACCGACGCCGAACACCCGCAGGATCAGTTCCTCGGTGACGATGTCGGCCGGGGCACCACGCGCGACGATGCGGCCGTCCGCCAGCACGATGAGATGGGTCGCATAACGCGCCGCCTGGTTCAGGTCGTGCAGCACGGCCACCAGGGTGCGACCCTCCCGATGCAGGCTCGTGCACAGGTCGAGAACGTCGATCTGATGCGAGATGTCCAGGTAGGTGGTGGGTTCGTCGAGCAGCAGGATCGGGGTCTGCTGGGCCAGGGCCATGGCGATCCAGACTCGTTGCCGTTGGCCGCCGGAAAGTTCGTCGACGACGCGGGTGGTCAGGTCGGTCAACCGGGTGCGAACCAGTGCCTCCTGCACGGCCCGCTCGTCGTGCTCGCTCCACCGCTTCAGTGCGCTCTGGTGCGGGTGACGACCACGGCTGACCAGATCGATGACCGTGATGCCCTCGGGTGCGATCGAGGTCTGCGGCAACAGCCCGATCTGTCGGGCGAGTTGCTTGGTTCTCGTCTGGGCGATGTCGGCGCCGTCGAGCAGCACCGTCCCGCTGGTCGGCTTGATCAGCCGGACGAGCGAACGCAGCAGGGTCGACTTGCCGCACCCGTTCGGGCCGATGATCACCGTGAAGCTGCCGTCCGGCACCTGGAGGTCGAGATCGGAAATGATCCTTCGTTCGCTGTAGCCGGTCGTCAGCGACCGGGCCTGGAGGCGGCCGCCGGCGGCGGGCGCAGGCGCGGTCATCGGCGGCCTCTCGTTCCGGACGTGGCGAGCAGCCGGACGAGGTAGGCGCCGCCGAGGCACAGGGTGACGACGCCGACCGGCAACTGGGCCGGCGCGATGATCGTCCGCGCGATCAGGTCGCTCACCACGAGCAGGAGCGCACCCAACACGGCGGCCGGGATGATGCGGACTCCGGGGGTGCCGGTCACCCGCATGGCCAGCTGCGGGGCCGCAAGGGCGACAAACGCGATGGGTCCGGCCGACGCGGTGACCAACGCGACGAGCAGGATGCCCATCAGCAGCAGGATGACCCGAACCATCTCGGCACGGACGCCGACGCCCCGGCCGGCGTCGTCACCCATCTCCAGCATCCGCATGTCGGCGGCGAGGGCGAGCACGATCGGCACGCAGATCAGCACCCCGATGAGCACGGGAATCGTGTGCACCCAGCCGATGTCGGCCAGCGACCCGGCCCCCCAGCTGGCCGCGGAGATGGCCTGCTCCAGCCGCATCGTGGTGAGCAACCAGGTGTTGAACGCGGCCAGGAACATGCTCACGCCGATGCCGACGACGATGATCCGCGCCGCCGAGATGCCCTGTTTGAACGCGAGCAGGTAGACCGCGACACCGGTGATGACGCCGCCGGCGAGCGCGCCGAGCGATGTGCCCCACGCGCTACCGGTGGCCAACACGGCGACCAGCAGCGCCCCGGTGTAGGCGCCCGAGCTGAACCCGATGATGTCCGGGCTGCCCAGCGGATTGCGGGTGATCGATTGGAAGACGGCGCCGCCGACGGCCAGCGCGGCGCCGGCCAGCAGCGCGAACACCACCCGCGGGAGCCGCCATTCCAGGACGATCCGGGTGGTGCCGGTGCCGGCCCCGCCCTGGAAGGCCGAGATCACCTCGGACAGTCCGACGCCGGCGCTGCCGACCGTCAGCGACCAGATGCCGACGGCGGCCGCGGCCAGCAGGAACACCGTCGTCCAGATGGCCGCGCGCAGCTCGATCCGGGCGCTGAATCGTCCGATCCGGACCGGTTCGATGCCGGTCGGCCAATGCAGGGCTGTTGCCTCCTCACGGGGCTTGGTGCTGCTCACAGTCCTCGCGCTCCCTTGCGTCGGGTGAGGGCGATGAGCACGGGCGCACCCAGGAAGGCGGTGACCACACCGACCGGCAACTCGGCGGACACGACGACGCGGCCGAGGATGTCCGCGGCGAGCATCAGGATGGGCGCCGCGAGCAGGCTCAGCGGCATGATCCACCGCTGGTCGGGACCGACGATGCTGCGCAGCGCGTGCGGCACCATGAGCCCGACGAACGCGATCGGGCCGGCCGCCGCGGTGGCCGCCCCGCAGAGCAGGGTGACCGCGACGACGCCGGCGAGTTTGGTGACCGCCGGCCGCGAACCCTGGGCGATGGCGATGTCGTCGCCCAGGGACAGGGCGTTGAGGGCCCGCGGCAGCAGCAGCGCGATGGCGGTGCCGACAGCGACGAACGGCAGCACCGCCCACAGGGTGTCGAATTGCCGTCCCTGCAGGGAGCCGGCACTCCAGAAGCGGATCCGGTCGAACACTTCGGGCATGGTCAGGGTGATGGCGAAGCTGATACCGGTGAGCACCGCGCCCAGCGCGACCCCGGTGAGCACCAACTTGGTCGGGGTGCCGCCAGCCGGGCCGGCGTTGCCCACCCCGTAGACGATCAGCGCCGCCACCAGGGCGCCGAGCATCGCGAACACGACGAGGGTGATGGTGACCGATGACCCGAGAAGGGCCGCCGCCACCACCACCGCGGTGTATGCGCCGGCATTGACCCCGAGGATGCCGGGGTCGGCCAGCGGATTGCGGGTGAGCGGCGCGATGATGGCCCCGGCGAGTCCCAGGGCGATCCCGACCACGATGGCCAGCAGCGTGCGGGGGATCCGGAACTGCCGCACGATCAGGTCGCTCGAGCCGCCCGCGTCGTGCTGCAGCGCCGCCCACACGTCGGCGAACGCGATGTTGCCCGAGCCGATGAAGACACTGGCGACCACGAGCATGGCCAGCAGAACGGCACCGATCAGCACGGCGGTCGCTCTGCGACCCGCACCGACCGCGGCGGGTGCGCGGCGGTCCGCCTCGATCGTCACTCGAGCTTCGAGTCGGGACGCTCGCCCGACGCCTCCTGCAGCATTAGGTGAGCCTAACAAAACCTTCGGGTAGGTCGACCACCCGGGCAGTCGCCGGATGCCCGGGACCGACGCAGAGCGTGATGGCAGTTCGATCGGGCGCCGCTGGTGAGCCCGCGGCAGGCGGGAGCCGACTGCTGGCGAGGAACTATCCAGGGTATTGCGATGGATCCGAGACTAGGTTAGCCTTGCCTTCGTTGACGGGAGAGATACCCATTCGAAATCGTGCCGGTTGTGTCCCGCGGCGGGGACCGAGCCCAGCTCCCGGAAGGATTCGGTCGGGGGATCGGGTCGTGTCGCACCACCTGTCAACAGCCGGCGCGAACGCCCTCGGGCGTTCGCGCCGGCCAACTTCTTCTGTTCGGTTGCGTCTGCCCCGTCCAAGGGCAGCCCGACATCAGCCTGCATGGTTCGCCCGACGGGCCCGCCGAGCCGCGTAGAGTAACGACCAAATTGGGAGAATACTGTGTCGGTCGAGACCATGAGTCGCAGGATCAGTTTCATCGAGCGCACGTGGCAGACCGCCGCGGTGGAGACACGCGCCGGTTATGTCGAAGAGTTGAATGAGATTTCCTCCGGCCTCGGCCGCGTCACCGGCGCGGAGGCCGAACGTGCGGAATGGCTGACCAGACGCCTGCACCGGGTTGTTCGCCGGATCGGTGACAGCAGTTCCTGACCAGGGGATCAGCCGGGTCGCACTTCGAGGGTCGCCGATCGCGGTTCGTCCTCCTGCAGGTGATCGACGATCGACGCATACCGGCCGTACTTCGCCCGGTAGGCGCGGTCGACGAGCGGCAGATCGTCGTCCGCCACCTTGACGAACCCCACGTCGTAGGCCGTTCCGGCGACCACGATCTGCCCGGAGCCATTGGCGACCGCCCCCCGGTACCAGCCGGCGGTCGGTCCGTTGGTGGAACGGATGAAGACCCGACCGGCATCGCCGACGATCCAGATCGTCGTCGCTGGGCGCAGTGACCCGTCCCGGCGGCGGGTGACCACCTGAACCTCCTGCCGGGCGGTCAACGCGTGGGCCTCGCGTGGATCCCAGGATGTTGTCATCGGGTCCTCCGATCGTGGTGTGTGGGCGTCCTCGGCCCGGGGGTTCGCGGCTCTGGGTCATCGCCGCGGCGCGGATCACAGCTCGATCAGGACCTTCAACGATTTTCGTTCGTCCATCGCCCGGTACCCGTCGGGCACCCGGTCCAGACCGACCGTATGGTCGAAGACCCGGCCGGGGTTGACGGTGCCGTCCAGGACCGCCGGCAGCAGGCGATCGATGTAGGCGCGGACCGGCGCGGGTCCGCCGGTGAGGGTGGCGTTCGGCCCGAACAGCGAGCCGAATCCGACTGGGGCCTGGTCGTACTGGGGCACGCCGACCCGGCTGATGGTGCCTCCGGGGCGGAGCACGCCGACCGCCTGTTCGTAGGCGGGCATGTGGCCGACGGCCTCCAGCACGACATGGGCGCCCCGACCGCCGGTGAGGTCGCGGACGGCGGTGATGCCGGCCTCGCCCCGTTCGGCCACCACGTCGGTGGCGCCGAACTCACGGCCCAGGTCGGTGCGCTCGGGATGCCGGCCCATCAGGATGATCCGCTCGGCGCCCAACTGCCGGGCGGAGAGCACCGCAAGCAGGCCCACCGCGCCGTCTCCGATCACGACCACCGTGGTGCGGGCGGTCGCGCCGCCGCGGACGGCGGCGTGGTATCCGGTGCCGTACACGTCGGACAGGGTCAGCAGCGACGGCAGCAGGCTCCGGTCGACCTCGGCCGGGATCGTCACCAGGGTGCCGGCGGCCTGCGGGACACGCACCAGTTCGGCCTGGCCGCCGCTGAAGAATCCGCCCTGCTCACAAGAGGTGTGCAGGCCCTCCCGGCAGTAGACGCAGGTGCCGTCGGACCAGGCGAACGGCGCGATGACCAGGTCGCCGGCGGACACACCGGTCACGCCGGCACCGATGTCCTCGACCACACCGATGAACTCGTGGCCCATCGGCGTCCCGTGACCGGCGGCCGGCATCGAGTGGTACGGGTGCAGGTCCGACCCGCACACGCAGGTGACCAGGGTGCGCACGATCGCGTCGGTCGTCTGCTCGATCCTCGGATCGGGCACAGTCTCGACGCGGACGTCGCCGGCGCCGTACATCAGGGTCGCTCTCATCGTGATTCTCTCCAGGAGTCTTGTCGGCGGCGGTCAGGTGAGCGAAGAGCAGGCCCCGCCCGGCGCCGATCAGGGTGCCCGGCACGGCCACACCCACCAGGCACCGTCGTCCGGGCAGCGCCGATGCGGTGGGTGGTGGAGGCCGCGGTCACGGGAGTCCCCTTCACGGATCGATGACGGTCGGGACCCCGGGCCGCGCCGACCGGGCTGAACTGCTGACTTTGATTCAACCGACCGGCCGGACCGTGGGGGAGTGCCTGTTGTGACAGGTACCGGCAGTACCCCCAACGGCAGGACCTCCCTCGGGATCGCATGTCGTCGTACGGTCAGGGCATGGACACCCGTGACGAGATCCGTGGCTTCCTGTCGTCCCGGCGCGCGAAGATCACGCCGGAGCAGGCCGGCCTGCCCGCGTACGGCGGTGTGCACCGCCGGGTACCGGGTCTGCGCCGCGAAGAGGTCGCCATGCTCGCCGGCGTCTCCAACGACTACTACGTGCGGCTCGAGCGCGGCAACCTCGCCGGCGTGTCCGAGGAGGTGCTGGACGCATTGGCCGGGGCCCTGCAACTCGACGATGCCGAACGCGCGCACCTGTACGACTTGGCCCGGGCGGCCGCGAACCGGCCGGCCCGGGCCCGCCGCCGGGCGCCCATCCACTCGGTGCCGGTGAGTGTGCAGGTCATGCTGGACGCGATGACCGGGGCGCCGGCGGTCGTCCGCAACGAGCGGCTGGACATCCTGGCCACCAACCCGCTTGGCCGCGCCTTGTACAGCGAGCTGTACCGGGACCCGACCCGACCCGCCAACCACGCCCGGTTCGCGTTCCTGGACCCCACGGCCCACGATTTCTGGGTGGACTGGGAGCGCGCCGCCGACGACACCGTCGGCCTGCTGCGCACCCTGGCCGGCCGGGACCCGCACGACCGGGAGCTGCACGACCTGGTCGGCGAGTTGTCCACCCGCAGCGAGGATTTCCGCGCCCGCTGGGCCCGCCACAACGTGCACCTGCACCGTGGTGGCAGCAAGCGCATCAACCACCCCGTGGTCGGCCGGCTGGAACTGATGTACGACACACTGCCCATCGCCCAGGCCCCCGGCCTGACCATGATCGTCTACACCGCCGCCCCGGGCACCCCGACCGCCGACGCCGTGGCGCTGCTGGCCAGTTGGGCCGCCACCCAGGCGCACCCCGACCCCGCTGCCTTCGCACCCCCGACGGCCGGCTGACCCGCGCCGATAGCCCCCACGTGAGCAAGGAATCAGGAAGGAAACGCGATGCACACCCGAAATCTCGGACCGGACTTGGAGGTCTCGGCCATCGGCCTGGGCTGCATGGGCATGTCCATGAGCTACGGCCCCAATCCCGGCGACCGCGACGACATGATCGGCGTCATCCGATCCGCCGTCGACCTGGGCGTCACCTTCTTCGACACGGCCGAGGTGTACGGCCCGTACGTCAACGAGGAACTCGTCGGCCAGGCGCTGGCCCCGGTCCGCGATCAGGTCGTCATCGCCACCAAGTTCGGCTGGCACATCCAGGACGGGCAGATGGCCGGCCTGGACAGCCGGCCCGACCACATCAAGCGCGTCGCCGACGCCTCGCTGGGCCGGCTCGGCGTCGAGGTGATCGATCTGTTCTACCAGCACCGGGTCGACCCGCAGGTGCCGATCGAGGACGTCGCCGGCGCCGTCGGCGAACTGGTCACGGCCGGCAAGGTCCGGTTCCTCGGCCTGTCCGAGGCGGGTGCCGACACGATCCGCCGCGCCCACGCCGTGCACCCCGTCGCTGCCGTGCAGAGCGAGTACTCCTTGTGGACGCGGGATCCCGAGGCGCAGGTGCTGCCCACCTGTGTCGAGTTGGGGATCGGGTTCGTGCCCTTCAGCCCGCTCGGCAAGGGCTTCCTCACCGGCACGGTCAACGCCGGGACGTCGTTCGCCGCGGACGACATCCGCACCCGGATCCCCCGATTCACCGAGGAGAACAGGAACGCCAACCAGGCCCTGGTCGACCATGTGCAACTGCTGGCCCGGGCCAAGGACGCCACCCCGGGCCAGGTTGCCCTGGCCTGGCTGCTCGCCCAGCATCCCTCGATCGTGCCCATTCCGGGGACGCGCCGCCCGGAGCGCCTGCGGGAGAACACCGACGCCACCCGGGTCCCGCTGTCCGCCGACGAGGTCGCAGATCTCAACGGCGCCGCCGCGCGCATCGGTGTCGCCGGCAACCGTTACAACGACGCCGGTATGGCCATGGTCGGGAAGTGATTCGTGGCCCCGGCTCCCCCTACAGCCGGGAGAGCAACTCGGCCTTCTTGGCCGTGAACTCCTCCTCGCTCAGGAAACCCTTGTCCCGCAGGCCCGCCAGGGTTTCGATCGCGGCGCCGATCTCCGCGGGGGTCGTCGCGGCGCCGCCCGGCCTGGGCGGCGCCGCCGGGGGCGTTTGCTGCGGCGGCGCCGGGGTCCGTGCCGGCACCGGCGCGGGAGTTGCCCGCGCGGACGGAGGCAGGTGCGGCGGCGCGGGGACGGCCGATTGTGGAGGCGATTGCGATTGCGACTGTGACTGGGTCGGCGGGAATGCGGACTGGTGCGTCGGCGACGCGGTCGGGGGCTGACGTGATGCCGGCGTCGCCGGGGACACCAGCGGCAGGCCGTCGACGGTGAAGGTGCCGAATTGGCTGGAGAACTCCAGCGATCCGCGGCTGCCCTGCTGTTGTTGCACACCGGTGATCACGTGCTCACCCGTGTCGTACAGGGTGATCGCCTCCCCGTGGCGCACGGCCAACCGACGTGGGCCGGGAAAGTAGGCGTACGCGGTGTCGTTCTGCCCGCCGGACGAACCCGGCCGGCCCAGTTCTGCCGGCCACCACTGCCCGCCCAACGGGCCGAAGGTCCCGTAACCGGACCCGGCCGAGTTCGGCTCCGGTTGTAGGACGAGCGCGGTGCCCGAGGCCATCATCGAGGCGAGCTCGGAGCAGATTCCGCTGACGGTCGCCTGGAGACCGGGATTGAACATGTCCCCGACCATCGTCATGCCGCCGCGCATCCATTGGCCACTGCCGCCGAGCTCCGGATGCGAGAACTGCGCCATCGCGCCACCGCCCCGCACCACCGCGTCCAGCAGCGCTCTGACCGCGCCGTCGCTGACCCGGTAACGCTGCGCGAGGTCGGCGACGGCGGCGTCGCCCGAGGGGGTGAGTGGAGCAGACATGCTGTGAGCCTTCCGGTTTGCGTGACGGTGCCAGGCTACCGCCGGACAGGTCACCGCCCGGCCGGCGGCCGGCGAGGTGTTCGCCGATCCAACTGTGCGGTGAACGGCACGGCGTGAGCCTGATTGAGCACCACGCCGTTGATCTCCGCGAATTGGCGCCGGAAATGCCCGTTTCGCACCAGGGCGACGAGACACGGCCGACTATCCAGTTCTGATCGCACCACGGTTTCCCGTACGATTGGCGACGTGGCTACGAAGACTGTGACGACTTTGGTCGACGATATTGACGGCACCACCGATGACGTGGTGACCTGCGCGTTCGGGTTGGGTGATTCCCACTTCGAGATCGACCTGAATGCCGCGCATCGTGAGGAACTGGAGAGCGTCCTGGCGAAGTTCGTGTCGGCGGGCCGCCAGATCCGCGCCGACAAGCCGGCGCGCCAGACTCGGCCGGCGAAGACCGAGCGCACGGATCGTGAACACACCCACGCAGTCCGCCAGTGGGCGAAGGAGAACGGCTACGAGGTCTCCGAGCGCGGCCGCATCTCCAAGTCCCTCGTCGAAGCATTCGAGGCCGCCCACTGACCACCCGGGACCTTCGGGTGAATCGATCGTGCGCGGTGACTGAAACGACCGATTTCCGGCGCCGGGGGTGGTCGAGCATCCCATTTCGGTTCGCCGTCGACGCGATGTCCAATCACCGAGATCTGACGGACAGACTCCCCAGATCGACCATCGACCCCGCTCCGGGGAAAATGCTGGATCGCGACCCCGGTAATAGAAGTCTCGGGCAACGGAATCCGGGACCGGACGTTCCTGATCGGGACGACGCCAACTCCCGCCCGCAGCCACCAGCCTGGCGGCGACGTCGCCAGCAACCGCGGCGGCGACGACCGGGGGTCGGCGAGCAGACACTGCGGTGTCCACCGTCTGCACGTCAGGCAGCGGGTCGGCGGCGCACCCTGTTCGGGGAGACCGCAATCGCCAACGAGCCTGGCTGATCACCTGCGCCGGCCGATCAGCGGCCGATCAGCGCGTTCAGCCAGTTCGGTCCGGCCGCGGCCGCCGACGCCGGAAGCCGTTGCCGCAGGCCCCGATCAGCGGTCACGACCAGAAGGTCGGCGGGCAGTTCGTGGGCCAGGGCCACGATCGCCGAGTCGCCGTCGCGCTCGGCCCGAACCACCGTCAGGTCGACCGGACGGGTCGGCGACGGCGCGGTCCGAGCGGCGCCCTCGACCACGGCGATGACGCGGTCGATCCGGATGGGTTGGCCGTCGGCACCGACAACGTCGGATCCGGGTAGCACGGCGATCCGATCCAGCAGCCGGGCGGCCGCCCCGGCCCGGTCCCGCCACCAGCCGTCCGGGCGCGAACCCAGCACATTGGCCACATCGACGATGACGATCACTCCGGCAAGATAGCCGGACCGAGTCGTCGAACCCGGACCGAGTCGTCGGGCCGCGGCCTGCCGGTTGTTGAACGTCATGCCGGACGGAGCCGGCGGAGTCGGCGGAGTCGGCGTTGACCTCAGCGGCGAGCGCAGGATATTGATCGTCCCGCGACCACGATCCTTCACTCGGCCGCCAGTGGGGCCGCCCTGAGGGCCGCCCTGAGGGCCGCCCCACCCAGATGGCCGGGCATGGCCGCCGCGACAAGCTTCGACCGAGCCGCGCATGCACGGGGCCCGGCCAGGTTCTCCGATGCGCCGCAGACCACATGGTTTCTGACCCGTAGCAACTAACTTGCTCGCCTCGACTGCACTGCGGCCGAGAAAGGCTGCCGATCGATCTGACCTGGGCCAGTTGACAGCGATCTGCGGACCATGGTTGACTCTGGTTTGTATCGCACTGCAACTATGAGCACAATCACTGGGGAGTACTTATGTCGGTCGGAATCGCCCGGGCGGGGGAGTTGACCCACCTGTCCAACGGCGGGGTCAGCGTGGTGCTCGATTCTCGGGGCGGATCGCTGCCTTCCGTCGCGTATTGGGGTGCCGACCTGGGCCCGATGACCGACAACGACCTCGTCGAACTCGAGCTCGCGTCGCGAGCCCCGGTGGGGGACAGCCGGATCGATGTGCCGGAGCGGTTGTCCCTGCTGCCCCTGCCGGCCGAGGGGTGGGTGGGCCGCCCCGGCATCGTCGGCAGTCGGAGCGGAGCAGCGTTCTCACCGCTGCCGGTGCTGGACGGACAGGACCGGATCGCACCGTCATCGACGGTGGCCGACGGCCGCCGCTACCGGTTGTCCGACCAGGTGGCCATGCTGGAGGTGACCGTCGAGGTCGAACTCGCATCGTCGGGATTGCTCCGGCTGCGGGGGAGCCTGACGAACACCCACCCGGAATCCGAGTATTCCTTGGACGGGTTCAATCTCACACTGCCGGTGCCGGCCGGTGCCGACGAGTTGCTCGACCTGACGGGACGCCATGCGCGGGAACGTGTCCCGCAGCGCACCTCGTTCACCGTCGGCACCCGGTCGCGGGAGTCCCGGCAGGGACGACCCGGCCTGGACGCGCCGATCCTGCTGGCCGCCGGAGTGCCCGGGTTTGGTTTCACCGGCGGCGCGGTGTGGGCGATGCACCTGGGTTGGTCGGGCAATCAGGCGCTGTATGCCGAGCGGATGTACAACGGCCTGCGGGTGCTGGGGGCCGGTGAACTGTTCCTGCCAGGTGAGGTGCGGTTGGCGCCGGGCGAGACATACCACTCCCCGTGGGTGTACGGCGCGCATGGCGACGGCCTGAACGAGATGTCCGCCCGCTTCCACGACTACCTGCGGTCCCGGCCGAATCACCCGTCCTCGCCGCGACCCGTCCTGGTCAACACCTGGGAGGCGGTCTATTTCGGACAGGACCTGCAGACCCTGACGGCCCTGGCCCACCAGGCGGCCACGGCCGGCGCCGAGCGGTTCGTGCTCGACGACGGCTGGTTCCGGCACCGCCGCGACGACCACGCCGGCCTCGGTGACTGGTACGTCGACGAGACCGTCTGGCCGGACGGGCTGACCCCGCTGATCGATGTCGTGCACGGGTTGGGCATGCAGTTCGGGCTGTGGGTGGAGCCCGAGATGATCAACCTGGACTCCGATCTGGCGCGCGAACATCCGGAATGGATCTTCCGGGCCGGCGGCCGGGCCGGCATCGCCACCCGGCAGCAGTACGTCCTGGACCTGGGCATTCCCGAGGCCTACGACTACATCCTGCGCCGGCTGACCGCCCTGCTGGACGACTACCCGATCGCCTACCTCAAGTGGGACCACAACCGGATGGTCGTCGAGGCCGGTCACGGCGCCGCCGGTGTCCCAGGGGTGCGGGCGCACACCTTGGCGGTGTATCGCCTGCTCGACGAACTGCGCCGACGTCACCCCGGCCTGGAGATCGAGTCCTGTGCCGGTGGCGGCGGCCGGATCGACCTGGGGATCCTCGAGCGCACGGACCGGGTCTGGGCCAGCGACTGCATCGACGCGCTGGAGCGGCAGCAGATCCAGCGATACACCCAGCTGCTGCTGCCTCCGGAACTGATCGGCACCCACGTCGGCGCGCCGACCGCGCACACCACTCACCGCTCCCTGAACATGGGATTGCGTGGGGGAACGGCGATCTGGGGTCACATGGGCATCGAGTGGGACCTCACCCGGGCGTCGCCGACCGACCGGGACGCGGTGCTGGCCTGGGTGACGTTGCACAAGGAGCTGCGCGGCCTGCTGCACACCGGCCGGGTGGTGGTCGCCGACCACCCCGACCCCGCCATCTGGGTCAGCGGCGTCGTGGCCGGCGACTTGGCGGACGCCGTGTTCGGCGTGGTCACCGTGAGCCGGTCGCTCACCTGGCCACCCGGCCGGATCCGGCTACCCGGCCTGGATCCGACGCGGCACTACCGGGTCTCACCCGTCAGCCCGGCCGACGTCTACCCGGAGGCCACCCAGGTCCCCGAGTGGTGGGGCAAGGGACTGTGCCTGACCGGCCGGGTGCTGGCCACCGCCGGGGTCCAGATCCCGGCCATGTTCCCCGAGTACCTGCACCTGATCCGGGTCACCGCGCACACCGAATTGCCGTAGCGCACACCCGCACCGTTCACCCCGCACGTTCACCCGAACCGCTCACGCCTCACGTAGGCCCGTCCGTGTTCGTCCGGCGTCAGAGCCGCCGCCCCCGAAGGAGTTGCGCCATGCCCGCTGCCGATCCCCCGATGGGGGACCATCGATGACCGCCACACCCGAAGCAAGCGAACTCGTCGAGGCCGAGTCCCCCGCCCGGCGGTTCAAGGGCTTCTCCCGCGGCGGGTGGCGGGCCCGCGGCGGCGGACCCAGCGACCTGAAGGCCGCGCTGGTCTTCATTCTGCCGGCCCTGATCGGGTTCGTGGTGTTCTATCTGTACCCGGCGATCCGCGGCTTCTACCTGAGCATGACCAACTACAACCTGCTGAACGTGCCCAAGTTCGTCGGGCTGGCCAACTACAGTCGAGCGTTCTCGGACCCGCTGTTCTGGAACTCGTTGAAGGTCACCAGCTACTACGTGGTCATCAACATCATCGTGCAGACAGTGGTGGCCATCGGGCTGGCCGTCATGATGGATCGGCTGGTCAGGCGCACCTTGACCAAGGGCATCATCCTGTTGCCGTACTTCATCGCCAACGTCATCGTCGCCCTGGTCTGGTTCTGGATGTTGGACGCCCAGCTGGGGATCGTGAACAAGTTCCTGGAGGCGATCGGACTGTCCGGCCAGTCCTGGTTCGGCAACCCGACTCTGGCCATCCCGACGATCGCCCTGATCAACGTCTGGCGGCACATGGGGTATACCGCGCTGTTGATCTACGCGGGTCTGCAGACCATCCCGAAGTCGGTGTACGAGGCCGCCGCGCTGGACGGCGCGAGCGAGCTGAAGACGTTCTGGCGCATCACGATGCCGTTGCTCCGGCCGGTCATCACCCTGGTGCTGATCGTGACCGTTGTCGGGTCGTTCCAGATCTTCGACACGGTCGCGGTGACCACCAAGGGTGGCCCGGGCAACGCCACCCGGGTGATCCAGCTGTACATCTACGACCAGGCGTTCGGGCAGAACAACTTCGGTTATGCCAGTGCCATCTCGGTGATTCTCTTCCTCATTCTCGTCGTCGTCGCGCTGCTGCAGTTCCGGGTCCTGCGCGGCCGCGACTCAGACCTGGCCTAGGAGCGCGACATGACCCAGACCGTCGACACTCCCGCGTCGGCCACATCGACGCCGGAGGCACCGAAGAAACGAATCACCATGGGCCGGATCCTGTCCTGGACCGTGCTGGTGCTGGTGCTGTTCATCACCCTCTTCCCGTTCTACTGGATGCTGCGTACCGCCCTGTCCAACGGCAAGTCGATCTCGGCCCAGTCGTCCAACCTGCTGCCCGCCGATTTCACACTGGGCGCATTCAAGCGGGTGCTGGGGCTGTCCAGCCTCGAACAGGCCCAGGCCGAGGGCGGATCCGGGGCCGCCATCAACTTCTGGCGGTACCTGCTCAACTCGGTGATCGTGGCCACCGTCGTCACCGTCGGGCAGGTCTTCTTCAGCGCGATGGCCGCCTACGCATTCTCCCGGATGCGCTGGCCCGGACGGGATCTGGTCTTCGGCCTGTTTCTGGCCGCGCTGATGGTGCCACCGATCTTCACCATGCTGCCCAACTTCGTGCTGATCAAGCAGCTCGGTCTGCTCAACACCTACCCGGGCATCATCCTGCCGTTCTTCTTCATGACCCCGTTCGCAATCTTCTTCCTGCGCCAGTTCTTCCTGGGCATCAGCCCGGAGATCGAGGAGGCCGCCCGGCTGGACGGGGCCGGACACTTCCGGATCTTCCTGCGGGTCATCCTGCCGATGAGCACGGCGCCGCTGGCCACCCTGGCGATCCTGACCTACATCGGGATCTGGAACGAGTATCTGTGGCCGCTGCTGGTGGCCACCGACGAGAACATGCGGGTACTCACCGTCGCCCTGGGCATCTTCCGGTCGTCGACCCCGCAGGGCCTGATCGACTGGCCCGGCCTGATGGCGGCCACGCTGCTGTCCGCGCTGCCGATCATCATCCTGTTCTGCATCTTCGGCAAGAAGGTGGTGAACAACATCCAGTTCTCCGGCATCAAGTAGCCACTTCAGATTCTTTCCCGCATCACCCTTCCGACAATGACTGTCAGAAAGGCAACGACTCCGATGAAGAAACGCAATTTGGGCGTGCTCGGCTTGGCGCTCGTCCTCCCGTTGGCGCTGACCGCATGTGTCGGCGGCAGCGACTCCGCCAGCACGTCGGCCGGCGGCACCGCGAACCAGGGCAGCGGATCTGGTGAGATCCAGTACTGGCTTTGGGATTCCAACCAGTTGCCGGCCTACCAGGCCTGTGCCGACGCCTTTGCCAAGGCCAATCCCGATGTCACGGTGAAGATCTCGCAGTTCGGCTGGGACGACTACTGGACCAAGCTGACCACCGGCTTCGTCTCCGGCGACGCGCCCGACGTGTTCACCGATCACCTGTCGAAGTACCCCGAGTTCGTCAAGAACGGCCAACTGGTCGCGCTCGACGGGCAGGTCAGTGCCGACAACGTGCCGACCGACATCTATCAGAAGGGACTGGCCGAGCTCTGGGTGGCCGACGACGGCCAGCGGTACGGGCTCCCCAAGGACTGGGACACCATCGGCCTGTTCTACAACGAGGGCATGGCGAGCGCGGCCGGCCTGACCAAGGAGCAGATGGACGCCCTGGAATGGAACCCGACGGACGGCGGAACCTACGAGCAGGCCATCGCCAAGCTCACCGTCGACGCCAACGGGGTGCACGGTGACCAGCCCGGATTCGACAAGGACAACGTCAAGACCTATGGACTGGCGCTGACCGCCTCCGGTGGCGCCGACGGCCAGACCCAGTGGTCCATGTACACCGGCAGCACCGGCTGGCAGTACACGAACAAGGAGACCTGGGGCGACCACTACAATTACGACGATCCCAAGTTCCAGGAGACCATCGGCTGGTGGCGCTCGCTGATCGAGAAGGGTTACATGCCACCGCTGGAGAAGACGGTCGGCGCGTCGGGCACCGAGCAGTTCGGTGCCGGCAACTACGCCATGATCAGCGAGGGTTCCTGGAACACCGGCTCGATCACCGGCCTCGACGGTATCCAGGTCGGCATCGCACCCACTCCGATCGGCCCGTCCGGCGAGCGGGCCAGCATGTTCAACGGCCTGGGTGATTCCATCTGGTCCGGCTCGAAGAACCAGGCCGCGGCCTGGAAGTGGGTGAAGTTCCTCGGTTCGGCCGATTGTCAGGACCTGGTCGCCGAGAAGGCCGTCGTGTTCCCGGCGATCACCACGTCGACGGACAAGGCGCAGGCCGCCTTCAAGGCCAAGGGCATCGACGTGACGCCGTTCACCGTTCATGTGCAAGACGGCACCACCTTCCTGTACCCGTTGACCGACCACGCGGCGGCCATCCAGCAGATCATGAAGCCGGCCATGGACAACGTGCTGAACTTCTCGGCCGACCCGTCGTCGTTGACCGACGCCAACGACCAGGTCAACGCGCTGTTCCAGTAGGCCTGCGGAGTCCGGGGCCAGGCATCGCCGCTCGACTCGGATCCTCGGGCGGCGATGCGGATGTCAGCCTTCCAGTCGCACCGCGGTATCGATCTGGTGTCGCAGAGCGATCACCGCGGCACCGCGCGCCCATTCACCGAAGGTGAAGGGGGCCAGTTCGATCGGCACCTCGGCGGCCGTCCAGTGCCGGACCTCGCCGGCCCGGGTGCGGACCGCATCCAGGTCGAGGGCGGCCAACCCGACCCCTTCCCCGGAGACGATCACCTTGGAGGGTGCCGTGACCGCGACGAGCGTGCCGATCAGCATCCCCAATGCCCGGCAGGCGTCGGACACCACCCGTCGAGCCACCGGATGGGACCGTTCCGCGAGGTCGAGTACATCCTCGAAGCCGACCCGACGATCCAGGGCCGCCGAGACCTGGGCGGCGATGGACGAGGAGGACAGGAATGAACGGACACACCCGCGGTGTCCACGCTCGCACAGGGGCCCCCAATCGCTGACCGGGAGATGGCCGATCTGGCCGCTGCCGCCGTCCGTGCCGTCCACCAGACGGTCGTTGACCACGATCCCGCACCCCACGCCGGCGCCGATGGTCACCAATACGAAGTCGGTGCAGCCCGCTGCCGCGCCGAACCAGTGCTCGGCTGCCGTCAACGCCCGAACGTCGTTCTCGGCCACCACCGGCAGCCCGGTGGCCTCGCGCACCATCGCCAGGAACGGCACATCCCGCCAACCCAGGAACGGTGAGATCCTGATCGTCTCGGTGCGCGGGGACACCGGTCCGGCGAGGCTGATTCCGAGCGCCGAGATCAGTGGATCGGCGCCGGACAGGTCGGCGACACAGTCGGCGACGGTCGCCACGACCGATTCCGGGTCCGTGCCGGTCAGCGGGACGACCCGTTCCTGCAGCGGCCTGGCCCGCATGTCGGTCGACATCAGGTTCAGTCGATCCGCGGAGACCTTGATCCCGATGAAATGGGCCGAATCCAGATTCACGTCCATCGGCTGGGAGGGACGGCCCATCCGCTGCGGCGACACCGCATCGGACTCGCTGACCACCCCGGCATCGGCAAGGGTTCGGATGATCCGCGTCAGACTCGCCGGCGACAGCCCCGCCCGCCGGGCGAGGTCGGCCCGCGACGCCGGTCCGTGCACCAGCAGGTCCACCAGCACGGCCCGGGCGGTCTCGGACAGCGCCGGGAACGGGACGCCGACTTTGTGCATGGCCGAAATGATATCGGTAGCCCGGTCTCGACGACCGGTCCGGCCTTCGGTCTTCTCGACGGTCGGTCCGCCCGACCCGGCAACACCGGATGCCCCCGCATATCCACCACCAGGCAAGGGAACTCACCGCACATGACGCTCCAGCGAGCCACCGACAACGTTGACTCCCACACCTGTCGACGTCTGCCCGCCCATCCATCACCCGCACATCCGTCAGGTGTAGCTGCCTGAACCGGACACGAGCCCGCGCAGGGTCGAGCCGGCCAACTCGACGACGCCCGGTTCGTGCCCGTTCGCGATCAGGTTGACGATCAGCCCGTCGACCCCCTGGTCCAGCACCCGGGCCTGCAGGTCTGCCGCGACGTCGTCCGGGGTGCCGACGAACTGCCTGGCCTCCACCGACTTCCGCCGTTCCGGGTCCATCGCGTCCAGGTCGACGCCGGTCCGGCGCAGGTGCTCGTTCCTGGCCTGGCGGGCCTTGTCGCCGCTCTCGTCGACGACCGCCATCACCAGGAAGCTGGTCTCGATCGTCGACCGGTCCCGCCCGACCTCCGCGCACCGCTCGTCCAGGGCCTCCAACTTGCGCGGGATGTCGGCCGGGTCGCAGATGATGTTCAGGTGCTGCGCGTACCGGGCGGCCAGCCGGAAGGTCTTCTTCTCCCCACCACCGCCCAGCAACACCGGGAGGTCGTCACGCAGTCGGGGCTCGTTCATCGCCGTCTCGGCTCGGTACCACCGGCCATCCACGGTCGGCCGGTCACCCCGCAGCATCGGCACCACGATCGACAGCGACTCGGCCAACCGGGCCAGCCGGTCGCCGACGGTGCCGAACTCGAAGCCGAGCTGCCGGTGCTCCAACTCGAACCAGCCCGCCCCGATACCCAGCACCGCCCGGCCTCCGCTGACCACGTCGAGTGTGGTGACGGTCTTGGCCAGCAGCGCGGGATTACGATAGGTGTTGCCGGTCACCAGCGCCGACAGCTGGATCCGGTCGGTGACACCGGACAGGGCCGACAACGTCGAGTACGCCTCCAGCATCGGCTGGTCGGGGGTACCGATGCCGGGCAGCTGATAGAAGTGGTCCATCACGAAAACCGCGTCGAAGCCGGCCGCCTCGGCCGCCCGGGCCTGGGCGGCCACCGTCGGGAAAAGCTCGGCCACCGCGGTGCCGTAGGAGAAGTTCGGGATCTGGTAGCCGAGGCGGATGCTCACATCGACACACCTTAGCCGCGCGAACAGACGAGGCGCCCGCGCAGAACACTCCAGGGGCCGCGCGGCCGGTGGCCCATGGATCCGCAGTCCCGAGCAGCGGGCTTTCCTGGCCGTCCGGGCCACCCCCGTACCCTCGATGAGGTGAGCATCGCGGTTCCTCCGACAGTCGCCCTCGGCGGCCGGTTCGCCGGCGAGCTACCCGAGCTGGCCATCCCGTGGCGTGCGGTCCGGGTTTCCGATCCGCGCCTACTGGTCCTGAACGACGCCCTGGCCGTCAGGCTCGGCTTCGACGCGGCCTGGCTGCGGAGCGAGGACGGTCTGCGATTGCTGGCCGGCAACCGGGTTCCGGGCGGAGCCACCCCGGTGGCCCAGGGCTACGCCGGGCATCAGTTCGGTGGCTACTCCCCGCGGCTCGGGGACGGGCGCGCGTTGCTGCTCGGCGAGCTCGTCGATGTCGACGGGCACCTGTTGGACCTGCATCTGAAGGGTTCGGGCCGTACACCGTTCGCCCGCGGTGGCGACGGCCTGGCCGCGGTCGGCCCGATGCTGCGCGAGTACGTCGTCAGCGAGGCGATGCATGCGCTCGGCATCCCCACCACCCGCTCGCTGGCCGTCCTCGCCACCGGGGTTCCGGTGTACCGGGAGACCGAGCTGCCGGGCGCGGTTCTCGTCCGGATCGCGAGTAGTCACCTGCGGGTCGGCAGCTTCCAGTACGCTCGGGCGACCGGCGACGTCGGGCTGCTGCGCCGGCTCGCCGATCACGCGATCGCCCGGCATCACCCCGACGCGGCCCGGGCCGAGCGGCCCTACCTGGCCCTGTTCGAGGCGGTCGTCGACGCCCAGGCCTCGCTGGTGGCGCGGTGGATGCTCGTCGGGTTCGTGCACGGGGTGATGAACACCGACAACATGACGATCTCGGGGGAGACCATCGACTTCGGGCCGTGCGCGTTCCTGGACGCGTTCGACCCGGCGACGGTGTACAGCTCGATCGACACCGGCGGGCGGTACGCCTATGGCAATCAGCCGATCGTGGCGCAGTGGAACCTGGCCAGGTTGGCCGAGGCCATGCTGCCGCTGTTCGCGGACGATCAGCAGGAGGCGATCGCACTGGCGACGGCGGCATTGGACGTCTTCCCGTCGACCTACGGCGCGGCCTGGGCCGCCGGCATGCACCGCAAGCTGGGCCTGCCCGACGGCGTCGACGACGCGATCGTCCATCCGCTGGTCGGCGACCTGCTCGATCAGCTGCAACAGAGTTCGGTGGACTACACCGGCTTCTTCCGCGATCTCGGCAGGGCCGCCCGCGGCGACACCGAGCCCGCGCGCGGCCGGTTCCTGGACATCGCGGCGTTCGACTCGTGGGCGGGCCGCTGGCGCGCGCTGGACCCGGACGCCGACGTGTTGGACCGGACGAACCCGGTCTACATCCCCCGCAACCACCTGGTGGAGGCTGCCCTCGCGGCCGCGACCGACGGCGACCTGGACCCGTTTCGCGGACTCCTGGAAGCGGTGACGGCGCCCTACCACGCGCGGCCCGGGCTCGAGCCGTACGCCCAACCCGCCCCCGCGGACTTCGGCACGTACCGGACGTTCTGCGGAACCTGAGACGGGTCGTCGAGTCGGGTTATCCGGCTCCCCCGTGGGGTGCCGGCGGGGGTTCGACGCCGGGCGATGGCTCGTCGTCGGGCTGCGCCGCCGGCGCGTCGTCCAGGCGGTCCGCGGTGGCCAGATGAGGAACGAGTTCGTAGCTACGGCCGTAGGTCTGGATGACCGAGACCACGACCGCTGCGATGGGCACGCCGATGATGGCGCCGATCGGTCCCCAGATAGCGGCGCCGATGAACACCGAGGCCAGGGCGATGGCGGGATTGACCTCCATCGTCCGCCGGGAGATGCGTGGGGTGAGCACGTACGTCTCGATCTGTTGGTAGACGATGGCGAACAGGACGATCCACACGGCCGTGATCGGACGGTCGGCCAGCGCCACGATCATGGGCACGGCCACCCCGATGTAGGTACCGATCACCGGGACGAACTGTGCGGTGATACCCGCCAGCAGCGCCAGGGGCAACCAACCAGGTAGCCCGACGGCCCAGAAGAACACACCGTGAAAGACCGCGGAGAGGGCGGCCAGCACGACCTTGGACGCAACGTAGCCGCCGGTCTTCTGTTCCGCGATGTCCCAGATCTCGCCGAGGATCGGCTGCCGGTCCGGGGGCAGCCACACCGCCACCTCCTGGATCAGCCGTGGCCCGGCCGCGGCGATGTAGAACATGAACACCGCCACGGTCACCAGATCGAACACGACGGACACCAGCGACCCGAGCCACCCGAGCGCGCCCATTGCGAGGTCGTTCGCCACACCCTGGATCTGATCGGGCTGCAGTTTCAGCGTGACGATGATCTGCGACGAGTCGAGCCGGAGGCCGAACGTCGAGTTGAGCTGGTCGACGATGCTCCGCACCGTTGCGGGTGCGTTTTGCACCAGTTGGGCAGCCTGCTCGAACAACATCTGTTCGAACAGGACAACCAGCCCGACCGCAACCAGGACGACCGGGACACCGGCCGCGGCGGTGGCCCGAGAACGGCGCATCCCGCGGCGGAGGAACCAGCGGATGGCCGGTTCCAGGGCGATGGCCGCGAGCCAGGCGAGCAGGATCAGGAACAGGAAGTGCTGCACGACGCCCACGACCCAGGCCGCGATCATCCACGCCGAGACGATCACCAGGACTCTGATCGTCGCCGCCTGGATCTCCCGTTGGTCCAGCGAGATCCGCACTCGCCGCGGGCCGGGTGAATCGCTCGTCCGACCACCCGAGGGGACGGTCCGCCCGTCGGTCGGATCGACCCCATCCGGTCGGTCCACTCGATCCGGAATCGGTTGTTGCCGACGAGGGCGTCCCAGGTGCGGACTCATGATTCCGGCCGGCAGCGCCGTTGCCGCGCAACGGTCATCGCCGGATGGTCGCCGGACCGGCGGTTCATGGGGCGGCGGTCCGCTGTGACGGCGCTCGGCCGGCACCAGCCGGCCCCGACGGGGGGCTTGTGACGACGTTGACCCGGAAGCCGATTGCCCATCGGGATCATGGCAGTCCTCCCATCACCGAGGCGCGTCCTGCGGGAGCGACGCTCGCGAAGACCAGTACACCTCCTTGGTCCTCCGTCGGCTGCCCGAGGGTGGCGGTTCTGCATCGCCGACCGGAGGGAGGTTCGGTCACGATTCGACAAGTGCGCTTCCCCTGGTTTGTTGAGTCCGCGGATGCGGGCCTATGGTTCGATCCATGTCGCAGTTCCTGATTCGTGAGGCGGCCGAACTGCTGGGTGTCAGTGACGACACCGTGCGCCGGTGGATCGACGCTGGCTCGTTGCCCGCGTCGAAGAACGACGTCGGACGCAAGGTGATCGACGGGGTGGCGCTGGCCGAGTTCTCCCGCAAACACGCCGCCGCCCCGGCGCCGGATCCGTCCGGGATCGGCCGGTCGGCGCGCAACCGGTTCGTCGGATTGGTCACCAAGGTGGTGATGGACGGGGTGATGGCCCAGGTCGAGATGCAGTGCGGCCCGCACACCGTGGTGTCACTGATGAGTAGCGAGGCGGCCCGCGATCTGGCACTCGAACCCGGCCGACTGGCCGTGGCCGTGGTCAAGGCGACCACGGTGATCGTCGAAACCCCTGGAGGTTCCTCGTCATGAGTCGTTCACCATCCCGGCGTTCGGTGCGCGCCGCGGTGGCCGTTGCCGCAGCCTCGTGCTTGGCACTGCTGGCGGCGTGCAGCTCGGGCAGCAGCTCCGGCACGACCACGTCGGCGGCCGGGTCGGCCTCGCCGTCACCGTCGGGTTCCGCGGCTGCCCCGTCAAGTGCGGCGGGGTCGACCGCGCCGGGAGCGACGGGGACCGTGACTATCTTCGCCGCCGCGTCGTTGCGGGCCACCTTCACCGAGATCGGCGCGACGTTCCAACAGCAGTACCCGGGCAGCACGGTGACGTTCAATTTCGCCGGTTCGTCCGATCTGGTCACCCAGCTCACCAGTGGGGCCCCGGCGGACGTGTTCGCCTCTGCCGACGAGAACAACATGAACAAGGCGGTGACCGGTGGGGTGATCGACGGCACGCCGGTGAACTTCGCCAGCAACATCCTCACGATCGTCACGGCTCCCGGGAACCCGAAGAGCATCACCGGTTTCGCCGACCTGGCCAAGCCCGACCTGCAGGTGGTGGTGTGTGCGCCGCAGGTGCCCTGCGGGTCGGCCACCCAAAAGGTCGAGCAGAACACCGGCGTCACGCTGACCCCGGTCAGTGAGGAATCCTCGGTGACGGACGTGCTGAACAAGGTGCAGACCGGGCAGGCCGACGCCGGCCTGGTCTACGTGACGGACGCCAAGGGCGCCGGGGACAAGGTCACCGAGGTGCCGTTCCCGGAGGCCGCCGCCGTGGTCAACGTCTACCCGATCGCCACCGTGAAGGGTGGCCCGCAACCGGAACTGGCCGCGGACTTCGTCGAACTCGTCACCGGCCCGGAGGGCCAGCAGATTCTCAAGGACGCCGGCTTCCAACCGGCTCCCTGACCGGCGGATGACCACCGGATCACCGGTTCCCGTCGGCAAGCGGCGGCGGGCGGGAACCGGGTCCGGTCTGCCCGGGTGGGTGTTCGCGCCCGCCGCGATCGGCGGCATCTTCATCGTGCTGCCGCTGGTCGCGATGCTCGCCCGGGTCCAGTGGTCCCAGTTCTGGACTCTGATCACCTCCGACTCATCGATCGACGCCCTCCGGCTGAGCCTGCAGACCTCCACCGCCAGCACCGTCCTGTGCCTGCTGCTGGGGACCCCGATGGCGCTGGTGCTGGCCCGCGCCCACTTCCCGGGGCTGCGGCTGGCCCGCTCCCTGGTACTGCTGCCGCTGGTGCTGCCACCCGTCGTCGGCGGCATCGCCCTGATCTACACCTACGGCCGGCTGGGCCTGGTCGGCAGCTACCTCGAAACCCTGGGGATCCGGATCGCGTTCACCACCACCGCGGTGGTGATCGCCCAGACCTTCGTGGCCCTGCCGTTTCTCGTGCTCAGCCTGGAGGGGTCGCTGCGCACGGCCGGCCGCCGGTACGAGGCGGTCGCCGCCACCCTGGGGGCCAACCCGACGACGGTGCTGCGGCGGGTCACCATCCCGCTGGTGCTGCCGGGTCTGTTTTCCGGCGCGGTCCTGGCGTTCGCCCGGTCGTTGGGCGAGTTCGGCGCCACCCTCACCTTCGCCGGCAGCCTGCAGGGCGTGACCCGCACCCTGCCGCTGGAGATCTACCTGCAACGGGAGACCGACGCCGACGCAGCCGTCGCGCTGTCCCTGGTCCTGGTCGTCGTGGCCGTGCTGATCGTGCTGGCCACCCGCGGCCGCAGCGGCGAGGGCGCCCTATGAGTGAGCGTCGGCGAGCGAATCATCGACACAGCTGCGGGCGCCACGTCCGGATGGCCGAATATGCGAGGCTGCCCGGAAAGGCGGCAGCATGACCGTCGGCAGGCCGCCCGCCCCGGCCGGCGCGGTCGACCTGACCGCGACGATCGCCGAACGGGGCACCGACCTGCGGTTGCGGGTCGAACCGGGGCAGGTGGTCGCCGTCCTCGGCGCGAACGGAGCGGGCAAGTCCACCCTGTTGTCCCTGCTGTCCGGGCTGCTGCACCCGGACACCGGCCGGATCACCCTGGACGGGCAGTTGCTCGTCGACACCGCCGCCGGGGTGTGGGTGCCCCCGCACCGCCGCAAGGTGGTGCTGCTCGCCCAGCAGGCCCTGCTGTTCCCGCACCTGACCGCGGCGGCCAATGTCGCGTTCGGCCCGCGCAGCCAAGGCATGTCCCGACGGGAGGCCCGGGGCGCCGCCGAGCGGTGGATGGAGGCCGTGGACGCCGCCCAGTTCGCCGACCGCAAACCCTCGCAGCTGTCGGGAGGTCAGGCGCAGCGCGTCGCGATCGCCCGGGCGCTGGCGGCCGACCCGGCCCTGCTGTTGCTGGACGAGCCGATGGCTGCGCTGGACGTCGCGGTCGCCCCGGCGTTGCGGCACCTGCTGCGCCGGGTCCTGCGCGACACCCGGCGGACCGCGCTGCTGGTCACGCACGACCTGATCGACGCGCTCACCCTCGCCGATCGAGTGGTCGTCGTCGAAGCGGGCCGCATCGTCGAGGACGGCCCCACCCGCACCGTGCTGGCGCAGCCCCGCTCGCCGTTCACCGCCCGCATCGCCGGCACCAACCTGATCGCCGGCACCAACGACGGCCACCATCTGCTCAGTCCCGACGGCACCCGGATCAGCGGCATCCTCGATCCGACCTGCGCACCCGGCGAACCCGCCGTGGCCGTGTTCGCGCCCAACGCGGTCGCCGTGCACCTGACCGAGCCCTCCGGCAGCCCCCGCAACCACTTGCGGGTCACCATCACCGAGCTCGAACCCCGCGGCGCGATCCTGCGGGTACACACCGCGCCCATCCCGGGGGCCGCCGGGCTGCTCGCCGACATCACCGCCGCGGCCGCCGCCGACCTCGAACTCCAACCCGGCAGCCGGGTTCATTTCGCGGTCAAGGCCACCGAAGTGACCATCCATTCCACTGCCGCCGGCGTGAGCAACACCACACCGTCCTGACGTTCGGAGAAGGTCCGCCGGGCCGCTCCGCAGCCGAACCGAAAGGCCCGACGCTCGTCCGCACCACCCGAACTGCGCCGTTCACCCCAGGTCGCGGCGATCCCGTTGGCCCTACAGTGGCTGTCCGGAGCCGCCGACCGGCCGCCCCGACGCCAACATCAGGAATGAAGGCTTCACATGCGCCTGTCCACCCGCAACCAGCTTCCCGGCACCGTCACCGAGGTCACCCTCGGATCGGTGATGGCCACCGTGAAGGTGCGCCTGGACGGTGGCGAGCAGATCGTCACCGCCTCCATCACCAAGGAGGCCGCCGTCGAACTCGGCCTGGCCCAGGGGGTCCGGGCCACCGTGCTGGTCAAGTCGACCGAAGTCATGCTCGGCGTCGACTGAGCGAGGCTGGCCAGCATCGCGTCACCGCGTTCGGCGTCGTCGACGAGCGTGAGGCAGGCTGCTCGCGCTCGCGTTCATTGCGGTCGCGACGCCTTAGCTCTGCCTTCCGCGGAGATGTTCCTGCACTGCCTGTTCGCACCCTGGCAGCGTGCGGCCCGCTGCGCTCCCGGGGCGGTCAGGGCGCCGCCGCGGCGGCCCATGCCCTGCCTGGCCGCCCTGGCGGCAGACAGGAAGGTTTCCGCCGCGAGGAGCCGGCTGCCCCTGGCGGCCCATTCCTCGGGCCCCCCGCGGTGAGCGCATCAACGTCGGCGGGCACGGTGCCGGCGGCGTGCCGGGGTTCCAGCGCTACGTGCGGGGACTCGCAGCGTGGCTACAGGGCTGGCAACAGCACGAGCGACTGGTGGCCCAAGGTCTTGCGGTCGAGGAAGCACGCTTCGCCGAGTGAATAGAGTCCGGAGCGATCACACGTGGTCGGGTTTGAGAGGCCGTCCATTTGAAGTTTTTTGGAGAGGTTCCATTTCTTAATTCGGTCGCGCACAAGCCGATAATGGTTTCGGCCAGGGCGTTGTCCCAGGCATTCCCCGACGGTGCCGACGGAGTTTCGCGCCGGCGTCGGTCAGTCGCTG
>Ga0164241_10001687_pt1 | contig 26186 bp, 26 predicted proteins | sample OricomyardsoilBY_FD_108780 | JGI IMG/M metagenome (GOLD analysis project Ga0164241, IMG submission 108780) | Backyard soil microbial communities from Emeryville, California, USA - Original compost - Back yard soil (BY) | ecosystem: Environmental > Terrestrial > Soil > Unclassified | place: USA... | reverse complement strand
CGCCCGAGCTCGAATCGCTCGGCATCTCGTCGAGCTGCTCCGTCGCGCACCCGGGTGCGCAGACGACGCCACACAAGACAACCGGCCACCATCGCGGGAACATCGGAGCGTCATCCCGGAAGTGGCCCAGATCGATCACGAGCCCTGCTGATCCTCATTAGATATCTTGCGAATCCCGTCTGGATTGGAGTTGTGCGCCGGAGCTAGACGAAGCTCGCACCTGCGTTCCCGCGCGCGCCGCTAACCACGGAAAACGGTGATCGACGCGGTTGCCGCCGGCATTACGCCGCGAATGGATCGAACCGATTTGCGTGTCTTCGCAACCCTTGCGGCTCTGGGCGCCCTCGCGTGTGGCGGCAGCGACGACGGGGGCGGCCCTCCCGGCGGCGCCGCGGGCACGGGCATGGTCGCGGTGGCGGGCACCGCCAGCAACCAGGGCGGAAGCCCGCCCGTTGGCAGCGCGGGCTCCGGCGGCGACCCGAGCCCGAGCGGCGGCACCGCTAGCCTTCCGCAAGGAGGGATGACGAGCAGCGCGGGAATGGGAAACCCGACCGCGGGCACCCCCAGCACCGGCGGCATGCCCAACACCGGCGGCGCGGCCGCTACCGACTTTTGGATCGCGCCCGACGGCGTGGACGCAAACCCGGGCACCGAAGCCATGCCGTTCAAAACACTGCAGGCCGGGCTCAGCAAGGCCAAGCCGGGCGTCACCCTGTGGCTGAAAGCCGGCACCTACCCGTCGGCGATCACGCTCAACATCAATAGCCGTTACAACGGCACCCAAGCCATGCCGATCGCGCTCAAGGCGGCGCCCGGTGCCCGCCCGGTGCTCGATTTTTCGACCCAAGCGCGCGGGCAAGATTCCCTGCGCGGCATCAATTTGGAAGCCGATTTCTGGCGCATCCAAGGCATCGAGCTGACCAAAGCGTCGGACAATTGCATCGCCATCTCAGGCTCGAACAACACGATTGAAGACGTGATCACGCACGAGTGCGGCGACACCGGCATTCAAATCACCGCGCCCAGCGCGCAGGCCACCGACAATACGCGCGCCGCCAACAACACCGTCTTGAACTGCGATTCGTGGGGCAACCTCGACACCGCCACTGGCGGCGAGAACGCCGACGGCTTCGCGGCCAAGCTGCGTATCGGACCCGGCAACAGCTTCAAAGGTTGCCGCGCCTGGAACAACGCCGACGACGGCTGGGATCTGTTCGCCGCCGACGACGTCGTCAAAATCGACGGCTGTTGGGCGTTCTCGAATGGCAAACCGATCGGCGGCTCCAACCCGCAAGGCGACGGCAACGGCTTCAAGCTCGGTGGCGCCCCCAACGGCGCCGGCCAAGGCGGCGCCGTGCACCTGGTCAGCAACTCGTTCGGCTTCGAAAACAAAGCCTGCGGCTTCGTGCGCAACAACAACCCCGACGTACCCAAGCTCACCGCCTGCGGCGCCAAAGACAACAAGGACGCCTACTGCAACCTCACCGTCTCGGGCGAAGTCGACATGAGCATCAGCGCCGCCGCCGCCATCACCGCCAAACGCAACGCCGACGGCAGCCTCCCCAAGCCCTGACATCCCCAGGGGCTGCCACCCCGCAGCAGGAAGCGGTAGACGCTTCCTGCTGCGGCTTGGCAGCCCATGTTAGGTTCCGGCGATGGCGCATTCGCTGGAGCCGCCGACGCGCGATGAGATTGAGCGGCTGGACGCGCTCGAGCGCAGCGAGACGAGCGGAGCCGTGCGGCGGCCGACGCGCGCGCCGTTCGAGTGGGCGGAAGATTTTTTTACGTTCGGGGTGACGGGCACGAACGGCAAGTCGAGCACGACGCACTTGATCGCGGGGATTTTGCGGGCGGCGGGGCGGCCCGCGCTCACCGAGAGCACGCTCGGGTATTTTTTGGACGAACAGCCGCTGCAGCTGCCACGCACCGCTCGCGGTTACGTCGCGGCGTTGCGGCACGCGGCGCAGCACGGCGCGCGACACGCGGCGATCGAGGTGACGAGCGCGGCTTTGGCGCGGGGGTTCGCGCGCAGTTGGCGTTTCGATTTGGGCGTGTTCACGAACTTGACGCGCGACCACGTGGAGCAACACGGCTCGTGGGAGCACTATCTGGCCAGCAAAGCCCAGCTATTTTTGCACCTTGGGCCCGGGCGCACGGCGGTGCTGAACGCGTGCGACGCCGCCGCCCAGCTCATCGAACGCGTGACGCCGCCCGACGTACGGCGCCGCTACTACGCGGTGAGCTCCCGCGGCGAGCAGCTGGTGGCGGCTGATTTGGTGGCGCGCGACGTGCGGCTGTCGAGCGCGGGCACTCACGTCGAGCTGGCGCCTTCCGACGCCGCGGAGGCGCTCGGCGGCGTGCTGACGACGAAGCTGGTGGGCGCGGTGTTCGCCGAGAACGCGCTGGCGGCGGCGCTCGCGGGCCTGGCCAGCGGTGTCACCGCCAACGACGTGGCGCGCGGGCTCGCAACGTGTCCGGTCGTGCCGGGACGCTTCGAGATCTTGAGTCAGGCTCCGCTGATCGCCGTCGACTACGCGCACACGCCGGACGCGCTGGTGCGCACCTGCGAGACCGCGCGCGCGCTCGCGCGAGGCAAAGTCAGCGTCGTGTTCGGCGCCGGCGGCGGCCGCGACGTCGAAAAGCGCGAGGTCATGGGGCGCGCGGTCGGCGAACGCGCCGACTACGCCTTCATCACGACCGACAATCCGCGCCATGAAGATCCGGCGCAAATTGCGGAGGCGGTCGCGCGCGGTTGCCGGCGCGGAGGCCGCGCGTATCCGCGGCTCGTGCCCGATCGCCGGGAAGCGATTCGACGAGCCATCGAAAGCGCGCGCGCCGGTGATGTGGTGGTGGTGGCCGGGCGCGGCCACGAACGCACGCAAATGATTGGCGACACCGAGCAGCCGTTCTCCGACGTGGAAGAAGTAAAACGGCTGCTCGGCGAACGCTAACGGCTCAAAACTGCCAGAAGTCGCGGGCGCCGGCGCAGAAATCCAGCCGCTCCACGCACGTGCCGGTGAAGGCGGGCTCGTACCAACCTTCATCGGTCGGATCCATGCAGCCGGTGAAACCTTCGAACAGGTCGGGGTTCACGAGATCCGCGATCTTCTCGCAGCTCGCGAGGTCGACCTCGTCGCAGTGAGTCTTGATCGTTGCGCAAGCGGTCGCGCTGTTGGGGTTTGCGCACCCTTTGCCGGCGAGGCTCGTGAGACAGGTCGCCACCTTCGGGTAGTCACAGGCGTCGGCTGCGCTCAGCTTGCTGATGCAGTCCTCGACCGCGACCGCGACGCCGGGCTGAGCGCGATCCTTGACGCCTTCGCAAACCGTGTAGCTTGGCGCGGAGGCTTCCGAGCCTGCGCAAATGGTGTCGAAGTAGTCCATGCACAAGCCTTCGAGGCTGGGATCGACAGCGGGAGCGCCACCGGCCCCACCCTCGGCCAACGCGCCCAAGCATTCGCCGACATCGGTCGCGCCACCGGCGCCGCCGGCTTCAGCACCGCCAAGAGTCGCGCCACCCGCGCCCGCCGCCGGCGCACCGCCAACCTCGGTGGTGTCGCCACCCGCGCCCGCGGCCGCGCCGCCGACGCTGTCATTGCCGGCTTGCGCCGGCTCGCCGGCGTTGCCCGAGGTGCCCTTACCGGAGCTGCCACCGTTGCTGCCTTGCGTGTCCTTGTCGCTGTCGGAACAGGCGGCGGCGGTACTGGCGATCAGTACGGTGAGAGCAAGAAACTTAGAAACGTCAAAAGCCATGGTCCCCCTCTAGCCCGGCCCCACCCGCTCGTGCGCAAATTATTTCTAGACCCCGGTCAACGTCCGAATTGAAAGGGCACATTCCGCCCAGGCGCGACGAACGGGCGCGGCGGCTGGAGGCGTTTTTTCAAGTAGGCAACGTAAGCCGCGCGTTGGCGGGCCGGGTCCTCGGGACCGAGCGCGCTCAAGAACTCATCCGGGACTTGGGCCAAGGCCTGCTCCAACACATCGCGGCTGATTTTGGGGGCAAGCTCCCAATCAGCCGCGGTCAGTTGGGGGGCCGTCACTTGCAGCAGGTGCTGAGTGACGAATTGGCCGGCTTCGCGCGGCGACTGCTCGGTCACGCTTCGCCAATCGTGGTGAAAGTCCAGCCCCGCCCCGTGATCGATCAGCCAGATTTGCCCGGCTTTGATCATCAGGTTCGTATTTTTGGGGGTGCGATCCGGATTCTGGACCAAGGCGTCCAGCCAGACGATGGACGCGGCCAGCTCGGGCTTGATGCGCGTGGCGTCGGGCACCGTGACGTTGCGAAAGCCTTCGAGGTAACGAAAGCCCAAGTTGCAACCATGGCTGCGCTCGATCAGATCGCGCAGCTCTTCGTGCGGATCGTCGCTGGGCAGGTGGGGCGGCAGGTCCACCAAATAGCGCGCCGGTGTGAGCAAGCCGACCGCGTCCGCCAAAGCGCCGACCACCAGCTCCGCGACCAGCGGGCGCAAGCCTTCGGCGGTGCCGCGCAGCTTGACCACGACCTTTTGCTCGCCGGTGTCGACCAGCACCGGCCACGAGCTTCCGCGAAAGGTGGACAGAATGCGCTGAGCGCGCAGCGTTTGCATGGCGGCTAGCGAGTGACGACGATTGGCTCACCGCGCGTCACGATCATGGTGTGCTCGAACTGTGCGCCGACGCTGCGGTCCGGCGTGCACAAGGTCCAACCGTCGTCGGCTTCGTAGATGGTGGTGGCGCCGGTGGTCAAAAACGGCTCGATGGTAATGACCAAGCCTTCGTGCAACACGTCGTTGTTGCGGCGGTCGAAGGTGTTGGGCACGTTCGGTGCTTCGTGGATGTTGCGACCCACGCCGTGCCCGCACAGGTCCCGCACGACGCGAAAGCCGGCCCGCTTGGCGCGGCGCTCGACTGCGCGACCAATGTTGCGAATCGGTGCGCCGGCGCGCACTTCGCTCATGGCCTCGTTCAACGCGGTGCGGGTGGTGAACAGCAGGTTGCGCAGGCGCGGCGCCACGACTCCGACCGGAAAGCTGGCGCCGCTGTCGGCCCAGTAACCGTCGAGCTCGGCCGACACGTCGATGTTCACCAGATCACCGTCGCGGAGCTTGCGCGCGGACGGGATGCCATGGGCCAGCTCGTCGTTGACGCTGATGCAGGTGGTGCCCGGAAAATCATAGGCCAGCTGCGGCGCTGACCGAGCGCCGTGGCGCCGCAAGACCTCGCGGCCGATCGCGTCCAGCTCACGGGTGCTGACGCCCGCCGCGACGTGGGCGGCCATGGTGTCGCGCGCCTCGGCCACCGCGGCTCCGGCGCGTTGCAAACCCACTACGTCTTCTTGTCCGTCGATCGACATGGCTCCCAAGGGTACGAGGGAAACCGCCGCCGCGCCAAACAACGCCTGTTTTGTCGAGCTCGCCGTCTTTTGCGCACCGTTCGTCGAAGCGCAAAGCGCGGGCACGACGAGCTGGCAGCGTCTTTTGCGGCGGCGTTGTCAGGCTGACAACAAGATCGAGACCAACAAGGCGAGGGTCGCGCGCAGACCGACCGAGAAGGTGACCACGACGATGAGCTTGGCAGGCAAGCTCATGCGGCCAGCCTGCAAGCGCGCGAGGTAGCGCCAGCCCAAAAAGATGATCAGCGCCGCGTCCAGCAGCGTGATCAGCAGCCCGAAGCCGAAGTCGGCCGGGCCCACGACGCCGAACCCGTGCTCGAGCTTGGCCCATGGCTGGCCAAAACCACGCGCGACCGCGAAGCCGGACGCGACGGCCACGACGCCGGCAATCGCGTAGCCCGGACCGGACACGACGAGCGCGCGCGTGAGAATACGCCGCAGATCCGCCTGAAGCTGGCTCGGCGCCAGCGGGTGGGCCCACAGCACGAGCGCGAGCAGCAGCGCCGAGCCGCTCGCGGCGGGCGCCAGCGACCGCACGACGCTCAGCACCAATACGTGCGACGAGTAGTCGCTGGCCCCGAACCGGTCCCCGACCGAAAGAAGATATTGCAGCGTCGTGCCCACGCCAATCAGGACCGCGAACCCCACGACCGCGATCGCATAGATGCGGCAGAACCGACAGGGATCGCGCTTCGTCACGGGGCCTCGGCGTCTTCACGCAAGATGGCGTAGCCGACGGCGTCGACCGGTCGCGCGCCGGCGGCGCCCCAGGCGCGCCCGTGTTGCGCCTCCAGCTGCTCGACGTGAAACGGCCACTCGCTCGCCGACAAGGAGTTGCCGAGCCGCGAGGCTTCGCTGGCCACGATGGGATCGAACCTGAGCTGCATCCGGTGGATGGCAACCAACGCACAGTCACGGACCGGCAGCCACCACCAGCGCCACCAATCCGCGAAAAGCCGCGGCGAGCGCGCCCTTGCCACGAGCTCACGCGACCGCCGACGACCCCCGCGACCGACCACCGCCGACGCCACGCCGGGCCGAAAAGCCGATAACGGGCCCGGCACGCTCGGCCTAGCCACCGGCAATCGGCGCGTGTAATTTGGGCGATCTCATGAAGATTAAAACCGTCACCATCGAGCGTTTGAGAGATGCGCTGCTGCAGAGTGGACGACGGCCGAGCGTCGTCATGTCCTCGGCGTACGAGACGCTGACGCGGGAGGGCTTGCTCAGCCCCGAAGAGGCCAACGCCTTGAACCGCGTCGACCCGTTGGGCGAAGCGATGTTCTTGATGATGTCGGCCGACGGCAAGGTCGAAGACGTCGAGCGCGAAGCCGTGCGCGGCGCGATTCGTGGTCTGACCGACAACTTGCTGCGCAGCGGTACCATCAACGTGATGCTCGAGAACTACGCCAAGCGCCTGGCGGAGCAGGGCCGCGACGCGCGCTTGCAAGAAATCGCGTCCGAGATTGCGGAAGAGACGAGCGAGGCCGAAGGTGCCTTTGCGTTGTCGGCCGCCATCGCCCTCGCCGACGACGAGGTCACCGAAGAGGAAAACGCTTTCATCAACCAACTCGCGGAGTGGTTCGGCATCCCCCCTGACCGCGCCGGCGAAATCCTCGATCAGTTGGAAGAAGACAAAGAGGGCTGAGCGGCGGCCTTCTCCCGGATCGGCAAGCAACCGAGCTCGTCGACGTTGGCCACTTCCGAGCCGCCCACGCTCGTCGACGTATTGATGAGGTGGAGCCGCGCGCGTTGAATCGCGACGGCCTCGCGTTGCTTATCGAGCGAGCGGGGTCGGTGCCCATCGAGCGCGTACGGACACGCCGAAAGTCGTACCGGCTCACCGCGATGCAGCGTGAGACGCGCGAAGAAGCTTTGCTTGGTCCACGGCCGCTCGTCGTGCCCAGCGAACACCAAGTTACCCAAGCTGTACAGGATTGGTCGCCCCGCGACCCAGCCAATGCCCTGGGGCACGTGGGGGTGGTGGCCAATGAACGCGTCCACGCCCAGCGCCATCATCTCCTTCGCGAAGCGCCGCGTGCGGTCGGTCGGTGCGTTCATGTATTCTTCGCCGCCGTGGTAACTGACGAGCACGAAGTCGTTCTCGCGCCGCGCTCGTTCGATGCCGGCCTTCAGCTTGTCCAGGCTCGCCCACGCCACGAAGTGTTTGCCTTCGTGAGCCTCGAACGGTGGCTGGTTCCACACCTGAGTGACCGCGAACAGGGCGATGCGGCGACCTTTCACGCGCAGCAGCGCCGGCTGGTACGCCTGCTCCACATCGCGGCCCGTGCCCGCGAACGCCACCTGCGCGCGCTCGAGGTTGGCGATGGTTTCGAACAGGGCGCTCTTGCCAAAGTCCCAAGCGTGATTGTTGGCGGTCGAAACCAACGCCACGCCGGCCTTGGCTAAAACCTCCGCTCCGCCGGGGGGCCCCGTAAAGATGAGGCGGTGCCGGGGTGACTGGGTCAGGCCGTGTTGATCGCTGAGCTGCGACTCGAGGTTGACGAAGCGCGCGTCCGCCGAGGTCCAGCCCTCGGTGAGACCGGCAAACGGCGCGTACGATCCGTCCTTTAAAATGGACTGCCCGCACTCGCGCCCGAAGTTCACGTCGCCGCCCAGAGCCAGCACGATGCTGGGCTCGGCCGCCTCGGGCGGCGCCGCTGGAACGGCGTCACCTACCGCGGTGAGGCTCGCGGAGGGTCCCTTCGGCGCCGGGCCGGCCGCCACGAGCGAGGCCACCGGGGACGCGACTCGCGTCGACCGCGAGCTCGCCGCGACGGGAGCTCCTGAAGACAACGGAACGCTTTGCTCGCGACAAGCCGCCACGGTCAAGAGCGCAAAGGGCAGCAACAACGGTAACTGAAGCGCGCGCAAAATTGGTCCAACCACCATTTTGCCGCGAGGGCCCGCTCAGCGGCAAGCAGGCGCCCCCCCGCCGCCGAAAAGAATCTGTTTGCGCGGGGCAGGGGCTCGATTTAGGAAGGGCTCGTGAAAATCGCAGTCATTGGGTCTGGTTATGTGGGTCTGGTGGCAGGCGCCTGCTTCGCCGACTCAGGGACGCACGTCACGTGCGTCGACGTCGACGAGAAGAAGCTCGAGAAGCTGCGCGCCGGCGAGGTGCCGTTCTTCGAGCCCGGCCTCAGCGCGTTGGTCAAGCGCAATTGGCCGCACCGCCTCGACTTCAGCTCCAACCTGGCTGAATCGATCAAAGGTTGCGAGATCGTGTTCGTCGCCGTCGGCACTCCGCCGGCCGAGGACGGCTCGGCCGATTTGTCTTACGTGTTGAAGGTCGCCGAGCAGGTCGCCAAGGCCGCCGAGCACGACCTGGCGTTGGTGCTGAAGAGCACGGTGCCGGTCGGCACGAACGAGCGCGTGCGCAAGCACATCGAGCCGTACGCCACGCACCGCATCAGCGTCGTCAGCAACCCGGAGTTTCTCAAGGAAGGCGACGCGTTGTCCGACTTCCTCAAGCCCGATCGCATCGTCGTCGGCGCCGACGACGAGCGCGCGTTCGAGCTCTTGTCGCGCTTGTACGCGCCGTTCAACCGTCAGCGCAACCGCCTGCAGCGCATGAGCCCGAAGAGCGCCGAGATCGTGAAGTACGCATCCAACGCGCTCCTGGCGACGAAGATTTCGTTCATGAACGAGATCGCCGAGCTGTGCGACGCCGCCGGCGGCGACGTCGAGCAGGTGCGGCTGGCGGTCGGCTCGGACGAGCGCATCGGCATGCAGTTTTTGTATCCGGGCCTCGGCTTCGGCGGCAGCTGCTTTCCCAAAGATTTGCGCGCCCTCGTCAGCACCGGCAAAGAGCTGGGCGTGCAGATGGAGGTCTCCGAGGCCGCGGTGCGCGCCAACGAAGGGCCGCCGCAAATGCTGCTGCGCCACATGGAAAAAGACCTGGGTGGCGTGTCGGGCAAGCTGATCGCGGTCTGGGGGCTGTCGTTCAAGCCGCGCACCGACGACGTGCGCGAGTCGCCCGCGCTCAAGTTGATTAGCGAGCTCATCAAGCGCGGGGCCAAGGTGCACGCCGCCGATCCGGAGGCGCTCGACACGGGGCGCGAATCGCTGCAACGCACCGGTGAGCTCGGCAGCGTCGAGCTGTTCAAAGACGAGTACGCCGCACTGAAGGGCGCCGACGCGCTGGTGATCGCGACCGAGTGGAACGAGTACCGCTCGCCGGATCTGCCGCGCGTGAAGCAGCTCATGCGCGGTCGACACCTGTTCGACGGACGCAACGTGGTGGTGCCGAGCGCGGTGGTCGACGCGGGCCTGCGTTACCGCGGCATCGGTCGCCCCGCTCAAGGTTGATGCCGAGCGAGGCCGGCGGTGGCGAGGCGTTGGGCGGCGCTCGACGTCTCAAGGCCGTGCTGCGCCCAATCATGGGTGTTTTGGCGGTCATTTTCGTGGTCGCCGCCATCTGGGACTTGAAACGGCGCTGGCGCCCAGGCGTGGTCGAGGTCGATTGGGGCATGGCGACGCTGTCGATGTTGCCCTTGGCCGTCGGCTGCGTGCTGCTGGGGTTGGGCTGGATTTGGCTGCTGTCGCGCATGAGCGGCGTGAAGATCCCAGTGCTGCCGGGCATGGCCCTGCACCTGGAGTCACAAGCGGCACGCTACACCCCAGGTAAGGTCGGACTGCCGCTCGTCCGCATGCTGGGCGCCGCGGCGCTGGGCACCACCAGTCGCATCGCGGGGTCGTCCGTGTTCATCGAAGTGTTGTGCTTCGTGGCCACCGGCGGCGTCACGGGCCTTTTGGTGTTGCTATTTTCGGGTGACATGTTGCGGCGCGTGACCGAGGCGCTGGGCGTGCTCGGGCTCTTGGTGCTGCTCGGTTTCGTGGTCGCGCTGGGCGTGCTGCTGTTGCTCGATCGTCGCTACCTGCCCAACAAACTGCGCGACATGCTGCAGCTCGACGGCACGGGGCCGCTGGTGCCGCCTGCGCTGCCACTGATTCACGCGGGCTACTGGCTGACCTGGGCCGCGCACGGCTACTTCACCAGTCGCGCTATTCATGCGCCGGTCGGCGTCGCGCTCGACAGCATGGGCTTTTACGTGCTGGCCCCGGTGATGGGGTTCCTGGCGTTGGCGGCTCCGGGCGGGCTCGGGGTGCGCGAAGCGGTGCTGTCGATCGCGCTTTCGACCGCCACCGGTCCCGGCCCGGCCCTCTATGCGGCCCTCCTGTCGCGCGGCACGTCGGTCATCGTCGACTTCGCGGTTTGGATGCTGTTTCGACCGTTCCGCGGCAACGGTGCCCGAAAGGGCGCCTAGCTGTGCCAAAAACGGTTGGCACAGCTAGGACAACCAGCTGATTTAATTACATATTTTTCAGAAGCTCTTACGGCACAGCGCTTGCTCTATCCCGCGTCAGGAGCTGCCGCATGACCCAATTCGCTTCGTTTGCTCGCGTCGGACTGTTCACCGGCTTGGCGGTCGCGCTCGCCAGCGCCTGCGGCGGACAGAGCTTCACCGGCACGGGGGGTGAGGCGGGCTCGAGCTCGACCGCCGGCGCCAGCCACGGGGGCAGCACCAGCCACGCCGGCACGGGCAGCGCTGGCAGGGCCCAGGCTGGAACCGGCGCGGGCGGCAGCAGCAGCGCGGGCACCGGCACCGGCGGGGCAAGCGCCGGCGCGGGCGGGAGTGCCCCCGACGAGGCATGCGCGGCCGCGCCCGAGAGCGGCATGTGCGACGCCTACATCCCGAGCTGGTACAACGACCCTTCGACGGGCATCTGTCGACCGTTCGTTTACGGCGGCTGCGGCGGCAACGCCAACCGCTACAGCACGCTCGCCGCATGCCAAAAGGCTTGCGCGGGGGGCACCCCGAACTACGACGCTTGCAAGCTACCCGCCGACTGCGTGATCACGGGCACGGGTTGCTGCGGTATCTGCGACGGCGCGGGCATCACCGAGCACGATTTGATCGCGTACAACAAGCAGTACGCCAACGTTCTGCAGTGTGCGTTCGCGCTCGACGTCGCCCCGGGCGGCATTGGCGCTTCGGGCGCGGCGGCTCCCGTCGCCTGTGCACCCTGTCCGCTGCCGCCCGACGGGCAACGCACGCTCAAATACTTCGTGCCCGACTGCGTCGCGGGTCAGTGCGTGGTCGAAGATCTGCGCACCAGCCCGGTCACGTCGTGCAAGACCAGCGACGAGTGCAAGGTTCGCCACGGCACGGCATGTTGCGAAAATTGCGATGGCAGCAACCCGATCGCGGTGCGCAACGACGGTAGCTTCGAGAAGCTGGTCTGCAGCATTCCGACGCCGTGCGCCGCTTGTTTGCCCGCGCCGGGCGACGCCGTGGCCTACTGCAGCGCGCAGGGCCACTGTGAGATTGCCATTGCCGTGGACGCCAGCGGCGGCTGAGCGATGAATCTAGACCAACCATGAGCTTCATTTCGTTCACGCGCGTGGTGTGCGGCGTTGGCTTCGTGCTGCTGCTGGGCAGCGCGTGCGGCGGTCAGAGCTCCAGAGGCGGCGGGGCGGGCTCGGGGGGCAGCTCGCCCACCGCCGGCGGCAGCAACCGGGCCGGCACTAAGGCCACGGGCGGGGGCAGCGGCACGACCGCAGGCGCGGGCGGCACCGTCGATCGCGAAGCGTGCACGGGCCCGTCGGACGACAACCTCGATGGCTCGGGCTGCGCGGCTTACTTCCAACGCTGGACCCACGACGAAACCACGGGCATCTGCAAGCCTGTCGCCTACGGCGGCTGCGGCGCGACCAAGAACAACTACGAGTCGCTCGAGGCCTGTCAGAAGGCCTGCCACGGCGCCAACCCCAACTACGACGCCTGCCAGGCGCCAACCGATTGTGTGTTGCGCAGCAGCGGCTGCTGTGGCGTGTGCGACGGGCCGAGCATCAGCGCCCACGACTTCATCGCTTACAACAAGAAGTACACGGCTCAGGTCGATCCTTGCGTCGGCGATGTCCTGTGCGGTCCCTGCGCACCGGGCGACCCCGCCACCAACCAGGCGTCCAACTTCGTGCCCAACTGCGTGGGCGGCGAGTGCGTGGTCGAAGACATTCGCGAAAGTGACGTGACCGCCTGCACGACCACGGACGATTGCCGACTGCGTTACGGCAACCGCTGTTGCGAAGGCTGCACGGGCGATGGCGTCATTGCCGTGCGCCGCGACGCCAGCTTCGAGGAGCTGGTCTGCGGCGAGCTCATCCCGCCCTGCGCGGCCTGCGACCCGGGACCGCTCCCGAACGTCACGGCCAGCTGCGACGCGACCGGCCATTGCGGTGTCCGATATTTCTTGGACTGACGAAGCCGTCGCGCGCTCAGGGTGCCGGGTCGTAAGCTCACGGCTTGGACGCGAGCCGGGCGACGCGACCGGCCACCTCGGCCTCGAAGCGCGCAATGTAGCTCTTCACCAGCTCACCCGGGTCGGCCCCATCGAGCAGCGGCGTCAAATCCATGCCCCAAATCAACGCGCGGTGCTCGTCGGTGCCGTGCGATTCGAAGTAGGTGGCGTGCGCGCGACGACGACCGGCGGTCGCCAAATCGTAGCGCTTGCCGCCGGCGATTTGCGAGTCGAACACGCCCATCAACGCTGCGTGCAGGTTCTCGTGCCGGTCGACGGGCATCACGACCTTGTCCGCGTCGCACAGCCAGTCCAAATCGCGCCAGACCTCACAGCCAATGATGCGCTGCGGGCGTGCCTCGGACGGTAGCGCTCGGCAGGCAGCGACTAGGCGCAAGGCTACTGCCACATGCGTGTCGTGCTTATCGGCCAGGTTGTGGGTGTAGACGATCTCGGGCCGCGTCGTTTGCAAAATGCCGAGCAAGTCGTCGACCACGACGCGCGATGCCGTGTCTTTGACGGCCGAGCTCGGGTGGCGGAGCTGCAGCATGGCCGAGTACTCGCCCACGTACGCGGCCTTGCGCTGCTCCAAGCGACGCACGTCCATCATGCGCTCGTCCGAATAGTCTTTGTATTCGAAGTCGCGCGCGCTGCCGCCGCCGTTCGTCACCACCACTCCCGTGAACCAACGCGCCGGGTTCTGAAAGCACTCGACCACGCCGTGGGCGGCCATGAACTCCAAGTCGTCTTGGTGGGCGCCTACCGCGAGGTGGGTGGTGCGCGCCAAAGCGGCGCCGATTTCCGTTCCGTCGGGGACGAAGACGTCGGCGTTCGGTTGCGTGAGCGAAAGAGCCATGAATGCTTTCAGAGCCGCGGCAAGCTGGCCGCCGCGATGGATTGTCCGACACGCCGCGTGGCTTCGTCGGGCAAGTGAATGGCAATGCGTTCGAACAGCTCCGGGGCCTCGGTGCGCAAGACGTGGCGCGCCTTCTCCAATAGCAGGTTACCGCCCTCACCCGAAGTGACGCGGCCGAGCAAGAGCACGTGCTTGATCTCGTAAAACGCAGAGTACGTCAAAAGCCCATAGCCCAAGTACACGCCCAAGCTCTCGAAGATGGCCCGCGCCCGCGCGTCGCCCGCCGTCATCAGCGTTTGTAGCGCCTTCAGCTTTTCGCCGGGTGAAGCATCGGCCAACAGCTCGATGCCGGCGCGCGCGGCCAAGCGAATGGCTGCGTCTTGCGAGAAGTAGTTGACGCCGGTGCCGCGGTCACCGGACCACTCGGCGTCTACCGGCGCTTGCTCGCTGACGTCCACGGGCACGAACGCCAGCTCGTTCAGCCAACCGGTGATCAGGCCTTGCGGATTGACGTAGCCCGCCGCTTGGCTGGTGCCCATGGCGATGCCCAGCACCGAATCGTCCTTGAGCTCCAGCGCGCCGGCCAAGGCCGTAACGTCGCCGTCGTTGGCGACTTCTAGCGGCACGTTGCCCCACTTTTTGGCGATGTCTTGGTAAATGCTCTTGATGCGCGCGTTGAAGGCGGCTTCCGGCACTTTGCGGAACAGCGACGCCACCATCGTGCGGTTGTCGACGTAAATGCCGGCGGAGCTCACGCCGATGGCGTCGATGCGCGGTAGGTGCGCGGCCGCTTGGCGAATCGAGTCGTCGATGCCCTTGAAATGATAATCCGGATCGCTCTCGAGCTTCGGCTGCCAAACCGTTTCGGTCGAGAACACCTCTCGGCCGTCGATCACGGCCGCCACTTTGCGGTCGCTGCCGCCCGCGTCGAAGCCGATGCGACAGCCGTTCAGATGCCCGCCGACGGCCTTGCCCTGCTCGCGCTCGGGCGGTAGCTGCGCTTCGTCCACGGCTTGCACGACCAACGCCGGCTTCTCGTAAATTTTGGCAAAAAATTCGGCATCGAAGGCGCGCTCGCCTCCCGCCCGATAGCGCGACGCCAAGTGCTCGGCGATGCGGCGCGAGCCGGCGACGAACACGTGGTGCCCACCGCGCTGCCACAACAAGAACTTCAACACTCGCTCGGCCAGGCGCTGGCTCTCGGGGGAGCGCGGATGCTCGTCGCCAAACACCGGCATCGAAAAGCGCGACACATTCGCGCCGCTGCGCTCGAGCGCCAGCGTCAAGGTCACGCCTTGCGGGCCGACCGCGCGCGCGTGCTCGCGGAGCGCCAGGTACAGCGGGCGAAACCCCGGATCGAGCGGCGGCGCCATGGCAGGAGCCTGGTCGAAAACGGTGGCGGCGGCGGACACGGCGACGCCCGATGCTACGCGGGCACTCGGGATCTCGGAAGCGCCGCCGGAAACTGCGGTGTTTTCAGGCATGACAGCCAAGCATTGTGGCCCAGCCGCCGCCCGCCGCCGTGGCCGTTTCCGACCACATTCTTTGCGCGATTCTACGAGGCCGGCACGAGCACGAGCGCTACCCAACAGGAAGGCGGGAAGGATTTCGGGTGGGCGGTCTGCTAGCTCGAGGTCTCAACTGAGGAGCAACGAAGCCAGGCGGGATGCATCGGCCGCGAGATCGATCGACTTAGCCATTCGCGGGCCCTTAGTCAGTGACGACGCCGACTTTGGCTTGGAAGACGAGGCGGCCGAATTTCGGATCTTTGAGGGCGATTTGATAGTCGTTCGGCACCTCGAACACGATCTTGGACGGAGGATTCATCGGCGCGCTGCCCTTGTCCTTGCCGACGGGCTTGAGCGTGATGCTCGTGGCCGTATCTTCACCGAACTCGACCGGGATCTTGTGCAGCGCGCTCAGGCGGTTGCCCTTTTGGCGCACCGTGATCCACCACCATTGACCCTTCTCGTCCTTCTTGAAGCGGTGGCCGTCCGCCGGGAAATTCTTGCGCTCGGCCGCCATGCATTCGTTCATCTTCTTGGCGTTGTCGCCCGCCTTTTTGCTGCACTTGGCTTCGGCGGCCTGCTTCGGCTCCGAGTCGTTGAAGTCGAACAAAAACACGACGTCGGGCGCGGTCAGGATGTCTTGAGCGGTGCGAGTGGGCTTGGGACCCTCGTCGGCGGGCGCCGGCTTGGCCGCATCCGCCTTAGCGTCGGCCCCGTCGGCGGCGGGCTTCTCGGAATTGTCGTCGGCCTTGGCCGTTTCCGCGGCGGCGGGCTTTTCGTCGGCTTGGGCGTCCGGTGAATCTGCCGGTTTGGCGCCGCCCCCACATGCCGCACCGAGTAGCGAGAAACACACCAGCGACCGAGAGAAGAACGCGAACGACTTCATCGCGCCCATGATTAGGTCATCGGGGCGCCGAACGGAAGCCCAACGAAGCCGCCGCTAGAGGGACTGCATAAACGCTACGAGATCGGCTTCGTCAGCTCGAGTCAGCTTGGAAGTTTTGCCGTGGGCGTCACCGCCGCCACAGGGACCGAACCGCCCCTCGAGCGTGAGCGCGCAGCCGTCGTGGAACAGCGGGGCGCGGATGTTCACGTCCACCAGTGAAGGCGTGATGAAGGCCGCACCGGTGCCGACGTCGTGCGGCAGGTTGTCGCTGAAGTCGGCACCCGAGTGGCATGTGGCGCAGGCCAGCTCTTGGTCTTGGAACAGCGCGCGGCCGCGCTCGACGGCGGCTGAGTCCAGATCATCGGCGGTGGACGCCTTGGGCACGCTGTCGAGCCAGTCTTTCAAGGCGGCGCGTTGGTTGACGTCGACGTTGGCGGGCAGCGACATGCGCTTGAGCATCACTTCGTCGACCAAGTTGTCGAACGTCACCAGATCACCCGACCAATGGAAGGGCGCACGCGCGCTCGCGCCGCCTTCGAGCGTCTGCGAACGACGCGGGCCAACCGAGAAGTTCCAGGTGTGCCCGTCCTCACCGGCTTCCGGATGGCACGAGGTGCAGGCGATACCGCCGCCGGCGTTCATGTGAAACATCGCAAAGCCGGTATCGAAGCGCGAATCCGCTGCCAGCGAGATGATGGTGCCTTGCTCGAGCTGCAGCTGAGCCGGCTCGCGCGATTGCACGACCCAGTGGCCCGCGGCGTCGAACGCCACCGCCACCGGCTCACCCGCCGCTGTCACCGTCGACGCGCTGGCGTCGTTGGCGAAGCCGCCGCCGCACGGTGCGGCAAAAGTCCCGCCCTTCACCACGCTGGTGCTGGCAATCCACATGTTGGGCGGGCGCTGGCCGACGTTGGCCGACCACGAATTTCCAGTTGCGAGCATGGCGACGCGAGCTCCATCCGGAGTCAGTGCGAGATCGAGCGGGCCGGTGGCGCCGCCCAGCGTGTTGGTAGACATCGCGGTCAACGTGGCGTGATCGACCCCGCTGTACGGATCCATGGCCGAGACCCCGAGATCAGCCACCGAGCCGCCGCAGAACGCGCCGTAGTAGGCGCCCGCACCGGATGGCAACGTCACGTTGCTGGACTCGACGTGGCCGACCAGCACGCCGCCGCCCGGCAGACCGAGCGCGCGGTAAGCAACGGCGGGCGTGACGGAGGCGCCGCTGGCGACGCGGGCCCCGGGTGGCGAGCGGCGCAACACGCTGCCGTCTCGGTCCACCACCAACACCTCTGCGCTCTTGAAGCGAGTGACGACCAGGTTGTCGCCCGACAGCAGCACGTCGCGCAAATCGGAGTCGAGGTGATGACGGGCAACGACGGCGTCGGTCTCGGTGTCGAGCACGGCGAGCACGCCCGAACGACAGGCGACGTACAGGCGCGAAAGCGTCGCGTCGTACGCGAGGCCGCGCGGAGCCGAGCAGACCGGAAGACGACGTGCGCTGCCCTGCGCCGTGTCGACTGCGAGGACGACGCCACCGCGGCGCGCCGCGACGTAAACGGTACCGGGCGGACCTTCGACGACGCGACCGGGCTCGTCATCGCCCTCGATGGGTACCGAGACGACCGTTTGTTTGGCGAGGTCGACCACGTGCACCAAGTCACGATCGGGATCGGACGCGACGGCGTGACCGTCCTTCGTGATCAAGAGCGTACCGCCCGCCACCGGCGCTACCTTGCCGGTCGCTCGCTGCGTTTTGCCTTCGAACAGCGTGCGCAGGCCGTTCGACGACGTCGTGGTGTCGGGCGTCGGCGACGTCTCCGGCGCCCACGCGCCACTTGGACCACTGCAACCCGCGACCGCCCCCAACGTCACGAGCCCACCCAACACCGAGCAAACGCCAGAATATTTCGTCATCCGGTTCCACCCATTCCCAACTCGCCGCGAAACGCGAGAGCGTGCTCCAAGGTAACACGCCCCCAATTGGGAAACCAACCTTACCCGGTTGCTTGCTCGGCGCGCCTCGCCGGCGCGCCGCCAATGTAGTTGGCGGTGCCATCTCACCTCTGGCTGGTGCGAGAGGTGGGAGGCGACGGCTAGACGTGGAAGCCGGTTAGGTCTTTGGCTTCAACAGGTTGGCCGCTGTCTCTTCGACCTCGGCGCTGGTTTGCAGCACTTTCAAGCTCGCGATGAAGGCGTACTTGGCGACGCGCATGTCGGTCATGGCGCCCTCCAGCCCCGACGTGAGGTTGTTGTCGGTGGCGCTGCCGGCCCGGCGCGCTTCGGGAGAAATGCGAACGGTCTCCGCGGTTTCGGCGGCCGATGGCGAGCCCCCCAGGCGCACGACGTCCGCCGCGGAGCGATCAAACGCCTCTGACAACCGTGTCATGCTCGCCAACGCAGACTGCATGGGAGGTCGAATGGCCACGTCCCGTTGAACGGTGTTCGGCCGCGCGCCTTGAATCGATTTACTTCGCGGGCTCGGCCGAATTTCCCGTGCCACTGAACAACACACCCACCAGCAATTTCGAAAGCTCTTCGCCCGCGGGCGCGTTGGGAAAGGGTAGCCGGCCCTCGAGCGCCCGGCGGATCATCTGCGGCACCACCGCCATGCCCGCAAACGACAACATGGTGACCATCGGGTGCAGGCTGCGATCGAAGGCGCCCCCCGCATAACCGTCGGCGATCAACCGCGCGATCAACGGCACGTGCCCAGCTTGAAAGCGCTCGCGCAGGCGAGCAAAGCGCGTGTTGGATGTGAGCGCCTCGCGCAATACCAGTCGCATTACCAACAGCTCGTCGTCCGTGATGCGCGCGACACGGGCGAACAGCCGCTCCGCGCGCTCGCGCACCGGTACATCGGGTGCGATGGCGACCTCGATGTCTTTGAGCAGCTTCTCGTACAGCTCTTCGACCACGCCGAAGAACAATTCGTCTTTGGTGGCGAAGTAGTAGTACACCATGCCGATGCTGGTGCCGGCGTCGCTGGCAATGCCGCGCAGCGAAGCGCCGTCGACGCCGTCGCTCAGAAAACGCGCGCGCGCCGCCGCCAAGATGCGAGGCTCGATGTCACTTTTGGGTCGCGCCATGAAGATTTAAACCAACTTCTTGTTGAAGCGCAGCGACGTGAGCAGCACGAGCGCGGCGAAGATGGCGCCGAGCCACACCAGCTCGAAGCTCACGTCGGCAAAGCCGGCCCCCTTGAGGGTGATGCCGCGCACGATGCGTAGAAAATGCGTGAGCGGCAAGCCCTGGGCGATCAACTGGGCCGGCCGCGGCATCGACTCGAACGGGAACATGAAGCCCGAGAGCAAGATGTTCGGCAGCAGGAAAAAGAACGACATTTGCATGGCCTGCTGCTGGGTTTTGGCCAGCGTCGAAAAGAACAAGCCGAGAGCCAGGTTGGCGGCGATGAACAAGAACGACAACGCATAGAGCAGTTGCAGCGAGCCGACTAGCGGCACGTCGAACACGAGGCGCCCGGCCAGCAAGATGAGCGACATCTGTACGTAGCCGATCACGGTGTAGGGTAATATTTTGCCGAGTACGAGCTCGACGCGTCGCACCGGCGAGACGATCAGCTGCTCCAACGTGCCGCGCTCGCGTTCACGCGCGATGGCCATGGCCGTCAGCATGACCATCGTCATCGTCAAGATCACGCCGATGAGCCCCGGCACGACGTACACGGCCGTGCGCAGCTCGGGGTTGTACCAGGTGCTGGGCTCGAGCCGGATCGGCTCCAGTCCGGCGCCGCCAACAGGGGCGATGCCGCCGCGCGAGAGCTGGGCCAACATCAGCTGGCTCGAGCGCGCCGCCACGAGCCCCGAGGCCGTATTGATGGCGCTGCCGACGGTTTGAGGGTCGGAGCCGTCGACGACCAGCTGCAGCTGCGACGTCCGACCCGTGCGCAGGTTGGCGGCGTAGCTGACCGGAATGACGAGCGCGGCCCGAGCGCGGCCCGAGCGCAGCGCGTTTTCGATTTCGACGTAGCTGCGAACCTCACCCAAGAGGTCGTAAAAGCCGGTGACACGCAGGCTCTGCGCGAGCTCGCGCGAGGCGGCGCTGCGGTCTTGATCGTAGATGACGGTCGGAATGTGGCGCACGTCGGTGTTGATGGCGTAGCCGAACAACAGCAACTGAACGATGGGCAAGACGACCATCATCGCCAAGGTCATGCGATCGCGCCGCAGCTGCAGCAGCTCTTTCCAGGCGATGACGATGGGGCGGCCGAGCATAGGGGGAGCTAGGCGGCTTGGGGGCGGGAGGCTTCGTCTTCGCGGACCATCGACACGAAGGCGTCTTCGACACTGACGCGGCTCGCCGACGACGATTGCACCGCGATGCCGTGCCGTTCCAACAGCTGGCGAGCAAACGCGGCCGGGTCGACGTCGCCGCGCGTGGTCAAGCGCAGCACATGGCCGTAGTGGGCGACCTCGTCGACCTCCGGCTGCTGGCGCAAAAGCTCCGCCGCTTCGCGCGGCTTTTCTGTCTCGAGCTCCAGCGCGCGCAGCGCTCGGCGTTCGATGATCTGCTCGGGCGTGCCGACGTCCAGCAGCTGACCGCGGAAGATGAACGCGAGGCGGTGGCAGCGCTCGGCTTCGTCCATGTAGTGCGTGGTCAGCAGCACCGTCGTGCCATCCGAGGCCAAGCCGTGAATTTGCTCCCAAAACTCACGGCGGCTCACCGGATCGACCCCCGCCGTCGGCTCGTCCAAAAACAGCAGCGGCGGCTCGTGAATGGTGGCGCTGGCCAGCGCGACGCGCTGCTTCCAACCGCCCGACAGCGTGCCTGCCAGTTGCTTTCGGCGCTCGCCGAGGCCGCTGCGCTCGAGCACCGCGTCCACGCGCGCACGGCGCCGGGCGCGCGGAACGCCGTAGATGCCGGCGTAAAAGGTTAGGTTTTCGACCACGCTCAAGTCTTCGTACAAGCTGAAGCGCTGGGTCATGTAGCCGATGCGCTCCTTGATGCGCTCGGACTGCATCGCAATGTCGTAGCCGACGACCGTACCCGAGCCGCCGCTCGGATCCAGAATACCGCACAGCATTCGGATCGTGGTCGACTTGCCGGCGCCGTTCGGTCCCAGCACGCCGAAAATTTCGCCACGGGTCACGCTGAGCGAGACGTCTTTGACCGCCACCAAGGCGCCAAATCGACGCGATAGTGAGCGAGTCTCGATGATTGGCTCACTCATCGTCACTTACCTCCCGACAGCCGAACGAAGGCAGGTACGCCGGCGCGCAGCTGCTCCTTCGGGTCCGCGATGCGGATGCGGACCCGCACCACCAAAGTGGCGCGCTCCTTTTCGCTGAACAAGTAACGCGGGGTGAACTCGGTTCGGCGCGCGATGTGCTCGACCTTGCCCCCCAGCTCTTGGCTGAGGGCGTCGATCTTGACGGTGGCCGCCTGACCCAGAAAAACTCGGGCAATCTCCGCCTGGGGCACGAAAATGTCCACGTACGGTCGCTGGGGGTCGGCCAGCGTTACGACGGGCGCCGCGGCTCCCACCACCTCCCCCTGCTCGAAGTTGACATCGAGCACGCTGGCCCGGATAGGCGCGCGCAGCTCGTGCCTGACCAAACGCGCGTCGTTCATCTCGAGGGCGGCGGTGGCGGCCTGGGCGCGGGCATCCGCGACCGAAACGTCTTCGCGACGAGCGCCCTGGCGCAAGAGCTTGAGGTTGTGATCCAGTGCTTCACGCTCCGCGGTGGCGCGCGCCAACTGCGCTTCGACGTCGTCCAGCGAAGCTTGCGCGATGGCGCCCTTGGCGACCAACGTGCGTTCGCGTTCGACCTGTTTCTGCAGCAGGGCCTCGCTGGCGCGCGCGGCGGCCACGCGCGACTGCAGCGAGCTGACCTCTTCGCCGCGCGCGCCGGCCTTGACGGCGCTGGCTTGCTGTTTGGCCACCTCGACCTGACTGGCCTGAGCGTCGCGCGAGCTTTTCTCGAGCCCGTCGTCGATGCGCGCCAGCAAGGCGCCGGCCTCGACCGTGTCGCCCTCGTGGACGAAGAGCTCGGTCAAGCGGCCGCCAAGCTCGAAGCCGATAGTGGTTTCTTCGAGCTCGATAACTCCTTGGAGTGGAGCCGGCGCCGCCCCTTCCGCGAGTCGACAACCCGATAAAACGCCGGCCATCCCGAGCAGCGCCGGGAGGCTCGCCCAAAACCTCACGTTATTTATCATTCGACTGATAATAGGGTAAGGCCCGCGTTTGGCAAGCCCCCGCGCGTGGCCCTCATCCGGTCAACCGTGGCCCGCACAGGAAACCGCCTATAATCCAGGGCCTCGTTGAGGCTGCTCTTCCCGACCATCTCCCTCATCGCCATGACCGTCTCGGCGTGTCTGGCGGTGCTGGGCTATCGGTTCGCACGTCTGCCGGGTTGGCGCGACCAGCGTTGGTTTTGGTTGATAGCCGCGAGCGCCAGCCTCGACACCGGCTTCAACGTCATCGTCACGCTCGACGTGCCCGACTGGCTGGTGCTGCTGGGGGCGCACGGCAATTGGGCGGCGTTGTCGTTGCACGTCGTCGCCTGGAACCTGCACAGCGCCGCTCACTTCCACCGCACGCCGACGCGACTCGAGCGCTGGTGCGTCGCGCTGGCGGCCTTGGTGGGCGTGCTGGCTTTGATACCGGGCGTGCTGCTGGAGCCGCAAGTCGGCGCGCATTGGTTCTTCGACGTTCCCTTCCACGAGCCGCCCACCACCTGGCTCGGCTCGCTCTCTGCGGTACCGTTGTACGCGGCGCTGCTCATTCCGCTCGCTCGCTTTTTGCGCGACGCCCGGCACAACGCCGATGCGCGCCGCTACGCGACGGGGTTGTTGTTGCTCACGGCCGCGGGCGTCAATGATTTGGTCGCCGCGACCGGCAAATTTGCCCTGCCCTATCTCCTCGATCTCGGCTTCTTGTCGCTGGTCGCGCTGGTGTGGAGCGTGCTGATGGAGCGCTTCACGCGCGCCACTCACCGCCTGGACATGCTGTCTTCGCAGCTGGAAGGCATCGTCACCGAGCGCACCCGCGAGCTGGCCAACGCTCACCAGGCGCTCGCTCAAGCCGAGCGACTCGCCGCTATCGGTCGGCTTTCGGCGGGCGTCGCCCACGAGATCAACAATCCGTCGGCGGCCGTCGTCTCGAACCTCGCCTACCTCAAGAGCTCGCTCGACGGCGGCGAGCTTCCGCCCGACGCCAGCAGCGCGCTCGACGACTCGCTCGTCTCGATGGGCAAGATCGCGCGTATCGTTCGCCAGCTACTCGACACCGGTCGCGTGGCGGCGTCCGACACGTCCATGCGCAGCACCTTCGACATCGCGTTGGCGGTGGACCATGCGGTACAGACGGCGCGCGCGGCCCTGGAGCGACCCGTCGACCTCAGCCTGGACGTCCCGGCCATCTATGGCGTCGGCGATCAGCTGATGGTCGAGCAGGTGCTGGTGAACCTGATCGTCAACGGCGCGCAAGCCGTGCCCGAATCGCGCGAGCCGCGCCTGAGCATTCGCGCCGAAGCGTTGACCACGGGCGTGAACATCAGCGTCACCGACAACGGCTCGGGCATGTCCGAAGAGATTGTGCGCCGCGCCTTCGAGCCGTTCTTCAGCACCAAGCCGTTCGGCAAGGGCACCGGCCTCGGGCTCTCGGTCTCGCTCGGGTTGGCCAAGGCGGTCGGCGGAGACTTGCGGATAGCCCGATCGTCGCCCAGCGGCACGACCATGGAGTTGCTGATCCGTTCGAGCCTGAGGCTGTCGACGGTGCCGCCGGTCCCGTCCGCCCCTAGCTCGAGGCCGACCCAGCGCTTGTTGATCATCGACGATGACCCGATCGTGCGCGAAAGCTTGTCGCGCATGTTGTCGCAGGTCTTCGAAGTCGAGACCGCCACGGGCGTCAGCGACGCGCGGCGCGCGGTGAGCTCGGCGCATTTCGACGCTATTTTGTGCGACGTGATGATGGACGAAGGCGGGGGCGAGGCCTTTTACTCGTGGCTGCAGCGTGAGCGGCCCAAGTCGGCGGAGCGCGTCATCTTCGTGACCGGAGGCGTGACCGACGAGGCGTCGCGGCGCTTTTTGGACGGGCAAGCGCAGCCGGTCTTGTACAAGCCGGTCGATCGCTTGACGGTTGAGCGCGCGGTGGATGAAGTGAGCGTGGGCGCCAGCGTGTAGTAAGGTTGAAGCATGGCCGGTGAGACAGAGCGACGCCGTTTGCTGCCTTTCCTGGTCGGCGGGGCCGCGCTTTGCCTGGGCATCGGCGGCGGCTTGTTCTTGTTGAAGAGCTGCACGGTGACTCCGCCCCCGTTGCTGCCGCCGATGAGCTCGTCGGTCACGGTCGTGCGGCCGACGCCCGACGTGCTGGTGGCGGTGCGCGACCTGGCGCGGCTCGAGTCGACGTCGTTTCACATGGAGCGCGTGATCGACCTCAGCGACAAGCAATCCAAGATGTGGGGTCTGATCAGCACCGAGGACGCGATCTTGCTGGTAGCGGTGGCCGAGGTGACGGCCGGCGTCGATTTACAGAAGCTCACCGCCGCCGACGTCACGGTCGATCCGGCGCGGCGCACCGCGCGCATCGAGCTGCCCGCCCCCGAGGTGCTGCACGCCGCCCTCGACAACGACAAGACCTACGTGCACTCGCGCAAGACCGGCACCCTGGCCGAGCGGCGCGAAAACCTCGAATCGCGCGCTCGCAAGGAAGCCGAAAAAACGTTGATCGACTCGGCGCGCCAGGCCGGCATCTTGAAGCGAGCGGGCGACAACGCGCGCCGCACCGTCGAAGCGCTGGTGCACTCGCTCGGCTACGACAAAGTCGAGGTCAGCGTGCGCCCCGTCACCGAATGATGTGGACGGCCATGCCCGCGGCGCGCGCGGCCGCGCCATCCGCGTCATCGCGATCACCAATCACCAGACACGCCTCCGGTCCGACACCGAGGCGCTGGGCGGCGCTCAAGTAGCCCTCGGGATCGGGCTTGAGCTTACTGGGCCCGCCCGGCTCGCCGTTGGAAACAACCAGATCGAACAAGCCGGCGGCGCCCAGCGCGTGCAGCTTGTCCGTCGCCGGGTAATCGCTCACCAACGCGGTCTTGCCGCCGCCTGCGCGAAAAAGCGCCAGCTGTTGCAACAGCTCGGCGCGTTTGCTGCGCGCCACCCACTTCAGCGGCCGCCGAAACATCCATTCGCGCACCGTGCCTTCTACCTCTTGCGCGGGACGACCCAGCTTGTTCGCGGCATGGTTCAGTTGGCGTTGGAACGGACTGAGAGCCAGCGCGCTCGGCTCGGGGCTCGTGCCGCGTAGCTCTTCGTGCGAGTGGCGAAACGTGCGCAGCGTCTTGATCGCCCCCCAACCGAACAGCAGCAGCTCGACCACCATCGCAAGCTGAACTGGTTTGTGCCGGTAGAGCGTGCCGTCGAGGTCGACTAACCACGCGCTGTATCGAGTGCTGGCGTTGGCGGGAAGCAAGCGTGGGTCCTTTATTCTCGGGCGCGGCCGAAGATCTTCGAGCCTGGGGGTACCGAGCTCACGAGCCAAACGTTACCGCCGATCACCGAGCCTGCGCCCACGACCGTGTCACCGCCCAAGATGGTGGCGCCCGCGTAGATGGTGACGTTGTCCTCGAGGGTGGGGTGGCGTTGCTTGTGGAGGCCGTCTTGCTCACACTCGCGGCGGCGCGTGCTGAGCGCGCCCAACGTGACACCCTGGTACAGCTTGACGTTGTTACCGATGCGGCTGGTTTCGCCCACCACCGTACCGGTGCCGTGATCCAAGAAGAAGGCCTCGCCGATACTGGCGCCGGGGTGCAGATCGATGCCGGTACGGCTGTGCGCGTACTCGGCGATGATGCGCGGAATCATCGGCACGCGTTCTCGATACAACACGTGGGCGACGCGGTGAGCCGTCAGCGCTTCGATGGCCGGATAGCTGAAGACGATCTCTTCCACGCTGCGCGCGGCCGGGTCACCATCGAAGGCGGCCACCACGTCGGTGTTGAGCATGCGCCGCACCTCGGGCAATGCCTTGAACAGCCGCAGCACGACCTCTTCCGCCCACCCCGCAGGGGCGCCCGACGCGCGGCCGACGCCCGTTTCGTAGGTCAGCGCGCGATCAATCTGTTCGACGAGCACCTCGAAGGCCGGATAGAGGTGCTCGCTGACCGCGAAGCGCAGGTTCTCGCGCTGCAGCGAGCGCATGCTGTAGAAGCCCAAATAAATCACGGGCTTGATGTGATTGTAGGCGTCGACGACGGCGCGCTTGTTGGGCAGCGCCGCGCTCTCCAAATTGTTGATCTCTTG
>Ga0164241_10001686_pt1 | contig 26190 bp, 28 predicted proteins | sample OricomyardsoilBY_FD_108780 | JGI IMG/M metagenome (GOLD analysis project Ga0164241, IMG submission 108780) | Backyard soil microbial communities from Emeryville, California, USA - Original compost - Back yard soil (BY) | ecosystem: Environmental > Terrestrial > Soil > Unclassified | place: USA... | reverse complement strand
GCTCCAGATCCTGGCCGGCCAGGATGGCGCCGGCCGTGGTCAGGGTGTCGGGCCTGACCAGGAAGTGCTGGGTGACGGTGTTGATGTCCCGGTGCCGGCGCTGCAGCGGGCTGTCGAGGTAGACCGCACCGCCACCACCTGCCCGGTAGCAGAACTCGACCACGGCGGCAGCCGTCGAGGTTACCCACACGCCTGCGGCGCGGATCCGGGCGCGTTCCTCGAGGGTGAGCTCCCCGCGGGCGACCGCGGTCGCCCAGGTCGACGCCGCCAGCTCGTACAGCAGCGCGCGGGCGGCATGCAGCCGCGTGTCGGCGGTCGCGAGCTGATGCTGGAACAGCGGGTTTCCGGCCAGGGAGCCGGCCGCGAACAACGGCTTCTTGGTGACAGCGGTGGCCTGGATCTCGTCGAGGGCGCCCTGCGCGATGCCTACGGCGACGCTCCCGATGACCAGCGCGATGAGCGCGGGTACGGGGATGCGTACCAGCGGCTCGTCCACGCACGGCTCGCCCGCCAGCAGCGCGTACGTGCGCTCCGCCGGGATGACCACGTCGTGGACGGCGAAGTGGTGGCTTCCGGTGCCGCACAGGCCCGCCGCCCGCCAGGTGTCCTCGATCTCGACCTCGTCCGCCGACAGGACGGCCAGCCGCAGCCGGGCCTCGCCGTCGACGTCCTCGGCGCAGTTGGCGGCCAGCCACGCGCTGTGCTGGCAGCCGCTGGCGAACGCCCATCGGCCGCGGATGCGGTACCCGCCGTCGACCGCCGTGGCCGTTCCGCTGGGGCTGATCGCGCCGCCGGTGATCACGGGTCCGTTCGCGTAGATGGCGTCGAACGACGCGCGGGGCAGGCCGGCGAGGTCGCACCACGAGCCGGCGCCGATCATCACCGTCCAGCCGACGGACCCCTCGACACGGCTCAGCTCCTCCAGCACCCGCATGGCGGCGGGGAACTCCAGGCCCAGCCCACCATGGCTGCGGGGCAGCAACATCCGGAAGCAGCCCGCGTCGGTGAGCGACTCGACCAGGTCACGCGGCAGCCGGCGGGCCGCCTCGATCTCCATCGCCCGCTTGGTGATCGCGGGAGCCAGGTCCCTTACGGCCTCGAGCAATGTCGTCTCGGTGTCGACGGTCATCGGACAGCCTCCGTCCGGCTGGTGTTCGCGAGCGCCTCGTGCAGCGCGCGCAGGAACGCGTGCGGTTGCTCCATGGCCGGATCGTCACCGGCGTCGTCGATCACGTGCAGCGGCCAGTCGTGCCGGGCACTGGCTGTCATCGCCGTGCGCAGCAGCACCTGCAGGTCGTAGCGGCCCCAGATCAGTGTCGTGGGCACGGTGATCCGGTCGAGGTCCTCGGCCGGGATCGCCGCGAGCCCGAACCGCGACATCATCGCCCCCACCATCGCGCCCTGCTCCGCTTTGCGTGCCCCTTCGAGCGCATAGTCGGCCACCGCCGTCCACTGCTCGCCCCACCGGCTACGCACGCCGTCCAGGTCGGCGAAGCACTGCGCGAACAGCTCGTCGCGGGTGTGTTCGGTCGGTTCGCGGCCGAACCGTTCGAGCGCGACCGCGAAACTCGGCGCAGGCGCGAAGTCGCCGATGCCGAACGAGTCGACGAGCACCAGCGCGGCGAGCCGGTTCGGTTGCCGGCACGCCAGGGCCGCGGCGAGCGCGCCGCCGAGCCCGTGCCCGACGACCACCGGCGGTCGCCCGCAGGTCCGGTCGATCAGCTCGGCCAGCCACTCGAGCGCGTCGCCGACCTGCCCGGACGCACCGTGTCCGGGCAGGTCCGGCGCGACCACCCGGTGCTCGCGGGCGAGTTCGGGCAGCACCCGCAGCCACAGCGCCGCGAACTCGCCCGCGCTGTGCAGCAGCACGACGGGCTGCCCCTGGCCACCGGTCAGGACCGCGGTGGACCCCCCGGCCACCATGATCCGTTCGTCCACAAGGGACATACCGCTCAGCATCCGCTCCCGGGTGTTCATATCTCCTCCGCCCCTCGGCAATGGGGAAACGGTAGGCAGCGCGGCCTCGGCCGCGCGTCGGTGCAATCACCCATGTGTTCCGGCGGCGGCAGTGGGTACTGCCACCCAGCCGGTCACACGAGCTGGTGGGCGAACGCGTAGGCCGTGGCCGCGGTGCGCGACGGCACGCCCAGCTTGGCCAGGATGCTGCTCACGTGCCGGTCGACGGTGCGCTCGCTGAGGACGAGCTCGGCGGCGATGGCCTTGTTCGACTTGCCGTCCGCGACCAGCCGCAGCACCTGCAGCTCACGCGGGGTCAACCCGCTCGGCCGGTCGGTGCCTCCGGCGCCCAGCTCGGCCAGCCGATCGAGGTCGGGAATGGCGCCGAGCCGCGCGAACCCGGCGCGAGCCGCGGCCAGCTCCAACTCCGCCGAGTCGTGGTCGCCGAGCGCGCGGCAGGCCAGCCCGAGCAACATGCGCACCCGCGCGACCTCGTACGGCGAGTCGAGATCCTGCCAGCTCCGGCTCGCCTCCCGCAGCGCGATCAACGCGACGGTGGCGTCACCGGCGGCGAGGTCGACCGCACCGCGGGCGGTGGCCGCCATCGCGGTCAGCGCGCCGCTGCGGTAGCCGGTGGCGATCCGGGTCAGCTCGGCACTCGCTGCCCGCGCCTCGCCGATGTCGCCCGCGGCCAGCATGATCTCCACGCAGGCGGGCAGGAACCGCGCCCTGGCCAGCGGCTCGGTCGTCTCGCCGAGCATCCGGCGGATCGCGGCGACCGCGGCCTCGGTCCGTCCCCTGGCCAACGACAGCAGCGCCAGGCCCGGCTGTGGCTGCCAGCCCCGCTCGCTGGCCAGCCGGTAGGCGTCCTGCGCCTCGGCATGGTTCCCGTACAGCCGGTGGATCTCGGCCTGCCGGTAGTGGGCGGCGCCGGCCGCGAGCTCGCCAGGGGCGAACCGCTCGCCGGCCCGCTTTGCCTCGTCGATGGCCTCCGGCCACGCGCCGTGCTGTTGCAGGCACTCGGCCCGGTGCACCAGGCACAGCCCGGTGAAGTCGACCAGCTGGGGCTGGGCGGCACACCAGGCGCTCAACGCGTCGGTCCACTCCCTGGCCCGCCGGAAGTCGAAGACCTCCTGGCACGCGTCGATGACGCTGCAGTAGATCAGGCCCGTGAAGACCGGCGAGGAGAGCTCTCCCGCGACGATCGCGACCATCGCCTCGTCCAGCAGCGTGATCCCGTCGTCGATCCGGCCCTGCTTGATCCGCGCGCGCCCCGTGGCGAGCACGGCGAACGTCGTCAGGTTGAGGTCGCCGTACCGTTCGCCGAGCCGGCCGACGTCGGTGGCCGCGGACACCGCCGACTCCAGCCCGTCGGGCGAACCGAGGTGGGTCAGGACATCCGGTACCAGGAGGTAGCCGCGCTCGACGCAGTCGTGGCCGCTCTGTTCGAGCAGCCGCCCGGCCCGGCTGAACCAGCCGTTCGCCCTGGCCGCCTCGCCGAGGTTCATCAGCTCCAGGCCGATCATGATCGCGCAGCGGGCCGCGCCGGAGGCATCGTCGGCAGCGAGGTACCCGGCGTGCGCCCGCTCCAGGCTCCGGACCGCGCCGTCATCGTGACGGATCAGCATTGCCGCATGCGCGAGCAGCTCGAGATCGGCCGGCTCCAGCGGGTTCGTCGCATCGGCTTCGGACAGCGCCGTGAACGCATCCAGCCACGCCCGCCGGGCGTAGTCGGCGCGACCCCGCTCCAGAATCCGTGCGTCGTCACCCATAGGCGGACAATTGTGACAGGCCATGCTGGGTCTGCGCGGACCTATGATGAGGCGTGTCCGGAGCGAGAGCCCGCTCGTTGGTGTGGGTCGCCGTGGTGGCGGTCGTGGCGTCGTCGGTGACGATGTCCGCACCGAGGCCGGACCCTGCCCCGGAGCGATTACCCGCGGCGGCGCCGAGCGCGCCGCCGTCTTCACCGTCTACTGTGGAGAGTTTCGTCGAGCCACTCGTGCAGCCTCCCGCGGTGCCCCGAATTTCCGCCCGGCAGGTGGTCGCCGCGGCCGAGAAGGCGGCCGGGCCGAACATGACGTTGGGGGTGGCGGTGCTGGACCTGCGCACCGGCGAGCTGGCCGTTGGCCGCGACGGTGCGCGGGAGTTCATGTCGGCGTCGCTGAGCAAGCTGGTCCTCGCGGTCGACGTGCTCGACCGTTACCGGCAGCTTGATCCGGCAGACCGCGAACTGATCAACCGCGCGTTGTCCGGCAGCGACGACAACGCCATGAACGTGCTGTGGGGCAAGTACGACGGCGCGGGCACCATCGGCAGGGTCGCCGACCGGCTGGGCCTCAACGGAACACTTCCGCCCGACTCGGTCGGGAAGTGGGGCGACACGCTGATCACGGCCGCCGACATGGTGACGATCTACCGGCACATCCTCCGGGACATGGCGCCACCGGACCGCGCGGTGATCGTCGACGCGCTCGCCGCGACGAGCGCGGTCGCCGCCGACGGGTTCGGCCAGCACTACGGTCTGCTCCACCAGGGCGCATCACGAGAGCACTACGCCAAACAGGCCTGGGTGCCCTACCGTCCGGCGGGATTCCTGTTGCACAGCGCGGGCGTCACCGACGGCCGCTATGCCATCGCGCTCCTCTCGATCCAGCTCTACACCGACGCGCGGACCGCCCGGGACCGACTGTCCACAGTGGCCGCAGCCGCTGTGGACAGTCGGTGAGCTCAGACGCCGATCCGGTGCCATGGCCCCCAGATGGCGAAGGTCATGCCACGGGAAGCCTGGATGTTGATGAAGAGCGTGTGACCGTCGGGGGAGAAGGTCGAGCCGGCGAACTCGTCGTCGAAGCGCGGCGTGCCGGTGCTGCTGACCAGCCGGTTGAGGGCGATGTCGAACAGCTGACCGGAACGTGACAGACCACGTACGTAGTTGTTGTCGACGTTGTCCTCGCAGACGACGAGCGTGCCGCGGGGGCTGGTGGTGACGTTGTCGGGGAAGTCCAGGACGTCCGGCCCGGGGGACTGGAAGGCCAGCCGCAACGTCGCCGAGCGGATGTCGTAGGCCCAGATCTGGCCGCTGCCGTTGCCGTAACCGTCGGCGATCGGGCCCAGCTCGGTCTCGGCAGGCCCACCGCCCTGGGTGGCGGTGAAGTAGATCTTCCCGTCGTCGTATGCCGAGCCCTCCAGGCGGGAGAAGAACGCCGCGCCCTGGTCCCAGCCCTGCCTGCCGACGTGGGTGAGCGCCGTGTTGTTGGTGGTGGGTGCGGGCTGGCCCGGGGTGTAGGGGAAGCTCGGCGCGGGATCGTCGATGTCCACCCATTCCACCCGGTAGGTGGCCTTGGCGGGTTGGGCGGCGGCGAGGTTGAGGTTCGGCCTGCCCTTGACCTTCAGCATCTGCAGCCGGCCACCGTTGCGGAGCCGCCCGGTGTGCATCGGGTTGCGCCGCGGCGTGTAGCGATAGAACCCCGAAGGGAAGCCGAAGTTGTCCTCTGTGAGGTAGAGCGCGCCGCCGTGCGGGTCGAAGGCCACCGACTCGTGGGCGAACCGGCCTGCCGACGTCAGCGGCTCCCGATCGGACTCGCCGTCGACCGGGACCTCGAAGACGAACCCGTGCCGCTGCGTCAGCGCGATGTTCGGCGAGCCGGTGAAGTCGGGACCTACGTCGGGGCCGTTGACCGTCTCCTCGCAGCTGACCCAGCTACCCCAGGGCATCCGGCCGCCGGAGCAGTTCATCTGGGTGCCGTTGAGACTGGTGTACGAGCGAACCACCTCGCCGAACCGGGTCACCTCGACGGTCGTGGTGCCGCCCTGGGCCATCGGGTCGTAGGCCTTGCCCGCGTCGCCGAACGCCGGGCCCGCGTTGTTCAGCTCGTGGTTGCGGACCAGCAGGTAGTTGCCAGGCCGGCAACGGCCCCGCGCCGCGAACGCGCCCATGCCGTCGTGCCGTCCCGGCAGGTTGGTGCCGTCGTCGAGCACCACCGGGCTCTCGGTGTCGTGGAACGACCGGTACCGGAACCCCTCCGGCAACCACAACCGGACCACGCCGTCCCGCAGGTCGGGGATCGCGCGCAGCTCCCGGAAACCACCCGACGCGCCGGCCGGCTCGGCCGACGCCTGATTGACGAACCCTAGGAACGGGCCGCCGAGAACCGTGCCACCCGCTACCGCCGCGGCACCTCTGAGGACGGAACGCCGGTCGATGTCAGTCATCGCCCGATCCTCTGGCGCGGTCGATCTGACCGCAATGCTCGATTTGTTACGACTTCATCTCAGGGCCGCGAAAACCAATGTGGACGGTGGGAAAAGCACTATCCGAGCGGTGAAAGCGGCTGTCAGCTTTCCGGATCGGGCGCGTCGAGGAATACCGTGACCGCGTCCAGCACCATCGCGGTGCGGGCGAGCCCGAAGAAGTGCATCGTGCCCGGGAACACGGCCAGTTGCGCGGCGGGCAGCCCGTCGACGTGGCCGTCGACGTCGCCGCCGCGCAGCCGCAGGAATTTCACGGCGTGTTCGAGCTTCACGGCATCACAGTCGCCGAGGGTGATCAGCGTGGGCGCGGCGATGTCCCTGATGTCGTCGTCGGACCAGCCGCCGGGGCCCTTGTCGTAGCGGCCGAGCTTGGTGAGCAGCCCCTGCAGGTGCTCCTTGTCGGGGTGCGGGGACTTGGCCAGGTACGCCTCTTCCATCGGCGTGCCGGCGATCATGTCGACGGTCATCTCCATGATCGCGTCGCTGTTGTCGGCGCGGTCGCCGTCGGGGTGGAAGGAGACCGACGAGACGACGAGCCTGCGGACCACCTCGGGGTGGCGGACGGCCAGGTACAGGGCCACGGCGCCGCCCACGCTGAACCCGAAGACGTCGACCTTCCCGACACCGAGGTGCGCCAGCAGGCCGACCACGTCGGAGGCGAGATCGGCGGTGCCCAGCGGCCGGTCGATGTCGTTGGTGCGCCCATGCCCCTGAAAGTCCGCGGCGATGACCTGGCGCCCCTCGGCCAGCTCCGGAATCAACGCCCCGAACTGCTGATCGATGTCGAACAGGCCACCGTGCAGCAACAGCAGCGGCGTGCCGCCGGAGCCGTGGATCTCGTAGTACATCCGCAGCCCGTTGACCTCGGCATATCCGGTCTGCGGCGGTGTCGTCGCGCTCATCGGTCCCCCTCGCCCGGTTTGTCCCATGTCGCGCGACGACGATCTCATCGGTTCGAGGTTTCCGCCAGACATTGAGCACTGGCCGAATGGTGGTCGACGGCCCCCAGTGACTCATGGTCAGTCCACGGGCACGGACGTCGTGGCGGCCGGACATCCCTGGCACGGCCAGCTCGTCGAGCCGCCGCCGACATCACACCAGCAGGCGGGCGCGCAGGGCGTCGATGGTCGCGTCGTCGAGGCCCAGTCCCTGGCGGGCGTAGGCATCCATCGAGCCGTAGAGGTGGTCGACCTCGTCGAAGGCAGCGCGCAGCCAGCTCAGCTCCACGGCCTTCGGGTTGCCCAGCTTGTCGTTGCTGAGCATGAAGTCGGCTTCCACGGTCTCCCTGGGCACGCCGAGCAGGCTCAACAGGATGGCGGTGCTCCAGCCGGTGCGGTCCTTGCCCGCCGTGCAGTGGAACACGGTGGCGCCGGAGTCGTTGGTGGCGATACCCCGCAGCAGGTCGCCGAACGCGTGGTCGGCCCCGACGAAGTCGACCATGAACGGGTACGCGATCGACTGGCCCAGGTTGCCCGACCCGTTGAGCAGGCCGGCGGCGATCGCCTTCACCAGCGTGACGGTGGCGTTGTCGTGGAAGCGCAGGCCGTGCTCGACGGAGATCACGTCGGCCACCACGCGACGCGTGCCGGCGGGGATGCGGTCCGGCTCCTCGGCGCGCTCGACGATGTTGCGCAGGTCGACGTCGAGGGTGACGCCCGCGTCGGTGAGGCGCTGGAGGTCGGCGTCGGTGAGCTCGGAAAGCTTGTTGGACCGGTAGACCACGCCGCTGCGCACCGTCTGGCCGTCCGCGGTGGTGTAGCCGCCGATGTCCCGGAAGTTCCTGGCGCCCTCCAGCTCCACCGCGCTGGCAGTCGAGACAACGGCAGAATCCGCTGCCCACACCGGAGCACTCACACCGCCCATCACCGCGGCCACCGCCGCAACGATCACGAACGACTTCCGCACGCGCATTTCCCGCTCCCTCCGCCATTACCCGCCAGTAGGTGAAGAATTCACGCATCAGCCTGCGGTGTCAACACTGCGTAAGGCGGTGTTCGCGGAGAGTTCGAGCTCACCTGCCCAGCGGACAGCTCAGCGGCCCTCGGCTTGCGGTGCCGCTGGTGAGGGTGACCGCCGCGGTGTTGGGCATCGCGTCGCGGATGGTGCACACGATCTGGTCGACGGCCGTGGTGGACAGCGTCCTGACGTCGGCCGACACGACGACATCGACGTTGCCGGACGCATCGGTGGTGACGTCGACCGGGTCGAGTCCGGCGGGGACCTCGCTCGTCAGGTTCGCGGTCCGTTCGTCGTCGGTGGGTCCGTTCTGGAGCAACGTGAGGATCTGCGTCGGCCAGAGTGGCCGGCTTTTCGGGCGGAGCACCAGCGTCAGCGAGGAGCCGGTGAGGAAGTAGAGGGGCGTGCCCTCGGCCGGTCCGGTGGGCGCGGGCCCACCGCGGATCACTCCGCTCGGCCGCACCCCGCAGCCTGCGCTGAACACGGCGATCAACATGACCCAGCTGAGCAAGCGGCGTCTCGTCATCTGACGTCTCCGGGTTCGCTGTCGGGTCGCGGCAGGTGGAGGGTGAAGGCCGCGCCGGCGGGGGACCGGTTGGCGGCGGTCAGGTCGCCGCGGTGCAACCGGGCGTTCTCCCGCGCGATGGCCAGGCCGAGACCGCTTCCCTCGGAGCGGGCCCTGGCGGTGTCGGCCTTGTAGAACCGGTCGAACACCTGCGGCAGCACGTCGGGGGCGAGCCCAGGCCCGCCGTCGCTGACCTCGATGTCCAGCCGGCCGGGCCGCCCGTGCGCGCGTACGGACACCGGGGGCTCGCCGTGCCGGAGCGCGTTGCTGACCAGGTTCGCGATGATCATGTCCAGCCTGCGGGGGTCCAGGCGCACCACGACCCCGACGGGCAGGTCGGTCTCCACGTCGTCGGACCAGCCGCGGGCGCGCAAGGTCGCCCGGATCGCCTCGGCCACGTCGACGTCGTCCAGCACGAGCGTCGCGGTCCCGGTGTCGAACCGGCTGACCTCGATGAGGTCGTTGACCAGCCGGGTGAGCTTGTGGGTCTCCTCGCTGACCAGGCGGGCGGCCCGGCCCGCGTCACCCGGCAGGCGTTGCGCCTCGTCGTCGAGGACGTCGGTGACCGCGGTCATCGCGGCCAGCGGGGTGCGCAGCTCGTGGGACACGTCGGCCACGAAACGCCGCGCCTCGGACTCCATCCGGCGCAGGTCGCCGACGTGCCGTTCGAGCATCTCCGCGGTGTTGTTGAACGTGCGCGCGACGTCGGCCAGCTCGTCCGTGCCACGGACCCGCGCGCGGGCGGTCAGATCCCCCTTGCCCAGCCGGTTGGTCGCCCGGCGCAGCTCGCGGACGGGGCCGAGCACACCGCGTCCGGCCAGCAGTGCCAGCAGCACGGCGAAGATCAGTGCCACCGCGCCGGTGAGCCAGGCCCGGGCGGCGAGCCTGCCGATGCTCAGCTGTTCGGGATCCAGGCTGCGCACCGAGTAGATCTCCAGCCCCGACGGCAGGGGGGTGGCCCCGCCGGGCCGGGTGAGTCTCAGCTGGGTGCCGATGACCAGGACGGGGTGTCCGGCGACCGACACCCGTTGCCACACGACGTTTCCCTCCCGTACCGCGGCCCGCAGTTCCGGTGGCAGCGTGTCGAGGCCGCCGGCCGATCGGCGGTCCCGGTAGACGGCGATCGCGGTGTCGTCACGGTCGGACAACCGGCCGGAGATCTCCTCGAGCTCGGCCTGGTTCGGGGGAGTGGCGCCGAGTCCGGGCAAGGTCTCGATCCGCGCGGTCAGCGTCTGCACCGCGGTGTCCTGCGTCTTCTGCAGAATGACGTCACGAGCCTGGACGTAGTCGACCCCGGCGACGAGCACGGCGGTGCTCACCCCGAGCAATGTGAAGGCCAGCAGCAGGCGGGTGCGCAGGCTCCTGGCTTCGCCGAGAAGCCGGGCCGCCGGGTTCACAGCGGTCCGAACCGGTATCCGAAGCCCCGCACGGTCTGGATGTACACCGGTGCCGCGGAGTCGTTCTCGATCTTCGCGCGCAGCCGCTGCACGCAGGCGTCGACCAGCCGGGAGTCGCCGAGATAGTCGTGTTCCCACACCAGTTCGAGCAGTTGTTGCCGGCTCAGCACGCGGCCCGGTGTCGCCGAGAGTTCCAGCAGCAGCCGCAGCTCGGTCGGCGCCAGACCGACCGGCGCGCCCAGCTTGGTGACCACCAGCGCGGCCCGGTCGATGGTGAGGCCACCATGCCGCTCGAGCGGCGGTGGCCCGACATTCGCCGAGCCACCGCCGCTGCGCCGCAGCACCGCCCGGATACGCGCCTCGAGGACCCGCGGCTGCACCGGCTTGACCACGTAGTCGTCGGCGCCTGCCTCCAGCCCGGCCACCACGTCCATGTCGTCGTTGCGGGCGGTCAGCATGATGATCGGCAGCTCGCCGCCGGTGCGGATCCGGCGGCAGATCTCGAATCCGTCCATCCCCGGCAACATCAGGTCCAGCACGACGACGTCGGGCGGCGCGGCACGCAACAACTCCAGCCCCCGCTCGCCGGTCTCGGCGGCGTCGACGGCATGTCCTTGCCGGGTCAACGCCAGCTCCAGACCGGTACGCACCGCACGGTCATCCTCGATCAACAGCACCCGGGACATGGGCCTCACTATCTCAGCGTTGCCCGGCGGACCGCCTCCGATCGGATCATGCGGCGGCCGATTCGTGCCGGACCATGTCCCGGCTGTGTCCCTCCCATGACATGACGCGGATCGAGCGCGCGCATTCGCCGCCGACAGTGGGCGCCATGGTCGAAACCGAGTCTCGCTCCGTGCGGCTGCGTGCCCTGGTCACCAAAATGATCGCCCGCTGCGTACTGCCCCTGGCCGCGCTTCGCGCACCCGGTCGTGCCCGCTGGCTCGCCTGCCAGTGGGCGCTGGGTCTCCGGTTCCCGGCAGAGGATCTCGAGGGACTGTCCCGTTCCGCGCGAGCCGCGTTCACCGCCGCCCGCGCCGACGCGTTCTGGCGGCACGGTCAGCTGATCGGCCTCACGTCGGGCCACCGGGACGCCGCCGAGCAGCACCGGCTGTTCACCACCGAGGTCCGCCGCGCCGGTTCGAGATCGGCGGCACGCCGCCGGGTACTCCCGCCAGAGGAGTCCGCCCACGTCTCGGGCATCGCCGTCGACGTGCGGCCGGCCGGCGGGGCACTGTGGCTCGAGCGGCACGGCCACCGATACCACCTGTACCGCCGCTACGACAACGAATGGTGGCACTTCGAGTACCGGCCCGAGCACGCCGGACAGGCGCCCCCGCGCCTCCCGCACCCGGGTGCCGTAGCTCAACCAACACGATCGACACCGCCCGCGCCGTTTGAACTCAGGTGAAACAACACGGGCGGCCTGGTCGACGTATGGGTCGTGAGTATGCATGCGGTGGAGGCGCCGCCGCGGGGGACCATCGTCATCTACGTGGACGGCACGCACCGCAACGGCGAACAACGGTCACGTATCGCCGAGGTGGTCGGCCCGACGTTCGTCGACCCGGTCAGCGGCGACACCTGGATGGGCGTCCTGCTGCCGACGATGCCGCGTCGCGTCGACATGATCGACTGCGCAGCGGTGACGACCGTCGTGGGCTGAGCTGCTCAGTTCTCGCGGCACCACAGCAGTTCGGCGGGTGCGTCGAGGTCGCCGACCACGATCGCGTCCTGCCCGAAGTCCGCGCCCAGCGCGGCCGCCGTCGACCGGTCGAGGCCCACGGCCAGAAGGCTCTCCTCCGGCGGCCAGGCCGGATCGTCGCCGATGCCCGAGCCCGGCAGGACCGTCGCGCCGGTGGCCTGCAGCCGGCGTCCGAGGGCGTGGTTGCGGCGTTCGTTCTCCGCGGCCGGCAGTGTGCGGCCGCCGGGGCTCCACGCGGTGAGGTACGCCCAGCACTGCGCCCCGTCGCCGCCCACCAGGGCGTCCAGGTCGGCGCAGCGCCGTCCGACGCGGATGTCGATCGGCCCGGCCGGGGCCAGCACGCGGAACGTCGTGCTCCGGTAGGCCTCGCCGAGCCGGTCGGTGACCTCCGCCGGCTGCCGGCTGGTGCGCAGCGCCCGGCAGCTGTCCGGTCGCCAGCCGGGTAGCTGCCGTGCGGTCACCTGCCCGGCCCGGTCGCGGGTCAGCCGGACGCCGCTCACCTCGGCGGGCAGCAGCGCGGCCTTCTGCTCGGCGAACGGTCGCCGCGGCACGGGCACCCAGCCCGGCTCGTCCTTGCCGATCAGCGCGCCGGACCGGGCCCGCAGATGCGGGCCGAAGTACATCCAGCAGGTCTGCCCGCGCGTCTCCGCGGTGAGCGCCGGCCGCGCCAGCGGCGAGAACATGCCGTAGTGCTCCAGCCAGGCCTTCTCCTCGCCGATCGGCCCGAACTGGTGGCCCTCCATGGCATGGGCGAACACGTCGTGGACGACCCGGAACAGGTCGTTCGCGAGCAGCTCGACACCGTCGATCACGATGCCGGACGGCGCGAGCATCGGATGGTCGGCGTGCCGCGTGTCCGCCTCGCCCCACCGGGCATGCGTGGCGAGGAAGTACAGATGCCGGTGGCGCCGGACGTCGTCGATCATCTCGCGGCTGTTGCGGTACGGCTCGCCTCCGTGCGGCCACGGCTCGACCCGCAGCCCCAGCTCCGCGACCGCGAACTCGTACTGCGCGGTGATCTCCCGGATGTACTGCTGGTAGGACGCCTGGACGAGCGGGTTCTCCGGGGCGTGGCGGGCGACGTCGAAAAGGTCGGCGACGAGCATGCCCAGCTCGTCGGTCATCGGCGCATATGTCGGTGAACCGTTCTCCGGTAATCGCGCCGAGGCCGAATAGCGGGCGGCGCAGTCGCGCAACGCGACATCCGAAAGACTTCCGCCAACCGTCGTAATGATGCTCACCCCGAGGAGATCTGTACGCAGTTCCGCTCGCGGCGGGCGACAGTACCAGCCTCACTCCGGGTCGAGTCGCTCGCCGTGGATTCGTTGCCAGTCCTCGACGATCTCGTCGGCGAGAAAGTCCGGAAAGGCCTGGACACCGCGGCGGGGCGACGCGAACGACAACAGGTCGGCGCCGAGATTGTGCGCATGGAACACCGGGTCGAGATAGCGCAGCGCGTCCGGGTCGTTCGCCGCGAAGTTGACGGGCAGCTTGGCGTGCAACACGTTCTCCGCAGCGAACGCGTCGCCGAACTCGTCCTCGCCGCCCATGTTCGCCATGCGTGCGCCGCGGAAGGCGTCGGCGTCGTACCCGGCCGACACGACGCCGGGCACGCCGGTCGCCGTCACCACGCCGAAAGCCCGCCGTGCCCATGCCTCGACGCGACTCCGCTCCCCGGCGTGCATCGCGTCGCAGCCGGCCGACGCCGCCGCGGCCAGCGCGTCGCGGTCGACGTCGACGACGCCGATCTCCTTGGTGTACGGCGAAAGCGCGCGCACCACGCCCCGGCCGACCTTGCCGTATCCGAAGAGAAGGAACGCCGCGCCGACGATCGGCACGCCGACCAGCCGCCGGAACGCGTGCACGAAGGCACGTCCGGTGCCGAGCACGGACTCCAGATCCTTCACCCGGCACTCGTCGACCGCGATCACCGGGTGGGTGGCGTCGGCGGCGCGGTAGCGGTGGGTTCCGGTGCCGGTCAGCTCGCAGGTCCCCAGTCGCGGTGTCACCAGCGGCTGAAGCTCACCCCCGCAGTCCAGCACGACGTCGAACTCCTCGGTGAAGCGGTACTCCGTGCGGAACTCGATGCCGGCGTTGTCCAGGGCGTCCACCGAGCGCGGATCGGGCGTCATGAAAGTCGGGCTGGTGACCACGAGCTCGGCGCCGCCGAGCGCGAGCACCTCGATCTTGCACACCGTCTCACCGGTGAGCGGCACGTTGTGGAGCACCTTCAACCCGGCATACGGCCTGCGACTCAGCGCGCGCCGCTTCGCCCGTTGCAGAAACGGCATGTCACCGGCCCGGAACTGGCCGGTGATCTCCTCGAGCTGGTCGATGCCGGTCAACCGCGGGCCAACCCTTCCGTTTCCGGATCGTCGGGGCCGGACTGTATCCGACCACCGGGGCCGTTCCCGACGGTCGTGCTGCGGCGTTCGATGGCGATGACGTCTCGCCAGGTGCCGTGGTGTTGGCCGATGCGTTCGCGGGTGCCGAGTTCGCGGAAGCCGGCGTGTTGGTGGAGGGCTCTGCTGGCGGTGTTCTCGGGAAAGATGCCGCTTTGGATGGTCCAGATTCCGGCGTGTTCGGTCGAGGTGACCAGGGCGTCGAGCAGTGCGGCGCCGATGCCGCGGCCGTGTGCGGCAGGGGCGACGTAGACGCTGTGTTCGACGACGCCGGCGTAGACACAGCGGCTCGAGGTGGGGCTGGCGGCGACCCAGCCGACGACGTGGTCGTTCTCGTCGAGCGCGACGAAGCGGTGGTCGGGCAGGTGGGTGGTGTCCCAGGTGGGCCAGTCGGGTGGGGTGGCTTCGAAGCTGGCGTTTCCGGTGTCGATGCCTGCTCGGAAGATGGCCAGCACGGCGTCGGCGTGCGCCTGGCTCATCGGTGCGATGCGGACCGGTGCGGGTTTGACGGCGCGGATGATCGCCGAGGTGAGCTGGTGGCCGACGTCGCGGATCGGCTGGACTTCGATGCGAGTCAGGCCCGCCGCGCGGAGCAGGGATCGGTAGTCGGCGGCGGTGAGCGCGGTGGCGACGCATTCGATGTCGGCGCTAGCGGCGCGTTCGGCGTCGGTGAGGGTGTCGTCGGCGATGAGGTCGGTGACGCCGAGCCGTCCGCCGGGGCGCAGGACGCGGGCGATCTCACGGAAGACGGCGGACTGGTCGGTGGACAGGGCGATCACGCAGTTGGAGATCACCACGTCGACCGAGGCGTCGGGGAGCGGGATGTCCTCGATGCGGCCCTTGCGGAACTCGGCGTTGGTGGCGCCGGCCTGGGTGGCGTGATTGCGGGCGAGGGTGAGCATCTCGTCGGTCATGTCCAGGCCGATCGCGCGACCGGTGGGGCCGACGCGGCGGGCGGAGAGCAGCACGTCGAGGCCGCCGCCGGAGCCGAGGTCGAGCACGGTCTCACCGTCGCGCAGCTCGGCGACAGCGGTGGGGTTGCCGCAACCGAGGCTGGTCGTGACGGGCAGTCCGGCGGCGTCGTCGCCGTAGTGGACCGAGCCGAACGGGTCGTCGGCGTCGCGTGCCCGGGTCTGGCCGTCGAGAGCGCGGCGGCCCGCCGCGGCGTAGCGGTCACGGACCTCGTCGGTGCTCACGCGGTGGCCTCCCCGCAGGCGACGTCGGCGAACGCGACAGCCGGGCGGCCCATGACGACGTCGGCCGCGGTCGGGAAGCAGGTCAGGCACCGCTCGTTGACCCGGTACAGCCGGGCCGTGCCGCGTGGTTCGGCGAGCACGAACCGGGCTTCGGTGAGGATCTTGAGGTGCGCGGACACGGTGGACTGCCCGACCGCCACCTGGTCGACGACCTCGCCGACGGCCATCGGCCGCACGGTGGTGGCCAGCAGGTTGAGGATCTGCACCCGGGTCGGGTCCGCGAGCGCGCGGAACCAGCCGGCGTAGGTGGTGGCGGTGTCGCGGTCCAGCATCTCGCCTCCTTCGATCGTCAATCGACGATAGACGATGAAAGAGCGACCGGATAGCTCAGGCGGGAACGAGTTCGGCGAGCAGTGCGCGGACGCGGCGGTCGATCTCGTCGCGGATCGGGCGGACCCGCTCGATCGGCTTGCCGGCCGGGTCGTCCAGTTCCCAGTCGAGGTAGCGCTTGCCGGGGAAGATCGGGCAGGCGTCGCCGCAACCCATGGTGATCACGACGTCGGCGGCCTCGACCGCGCTGGTGGTCAGCGGTTCGGGGAGCTCGCGGGACAGGTCAAGTCCCAGCTCGGCCATGACCGCGACGACGGCCGGGTTGATGGTGTCGGCCGGAGCCGAGCCCGCTGAGCGGACCGTGACCCGTCCGGCCGCGTGGTGGTCCAGCAGTGCGGCGGCCATCTGGGAGCGGCCGGCGTTGTGCACGCACACGAACAGCACATCCGGTTTCATGCCCGTGCCCCTGCCGGCGCGCCGACGTCGGAGACCAGGACCGCGGAAAGCCGGGCAAGCACCTCGGGATGCACGCGGTAGTACACCCACGTGCCCCGCCGCTCCCCGGTTATCAGCCCGGACTCGCGCAGCACCTTCAGGTGGTGCGAGATCGTCGGTGCGGTCAGGTCGAACGCGTCGGTCAGGTCGCACACGCAAGCCTCGCCACCCGCATGCGACGCGATCAGCGACAGCAGCCGCAACCGCACCGGGTCTGCCATCGCCTTGAACAGTCGCGACAGGTCCACGGCCTGCTCCGCAGTCAACGGCTCACGCGCCAGCGGCGCACAACACGCGTCCATCCCCACGAGCGGCAGCTGCTTCGGCATGCATCTATCTTGACATGTATCTAAATAGAGAGCAATCTAAGTCTCATCTGATTCGATGAACATCTATTCAAGGAGCACGGCATGTCCCGAGTCCAGCTGGCACTGCGCGTCGGCGACCTCGAAGGATCGATCGACTTCTACTCCAAGCTCTTCGGCACCGAGCCGGCCAAACTGCGCCCCGGCTACGCCAACTTCGCCATCGCCGAGCCCGCGCTCAAGCTCGTGTTGCTGGAGGGGGAGCCCGGCCAGCCCACCGTCATGGACCATCTCGGCGTCGAGGTCGAGTCCACCGCCGAGGTCGACGAGGCCTCCCGGCGGCTGACCGGCGAGGGCATGGACACCCTGCCCGAGAACGACACGACGTGTTGCTACGCCGTGCAGGACAAGGTGTGGGTGCACGGTCCCGGCCAGGAACCGTGGGAGGTCTACACCGTCAAGGCCGACTCACAGGCCTACGGCACCGACACCCCCGGCACCACCGCCGCCACCCCGGCCACCTGCTGCCAACCCGACGCCGACGGCACCATCGACAAGGCCGTCCAGCCCGACGGCTGCTGCGCATAGACGGGTGGGAACGTCGTCCCGGTGGTCATCAGGGCCGCCCGACGGGGCGATCCGGCGAACGCCGTGCGCGATCCCGAAGGCGAGCAGTGCGGCCGTGGCGAGGACCGCAGCCGCGTGTGCCGAGCCCGCGGTGATCGTGAGCTCGCCGAACCGGCCGCTGATGAAGCCGGTGTGTAGCGCCCAGCACAGTGCCGCGGTCGCGAGTGCCGCACGCAGGGTGGCGACCGCCGCGATCGCCGCCGCGGTGCCGGCCAGGGCGGCGAGTGTCCAGTGTGGATGTTCGGTTCCACCTGCGGCGACCGCCGCTGTCGTGACGGCGGTGGCGGCGAGGAAGCCCAGGGGGTAGCCGTTCCAGCCGCGGATCGGCGGCTCGACTTGTTTCTCGTGCACGTACCCAGTGCACCGCTGACTACGACGACACGGTGGTTTCTTGCCGCGGTCCGTACGGTTCGGCCGGCAATGTTGACGCCGTCCTGACGCCTGGGCCGGGCCACCCGGCTACGCCGGGGGTGTCGCCGCTCACGAGCCGCGTACGGATTTCGTTAACGGCGGGCCCGGCGGCGTCAAGGTCGCGTCAGGCCCACGTTCCCACGCCCATGCCGGGACCACACTCGCGTCGTCCGGTCGCCGTTGGGGCGGCCCAGTGTGGAAGGGGCATGGGCTGATGGCCGACCTGGCCTACGCCGTGCTGCTGATCGCCGGCTTTGCGGTTCTCGTCCTGACGTTACGTGGATTGGAGCGGCTGTGAGTGGCGTCGGCGTGTTGGCGAACGTCGTCGGCGGCGTGCTCGCGCTGCTGCTGATCGTCTATCTGTTCGTGGCTCTCATCCGCCCGGAGAAGTTCTGATGGCGGGCCTGATCCAGGTCGGCATCCTGCTCGCGGTGCTCGCCGCGGTGTACAAGCCGCTGGGTGACTACATGGCGCGGGTGTTCACCGACAAACGCCACCTCGCGGTCGAGCGGGTCGTCTACAAGGCGGTCCGGGTCAGCCCGGAGGCCGAGCAGCGCTGGCCCGTCTACGCCGCCGGCGTGCTCGGGTTCTCGTTCGTGTCCATCGTGCTGCTGTATCTCATCCAGCGGGCACAACCGCTGCTGCCGTTCGACTTCGGCCGCGGCGCGGTCGAGCCGGGCATCGCGTTCAACACCGCGATCAGCTTCGTGACCAACACGAACTGGCAGTCCTACGTGCCCGAGGCCGTCATGGGGCACACCGTCCAGATGCTCGGCCTCACCGTGCAGAACTTCGTGTCCGGTGCGGTCGGCATCGCGGTCGCCATCGCGCTGGTGCGCGGGTTCACCCGGTCCGCGTCCGACCGGCTCGGCAACTTCTGGGTCGACCTGGTGCGCGGTTCGGTGCGGATCCTGCTGCCGATCTCGTTCGTGTTCGCCATCGTGCTCATCGCGCTCGGCGTCGTGCAGAGCCTGCATTCCGGGGTGGCGGTGACCAACCCGGACGGTTCGTCGAGCACGATCGCGCTGGCGCCTGCCGCGAGCCAGGAGACGATCAAGGAACTCGGTACCAACGGCGGCGGCATCTTCAACGCGAACTCGTCGCACCCGTTCGAGAACCCCAACGGGATGACCAACCTGATCGAGCTCTTCCTGATCCTGCTCATCCCCGTCTGTCTCACCCGGACCTTCGGCACGCTGGTCGGCAACCGCAAGCAGGGCTACGCACTGCTGTCGGTGATGGGCGTGCTGTGGGGCGCGATGCTGGCCGTGATCTGGTGGGCCGAGGCGCACCCGAACGGCCCCGCGGCGCTGCTGGCCGGCAGTGCCATGGAGGGCAAGGAGGTCCGGTTCGGGATCGCCGGGTCCGCGCTGTTCGCCGACACCACCACCGGCACGTCGACCGGCGCGATCAACGCCGCGCACGACAGCCTCACCGGCCTCGGTGGCGGCGCCACGATGCTGAACATGCTGTTCGGTGAGATGACCCCGGGCGGCGTGGGGACCGGTCTCTACTCGATCCTGGTGCTGGCGATCATCGCTATGTTCCTCGCCGGCCTGATGGTCGGCCGCACCCCGGAGTACCTGGGCAAGAAGCTCGGCCGCCGCGAGGTGACCACCGCGGCCATCTCGATCCTGGCCATGCCCACCGTCGTGCTGGTCGGCGCCGGCATCGCGATCATGTTGCCGGGCACGCCCGGGTACATGGCGAACTCCGGGATCCACGGCTGGTCCGAGGTCCTCTACGCCTACACCTCGGCGTCGAACAACAACGGCAGCGCGTTCGCCGGCGTCACGGTCACGAGCCCGTGGTTCCAGTCCACCTTGGGCATGTGCATGCTGCTCGGCCGGTTCATCCCGATCATCGCGGTCCTCTGCCTGGCCGGTTCGCTGGCCCAGCAGAAGAAGGTGCCCGAGACCGCGGGCACGCTGCCGACCACCGGCGCCCTGTTCCCGACCATGCTCACCGGCACGATCGTGCTGGTCGCGGCTCTGACGTTCATCCCGGCACTCGCGCTGGGTCCCATCGCGGAGGCACTGGCGTGACCACCTTGCAGACACCGTCGCGTACTCCCTTGGAGGCGCAGCACCGTCACGCGGAGAAGACCGGCCGCGTGGGCGCGGGGGTGTTCACCCCGCGCCAGCTGGTCACGTCGATACCGGACGCGCTGCGCAAGCTGAACCCGCGCACACAGCTCAAGAACCCCGTCATGTTCGTGGTGTGGGTCGGTTCGGTACTCACCACCGCCTTCGCCATCGGCGACCCGGGCGTGTTCACCATCGGCGTGGCGCTGTGGCTGTGGTTCACCGTCCTGTTCGCCAACCTCGCCGAGGCGGTCGCCGAAGGCCGGGGCAAGGCGCAGGCGGAGACGCTGCGGCGCACCAAGAAGGAGACCCTGGCGCGCCGGGTCAGGGCCGACGGCACCGAGGAGACGGTGCCCGGCGTCGACCTGAGGATCGGCGACCGGGTGGTCGTCGAGGCTGGCCAGGTGATCCCCGGCGACGGCGACGTCGTCGAGGGCATCGCCACGGTCGACGAGTCGGCCATCACCGGCGAGTCGGCTCCGGTCATCCGCGAGTCGGGCGGCGACTTCTCCTCGGTCACCGGCGGCACCACCGTGCTCTCCGACCGGATCGTCGTGCAGATCTCGACCAAGCCCGGCGAGTCCTTCGTGGACCGGATGATCGCGCTCGTCGAGGGCGCGACACGGCAGAAGACGCCCAACGAGATCGCGTTGACGATCCTGCTGTCCACGCTGACGATCATCTTCCTGCTGGCCGTCATGTCCCTGCAGCCGATCGCCGGGTACTCGGGCAGCCTGCAGTCGGTGATCGTGCTGACCGCATTGCTGGTCTGCCTGATCCCGACGACGATCGGCGCGCTGCTGTCCGCCATCGGCATCGCCGGGATGGACCGCCTCGTACAGCGCAACGTCCTGGCCACGAGCGGCCGCGCGGTCGAGGCCGCCGGTGACGTCTCGACCCTGCTCCTGGACAAGACCGGCACGATCACCTTCGGCAACCGGCAGGCCACCGAGCTGATCCCGATCGGCGATACCTCGATGGCGACACTCGAACAGGCGGCGCGGCTGGCGAGTATCGCCGACACCACCCCGGAAGGGCGGTCCGTGCTGGATCTCTGCGGCGGCCCGGTCGAGGTGGCGGAGCCACACGAGTTCGTGCCGTTCACCGCGCAGTCCAGGATGAGCGGCATAGACATCGGTGACCGCCACGTCCGCAAGGGCGCGGCGAGCGCCTTCCCGTCCACCGAGGAGTCCACCCGGATTGTGGACGAGATCAGTGCGCGCGGCGGAACTCCCTTGGTGGTGGCGGAGGACGAGAAGGTGCTGGGCGTCATCCGGCTGTCCGATGTGGTCAAGCCGGCGATGAAGGAGCGGTTCGCCGAGCTGCGCCGGATGGGCATCAAGACCGTCATGATCACCGGTGACAACCCGCTGACCGCCAAGGCGATCGCGGACGAGTCCGGTGTGGACGACTACCTCGCGGAGGCCAAGCCGGAAGAGAAGATGGCGCTGATCCGCAGGGAGCAGGAGGGTGGCCGGCTCGTCGCGATGACCGGCGACGGGACCAACGACGCCCCGGCGCTGGCGCAGTCCGATGTGGGTGTGGCGATGAACAGCGGGACCATGGCGGCCAAGGAGGCCGGCAACATGGTCGACCTGGACTCCGACCCCACGAAGCTGATCGAGATCGTGGAGATCGGCAAGCAGCTGCTGATCACCCGCGGCGCGCTCACGACGTTCAGCGTGGCCAACGACCTGGCGAAGTACTTCGCCATCCTGCCGGCCATGTTCGCGGGCATCTACCCGCAGCTGGACAAGCTGAACATCATGAACCTGCACTCGCCGAGCTCCGCGATCCTGTCCGCGGTGATCTTCAACGCGCTGATCATCGTGGCGCTGATCCCGCTCGCCCTGCGCGGGGTGCGATACCGGCCCTCCAGCGCGCGGAACCTGCTGCGGCGCAACCTGTTGATCTACGGCATCGGCGGCATCATCGTGCCGTTCATCGGCATCTGGCTCATCGACCTGCTGGTCCGCCTCATCCCGGGAATGTGACTGTCATGAACTCCCTTCTCAAGCAAACCGCCGCGGGCCTGCGGGTGCTGATCGCGCTCACGATCCTGCTCGGCGTGCTCTACCCGCTCGGGGTGTGGGTGGTCAGCCGCATCCCCGGGCTGCAGGCCAACGCCGAGGGCTCGGTGATCACCGAGAACGGCAAGGCGGTCGGCTCCGACCTGATCGGCATCGACCCCGTGGCCAAGGACCCGGCCAACGACCCGTGGTTCCACAACCGCCCGTCCGCGATCGCACTGGACGCCGACGGCGACGGCGCGGCCGACACCCTCGGCCCGGCCGACCCGTCGATCTCCGGAGCGTCCAACAAGGGCGGGTTCGACCCCGACCTCGTCGCGACCATCAAGGAGCGCAAGGACCTCATCGCCGAACGTGAGGGCGTCAGCCGGTCACAGGTGCCCGCCGACGCGGTGACGGCGTCGGCCTCCGGGCTCGACCCCGACATCAGCCCGGCCTACGCCGACCTGCAGGTGGCCCGGGTGGCCCGGGTGACCGGCCTCGGGGAGGACGAGGTCCGCGACCTGGTCGAGGAGAACACCGACGGCCGTGACCTGGGTGTGCTCGGCGACCCGGGCGTCAACGTGCTGAAGCTCAACCTGGCCGTCCAGGCCGCCAGGCGGTGAGCTGAACGGCGCGGTGCCCGGGAACGTGCGCAGGGAGAACTGCGGACCTACCTGGGCACCGCGCCCCGGCTACAACCACCGGTCTCGCCGGAACAGCCAGTACAGGATCACGCCCGGCGCCGAGCATGACGACCATGATCAGGGGATAGCCGAACTTCCAGTGCAGTTCCGGCATGACGTCGAAGTTCATCCCGTACACGCCGACCACCATGGTCGGCACCGCGATGATCGCCGCCCACGCGGTGATCTTGCGCATGTCCATGTTCTGCTGCAGCGACAGCTTCGCGATCGTCGCGTTCAGCAGCGTGGTCAACAGGTCGTCGTAGCTCGCCACCCGTTCCGCCACCGTCGTGAGGTGGTCCTCGACGTCGCGGAGATAGGAACGCACCTGCGTCGGCACCAGCGGCGTCGGGTCCTGCAGTACCCGGCGCAGCGGTACGGACAGCGGGCCGACCGCCCGGTTCAGCTCCACGATCTCCCGCTTGAGCAGGTACACCTGCTCGGCGCCGATCGGGCCGCGTGGCTCGAACACGCCGGCCTCGATGGTGTCGATGTCACTTTCGAACCGCTCGCTGACCTCGAGACAGCTGTCCACTACACGGTCCGCGATGCCGTGCAGCACGACCGCGGGACCCAGCCGCAGCCGCTCCGGTTGCGCCTCGAGGTCGGCGCGCAGCCCGCGCAGGCCGGAGTGCTCGGCGTGGCGCACGGTGAGGACGAAGTCCTCGCCGAGGAAGGTGATGATCTCGCCGGTGTCGACGATCTCGTTGCTCGTGCCGGGGGAGTCGTGCTCGAGGTAGTGGACGGTCTTGAGCACCATGCAGAGCAGCGAGTCGTAGGTCGCCAGCTTGGGCCGGTGGTAGGTGTGCACGGCGTACGCGAGTGCCTTCGCCGGCAGCCCGAAGACCGCAACGGCCTCCATGTACCTCGGTCGTTGCCCCCGGGTGTCCGATCCCTGGCTGCCGCGCGCCGGTGACGTAGACCGCGCATTCGGCAAGCCACTTGCCGAGCCGCGCCTATTCAGTAATACTAGGTACCAGTAGTCAGTGTCGCTGAATAGCTAGTGGGGTGTGCATGGGCAAGCAGGTGACGGAGATGCTCAAGGGCGTCCTGGAGGGCATCGTGCTCGCGATCCTGTCCGGTCGGTCCGCGTACGGCTATGAGATCACGGCGTGGCTGCGGGACCAGGGGTTCGCCGACATCGCCGAGGGCACCGTGTACGCGCTGCTCGTCCGGATCGAGCAGCGCGGCTTCGTCGACGTGGAGAAGGTCCCGTCGGAGAAGGGGCCGCCGCGCAAGGTCTATTCCCTCAACAAGCACGGGCGAGAGCACCTCGACGAGTTCTGGAAGACCTGGACCTTCCTCTCGAGGCGACTGGAACAACTTCACGAAGGGGAGAAGTGAGATGGCAGCAAAGTGGATCGAGTTCGTCACGGGATCACTCGAACAGAAGAAGGAGTACAAGCGGTACCGGGCCCGCATCGAGGCGCTGCCCGAGCCGTACGGCGGCGCCGCCAAGGCGTTCCAGCGGTACTTCATGATCTACGGGGGCATCGTCGACGGCGAGACCACCGTCAAGATGTTGGGGGACTTCGCCGACCTCTGGGAGCGCGCGGTCGCCGACGGCACGCCGGTGCGGGCCATCGTTGGAGACGACCCGGTCGAGTTCGCCGAGAGCTTCGCTGCGGCATACACCGGGAAGCGGTGGATCGACAAGGAACGCGCCCGCCTGACCAAGGCGATCGAGGACGCGGAGCGAGGGGAGCAGAGTTGACCACGGATACGGCCATTCATGTTGAAGGCCTGGAGAAGTCGTTCAAGACGCTGGAGGTGCTGCGCGGGGTGGACTTCGACGTGGCGCGGGGCAGCATCTTCGCTCTGCTCGGCTCCAACGGGGCCGGCAAGACCACGGTCGTGAAGATCCTGTCCACGCTGCTGAAGGCCGACGCGGGGACGGCCGCCGTCAACGGCTTCGACGTCGCCGCGCAGCCGGCGAACGTGCGGGAGTCCATCAGCCTCACCGGGCAGTTCGCCGCCGTGGACGAGATCCTCAGCGGGCGGGAGAACCTGGTGCTCATCGCCCGGCTGCGGCACCTCAGGAATCCGGGCACGATCGCGGATGAGCTGCTCAAGCGCTTCTCGCTGACCGACGCGGCGGCGCGGAAGGTGGCGACGTACTCGGGTGGCATGCGCCGCCGCCTCGACATCGCGATGAGCCTCATCGGTAGCCCGCCGGTGATCTTTCTCGACGAGCCGACCACCGGTCTCGACCCCCAGGCGCGCATCGAGGTGTGGCGGGCCGTCAAGGAGCTCGCCGAGCAGGGTGCGACGGTGCTGCTCACCACGCAGCATCTGGACGAGGCCGAACACCTCGCCGACCGGATCGCGATCCTCCACAAAGGTCGCATCATCGTGAACGGCACCCTCGCCGAGCTCAAGCAGCTGCTCCCGCCGGCCAAGGTCGAGTACGTCGAGAAGCAGCCGACTCTCGAAGACGTCTTCTTCGCGCTGGTCGGTGACGACGAGGCTGACAGCGAGGCAACGGCAGTGCCGACAACCAAGGAACAACGATGACCACCACACACTTCTTCGGTGACACCGCCGTCCTGCTGGGACGCTCCCTGCGCCATATCACGCGCAGCGTGGACACCATCATCACGACCACGATCATGCCGATCGCCTTCATGCTGCTGTTCGTCTACGTGCTCGGCGGCGCGATCAACTCGGGATCGGACTCGTACGTCACCTATCTACTGCCCGGGATCCTGCTCATCACGATCGCCTCGGGCATCTCCTACACCGCGTTCCGGCTCTTCGGGGACATGCAGGGCGGCATCTTCGAGCGCTTCCAGTCCATGCCGATCGCGCGGTCGTCGGTCCTGTGGGCGCACGTGCTGACCTCGATGGTCGCCAACCTGATCTCGCTCGTGGTCGTCGTGCTCGTCGCCCTGCTGATGGGCTTCCGCTCCGGAGCGGGCATCGGGGCCTGGCTGGCGGTCGCCGGCATTCTGCTCCTGTTCACCCTGGCGTTGACCTGGATCGCGGTCATCCCCGGCCTCACCGCGAGTACCGTGGACGGCGCCAGCGCGTTCGCCTATCCGCTCATCTTCCTGCCGTTCATCAGCTCGGCGTTTGTGCCCACCGACAGCATGCCCGCCCCGGTTCGCGCGTTCGCCGAGAACCAGCCGGTGACCTCCATCGCCAACGCCCTCCGCAGCCTGTTCACCGAACAGCCGGTCGGCACCGACATCTGGGTCGCCCTCGGCTGGTGCGTCGGCATCCTCGTCGTCGCGTACCTGTGCGCCATGCTCGCCTACCGCCGCAAGATCTCCTGACGGTCGCCGCGCACGGTCCTCAGAGCAGTGCCGACAGCAGGCCGGCGGCGCGTGCCGCGCCGTCGGCCTCCACCGGGCGGTACGCGACCGTCCGGCCCATCTCCTTCACGATCGTCGTCGCGAGCACGTCCGGGTCGACCGCCTCCTCGTACGGCAGGCAGTGGCCCGCGCCGTATCGGTCGAGCCGGTGCCGGACGTGATAGTTCTGCTCGAAATGGTGGCGTAGCGGCACGTACACGAACGGCCGCCTCGCCGCGGTCAGCTCCATGCACGTCGTCAGTCCACCTTGGACGACCGCGACGTCGCACGCGGCCAGCACGCGGTGCAGGTCCGGCACGTACCCGCGCAACGTGACGCCGCGCCGCCGCGGCAGCGTGCCCGGGTCGATGCGCGGGCCTGTGACGACGAGGAACCTGAGTTCGGGCACCTGCCGCCGCGCCTCGGGGAAGGCGGCCATCACGCGCTCGAGCAGCGACCGCCCGACGCCGGATCCGCCCACCGTCACGATGCACACCTGCTCGGCGGGGCCGTAGCCGAGCT
>Ga0164241_10001685_pt1 | contig 26220 bp, 27 predicted proteins | sample OricomyardsoilBY_FD_108780 | JGI IMG/M metagenome (GOLD analysis project Ga0164241, IMG submission 108780) | Backyard soil microbial communities from Emeryville, California, USA - Original compost - Back yard soil (BY) | ecosystem: Environmental > Terrestrial > Soil > Unclassified | place: USA... | reverse complement strand
TATCGACCCACGGCCGGCGATGTGCGCTTCGCCGGTGAATCGCTGGTGGGGCTGAAGCCCTATGCCATCACGGCCCGCGGCATTGCGCGCACTTTCCAGAACATCCGGCTGTTTGGCTCGCTGTCGGTGTTCGATACCGTGCGCGTGGCCTGCAACCTGCACCTGCAGCACCACCTGCTGGCCTCGCTGGTGAGGGCGCGTGGCTTCCGGGACGAAGAGCAGCAGATTGCACAGCGGGTCGGCGAATTGCTGGAGATCTTCGGTCTGTCGCGGCTGGCGGATGAACCGGCGAAGAGCCTTCCCTATGGCAGCCAGCGCCGGCTCGAGATCGTGCGCGCGCTGGCCACGCGGCCGAAGCTGCTGCTGCTGGATGAACCCGCCGCCGGCATGAACCCCACCGAGAAAGCCGAGCTCACACGGCTGATCGCGCAGGTTCGCGGGCAATTCAGCATCTCCATCCTCCTGGTCGAACACGACATGGGGTTGGTGATGAAGGTGTGCGAGCGCATCGTGGTGCTCGACTACGGGCTGAAGATCGCCGAGGGCGACCCGGCGGCCGTGCGCGCCAATCCGAAGGTCATCGAGGCCTACCTGGGTGAGGAGGCGCCGGCCGCGGCGAACCTCTAGATGTTGACCATCGACAGGCTTTCGGTGTCGTACGGCGCCATCCGCGCCCTGCATGAAGTGTCGCTGGAGGTGCCCGAGAAGAGCATCGTCACGCTGATCGGCAGCAATGGTGCGGGCAAGAGCACCACGTTGCGCACGGTTTCCGGCCTCATCAAGCCGCAGGGCGGTTCGATCACCTATGCGGGTGAGCGCATCGACGGCCTGAAGGCCTGCGACATCGTGGCACGCGGGCTGTGCCAGGTGCCCGAAGGGCGCATGGTGTTCGCGAACCTCACCGTGCACGAGAACCTGATGATGGGCGCGTACCTGCAGCGCGACCGCGACGTGATCCGCCGCGAGCGCGAGTATGTATTCAGCGTGTTTCCGCGGCTGGCCGAGCGCGAGAAGCAGCAGGCCGGCACGCTCTCCGGCGGCGAGCAGCAGATGCTCGCCATCGGGCGAGCGCTGATGAGCCGGCCGAAGTTCCTGATGCTGGATGAGCCCTCGCTGGGCATCGCGCCGCTGCTGGTGAAATCCATCTTCGAGCAGATCGTGGAGATCAACCGCGAGCGTGGCATCACCATCCTGCTGGTGGAGCAGAACGCGAACCTGGCACTGGAGATCGCCAGCCACGGCTTCGTGCTGGAAACCGGCAGGGTGATCCTTGCCAATGAGGCCGCCGCGCTGCGGTCGGACCCGCAGGTGCGCAGCGCCTACCTGGGTGGCTGAGTCGCGCTGGCCGGGGTCTGCTTGAAACGTATCGGCATAGGTCTCGACTTCGGCACGTCGAATTCGGCGGCGGCCTGGTTTGACGGCACCACCTTGCATCGCGTGGCGCTGGAGCATGGCAACCCGATCCTGCCCACTGCCATACACCTGGATCGCCAGTACACGGCGCTCACCGGCCAGGCGGCGATCGATCGCTACGTGGAAGAGAACCGCGGCCGGCGCGTGGAGCTGGTGGCCGAGGTGATCGGCGAGGCGGCGATGTCCGTGGGCGGCAACAACACCGGCGAAGACATTTCGCGCCTGGAAACCAGTCGTCACACCTTGTATGGACCGCTGCACGATCGCACGCTGCCAGGCCGCCTGTTCCTCGGATTGAAGCGACTGCTGGGTGATCCGGAAATCGAGCGCCTGTCAGTGTTCGAACGCCACTACCGCATCGTCGCGCTGCTCACGCCGATCCTGCAGCATATTCGCGAAGCACTGGAGCGTGAACTCACCGCACCACTGCCGGCCCTCCATGCCGGCAGGCCGGTAACGTTCGAAGGCCGCGGCGGCAGCCGCAACGACATTGCCGTGGAGCGCCTCACCGAGGCTTACGAGCACGCCGGTTTCAAGCTCGCCACCTTCTACGCCGAGCCGGTGGCCGCGACGTTGAGCTGGCTTCATGGCGTACGCCGGCATCAGCGCGGCATCGCGCTCACCGTGGATTTCGGTGGCGGCACCCTGGATCTTGCGGTGGTGCGTTTCGACGGTGCGCAATTCGAGGTGCTGGCAACGCACGGCATGGCGCTGGGTGGCGATCGCATCGACCAGCTGATCTTCGAGCAGATGCTGTTCCCCGAGCTCGGCAAGGGCGAGCGCTGGGTGCGCGAGGTGGAAGGCCATGCCATCGACACGCTGTTCCCGTTCCACGAGTTCGAGTCCGGGCTGATCAACTGGCCCACCACCTTCCTGCTCAACCAGAACCAGTGGCGCTCGATCGTGGTGGATCGCATTGCGCGTGGCGGGCCTGGCGCGGAGAAGTTCCAGCGGCTGCTGGACCTGATCTCGTTCAACTACAGCCACAACTGCTTCCAGGCCATTCGCAGCGCCAAAGTTGCCCTGTCATCGGAACTGAACACGGCGATCGATATCCCCGAACTGAACCTGACCGTGCCGTTCTCTCGTGCGCGGCTCGATGAGATCCTGGTGCCGGTGGTGGCGCGCACGCGCGAGTGCATCGAGACTGTGCTCGAGCGCGCCTGCATCACGGCCAACGAAGTCGACGTGGTGATCCGCACCGGTGGCACATCGGAGATCGTCGCCGTGCGTGCGCTGCTTGAGGAATTGTTTCCCGGCAAGGTTGAAGGGCACGATCCGTTCACCAGCGTGGCCTGTGGCCTGGCGATTGCCAGCCATGCGGGTCATGCATTGAACGGACCTGGCGAATGCGCTGGATGAAGTGGCGCTCAGCGGGTGCCGCTGCTTTCCTTCAGCTCCGGCGTCAGGAACGGCGCAAGCGTCTCCAGCAGTTCATTGAACACGCGCGGTGTACCCGCCACGATGTTGCCGTTCTGCCTGTATTCGCCGCCATCGAGCGTGGCGATCAGGCCGCCGGCTTCGCGAATGAGCAGGCAGCCCGCCGCAGTGTCCCAGGCCTTCAGGCCAATCTCCCAGAACCCATCGGTGCGGCCGGCCGCGACATAGGCCAGATCCAGCGCGGCCGAGCCCGGGCGACGCAGGCCCGCGGCCTTCTGCATCACGGCCTTCATCATTGCCATGTATGGATCGAGCAGCTGCAGGTTTTCGTGATAAGGAAAGCCGGTGCCGATCAGCGCACCTTCCAGCGTGCGCTGCTTGCTCACGCGCAGGCGCTTGTTCTCGAGGTACGCGCCGTCGCCACGCGTGGCGGTAAAGATTTCCTGCCGCATCGGGTCGTAGATCACCGCATGTTCCAGCCTACCTTCCATCTGGCAGGCGATGGACACGCAGAACTGCGGAAAACCATGGATGAAGTTCGTGGTGCCATCGAGCGGATCGATGATCCAGGTGATGTCCGAGCTGCCCTTGGTGGCGCCGCTTTCCTCGGCCAGGAAGCCGTGATGCGGATAGGCGGTCTGCAGGGTTTCGATGATCGCGGCCTCGGCCGCGTGGTCGGTGCTGGTGACGTAATCGTTCAGGCCCTTGCTGCTGGCTTCCATGCCCTCGAAGCGCGCGAGCCCGCGAATGATGATGTCGCCGGCGCGGCGCGCGGCCTTCACTGCGGTATTCAGATAGGCATGCATGAGGGTGATGCGCAAGGGTCGGGGTGCGGGGGCGCGCTAGAATACCAGAGTGCTGAACGGCATCCGCTTCGTACTGGTCGAAACCTCCCATCCCGGCAATATCGGGGCGGTGGCGCGCGCCATGAAGAACATGGGCCTGTCGAGGCTGGTGCTGGTCAAGCCGAAGGAATTCCCGCATCCGGAAGCCACGGCCCGCGCTTCGGGCGCAGATGATGTACTGGCCGCCGCGCTTGTTGTCGAAACGCTGCCCGAGGCCATTGCTGACTGCGGCCTGGTGCTGGCCACCACGGCCCGCACGCGCGAACAGTTCTTTCGCGTGGTGGATGCCCGCACGGCCGCGGAGCGCGTGGTGGCCGAGGCGCGTGGCGACCCGGGCCGCGTCGCGGTGGTGTTCGGCACCGAGCGTTACGGACTGTCGAACGAGCAGCTGCTGGCCGCGCACGCGCTGATCCGCATCCCGGCCAACCCCGAGTACGAATCGCTCAATGTTTCGATGGCCGCGCAGCTCATCGCGTACGAGATCCGCATGGCCGCGCTCGGCGCATCGCTGCCACCGACGGAGCGTGAGGCACCGCTGGCCACGCCAGAAGCCATGGAGCGTTTCTACAGCCACCTCGAAGCGGTGATGAACGATGCGGACTTCCGTGACCGCACGGCCACCGGCACGCACCTGATGGGGCGCATTCGCCGCCTGTTCAGTCGCGCCGAGCTCGACGGCAACGAGGTGAACATCCTGCGCGGCATTCTCACCGCCGTGCAGAACAAGCGGCGGCGTGCCGGCGATGAGCACTGAAGCGATCTACCTGGACTACGCCGCCACGACACCGGTGGAGCCGGCTGTCGCGGCGCGCATGGCCGAAGTGCTGGCGATGCGCCTTGGCAATGCGTCCGCGAATCACGCCAGCGGTCATGCGGCGCATGCGCTGATCGAGACTGCGCGCGCGCAGGTGGCCGCACTGGTTGGCGCGGACGCGGCGGACATCGTGTTCACCTCCGGTGCAACCGAGTCGAACAACCTCGCCATCACCGGTACCGCGCGCCTGGGCCTGGCTCGCGGCGCGGCGCATGTGGTTACGCTGGCCACCGAACACAAGTCGGTGCTCGAAGCCGTACGTGCGCTGGAAAGGCAGGGCATTGCGGCCACGGTATTGCGGCCTGACAGCGCAGGCCTGCTGGCGCCCGAGGTGCTGGCCGCGGCGCTGCTGCCCGAGACCTGCCTGGTGTCGCTGCTGCATGTGAACAACGAAACCGGCGTGGCGCAGGACATCCCCGCGCTGGCTGCCGTGTGCGCCGCGCGCAACGTGCCCCTGCATGTGGACGCCGCGCAGAGCGCAGGCAAGTTGCCGTTGAACCTCGATGGCATCGCGCTGCTTTCGTTCACGGCGCACAAGCTCGGCGGGCCGCAGGGAATCGGCGCGCTGTGGGTGGCGCCAGCACATCGCGGCCGCATTGCGCCGCAGATGCTGGGCGGCGCACAGGAACGCGGCCTGCGCGCCGGCACGCTGGCTGCACATCAGATCGTGGGCTTTGGTCTCGCCGCGGAAATCGCCGCGGCACGACAGGCCAGCGAGGCCGCGCGACTTGTCATGCTGCGCGAACGACTGTGGTCGGGCCTGGCCGACCTGCCGGGCGTGTTGCGCAACGGACGGCCCGGCGCCGCGCATATCCTGAATGTCAGTTTCACCGGCGTGGAGGGCGAGAGCCTGTTCACCAGCCTGCCCATGCTGATGCTGTCCACGGGTTCGGCCTGCAATTCGCAGAGTGGCGAGCCCTCATTCGTGCTCAGGGCATTGGGCCGCGACAGCGAGCAGGCACAGAGCTCGCTGCGCTTCAGTCTTGGGCATGGCACCACCGAGGCCGAAATCGACAGCGCCATCGCGGCGGTGCGCGCGGCGCACGCCCGCTTGTGGAATGCCTCACCGGCGCGGTTGCTGCCATCGGGCGCGAAGGGTGAATGGTGGGTGGGCGAGGCCGGTGCCGAGCGGCTGGGCACCTGGGTTCGCATCGCGCTGTCCGCGCCCGGCGGCACGGTGCGCGAGGCGCGCTTTCAGGTCTATGGCTGTCCGCATGTTGCTGCCGTGTGCAATCTCCTGCAGCAGCGCCTGCCGGGCCGCCCCCTGGCGGCGCTGGCGCCGGGCACGCCTGAGGAATGGCGCACAACAGTGGGTGCGCCGGTTGAAAAACTCGGCCGATTCCTCATCATCGAAGATGCCCTTGCAGCACTGACCAGGAGCCCCAGCTAATCGTCATGGCCATTTCACTGACACCGGCTGCCGCCGAACGCGTCCACAAGTACCTCGCCACCCGCGGCCATGGGTTGGGCCTGAAGCTGGGCGTGCGCAAGACCGGCTGCTCCGGTTACGCGTATGTAATCAACTATGCCGACCAGGCCGAGCCCGCCGATCTGGTGTTCGAGGACCACGGCGTGAAGGTGTTCGTGGACCCGGCCAGCCTCGAGCTGATCGACGGCACCACGGTGGATTTCGTGAAGCAGGGGCTGAATGAGGCCTTTCGCTTCCAGAACCCGAACATCCGGGGCGAGTGCGGCTGCGGGGAAAGCTTCAGCGTCTAACCCTGCGGAAATTCGGGTAAAATCCGGCTCTTTTTAGCCACAGCCGGAAGTACCCAATCATGGCGCAAGAGCGCACTTTTTCGATCGTCAAGCCCGATGGCGTTGCCCGCAACCTGATCGGCGAGGTCTATCGCCGCTTCGAGAAGGCCGGCCTGACCATCGTCGCAGCCAAGCTGACCCATTTGTCGAAGTCCGAGGCTGAAGGCTTCTATGCCGTGCACAAGGCGCGCCCTTTCTTCAACGACCTGGTCAAGTACATGACCTCCGGCCCGGTGGTGCTGCAGGTGCTCGAGGGTGAGAATGCCGTGGCGAAGAACCGCGAGATCATGGGCGCCACCGATCCGAAGAAGGCCGCGCCGGGCACGATCCGCGCCGACCTTGCCGAGAGCATCGAGGCCAACACCGTGCACGGTTCGGATTCGCCCGAGAACGCCGCGATCGAGATCGCGTACTTCTTCGCGCAGACCGAGATCCACAGCCGCTAGGACTTCATGAGTGACGCGCGCATCAACCTGCTTGGCCTGACCCGCCCCGAACTCGAAGCCTGGTGCATCGAGCGAGGCGGCAAGGCTTTCCGCGCGCGTCAGCTGTTCCAGTGGATGTACAAGCGCGGCGAGCGCGAGTTCAACGCGATGACGGACCTCGCCAAGGATTTCCGCGCCGAGCTGAACGAGGTTGCCGAGATCCGGTTGCCCGAAGTGGCCACGCGCCAGGATTCGGCCGACGGCACCGTGAAGTGGATGCTGAAAGCCGACAACGCGCAGGGCTTCGAGATGGTCTACATCCCCGACGACGGGCGCGCCACGCTGTGCATCTCCTCGCAGGTGGGCTGCGCGCTGGATTGCAGCTTCTGCTCCACGGCCCAGCAGGGCTTCAACCGCAACCTCACCATTGCCGAGATCGTGGGGCAGGTACTGCTGGCGCAGAAGGAGCTGGGCTTTCAGGCCGGCGACGAGCGGCTGATCAGCAATGTGGTGATGATGGGCATGGGCGAGCCGCTGGCGAATTTCCGCAACGTGGTGCCTGCGCTGAACATCCTGCTCGATGAGCTGGGGCTCGATTTCTCGCGCCGCCGACTGACGCTCTCGACCAGCGGCCTGGTGCCGCAGATCTACAAGCTGGCCGACGAGAGCAACGTGGCGCTGGCGGTGTCGCTGCATGCGCCCGATGACGAGCTGCGCAGCCAGCTGGTGCCGATCAACCGCAGGCACAACATCGCCGAGCTGCTGGAAGCCTGCTGGGCCTACATCGACGAGGCCAATGGCCGCAGTGTCACATTCGAATACGTGATGCTCGAAGGCGTGAACGATTCGCCGGCGCAGGCGCGCGCGCTGGCGCGGCTCTTGAAGGGTCATCCGGCCAAGGTGAACCTGATTCCATTCAATCCGTTTCCGGGAACGCAGTACCGGCGTTCCAGCCCCGAGGCGATCAGAAGCTTTCTGGACCAGGTGCTCAAGGGAGGAGTCATGGCGACGATTCGCAGGACCCGAGGTGATGACATCGATGCGGCCTGCGGCCAGCTGGCCGGCCGCGTGATCGACCGCACACGCACGCGCATGGGCAGCCGGCGCATCGCCATCCCTGTAGTGGTGCAGTCATGAAGGGCGCGCTGCTGCTGTTGCCGCTGCTGGCGCTGGGTGCCTGCGTCACCACCACCAAGCAGGGCCCCACCACCGACCTGGCCGGCGCGGCCAAGGACAACATCCAACTCGGTGCCCACTACCTGCAGCTGGGCGACCTGCAGGCGGCGAAGGACAAGCTGGACAAGGCCGAAAAGCAGGATCCGAAGAACCCGGATGTGTACCGGATCCAGGCCGTGCTGAACGAGCAGCTCAACCAGCCGAAGGAAGCCGCGCGCTACTACCAGAAGGCCATGGGCCTGACGCCGGATTCGCCGGAGCTGATCAACACCTACGCGGTGTTCCTGTGCAAGCAGGGCGACGTCGACCGCGCGCTGCCGCTGTTCGAGAAGGTGATGGCCGACAAGCTCTATTCCCAGCCCTGGGTTCCGGCCACCAATGCGGCCGTGTGTCTGCGCGGCCAGAAGCGCAGCGCCGATGCACTGCGTTACTTCGAACGCGCGGTGTCTCTGAACCCCCTGTATCCGGACGCGGTGGTCTACCTGGCCGATCTGCAGATCGACCAGGGCAAGCCGCAGGACGCATTCAAGACGGCCCAGACCTTCCTGGCCACCGGCAAGAAGCAGCCCGACGTGCTGCTGATTGCGGTGCGGGCCAGCGTGGCGCAGCACGAATGTGGCAATGCGCAGCTGTATGCGCGGCAGCTGGCGCGGGACTACGCCAACTCCGCCCAGGCTGCCCAGATTCAGCAGGTGCTCAGCATCTGCGCCACCTACAACTGATGAGCGACGCACAGGGCATCGGCATGCAATTGCTCGCGGCACGCGAGCGGATGGGCCTGAGTGCTGCCCAGGCCGCCGAGAGCCTGCGCGTGGACGTCTCGGTCATCGAGTCGCTCGAGGCAGGCCGTTTTTCCGATCTGGGCGCGCCGGTGTTCGCGCGCGGCTACCTGCGCCAGTACGCCGACCTGCTGGGCGAACCGCTGGAGGAAGTGACCGGCCGCTACTCGACGCTGGAGGAATCCTCCGCTTCGCCTGACATCACCGCGGTGCCCCACCTGCCGGGCAAGAGTGGCAAGCGACGCGCACGCTGGCCGCTGGTGCTGCTGGCCGTGGTGGTGCTGGCGGCGGCGATCGTGTGGTGGGCGATGGGAGTAAAGACCGCTTGAGTGTGCAGCAGCTTGCCGCCGTGCGCGGCATGAACGATGTGCTGCCCGCCGATATCGGCGCTTGGCAGCACCTGGAACGCGTGATGCACGGGCTGCTCTCGGCCTATGGCTATGAAGAGCTGCGCGTGCCCATCGTCGAGCAGACGGGCCTCTTCAAGCGCGCCATCGGTGAATTCACCGACATCGTCGAGAAGGAGATGTACACCTTCGCAGTCTCCGACCGCGAAAGCCTGACGCTGCGCCCCGAGGCCACCGCCGGCGTGGCGCGTGCGGCCATCACCAACGGGCTGCTGCGCGGCGCGCGCCTCAAGCTCTGGACCTACGGACCGATGTTCCGCCACGAGGCGCCGCAGGCCGATCGCTACCGCCAGTTCTATCAGTACAGCGTCGAGGCCATCGGTTTCCCGGGACCGGACATCGACATCGAGCTGATCGCGATGACTGCGCGGCTGTGGAAGCTGCTGGGCATCGGCGGGCTGACCCTGAAGCTCAATTCACTGGGCACGCCGGAATCGCGCCGCGTGTATCGCGACAAGCTGGTGGCGTATTTCACGCAGCATGCGGCGGTGCTGGATGCCGACAGCCAGCGGCGCCTCCATGGCAATCCGCTGCGCATTCTCGATTCCAAGAACCCGGCCATGCAGGCCGTGGTCAGCGGCGCGCCGCTGCTTACCGAGCACCTGGACGCCGAATCCCGCGAGCACTTCGATGCGGTGTGCGCCACGCTCACAGCCATGGGCATCGACTACGTGATCGACCCGCGGCTGGTACGGGGCCTCGACTACTACTCGCGCACCGTGTTCGAGTGGGTGACCGGCTCCGCCGTGGCGCAGAACGCGGTCTGCTCCGGCGGCCGTTACGACGGGCTCATCGCGCAGCTGGGCGGCACGGCGACCCCGGCAGTAGGCTTTGCCATGGGCGTGGAACGCGTGGTCCGGCAGATGCGCGAGGCAGGCAATGTGCCACCCCCGCCCAGTGCCGACGTGTACGTGATCGCCAGCGGCGAGCGGGCCTCCCGCGCCGGGCTGGCCCTGGTGGAACGCCTGCGCGACGAGCTGCCGGCGCTGCGCTTCGAAATGAACCAGGGCGGTGGCAATTTCAAGGCACAATTCCGCCGCGCCGACCGCTGCGGGGCGCGCCTGGCGCTGATCCTCGGGGACGACGAGCTGGAGCGCGGCGCCGCGGCGCTGAAGCCGCTGCGCCAGGAACTGGCCCAGGCCGAGGTGCCGCTGAACGAACTGCCGGTGCGCATACCGGCCTTGTTGAATACGCTTTAGGCAATCTTGAGGGGTGGATCGTGGACGAGCTTTCCGAACAGGAACAATGGGAGAGTCTGAAGCGCTGGGCGCGCACCAACGGGCCGCAGGTGATCATCATGGTCGTCCTGATGCTGCTCGGCTGGTACGGCTGGAAGTGGTGGCAGGGCCGGGGCGTGGAGCGGGCCCAGGCGGCCAGCGCCCTCTACCAGCAGGTGCTGGTGCAGTTCGACGGTCTGAAGATGCCCGAGGGCGTGGCGCTGATCGACAAGCTGCGCACCGAGTACCCGAAGTCGCCCTACGTGGATGCGGCTGACATGGTGGCCGCCCGCGTTTACGTGGAATCCAACCAGCTCGACAAGGCCATCGAAGTGCTGCAGCGTGTGGCCAAAGGCGCCACGGATCTGAAGCTGCGCCCCGTGGCGCAGATCCGCCTGGCGCGAGTGCAGGCCGCCCAGGGCAACTACGACGTGGCACTGGCCACGCTGGGCGAAACGCCGCTGGGCGCCGAAGAGCCGGCACGGCTCGAGGTGCGCGGCGACATCCTGCTGGCCAAGGGCGACATGGCCGGCGCACTGGCGAGTTACGAAGAGGCGCGCCAGTTGCACCCGGGCACGGGTGAGGCCGACGATGCCGGCCAGCTGCTGAATCTGAAGATTGCCGACCTGAAGGCAGCGCAGCCTGCGGCTCCCGCAGCGCCCGCCCCTCCGGTGGAGCAGCCATGACCGACCGGCGCCAGTTGCATCTGGTGGCACTGGCGGCACTGGGCCTGCTGGCGGCCTGCGCGAATCCAATCAAGAAGTCCGAGCGGCCGGTCGAACTCGTCAAGTTCGATGCCTCGGCCAAGGTCGAGCAGGTGTGGAAGTCCAGCGTCGGCTTCAGCGCGCCGAAGTTGCGCCTGGGCCTGGCGGTGGCGGTGGACGACACCGCGGTCTACGCCGCCAACCACAATGGCGAAGTCGTGGCCATCAACAAGGCCAACGGCCGGCGCCTGTGGCACAGGGCGACGAAGCTCGAATTGACCGGCGGGCCTGGCGTGGGCGACGGACTGGTGGTCGCCGGCGCCAGCCACGGCAAGCTGGTCGCCCTCGATGCCGCCACGGGTGACATCAAGTGGAACTCGTACATCAACAGTGAGCTGCTTTCCGCACCGGTCATCGGCAATGGCGTGGTGGTGTTGCGCACGGTGGATGGACGCGTTGCCGCATTCAAGGCCAGCGACGGCACCGAGGAGTGGAGTTCCGAGCAGCAGGTGCCGCGGCTGTCGCTGCGTGGCATATCCAGTCCGCTGATTGCCGGCGAGCTGGTGCTGGTGGGTTTCGACAACGGCCGGGTGCAGGCGCTGAAGCTGTCCGATGGCAGCGTCGTGTGGGATGACAACATTGCGCCGTCGGGCGGCAAGACCGAGCTCGAGCGATTGAACGACGTGGACACCGTGATGCGCGTGCGCGGCGCAGATCTCTTCGTCGTGACCTACCAGGGCAAGGCTGCGCGCATCGAGATGGAAAGCGGCGAGCAGACCTGGTCGCGCGACGCATCCAGCTACAGCGGCCTGGCCGTGGACGACTCCGGCGCGTACGTCACGACTGTCGATGGCTCGGTGGAGAAGCTGACGCTGGATGGCATCGAGTCCTGGAACAACAAGGAACTGGCCTGGCGGCGGCTGTCGCCGCCCGCGGTGCTGGGCGATCTGGTCGTCGTGGGAGATGTCGAGGGTTACGTGCATTTTCTGGATCGCGACACCGGCAAGCTGGCCGCACGTGTCCACCCGTTGTCCGAACGCGTATCCGCCGTCCCGGTTGTCAGTGACGGCATCGTGTACGTGCTGGACAGCGGCGGCGGCATCGCTGCCTTGCGCGCCGCGGGCGGGGCTGCCCAGGGCAGCGGCACGACCACGCGCGCTCGTGGTGAAGTTTCCGAGGGCGCGGCTGGCCTGCGTCCGCGCTGATTCCGCGCGCCATGCTGCCGATCGTCGCGCTGGTGGGTCGGCCCAACGTGGGCAAATCCACGTTGTTCAACACGCTGACCGGCACGCGTGATGCCATCGTCGCTGACGTTCCCGGCGTTACCCGGGACCGCCAGTACGGCTACGGTCGCGGCGGCGAGATTCCCTGCGTGGTGGTCGACACCGGCGGCGTGGTGGCCAGTCCCAAGTCCTCGGTCGAACAGCAGATGCGCACGCAGACCGAGCGTGCGATTGCCGAGGCCGACCGGCTGATCCTGGTCGTCGACGGCCGTACCGGCCTCACCAGCGACGATCAGGAAGTCGCGCGGCTGCTGCGTCGTTCGGGCAAGCCGGTGGTGCTGGCGGTCAACAAGGCCGAAGGCCGCGATCCGGGCGTGATCGCCGCCGAATTCCATCGCCTGGGCTTCGCCGACGTGCAGCCCATCGCGGCATTGAACGGGCAGGGCTGCGAGAAGCTGCTGGTCCGCGCGCTCGAGGGCCTGGAAAGCGATGCGATCGAAGACGTCGCCGGGGTCGATGATGATTCCATCCGCATCGCGGTGATCGGCCGGCCCAATGTGGGCAAGTCCACGCTGATCAATCGTCTGGTGGGTGAAGAGCGCGTGATCGCCACCGATCTGCCCGGCACCACGCGCGATTCCATCTTCGTTCCCTTTGAGCGCGACGGGCGTCGCTTCACGCTGATCGACACGGCCGGCGTGCGCCGCCGCGCGCGCGTGGAAGATGCGGTCGAGCGCGCCAGCGTTGCGCGCACCTTGCAGGCCATTGCCGCCGCGCATGTGGTGGTGCTGGTGCTCGATGCGCACCAGGGCATCGCCGAGCAGGATGCCTCGGTGCTGGGGCTCGCGCTGCAGAAGGGCCGCGCGCTGCTGCTGGCCATCAACAAGTGGGATGGCATCCCCATGGACCAGCGCGAGCAGGTGCAGAACGATCTGGCGCTGCGGCTGGATTTCGTGCCCTTCGCGCCCCGGCATTTCATCTCGGCGCGGCATGGCACCGGTGTGGGCGAACTCGCGGCAGCGGCCGTGCGCGCCTTTGATGCCTCCATGCGCGAGATGTCCACACCGAAGCTTTCGAAGGTGCTCGAAAAGGCGCTCGAGGCGCACCAGCCACCGCTGGTGCGTGGACGGCGCATCAAGCTGCGCTACGCGCACCAGGGCGGGCGCAACCCGCCGCGCATCGTGATCCACGGCAACCAGACGCAGGCGACGCCGGATGCGTACCGGCGCTACCTGTCGAATGTGTTCCGCGAGGCCTTCGACCTGTATGCCTGCCCCGTGATGCTGGAGCTGCGCACCGACGCCAACCCCTTCGGCAACAAGGAGCAGCGCGAGGCCGCGGCACGCAAGCTCAAGGCGAAGAAGAAGGGCGGACAGAAGAATGTCGCGCGGCGGGTGGCGCGCAAGAAAGTGGCGACGGGAAAAGGGCGCCCGAAGAAGCCGGGACGCTAGGGCTTCTCAGGCGGCAGGAACAGCCCCGGGTCGACCGAAGCGCCATTGAGCAGCACGCCGAAGTGCAGATGCGGCCCGGTCACGCGGCCCGTGGCACCGACCTTGCCGATCACCTGGCCCGCCTTCACCACATCGCCCTTCTTCACCGCATACGCGGAAAGATGCAGGTACATGGTCACGAAGCCGTGGCCATGGTCGATGAACACGCTGTTGCCGTTGAAGAAGAAATCTCCGATGTCGAGCACCACACCATCGGCCGCAGCGTGGATGGGCGTGCCGGTGGAAGCCGCAATGTCCATGCCCGAATGCGGATTGCGTGCCTGCCCATTGAACAGCCGCCGCGAACCGAAGGAATCACTGCGCTTGCCCGGCACCGGCGGTTGCAGCACCAAGGTGGCCGGCATTGCATCGCTGAAGCTGTCGAGGGATTCGCGCTGGCGTCTGGCTTCGGCTTCCACGCGCGCGGCATCCTCGGGTGAGAGATCCTCCTGGCCAGGCGCCACGGTCAGGCGCTGTTCGCGGTATTTCTTGGGCGCGATCTTCACGATGGCCACACGCCGCTTGCCGTCCGCGTCGGTGACGAACAGCGAGTAATCGTCCGGTTCGACCGCCAGCGCCACGCCGACCACGGCCTTGTAGTGGCCCGCATCCGTGGTCACCAGCACGGGGTGGTCCTGCCACATGACCTGCGGCGGCGCGCCGGTGGTCGGCCCCAGATCCACGATCACCACACCCCCCGGTACATTGCTGCTGTGTGGCAGGGCGGCAAGCGCGCCCTGGCTGCCCAGCAGCAATGTCGCGAACGCAATGCGAAATCCGGACCGCATCATGAGGGCCGATTCTACACAGGCCCGTGCAACGGCCGCTGAACAGTGAATCTGCGATACTGGCGGCCGGTTTCACCTTGGGGAAAATCCATGCGTATCGCTCCAATCCTTTCGAGCCTGGGCGTTGTCGCCATGCTGGCGGTCAGTGCGCCCTCCGCGGTGCCGGTGGCACAGGCTGTTGAGACTCCGTCCACATCCTGCCCCGCGTGGCTCAACCATGAGTTCCGCAAACTGCATTCGTCCGAGACGGTGAACATCTGCAAGGACTTCGCCGGCAAGCCGCTGCTCATCGTGAACACCGCCAGCCACTGTGGCTTCACGCCGCAGTTCGAGGGCCTGGAAGCGGTGCACGAGAAGTACAAGGACCGCGGGCTGGTGATGATCGGCTTCGCCTCGGATGACTTCAACCAGGAAGACAAGAGCGAAGAGAGCGCCGCCGAGATCTGCTACATCAACTACGGCGTGAAGTTCACCATGCTCTCACCCACGCATGTGAAGGGCGCCGATGCGAACCCGGTGTTCGCCGAGCTCATCAAGCAGAAGCAGGCGCCGGCGTGGAACTTCAACAAGTACTTCGTGCGGCCGAACGGCAAGGTGGAAACCTACTTCGCCCAGACCGTGACGCCGGAGTCCAAGGAGTTCACCGACGCAGTCGAGAGCCTGCTGAAGTAAGCACCGCGGGCCGCCACGCGGCGGCCCCGTTTCAGGTGATGCGCGCCCTGACGCTGCCGCGTTTGAGGCGCGCTTCTATTTCATCCCCAGTCCGGACTTCGGCTGCATCCTGCAGCACGCTGCCATCGGCGCGCGTGACGATGGCGTAGCCGCGCTCCAGTGTGGCCAGCGGGCTGATCGCATCGAGGCCCCGCTGCGCCAGTTGCAGTCGCTGCCCCGCGCGTACGAAGGCGTTCTCCCAGGCGCGGCGCAATCTCATGTCCAGTTCGTCCAGCCGCTGCGTCTGCTGTTGCAGGCGCGCGCCAGGGTGCGCGCGCTTGAGGCGCTGCGCCAGCACGCTGAAGCGCTCGTCGGCGCGCGCCAGCCACTGCGCGGCGAGCTGGCGCAACCCTGCTTGCATGGCGGCGAGGCCGGAGAGCAACGTGCGGCGGTCGGGCACCACCAGTTCGGCGGCGCCCGAGGGCGTGGGTGCGCGCACGTCGGCAGCAAAATCGACAATGGTGAAATCGATCTCGTGGCCGATGCCGGTGACCACCGGCACCGCCGAGCGCCGGATGGCATGCGCCACGCGCTCATCGTTGAAGCACCACAGGTCTTCGATCGAGCCGCCGCCGCGCGCGAGGATGATCACCTCGCAATCGCCGCAACGCGAGGCTGTATCCAGCGCCTGCACAATCGACTCGGTGGCGGCCGCGCCCTGCACCGGCGTCGGGATCACCAGCACCGCGGCCGGCGGGAAGCGCCGCGCCAGGATATGCAGCACGTCACGCACGGCAGCACCCGTGGGCGATGTCACCACCGCGATGCGCTTCGGCATCGCGGGCAATGGCCGCTTCAGCGCCTCGTCGAACACGCCCGCGGCGGCGAGCTTCGCCTTCAGCCGTTCGAACTCGCGCCGCAGCGCGCCTTCGCCGGCGTCCTCCATCATTTCGGCGATCAGCTGGTAGTCGCCGCGCGGTTCGTAAAGGCTGACGCGCCCGCGCAGCAGCAGCTGCTGGCCATCCCTGGGCTTGAAGCCCACGCGTCCATTGGCACTGCGGAACATGGCGCAGCGGATCTGCGCATCACGGTCCTTCAGCGTGAAGTACCAGTGCCCGGAGGAGGGCGAGGCGAAGTTGGAGATCTCGCCCTCCACCCACAGTGGTGGCAGCCCGGCTTCCAGCAGCTGGCGCGCCTCGGCATTCAGGCGGCCCACGGTGTAGATGTCGCGCTCGGGCTTTGAACTCATCATTGCCGCGCCAGCAGGGTCACGGATTCGGTGGCTGGATCGTACAGGATGCGCGCCTCGCCGCGTTCCAGTGCCGCGAGCAGCTGCGCAACCTTTTCTTCATGCGGGAATTCGCGATCGCCGTAGTCCGTGCCCTCGCGCAGCACGAAGGCCTCCACCACACCGCGCAGCGCGTCGGGGGAGATTTCCCGCCAGGGTACTTCCACGGGTTCGAGGGATTCGGGCAGGTCGTCGGTCGGGTCCATCGGCGCAAGTGTGAGGCTTTACGCAGCAACCCGCAGCCCCTAGCATGGCCGCGCTCGGTCGGAGCATCCACGTCCGCGGAAAGGGCTGCGCCCACGACACATCGAATCGACGGCGATTGCGGTGTTTCCCTTGTCGGCCTGGGCGGACGCAGGCTCACGATGAGGGAATCCGCATGTCCGACAATCCCGGTACCTGGTCGCATTTCAGACTGAACTTCGAACAACAGCAGAAGCGCGCCAAGGATCTGCTCAAGGCGGCGCGCGCTGGCGACATGCCAGCGCTTGCGAAATTCCAGTCCCATCCGCCACAGCTGGCTGAAGCGCAGTACCTGATCGCGCGCGACTTGCGCTTCGGCAGCTGGGCGGAGCTGAAGACGCACATCGCGGCCATGCAGCGCGAGCGGGAGTTGATGGATGGCACGGAAGCCCTTGACGCCGGGATGCGCACCTTGCACATCCGCTGCGGCAGCGACATCCGGGAGTCATTGCGGGTCGCTGGATTGCAGGGCGATTTCCACGAACACAGCTATCCCTGCCTCGCGGGGCCAGTGCGCGACGGTGCTGATGCGCTGATGCAGCGCGCGCGCTTGCTGCTTGAATCGGCGAGCTACGAGCGCGTCGTCATCTGGTCGGAATTCGACTGCTACGACCAGCTCGTGCTGTTGCGCCTTCTGGGGCACTACGCGACGCATCCGTGTCCGCCGCGACTCGAGCTGGTCAATGCCGGCGCCTGGCCCGGTGGCATGCGCTTCATTGGTCTCGGCCAGTTGCCACCGGAGGCCCTGCGCATGCTCTGGTCCCGGCGCGAACCTGCGACGACAGCGCAGCTTTCACTCGGCCTGGCCGGGTGGAAGGCGCTCGCCAGTGACGACCCGCGCGGGCTCGCGCAAATCATGCGGACCGGAACACCCGCGCTGCCCTTGCTGGCACCGGCACTGCATCGACACCTGCAGGAGTTGCCATCCGCGCTCAATGGGCTGGGTTTCACGCAGCAGATGGCGCTCGCGCTCCTGGCCGAAGGTCCATGCAGCCTCCAGCGAATCTTCGGTCAACTGAATTACTTCATCGACCCGCTGCCGGGACAGGGCGACCTGCAGATGCGCGACCACGTACAGCCGATGGGCAATGTGGCCGAGCCCTTGTTCACGCGACAGGATGGTGTGGATTCGGCGGGCAGGGCACGGCCCCCGTGGACCGACCTGCTCACGATCACGGATGCCGGCCGCGCCGTACTGCGCGGCGAGCTGGATTTCCTCTCGCTGCATCCGCCGCCACGCTGGGTCGGTGGTGTGGAAATCGGAACAGGGCATCGCAATTGGCGCTGGGACGAACGCAGCAAGCGGCCGTTGTAGCAGGTGCCGTCTTCAGGCCGCCGCAAGCAGCAGTGCGACGCCCGCCACGATGAGCAACATGCCCAGCGTCTCGCGACCGGTGATTCGCTGGCGCAATACCAGCCAGCCCACCGCCTGCGCAAACAGCACTTCCACCAGCCCGAGGGTGCGCACATTGGCCGCGGAGGTCAGCGCAAACCCCAGGAACCAGAACTGCGAGGCCAGCGCGCCGAAGAACCCGGCCAGCAGCGATGGCCGCCACAGGCGCAGGCTGCCGAGCAGGGCCGGGCGCGCCACCAGCATCATGCAGCTGCCGAGCAACCCCGCCTGAATACCCAGCGACCAGACCAGCGTCGTCGTGGCGCGCAGCCACCAGGGGCCATCGCCCAGCGCGAGGATGCCACCGCGGAAACCCACGGCCGCCAGCGCGAAGGCGCCACCGGCCGCGATGCCGAGCAGCGCTGGCCGCAGGCTGGTCACCGTCCAGCGCTCGCCGCGCTTGAACGCGGCCAGCGTGACCCCGGCCGTGGCGATGGCAATGGCCGCACCACGCAGCGGCGTCAGGTGGTCACCGAGGATCAACAGGCCAAACACCGCGATCTGCACGGCCTCGGTTTTTGATAGGGCCGTGGCCACCGGAAACGAGCCGCGACGCATGGCCATGAGCAACAGCGCAGTGGCCGCGATCTGGGCTACGCCGCCCGCGGCCGTGAAGGCCACGAATCGCGCGCCCGGCGGCGGAATTGACGAACCTGTAACGCGCACCAGTACGCCCAGGAACAGCAGCGCAAACGGCAGGCCGTACAAGAAGCGCACCTGCGTGGCGCCCAGGGTGCCCAGGTGTTCGGTGAGGCTGCGCTGCATCGCGTTGCGCGCGGTCTGCGCAGCGGCTGCGATCAGCGTGGCGGGGATCCAGAGCATGTGACCTTCTTAACATGTCCGTCCCCCGGACCGCTTCGGGGGTTTACCGACCCCGGACCGCCCGCTAGAATTCGCCATGGAAATCCTCGAAGAAGCACTCACCTTCGACGACGTCCTGCTGGTACCCGCAGCCTCCGACGTCCTCCCCAAAGAAATCGACCTTGGCACCCAGCTCACGGGCAGCGTGCGCCTTGGCCTGCCCATCCTCTCCTCGGCCATGGATACGGTCACCGAGGCACGCCTCGCGATCACCATGGCGCAGGAAGGCGGCATGGGCATCATCCACAAGAACATGACCATCGAGCTGCAGGCTCGCGAGGTCGCCAAGGTGAAGAAGCACGAGGCCGGCGTGATCCGCGACCCGATCTCGGTGTCGCCGGACATGACCATCCGCCAGGTGCTCGACCTTACGCACTCGCATGGCATCTCCGGTGTGCCGGTGGTCAAGGGCAAGCGGCCCGTGGGCATCGTCACGCACCGCGACCTGCGCTTCGAGACCCAGCTCGATGCGCCGGTGTCTTCGGTGATGACGCCGCAGGAGCAGCTGGTCACCGTGCAGGAGGGCGCTTCCAAGGAAGAAGTGCTCGCACTGCTGCACAAGCACCGCATCGAGAAGGTGCTGGTGGTCAATGGCAAGTCCGAGCTCACCGGCCTGATCACGGTGAAGGACATCCAGAAAGCCAAGGACTTCCCGCGCGCCAGCAAGGACGAGAACGGCCAGCTGCGCGTGGGCGCGGCGGTGGGCACCACGCCCGATACGCTGGATCGCGTCGCCGCGCTGGCCGAAGCCGATGTCGATGTCATCGTGGTCGACACCGCGCATGGCCACACGCGCTGGGTGCTCGACACGGTCACCGCCATCAAGAAGAAGTGGCCCGAGATCCAGGTGATCGGCGGCAACATCGTCACCGCCGAAGCGGCGAAGGACCTGGTCATCGCCGGCGCCGACGCGGTGAAGGTCGGCATCGGTCCCGGCTCCATCTGCACCACGCGAATCGTGGCGGGTGTTGGCGTGCCGCAGATCAGCGCGGTGGCTACGGTCGCAAAGGCCTTGCAGGGCAGCGGAGTTTCACTGATCGCCGACGGCGGCATCCGTTACTCGGGTGACATCGCCAAGGCACTCGCCGCCGGCGCGCACTGCGTGATGATCGGCGGCCTGTTCGCCGGCACCGAGGAATCCCCCGGCGAGGTCGAACTCTACCAGGGTGCCTCTTACAAACAGTATCGCGGCATGGGCTCACTCGGCGCGATGGCCGCCAAGCATGGCAGCGCCGATCGCTATTTCCAGGACGGCAGTACCGAGCTCGAGAAGCTGGTGCCCGAGGGCATCGAAGGCCGCGTGCAGTACAAGGGCAGCCTGGTGTCGATCCTGTACCAGCTCACCGGTGGGCTGCGTGCCGCGATGGTGTACACCGGCACGCGCTCGGTGCAGGAGATGCGCACCCGCGCCAAGTTCGTGCGCATCACCGGTGCCGGCATGCGCGAGAGCCACGTGCACGACGTGCAGATCACCAAGGAAGCGCCGAATTACCGGGTGTCGTGAGGGAAGGGTGGCGGTGTCAGTGGAAGTACACGGCAGCGCCAAGCAGCGCGGTCGATGCGCCAATCATGGCGGCCATCATCTTGCCCATCCGAACAGTGAGTCGGGTTTCGAGTGTGGCCAGTTGGGATTTCACACGTTCTTCAAGTCGCTCCATATCCTTGGACAGGATCTGTTGCGCGTGAGTCAGGTCGTCCTTGGTGGCGATCTTGTCCATCATCTCCCGCTCCATGGCGTCGATGACGGCTTTGGCCTTTTCACTGGGGACGTTGATGCTCACGAGCGCATCATACATCGAGTAAACAATTCCCATGACGAACCTCTGTGGTGCGACGAATTGCAACGATCATCTCGCAACCGGACGTCACCATTCGCTCATGAATCTGTCGCATCCAGCTACAAATCAGAGCGCCTGGATTGCCTTGGCAACGAGTGCACCAGTGGCCAGTCCAACCAACGAGCAGCTCAGCAGCCAGATGATGGGAAACAGGAAGTTCTCGACGAATGTGGGACGAGTCCTCAAATCCCACTCGACCCGCCCAAGCGCCTGTCGCAGTCTGTGGGCTTCGAACTTGAGCTCACACATCTCCAGCTCCAGTCCTTGGATCCGCCCCTCCGCCCGCGAAATGGCATAGCTGTCCATACCGCACCTCCATTTCCGCCGAACATACCCATCCGATTGTCGACTCGCAACGCCCTCCAATGACCGACATCCATTCTCACCGCATCCTGATCGTCGACTTCGGTTCGCAGTACACGCAGCTCATCGCGCGCCGCGTACGCGAGCTCGGCGTGTATTGCGAGATTCATCCCTGGGATATCAGCGACGATGACGTCAAGAGCTTCAAGCCCAGGGGCATCATCCTCTCCGGCGGCCCCGAGTCCGTGCTGCAGAAGAACGCTCCGTTCGCGCCGCAGGCCGTGTGGGATGCAAAGGTGCCCGTGCTCGGCATCTGCTACGGCATGCAGACCATGGCCGCGCAGCTGGGCGGCAAGGTCGAGCCGGGTGACGTGCACGAGTTCGGCTATGCCGAAGTGCGCGCACGCGGGCACAGCAAGCTGCTGGGCGATATCGAAGATCGTGTGAACGCCGAAGGCCACGGCCTGCTCGACGTGTGGATGAGTCACGGCGACCGCGTCACCGCGCTGCCCGAAGGCTTCAAGCTCATCGCATCCACCAAGGATGTGCCGCACGCCGGAATGGCCGACGAGGCCCGCGGCTACTACGCGCTGCAGTTCCACCCCGAGGTCACGCACACGAAGCAGGGGGCCCGGATCTACTCCCGGTTCATCCACGAGATCTGCGGCTGCGGCGAGAGCTGGAACGCAGGCAACATCATCGACGACGCCATCGGGCGCGTGCGCGCGCAGGTAGGGCAGGGCAAGGTGCTGCTGGGGCTTTCCGGCGGCGTGGATTCCTCAGTGGTGGCCGCCCTGCTGCACAAGGCCATCGGTGATCAGCTCACCTGCGTGTTCGTGGACCACGGCCTGCTGCGCCTGAACGAGGGCGACCAGGTGATGCAGGTGTTCGCGAAGAACCTGGGCGTGCGCGTGATCCGCGTGAACGCCGCCGAGCGCTACTTCCAGGCGTTGAAGGGCGTGGCGGACCCGGAGGCCAAGCGCAAGATCATCGGCAAACTGTTCATCGACGTGTTCGATGAGGAGGCGGCCAAGCTCAAGGACGTGGAGTTCCTCGCCCAGGGCACCATCTACCCCGACGTGATCGAATCCGCCGGCGGCAAGACCGGCAAGGCGCATGTCATCAAGAGCCACCACAACGTCGGCGGCCTGCCCGCGCACATGAAGATGAAGCTTGTCGAGCCGCTGCGCGAGTTGTTCAAGGATGAAGTGCGCCGGATCGGACTTCAGCTCGGATTGCCGGCAGAGATGATTCACCGCCATCCATTTCCCGGGCCTGGCCTCGGAGTGCGCATTCTCGGCGAAGTCACGCCTGCCGCCGCCGACACGCTGCGCCACGCCGATGCCATCTTCATCGAAGAGCTGCGCAAATCCGGCTGGTACGACAAGACCAGCCAGGCCTTCGCGGTGTTCCTGCCGGTGAAGAGCGTCGGTGTCACCGGCGACGGGCGGCGCCACGACCCGGTGATCGCGCTGCGCGCGGTGGAGACCATCGACTTCATGACCGCGCACTGGGCGCATCTGCCGTACGAGCTGCTGGGTGAGTGCTCGCGGCGCATCGTGAATGAAGTGAAGGGAGTATCAAGAGTCGTCTACGACATCAGCGGCAAGCCGCCGGCGACGATCGAGTGGGAGTGAGTGGCTCTAGCGGAATACCTCCCGCAGCCCGCGGCTGAATCCGGAAAAGACGGCGGAGCTGTGCGTTTCGCCTTCAAATAGCTGGAAGCGATAGTCCAGTGCTTCCGGCGGCAGGGCTTTCAGGCGCGCATCCATTTCTGCAACGGGTGCCGCCATCTCGGCCGGTGGCTCCAGAGAGCCCATGGATACGAACAGTCGAGGCCGCGTATCGGCCAGGTCGAACGAAGACCGCATGAGCAGTCGGTCGTCCCACCACAGCGACGGGCTGCTGGCGATGTAGCGTTTGAAGGAGCGTGGTGACGTTTGCAGAACGTGCATCGCGAACAAGCCGCCGAGCGAGTCGCCCATGATGGTCGCATCATCTGGATCCGCTTCGGGATAGTGCGCCCTGATGAATGGCTTGAGTTCACTGTCGATGAACGCAAGGAATGCTGCTGCGCCGCCGGGCGTGCCCTGTGCCGGGTAGCTCGCGCCATATCGCGCATAGGTCGCCTCCATTTGCGACAGGAAAGCGTGATCCAGTGTCGGGGTGTAATCGTGATTGCGCCTGGCCTGGTACTGCAGCAGGAAGGGCCCGGGAGCCAGCGACGGGTCCAGCTGATAGCCGATGCCTACCACCAATACCGACGGCATCTCGCTGAGCGACAACATCGAGGCCATGGACACCACACCTGGAAACAGCAAGTTGCCGTCCAGAACGAAGAGCACAGGCAACCTGCGGCCCGGTGATGGTGGATTGACCGGCGACAGAACCGGCAGTACGTCGATCTGGTAGGTCTGGTGCACATCTGCACCAATCAGAAAGTAGCGTCTGGCTTCCAAAACGCCGGAGGGCGCCTCGACGCGCGTTGTGGCGCTACAGGCCCCAAGACCGGACAGCGTGACGAGAACCAGCAGTCGGATGGACAGGCACACGATGTCGACTCCGCTTTGGGCAATGGCATCAAGGAACTCGAGCATTGCAGCGCAGAGCCCCCGCGCAGGCAGGTGCCAATGGTCACCTTTGCAGGAGTGCCGGAAGTCACCCTCTGCCATTGCAGGCACTCGTGCGCAAAGGAGCCTGCCTATACTTGGCCGATGCACACCGGCTCCGTCGCTCCGGAAACTGCCCCCAGGCCTTTCCCCTGGCATGGCGCGCTGGCCCCATTGAACCTGCTCGGCTACGCCATGTGGCTGGCCATCGTGTTGCAGGTTGTGGATCGCGACGCGCTGGGACGTGGCGAGATACCTGAATGGATTGGCCTGGGCTGTCTGCTCGTCTTCCTGGTGCTGTTCGTGGCGCATGCTTGTACGCGCCGCGTGTTGCTGGCCATGGCGGAGGGAGTGGTCGCAGTCATCGCCATCTGGGCGCTGCGCAATGGGTATCTCTCGGTGCTCATCGTCATGGTGGCCGCGCACCTGGTGGCAGCCACTTCGCCGCTGCGCGCGGCTGCCTACCTGCTGCCGCTGAACTTCGTCATGGTGCTGAGCTGGTTGCAGTGGACGCCGTGGCAGAGCGCCTTGCTGAGTTTCCTGCCGGTACTCGGCTTTGAGTCATTCGCTGCGCTTACCGCGCACTTTGCGGTGTCGGCGGAGAGAGCGCGCCGGGAACTGGTCGGGGCGAATCTGCGGCTCGTTGGCATGCAATCCCTGCTCGATGAAGCGGCGCGTGCGGAAGAGCGGCTGAAGCTCTCGCGTGAGCTGCATGACGTGGCCGGGCACAAGCTCACGGCATTGAAGCTGAATCTGGAAAGCGTTGCACGGCAGCCTGCAGCGACGCTGACACGCGAGGTGGATGTTGCGCGGCAGCTGGCCGCAGAGCTGCTCGAGGATATTCGTGCGGTGGTCGGCCAGCTGCGCCGTCACGACGGAATCGACCTGCGGGACGCGCTGGAATCCATGGCGGCGCGCATGCCTGGTCCCCGCTACACCCTGCACTTGCCCGAGCAGTGGCGGCCGCCATCGGTGGCAATTGCCGCGGCGCTGCTGCGCTGTGCACAGGAAGCCATGGTCAATGCCGTCCGTCACGGCAATCCGACGACCATCGCCGTGGAGATTCTCAGACGGGGCGACGCCATGGAGTTGAAGGTGCTCGATGATGGCGGTGTGCGACCGGTGATCCGCTTCGGCAACGGGCTGACCGGAATGCGGGAGCGCCTCGCGGAGCTCGGCGGCGACCTCACGGTTACCGCTACGCCTCATGGTGTGGAGTTGATTGCCCGCGTGCCGCTGGTGACCTGATGGCTGCAGCAGGTCGAACGACGGTCGCTCTCGCCGATGACCAGGAGCTGGTGCGCGGCGGACTCGCCCTGCTGCTGGCCGAATTCCCCGACATCGAGCTGGTGCATGAGTGTGCCAACTGCGCGGCGTTGCTGACGGCCCTGGCTGCGCGTCCGGTGGACGTGATCGTCAGCGATATCCGCATGCCGGGTCTCGGCGGCGTCGAGATGGTCCGCCAGCTCAGGATGCGCAATGACGCAACGCCGGTCATCCTGCTGACCACGTTCAATGATCCGGGATTGCTGGAAGCGGCGATGGCGGCAGGGGCGCAGGGCTTCTTGCTGAAGGACGCCTCCGCACAAACCCTGCATGACGCAATTCGTCGCGTCGCGACTGGAGGCGTGCTGTTGCAGCCGGTGACGCCGGGTGTGGTTCGCGATTCCTGGGCAGGGCAGGGTCCGGATGCACAGATCGAGCCGCTCAACGCGCGCGAGGTGGACATTCTGCGTCTTGTTGCCGGCGGCTACTCGAACAAGGAGATCGCCCGCAACCTGCATCTGGCCGAGGGCACGGTGAAGAACTACATTTCGGACCTGCTGGTGAAACTGGACAGCCGGGATCGCACCAGCGCGGTGCTGAGCGCCATTACGCGCAGATTGATATGACAGGTGCTTCGTATCAGTGACTCTGGCCTGCATGACCCTCGGTTCGTTCCACGGTGGGCGCACCGCCGGCGACGATTGAGTGGGAGCGAGGGGCGTGCGGTACTATCCGCTGCCGCCGCCCGAGATACCTGATCGGCAGAGCTCCTGGACTCCAATGACATGTCTGTTTCCATGAACATCCGCGCGCACGTCGCCATTGTCCTGGTCAGCATTGCAGTGTTCCCGGTCATCGCTTCCGCGCAGCAGGCTCCCGTTCCATCCACTCCCCGCCGGGGTCCGCCTCCCGCAGTGGACTTCGGTCCGCTGCCGGAGATTCATGACCCGGTGCCGAACACGTTGCCGGGCCTGCTCGGCAAGCCATTGAAGTGGGTGTCCACCGCGCCGCTGGTGGTGCCGCAGAACGATGCAAGCCATTTCCTGTTCTCGGTGAAGGACCCCACCGTCTCGTTCATCGACGGCAAGTGGGAGATCTACGCCACCGCCAACATGATCATGGGGCCGCCGGCCGCGCCGCTCATCCAGCCCGGCGCCGAGCGGCCGGCGCGTGGCGGCACGTTCAACATGGTCCATCTGAGCTTCAACGACTGGAAGGATGCGCCGGGCGCGAAGCTCTTCTACATGGATACGGTGGGTTTCACCGGCTACAAGTGCGCGCCGGAGATGTTCTACTTCCCGCCGCAGAAGAAGTGGTACTACACCTTCCAGACGCAGGCGCCGGCGTTC
>Ga0164241_10001684_pt1 | contig 26230 bp, 27 predicted proteins | sample OricomyardsoilBY_FD_108780 | JGI IMG/M metagenome (GOLD analysis project Ga0164241, IMG submission 108780) | Backyard soil microbial communities from Emeryville, California, USA - Original compost - Back yard soil (BY) | ecosystem: Environmental > Terrestrial > Soil > Unclassified | place: USA... | reverse complement strand
GAGACCCCCGCAACCAATGCCCAAACGCCAAGCGATGCCGCCCTCGTCCGAGGCATCGTAAATCACCCGGCGACTGCTCCCCAGGGCGCACACCTTACGCGCCTGCAATAGCAAATCTCCCTCCAGGCAGCCGCCGCTCAATAAGCCGAGCTGATGTCCAGCATCGCTCAATAACATCAATGCGCCGGCTTTCCGGTAAACCGAACCACTCGTGCGAATCACCGCGCCTAAAACCCACTGATGCCGGGTTTTAAGTGGCAGCCAGGCCGCCAGGGTGTGTTGAAAATGCATGGACATAAAAGCGATTTAAAAATAAATGAGGCACCACCCCCTCCTTTATAAGTAGGGGATCAACGGATTTAATCAACGAACACTAAATTCTCCTTGCAACCCCTCCACTGCATTGGGTGCTATCCACACTTCAAATTTCCCTGGCTCCAACACCCACTCCAACCGCTGGTTAAAAAAGGCCAAATCTTCTTTATCCAATCGGAATTCCACGGTATGAGTCTGCCCCGGCTTCAGCACCACTCGTTGAAAATCTTTTAGTTCACGCACCGGCCGCACGCTGGAAGCCACTGGATCGCGGATGTACAACTGCACTGTTTCGGTGACCGGGCGTTTACCGGCATTTTGGATTTTTGCACTGACTTGGATTGTCTCGCCTGCAGCAATTGTGGTTTTATTTAATTTCAAGCCGCTGTATTTCACGCTGGAATAACTCAACCCATAGCCAAAGGGAAATTGCGGTTCAAAGCCGATATCGATGTAGTGATTTTTATGGCCAGTGGAATGTTGGAATGCCTCCAGAGGGAATTCATCCATTTGCGTAAAATTGCTCGCGTTCGCAGGGCGGCCGGAGCTTGGATGGTTGTAATAAATAGGAATCTGCCCTGTTATTTTTGGCCAGGTTACGGGCAGGCGGCCCACGGGTTCCGCTGCACCCGTTAACAAGCGAACGATGGCGGGGCCACCCATAGTGCCGGGATGCCAAGCCATCACCAGTGCATCCATTTGATCGAACACATCGTTCAATGCGAGGGGGCGACCGGCCAGAATTACCACCACCAGAGGTTTGCCGATTTTTTTGAGTTCGCGGATCAACTGCTCCTGCGCACCGGGCAGGCGCGTGTCCGCTCGACTGTGGGCCTCTCCGCTCAGTACCGCCTCCTCGCCTCCCACATACACAATCACATCGGCTTTTTTTGCCTGCTCCACCGCCTGTGCAAAATCCTGGTTATCGCGTGATCGGCTACTGTACAAAGCCTGTGCGTAAAACAATTTTTCGTTCGGTAATACTTGTTGGAATGCATCCAGCACAGTCACCGAGTCCTGCTTTTGCGCGTCCAATACCCAGGAGCCGAGTTGATCGTGCGCGGCGTGCGCCAGGGGTCCGATGAGAGCGATGGACGCGCCTTTTGCGATGGGTAAAACCGATTTTTCGTTTTTCAACAATACCAAGCTTTCCAGTGCGGCCTGTTCGCTGACGGATTTGTGCTCTGGTGTGAGAATTGCCTTGATCGGATCGCCTTTGGAGTAAGGCTGTTCAAATAATCCGAGCTTGCGTTTCAAATCCAGAATGCGGCTGACTTTCGCATCCAATTCCGCCTCGCTCACGCGGCCGCTGTCCAAGAGGCTGGCCAGATTTTCCTGGAAGGTGGTGCTGACCATTTCCATATCCAATCCCGCTTTAGCCGCCAATAAAGCTGCCTGCTTTTTATCTTCCGCAAAGCCGTGGGGAATTAATTCCAGTACGGAATCCCAGTCGCTGACAATCACCCCACCAAAACCCAATTCCCCTCGCAGAAGTTTATCCATGATGTAAACATTGCCGGACGCAGGCACGCCATTGAGGTCATTAAAAGCCGTCATAACACTGGCGACCCTGGCGTCCACGGCGGCCTTAAATGGCGGCAGATAAATGTTATGAAGCAACGGTTCTGGAATATAAGTGACGTTGTAATCCCGGCCGCCTTCCGCAGCGCCATACCCGAGGAAATGTTTTGCGGTGGCGGCGATGCTCGTGGGATTCGCCAGGGAATCCCCTTGATAACCGCGTACCGATGCCGTCGTTAACACCGAGGTGAGATGTGGATCTTCGCCGAAAGATTCCGTAATACGGCCCCAACGCGAATCGCGGGAAATATCGATCATAGGCGCAAAAGTCCAGCGGATGCCCATGCTGGAGGCTTCGATCGCGGCGACCCGCGCACCCTTCTCCACCAATTCCGGATTCCAGGTCGCCGCCTGTCCCAGCGGGGTCGGCATAATGGTGCGGTAACCGTGGATTACGTCGCGGGCAAAAAGCAGCGGAATTTTCGCTTCGCTCTCGGTCATGGCAATGCGTTGCATTTCATTTACCACATCCGGATTAAGCACGTTGAGAAAAGATCCCACCCTGCCTTCACGAATGGCGCTCTTGATGGCTTCCGGAATCTCTGCCACGCTTTTCGCCTCGCCATTCATCTGTTGAAGCTGACCGATTTTTTGGCGTGGCGTGAGGGATTGCACAAGCGGATCCAGCGCTTGCTGAGCGGATGCCAGCAACGGAAATATGACCGCGGCGGCCATAAAAATGGCGAAACCGCCTTTAATGCGGCAATGCTTGTGTATCGCTATCGACATAATGAGATTTCCTCAAGCTGTTTTATAGGGGCAATTTTTCAGATTCCCGGGTGTCAAACGATTTACGTTTTCCAGCATAGCTGTGTATTCCAAGCAGGCAATTTATGAATAAGCTCACACCGATAATAGGTGCACAACTGGTCAGTGTGACAACCCCCTGCCCCAACTTCCCAGGCAGCTCCTCAGACATGGAAGAAGCACATCTGGAATTCGATACCGGCAACCTCGCCATTTACAACCCCTGCACCCTGCAATGCGACAGTGGGCTGACGGTGGAATTCAACAGCATCATCGGCGGTCAAGTAACCGATGCTTTTGCAAGCAGCGATGAACTGGCAATTGTTTTTGCGGGTAGGATTTATTTAAAAATATCACTGAAGGAAGAAGATTTTATCCAGGCGGAGGCCGCGGTTTATCGCCCCAAATCCGGTCCAATTATTGTAATGAGATCCGGTAATCTGGCTTAAGGCCTTCAATGACATCCTGCAGCCTTTACCAAATCCCCGGAATAAACCGCCAACGCACCCGATTGCAATAATCCCGATAATCCGGGTCTTCACCCAAATGCTGTTCCTCGGTAATGGCACGCCAGTAATAAATAGCCACGCCCACCACATATGCACCACAGAGGCCGCCGGCGACGCTCCAGTTACCATCCAACATATTCAGGCCAACAAGCGGTGCCAATACGCTCAGCCAACCGAGCAGTTTGGTGATGTAGGCCGGGTGACGCACCCAGGAATAGAGACCGGTTCGCACTGTGCCACGATTGGTGAGCTCGCTGAAATGCGCGCCCAAATTTACAGTAGCGGCTAAATATCCCGCATAAAACAATCCCATCAATAAAATGGCAAAGGTCGCGATCCACGGATTCGAAAACTGCTCGAGTATGGGTGAAGGACCGTCCAGATGCGGCCCGGTGACGCCGGGAATATGGCTGGTGACAATCATATGAATAAAAGGCGGAAAACTCAGCAGGCAAGCCAGCCAACCTCCCAGACGTGGATTGGCCTGGGCCAGATGCGGCGACCAGCGCGCGCTGAGGGCAATGGCGCAAAAAGCGAGGCCGGTGTGCAGTGTGAACAACAGGCTGATGAGCAGATTGGCCACATCAAAATTCCATTGGCTGTGCTGCCAATCCCCGCCGACAAATGCTTTGGGCATTCCCGCCGCCAGATAATCCAAATTGTTCATCAGATGCGATAACTGATCGCAGAAAAACACAACCATCAGCGGTAAAAAAAACATTTTGATCAACAGGTCGAGAAAAATCGCCTTGCCGGGAATGGCGGCGACTTTATCCGGGGTGAACCAACGGGATGTCCAGGGCAGGCGCTTCATCAAGGACCAAAAACCCAATTCCAACAAGAGCCCGTAGTCCCGCTGCTCCACATCCGCCTGCCATTTAAACGCGCGCACCAGAAGCAGATACGGCAAACCCAGCCAGATATACGCGGTAAAGAAAACATCGAGCAGTTGATGCCATGGTTGGTAAAAAGGATGTCTATTGACGAAGCCATATTCATCGGCGGTGCGATAAAACAGCTGGAGCAGCCACAAAAGCGCCAAATGCTCCAGATAACGCAAAAAACCCACGGCAAAAAAATTGGCGTCCAACACGGGTGGGCGGTGAAACAGAGGCAATGAACGGAATTTACGAGCGCGCCAGTTTTCGACCAATACCATAGCGACAAAAGTCATCAGCAAAATGCCCAGGCCGATCTGGGTGTTAGCCGCCATTTTTTGGGCGCTGAACAACGTCGCCCCGCTACCGTAAACTCCCTGTAAAAGCAGAATGCTGATCACCAGTACCGCAAGGGCAGCCGCGCCGGCTTTCCATGCGGAATCCCCTGGCCGTGCGGAATCGCCAGACGAGGTTGGGGAAGTTGCGGTTTTATGCGTGTCGGCCACAGAGGATTGCTCAACGGGATTTTTGGTTTTTTTTGCCATGGCCATTCCTTAAATCACACCGGGAATAAAACGGTATTTAACCTGCCTGCAATATTCCAGGTACACCGGGTCCGCGCTTAAATGCCGCTCCTCGGTGATGGCGCGCATATAGTAGACCCAGGTCTGCACCGCCAAACCAATGGTAAGCACGGCCGCCATCAAATAACCGGTGTTCTGAATATTCATGACAATCGCCGGCAGAATAACAAGCCACCAGCTGAGATTTTTTGAGGCGTAGGCGGGATGGCGAACAATGGCAAAAGGTCCTTTCCGGATAACACCCCGGTGCGTCAGGTTGGAAAACCGCACTCCAAAATACAGGGTCGCGCACATATAAATGAAATAACTGAGAATGGCGAGCACGACAAACAGGGAGATAGCCCAGGGATTGTCGTATTGGAAAATGGCGGATTCCGCCGGATAGGCAAAATAAAGGCCCAGCAGCTGGAACGGCGGATAACTGAGAAGACAAACACTCCAGCCCAGCAGGGTCGGCTCGGCAGATTGGGTGCGATTATCCAACCAACGTGATGTGAACACATAACCGCACCAGGCAAGTGCCACGTCGATCGACAAGAGAAACGATTTGCCGATATTGTAAAAATCCTTGTTGAAGTCCTGATGGGTGTACTGGCCCGATGCCACCTTGCCCGGCAAGTGGTCAATGATGTAACCAAAATTGCGCACCAGACTGGGAAATTGATTTAAAAAAAACAGCGTCATCATGGGAGCAAAAAAAATCTTGATCAAAAATCCAAGCGCGGTTTTTTTATCGTTATTGTCAAACGGTGCAACCGGCTGCCTGCTAACACCAAACGCCGAAATCGCGTAGCGAAACAATTTGGTCAGCAGCGCCGGATAATCCACCAGATCCGCATTGGGATCGTATTTATAGGCGCGGGTGATCAAGGCGTAGGGCAATCCACCCCAGAGATAAATCGTCCACAGGAATTCCATCGTCTGGTTCCAGAACGGGTATTGCGCAGAACTCTGGTACAGCGTTTTCACCACCCAGAGCAACAAAAGGTTCTGCAGATACATGAACAGGGTTTCGCGTACAAAATCCCCGGTGCGTCCCTGCAACAGCAGGGGTGAGCGCTGAATAAAACCGCCGCGCTGCACTTGCATCAGCCGCACCAGCTCAACCAGGATCATCGCCAGCGCAATCAGGACAAGCGCCACCAGGACGGCGCCGTCATGTCCCGCCGCCACCCGCCAACCGAAGATCTCCAAACCTTTGCTGAATGCGTCCACACGATTGAACCAGAAGCCGCACAACAGGCAGGTCAGTGCGCCAGCGAGGCCTGAGATCCAGGCCCCGTCGGTAACCCAGACATCGGTCTGGTAAGCGCCACGGCTTTTGACCCAGGTGGTTGGGGTGATCTGCGGCACCCGGTCGGCGGTGGAGGAAACACTCATCAAATCAATCTCAGGCTGTGGGTGCAAGGCATAGCTCGAACACGAATTTGGCGGCGAGGCTAACACTTATAGTCCATAAAGTCTGCGAAGCCTTGGCAATTTGCGCACCCCAAATCGAGCGGCCGCAGCGGGTGCCGTCGTTACAGGGGCAAATATTGGCCTAATTCCTTAAGCCATTTTACTTAGTGGAAAACCTAGCCTAGATTTAGTGGGACTGGCGCCTTAAAACACAAACATTCGCTTACTTGATGCCCGACATCTTCGCCGAAGCGAAGTGAGAACCCCCGTACATGTATTCTGAATATAAAGATTCTGCCGAGGACGCCACGCAGATAGTGCGGCATGCCGTACCCCTGGCAGCCAAATATCATTTGGCCCTCAATCCTATTGTTTATACGGTTTTTTACCAGCACATCGCCCAGGTCAATCCAGACCTGAGCCATGAATTGGAGCGGCTGATCGCCCAGGGTCAGGTGACCCAGGAGCGAGTGGAAAGCCTCTACCAGACGCACATTTACGCCAACGACCTGAAGAACACCCAGCACATCAACATGGCGGTGGGCAACATCATCCTGTTTGCGCAAGGCGCCATACATCGGATTGAAGGCGATACCAAACAGTACAGCGACCAATTAAATTCCGCCTCGCAGCAACTCAGCACCGTAGCACTGGACCAGGACGTGGAATCCCTGGTCACCAAACTGCTGGTGGAGACCCGGGGCATGCATGACTCCAGCGTAAAGTTGCGCGAGGAGCTGAATGAGGCCAATCGCAAAATCGAGGAGATGAACCAGGAGTTCATCCGCGTCCGCCACGAATCCCTGACGGATCCGCTCACTGGGCTGAAAAACCGCCGCGCCTTCGATAAGGAAATCGTGCAAATGCACACAGCGGCGGCCATCACCCGGGAGCCGCTGAGTCTGTTGCTGGTGGACATCGATCATTTCAAGAATGTTAACGATACCCACGGGCACCTCCTGGGCGATTGCGTCATCAAACGCGTGGCGCAATGGTTGATGGAGTCGGTGCGCGGCAAGGATTTGATTGCGCGTTTCGGCGGTGAGGAATTTGTGTTGATCCTGCCGGAAACCGACCTGCGCGGCGCCGCGAGCGTGGCGGAAAATATCCGCAGCAATATCGCCAAACGCACCTTGCGGCACGGCGAAAAAACCATAGGCCGGGTGACCGTGTCCGTGGGCGCGGTGCAAACCAAAGAAGAGGAATCCGTCGAAAGCCTGATTGATCGAGCTGACCAGACGCTCTACCAGGCAAAACGCGAGGGACGCAATCGTATTGCGGTGAGTTGATCCCTTTACAGGCGTGGATCGCCGCCAGCCAGTGCGGAATCACTTATCGGGCCAATGCCAACTCGGTTGATCCAGCAGCCCCTGGCCGAGAATCTGGGTCTGGCCGAGTTCCTTGTCGAGCCGCACCGTCTGACATTCCGCTGCCTCCTGAAGCGCTGCCACCAGCCGTGCCGCGTGGGACACCACCCAGACCTGTGTATCGCGCGACGCCCTAATAATCAATCGCGCCAAGGCAGACAACAGATCCGGGTGAAGGCTGGTTTCAGGCTCATTCAATACCAATAAAGAAGGTGGACGCGGTGTCAGCAGTGCCACCACCAACAGCAAATAACGCAAAGTGCCATCCGATAATTCCGCCTGCGTCAGCGGCCGCAGCAAACCTGGCTGGGAAAACGCCAAAGTAAAACGGTTCTTTTCATCGACTTCCACAGCAATACGGCAACCGGGAAAAGCATCGTCGATCGCTGCTCTCAGGGCGCGGGTGTCGCCTATCTCAATAATCGTCTGCAACGCGGCCACCAGATTCTGGCCATCGTGATCCAGAACCGGACTGCGAGTGCCAATTTGCGGAATGCGTATGCTGGATTCAGGATCCGTGCGGAAACTGTCGTAGAAGCGCCAGGCCCGGATAAACCGCCGCACCTCATAAATCTCCGGAGCCGCGACCGGGTCGGCGATTTCCGACATCATGCTGTCGTAGGTGTTGAGGTTTTGGAAACGCACCTCCCAGCTGCGACCATCGCGCACCTTCACCACAGGCCCGTCGCGATCCACCAGACAATTGGCGGGTCGGTAACTCGCCCCGGCCCAGATACACTCGCGTTTGATTTCCGGGTCGAGTCCAAAACAACTGAGACTTGGTGTTGGCAGCCCCAATGACACCGAATAACCAAAGGACTCCCCCGCAAATCCCAACTTTAAACGCACAGGTTTCTGGCGCGGACCACCCTGAACGGGCATTGCGCCCGAACGCATACTGAGACTGATGACTTCCGGCCCCGCCCAGAAGCTGGATTCCAATCCACCCTGCCCAGCCAAGGCGCCTATCAATTTGCCGGAGGCAGATTCCGCCAAGAGCCTGAGAGCTTTGTAGAGATTTGACTTACCACTGCCGTTGGGGCCGGTGACCAAATTCAAATGCCCCATGGGCATGACGATGTCACGCAGGGAGCGATAGTTGGCGATGGCCAGAGTATGAATCAAGGTTTTTACCTCCAAGTTTTTGAATACGGACAAGCAGCCCCCTTACAATGGTCCACCTCTTCCACCGGACCCGCCATGACCGCCGAACGCCAGATATTCACCGTCAGCCAACTCAACCGCGCCGCCAAGGATCTGCTGGAAACCTATCTGCCGCTGCTTTGGGTGGAAGGTGAGTTGAGCAACCTCTCCGCCCCCAGCTCCGGCCATTGGTATTTCACCCTCAAGGACGCTGGCGCCCAGGTGCGTTGCGCCATGTTCCGGAACCGCAATCAATTGGTGCGCTTTAAACCTGAAGCCGGCAAAAAGGTGTTGGTGCGGGCGAAGGTGAGTTTGTACGAGGGGCGCGGCGATTACCAACTCATCGTCGAGCACATGGAACCCGCGGGACTGGGTGATTTGCAACACCAGTTCGAATTGCTCAAGGCGCGACTGCAGTCGGAGGGGTTGTTTGATCCGGCCTATAAAAAGCTCCTACCGTTATGGCCGAGCCGTCTCGGAGTGGTCACCTCCCCCACGGGCGCTGCCATCCGCGATATTTTGCATGTTCTGCAGCGGCGCTTTCCTGCCCTGCCGGTGGTGATACTGCCGGTGGCCGTGCAAGGCGCCGAAGCGGCAACCCAGATTGCCAATGCCATTCACCTTGCCAACCTGCACCAGGTCTGCGATGTGCTTATCGTCGGACGCGGCGGCGGTTCGCTGGAGGATCTGTGGGCATTCAATGAGGAAGTGGTGGCCCGGGCGATTCACGCCTCCGACATACCCGTCGTGAGCGCTGTGGGGCATGAGGTGGATTTCACCATTGCGGATTTCGTTGCCGACCTGCGCGCCCCCACTCCCTCGGCGGCAGCGGAGCTGGTATCCCCCAATCAAATGGCTTTGAATGAGGAGCTGCAAAGATTTGAACGCACCCTGACCCGCCTGATCCGCCAGCAACTGCAATGGCAGAAGCGGCAGGTGCAGCATTTGCGCGCGCGCCTCGCCCACCCCCGTCAACTGTTGCAACAACGGGCGCAACGGCTGGACCAGTTGGAATTGCGGCTGACACGCGCCATGCGGGTCAGGCTCGGCGACGCCAATCAACGGCTCACCCATTTGAATCGCTGCCTGCAACAGCTCGCACCCGGCAGGCAGTTGCAACAACAGCGGCGCCATCTGGAGCATCTACTGGATCGTCTGACCCGCGCCCAGCGCCACCTGCTGGAGCGACATCAGCAGCATCTCACGCGCAGCGCGCAGCTCCTGCATAGCGTCAGCCCCCTGAATACCCTCAACCGTGGTTACGCCATTGTGCTCAACGACCGTGGGCAGGTTGTACGCGAGGCAACCGAAGTCCAAGCGGGCGACAGGTTGCAAGCCCGCCTCGCCCGGGGTCGCCTGGATTGCCAAGTGGTTTCAACCCACGCGGAGCCCTAGCTGGCGCAATCACCCTCACCCTTGCAAGCCACCCTGGCGCGCCTCTACACTGCCTGCTCCTTGTCGGGGTGCCGAAATCATCGGCTGAGACAGCGATGCGAGCAACCAAACCGCTCATGCACCGCTGAACCCGTCGAACCTGATCGGGTTAAATCCCGCGTAGGGAACAAGACATGCCCTTAAGCTCCCACTCCCCTCGTATTGCAATCGCCGGCGGCGGCCTTTTGGGCCGACTACTGGCGTGGCGTTTGCTGCGAAAGGGGTTTGAAATCCACCTGTTTGAAAAAGACAGCCTGGCGCAATCCTCCAGCGCCGCCCACACGGCCGCCGCCATGATCTCCCCCATGAGTGAGGTGGTGGTTTCGGAACGCGCCATCTACGATCTCGGCATACAGGCCCTGGCTCTCTGGCCCCAGTGGTTGGAGGAATTGCGCCTGGAGGCGGGGCTGCAGGTCCACTATGCGGCACCGGGCAGCCTGATGGTGGCCCACCCGGCGGACATGGCGGAGCTGGAGCAGTTTCATCGTGATCTCGATTTTCACCTGGGCCCAGACAATCGCTCGGTCTGGTTGGATCGTCGGGCGCTGGCAGAGCGGGAGCCGGACCTCGCCGGGCAATTCGAACAGGCACTCTATCTACCGGGCGAAGCTTATCTGGATAATCGCCAGCTGCTCGCCAGCCTGCTCAAGGAAATTCAGCGCCTCGGCGGCCATTTGCGGGAGCAAAGCGAAGTTGGCTTCACCCCGGTGGCCCGACACGCCGGGCAAGCCTTGCAAGGCTACGATTGGATCATCGACTGCCGTGGCGTTGGCGCACGGCATGACCAATCCGATCTGCGGGGTGTCCGGGGTGAGGTACTCTGGGTGCGAACGGAAGAGGTCACCCTGCGCCACCCCGTGCGTCTGATGCACCCGCGATACCGGCTCTATATAGTGCCGCGCCCGGACCATCGCTTTATCATCGGCGCCACGGAAATCGAAAGCGAGGACCGCTCACCCGTGAGTGTGCAGTCCGTGCTCGAACTCTGCAGTGCGCTCTACACCTTAAACCCGGCGTTTGCCGAAGCGCGCATTCTGGAGCTGGACACCAATCTGCGTCCGGCCTATTGGCATAACCTGCCGGCGATCGAAACCGAGCGGGTCGCCACCGGTTCGGGCGAAAGCCAAAGAATTTTGCGTATCAACGGCCTCTTTCGCCACGGTTACCTAGTGGCACCGCCCCTGGTGGAAGAGGCGATGGACAGATTGAACGATGAACTTGTCCAAGATTCGCCCCGTTCCGGCAAAGGCGTATCCACCTAATTACAGAATTCTTCAACTTTAAAGGGGTTTATGGTCACCATCAGTATCAACGACGAACTCCAGCAATTCCCCGCGCGCCCAGCGCTGCGGGAACTGCTGCAAAATTTTCGCGCCATGTCCCCGGACACCGCCTTCGCCGTGGCCGTTAACGGCGAGTTTGTGCCGCGCGCGCAATACGAGGCCCTGGTCCTGGCGGACGGCGACGCCCTGGACATCGTCAGTCCAGTAGGAGGTGGTTGATGTCCGGCGATTCACTGACGCTCTATGGCGAATCCTTTAATAGCCGGTTGTTGCTGGGGACTGCGCTCTACCCCTCTCCCCAGACCATGCTCGACGCCATCAATGCCGGTCGCTGCGACATAGTGACCCTCGGCCTGCGCCGACAGAGCCCCAAAACCCGCGATGGCGCCCAGATCTGGCAGGCGATCCAGAATACGGGCCGCAAACTTCTGCCCAATACCGCAGGCTGCAAAACCGTCAAAGAGGCGGTGAATCTGGCGGAGATGTCGCGGGAGATTTTTGCCACCGCCTGGATAAAACTCGAAGTGATCGGCGATGACTACAACCTGCAACCCGACCCTTTTGGCTTGGTGGAAGCGGCGGCGGAATTGATCAAGCGGGGCTTCAAAGTGCTGCCCTATTGCACCGATGACCTGGTGCTCTGCCAAAAATTATTAAGCGTGGGTTGCGAGGTGCTGATGCCCTGGGGATCCCCCATAGGTACCGGCCAGGGTTTGCTGAACAAATACAACCTGCGCACCCTGCGCGAGCGATTGCCGCAGGTGCCCCTGATCGTGGACGCGGGAATCGGCGCGCCGTCCCAGGCCTGCGAAGCCATGGAGATGGGTTTCGACGGCATATTGCTCAACACCGCTGTGGCCAAAGCACAGCAACCGGCGCTGATGGCCGAGGCTTTTGCCGACGCCATCCGCGCGGGACGCGCAGCCTTCCTCGCCGGCCTTATGCAGAAGCGGCAGACGGCGAGTCCCAGCACGCCAGTGATCGGCCAGCCGTTTTGGCATCAACATCAAAATCAGCAATAAACGCCATGCCGACACCTTATCTCGATATACAGGGAATCCAGGTTTACCAGGGCGACACCTGCGTGTTCCGGAATTTCAGCGCCCAGTTCTGGCGAGGGCAGAATACCTGCGTACTCGGACCGAATGGCGCCGGCAAAACCACCTTGCTGAAGCTGCTCACTCGCGAGCTTTATCCGGTGGCCAATGATCACTCCTTCGTGAAAATCGATGGCAGCGAAACGGCGGTGCTCACCGATCTGCGCAAAAAAATCGGCTTTGTCTCCCAGGATCTGCAAAACCGCTACGACGCCCATGTGCTGGGGCGGGATGTGGTGATGTCCGGTCTTTTTGGCGCCGTGGGAATGCACGGGCATTTTGTGGTGACCGATGAACATCGGGCGCTGACGCAGCAGATGTTGACGCGCTTCGGCCTCAGCGAGTTGCAGGATCGCCGCTATTGGCATCTGTCCACCGGGCAACAGCGGCGCTTCCTGCTCGCCCGGGCATTGATCCACAATCCGCCCATTCTGGTACTGGACGAACCCACCAACGGTTTGGATCTGAAAGCGGCGCACCAGCTGCTGGCGGACTTGCGTCAGCTGGCACAAAGCGGGACGACATTGTTGCTGGTAACCCATCATCTGCAGGAAATCATTCCAGAAATTGAGAGAGTGGTGATGCTGCGCGACGGTGCCATCTTTGCCGATGGACTCAAACCGACTTTGTTGAACTCGCATAACCTGACCATACTCTATAGAACGCCACTCACCCTGGCGGAGAATAATGGCTTTTATCAGGTATTCCCTGGCGGTTGCGAATCCAAATCATGAGACCTGACAAATTACGCGCGAACCTGCTCGCTCTGTTTTGCTGGAGCACCTTGCTTTGCTGGAATGCCCTGGCCTCCGGCAATGATTTAAATGAAAGGATTGAAGCACTCAACACCCGAATCGGCGAGTTGAGCGTGCAAATCCGTAAAGCCAACAGCAATCAGGAACGCGTTAAAGCGGCGGAGTTGCGCGAGGAACGTGAGGTACTGCAGCAGGAGCTGCGCATCCTGCGGCGCCAAGCCCAGGAAGAAGATGAACAAACGGCAAAAGCCTCCGAGCGCGCGGCGACAGAACAGGAATGGGCCAAGTATCCTCCTGAAAAACAACTCTGCGCCGCCATTCACTACAAGCGCCTGGACCTGGTGCAGAAGGTGATTTCGGGCGGGACGATCAATTTGCTCAACCCCAACCGATATTGTTTTTTTCCGCTGGCGGAAGCGGCAGCGGAGGGCCATCTTGAAATTGTTGAATACCTGCTTAAGCAAAAATCCCCTCTGGTGATGCGCGCTCCACCGCATTTCACGGTTCCGCTCGGCGCACTTGACGCCGCCGCCGCCAGTCGGCAAGACCGCACAGCCATGCTCGATCTGCTCAAAAAACACGGTGCCACTTTGATTGCCAGCCAGGAAGCATCCCTGCCCGGCGCCATCCCAAGCCCAGGAGACGCGGACGCACAAAAGCTCCTGCTGAAAAAATTCAACCTCACCCAAGGACAACTCTCCTCCGGCTCAACGCTGCTGAAAGTCCTGGAGGAAGGCCATCTGAACAACATTCTCTGGCTGCTGAAAGCGGGCGCCAATCCCAACGATGCGATGCTGGGAAGAACCGCCTTGATGGTCGCTGTGGATAGCAACGAGTTGGACAAAATAAGGGCTCTTATTAACGCCGGGGCCAACGTCAACCAGCGCGGCGTGAACTATCTGTCGGTGCTGACCTATGCAGAACAACGCCAGCGCCGAGTCAATGGCCGCAGGAAAGCGGAGATGGACGAAATCATCTCCTTCCTGCAAGCCCGAGGAGCCACCAAATCCGAACAGGAACTGAGCGCCGCTAAAGCCGGGCAAAACAGTTGACGCTCCCGGAGCGGCTGTTATAATGCCGCCCACTTTGCACTCTGCCGGAGTGGCGAAATTGGTAGACGCAGCGGATTCAAAATCCGCCGGACTAACCCTCCGTGTCGGTTCGAGTCCGACCCCCGGCACCACATCAAAGTCCAGCACCATCCAACAAAGTCCACAAAACCAGCAAAATCAAGCCCTTCAGCCTAATCCATAGTCCAACACGGTCTAACGGCGTCCGTTGCTATCCACACAATTTTGCTGCTATTTTTGCTGCTATGAATTCGATTATGGTTTCTGGTAGCAGCAATGGCAAAAGACGGACTCACTGATATCGCAGTCAAACAGGCCCAACCTAGGGAGAGGGATTATTGGCTTTCCGATGGTGGCGGCTTGCGCTTACTGGTGAAGGCAAACGGCACCAAGTGCTGGCGCTTCAACTATCGGTTTGGAGGCAAACAAAAGACTCTCGCCCTCGGCATCTACCCAGACGTTTCACTAAAGGAAGCACGCGCGCAACACCGGGAAGCGAAATCGAAAATTGATCAGCAGACCGACCCCGCAGAATCTAAGCAACAACAAAAACGCCAGCAATTCACTGACCCTTCTCACCTGTTCAAGAATGTCGCTCGTGCATGGTGGGACCATCAAAAAGATACGTGGACACTTGACCACGCAAACCGAATCTGGACTCGCCTGGAGGCAGACGCCCTGCCCTTTATTGGCGGAAAATCCATTCACGAAATTTATCCCCAGGACATCATCGAAATCGTGCGACGGATTGAGCGTAGGAACGCACTGGACGTTGCAGAGCGGGTGAAAAACGACATCGACCGAGTATGCCGCTACGGTGTGCAAAATGGTCTTTTGCGGGTCAACCCGACAGCCGAACTGCGCGGTATCAACAAAACCCGCAAACGCAGCCACCGGGACTCCCTGCCAAGGGAACAGCTGCCAACATTCCTCCGTGAGTTGGATCAATACCACGAGCGTGGGCGCCTGCTCACAAAGCTTGCCTTGCAACTGCTGGTGCTGACCTTTGTCCGCCCGGGTGAGCTGCGCGGTGCGCGCTGGGAAGAATTCGACCTGGGGGACAAGATCTGGCGCATTCCCGGCCACCGCATGAAGATGGGCACCGACCACTTGGTTCCTCTCGCGACCCAAGCTCTCGCCATCATCGAGCAAATACACCCAATTAGTGGCCGTTATGAGCTGCTATTTCCGTCCGAACGCAGCCGGCACGACTGCATGTCTGACAACACCTTGCGCCTAGCCATGTGCCGCATGGGTTACGACGGCACCGTACCGGGAAAGAGCAAAGCGGTACCTCATGGATTTCGCGCTACCGCATCGTCGATTCTCAACGAAACCGGCTTTAATCCGGACGCCATCGAGCGCCAGCTCTCCCACATGGAGCGCAACGGCGTGCGCGCCGCATACACGCATCATGCGCGGTACATGGATGAGCGACGCAGGATGATGAATTGGTGGGCGGATTACCTGGATGAAATAAAAAATTCCGGCAAGGTCGTCCCGATCTTTGCCAAAAAAGAATTGGCCGGCAACGGCTGATAAGCGGGGGCAGCGGTGCGCCAACACCGAAGCCCCCTAACCACACCTAAACCTGCAAAGGAGGTTTAACCATGGCTAAGAGCAATGTTACCCAAAACAAACCGTCCATTCCCCATGATGAGGCTGCGAAAGTAAGCGACGCTGCGTTTGCAGTTGTGCAGCTGGGAGACCTGTTGCGTCAATCGAAAGAACACGCTGGGTTTGAGGGGATAGAAAAGAAACATTGGATTGCGATAGGAATCGCCATTGAACAACTTTCATCAGCCGTTTATTACTCACCCATCTTGAACGACCTAGAAGGGGCATAACCATGGCTAACACGAAGAGCACCCAAATGAACGGAGAGTCGAGCAAAGCAACTCTCAGCAGGTCGATGCCTGTCACCAAGGCTATCGATCATGACCGACAGATTATCGAATTTGGCGAGCAACTCGACGTTCTGATCAAGCGATACGAGGCCGCCGGCAAAAAAGAAAGGGATCTAATTTTCGCTCAAATGGAAGCAATCCAACAGGCAGCCACCATATATCCAGCGACTGGGCTCAAAGCCGCCGCAATCCAATTGCGATTGGTTATTGGGTGCCTCGATGTAGACGATGAGACGCCGCATCTGGAGAGACTGCTCTATTCAGTGCTTAATGCGGTAGAAAGCGCCGCAGGAGTCACCCGTGATCAATGGGGTGGTGAGTTCTACGCGCCCGATTACTGCAATCCGTTCTTAACCTGAAACCACTCCATCAAGGTTGTCTGAGCCTCTGTTTCCGGTATCGCCAAAAATGCCGGGAACAGTGGGAACACTGGGAACGGCAATAAATATTCTTTTAAATTCAATTGGTTAAAAATATTTAGACTGTTCCCGACCGGCTATTAAGGTCGGGAACACTGGGAACGAAATGATTGAGAAAACTGATTTTCAATACCCAGCATGGGCACCACGGTATTTGTTATCGTGGCTGAGGGACCAAATGGATATCCTAAGGGAGCACGGGGAATCCCGCTTTTCGACCGATGAACTCCAAAAAATAGTTGTCGTCCATCAACTATCCTCCCATGCAAATATGGAAAAAATTTGGGCAAGGTTTCGCAAAAAGATTGAAGAGAAACCGTACCTCCATCCCTGGCGTAATGGCAAATTTGACCCTGAGCCTCTGAGCATGGACTTCGCGCACGAGGTGTTTAGAGCGCTACATGGGCGAACCGAGTGGTATTCGCTTACCCCAAAGCAGAAGTCGAAAAAATATGCTGATATAAAATGCATGCTTGAAAAATTAGCGGATGAGGTAACCAGATTCCCAGTCTGCGGGAACATTTTTTGGCATTTCAACGATGAGGAACTGATCGGGGCACGAAACTTTCTTATCGGAGAAGAATTGAGAGATGAGTTGCAGGGTCGAGAACTCAAACACCCCGATCCAGATGAAGACCCATACTTTCGTTTTGAAACAACCGCTCCATCGCTCGGAGATTTACTTTTGCGCATCGCAAGTGAAATGACCGAGGAGCCTGAAACAATCATCAAGCAGCCTGGCAACAAAGATGCAGAACTGCATTTTTTTGTGCGGTTTGTAGGAGGCTATACAAAGGACCTGTTCGATGGAAAACCTCAATATGGCTTGCTGCGCGATCTCGCCGAAGTGTTCTTTCCTGAAGCAAACCTCGATGACGAAAAGCGAATAAGGGATATTCTTGAATAAAGGGTGAGAAAATACTTAAAACAGCTATTTTTCTCCCCCTCTCAATACCGATTAAGTCCAATAGAGTTTATAGCCATCCAAATAGACAAAAGGTCTACCAAATGGCTGCCAAAGTCCCCCCTACCAATACCACCCCATCAGATGAAGAGCTCCAGCGCGAACCGGTTGTAACCAAACGGCTTGGCATATCGCGCAGCCTGTTTTGGCGCTGGATCAAAGAAGGTAAAGCGCCGCAGGGCATCAAGCTTGGCCCGCGCATCACGGTTTGGAAAAAGTCCGATATAGACGAGTTGATCAATCAGCTGATCAACGAAAACGAATCCAAAGCCTGAGGCATACGCACTTGAACAGCATGCCTCTTTTCGACCTGACCGGCTCGCCGCTGCCGGACAATCTGATCGCCCACCCCGCTTACTACGACACCGTCAAGGCGTTTAAACACGACCTGAAGCAACTCGGCGTGGAGCTGAGCGAACCGCAGGAGATCTCCTGCTATCTGCTGCTGCGACGACACCGCCGCAACTTCACCTATTACGGGCGCCTCGCCGTGTGGCTTGACGGCAATTGGTCCTGCCTTCATCGCGAGGCCTGCATTGAGGACTTCATTCCACCTGGACTGCTCCAGGAAGCCTACGGCGGGAGCCGCGCCGGCCTGCACTTTTTCCACCTTGAAACACGAGTGACACGCGACCTCATTCTTCACATTTGAGCCTTCATTAATCGCGCTGTTGGTGCCCCATCCCTGGGGCTGAAAAATAAAAGGTCGGATGCAATGGCAAAAAAAATCGATTTTGAAAAAGTAAAAAATGCCGCACTCGCAAATGCAGAAGCTATTTGCTCCCGCTGGCTTCCAAATGGCAAAAGACAGGGTTCCGAATGGGTTGCAATAAATCCCACGCGCTCGGATAAAAGCGCCCGAAGCTTCAGCATTAACTTGAATACTGGCATCTGGAGCGACTTCGCCACCGGTGATAAAGGCGGTGACCTGATCGCGCTGATCGCATACATCGACCGGATAGCGATGGGCAAAGCTTACAATGTTCTGGCTGATTTTATGGGTGTTATGGACACCTCTGCACCGGCGCCGGCGAGCATGCCGAAAGAAGAAGCCTATGAGGCAATTTTTCCGCCACCGCCAGGCGCAGAGAAATCCTGCCCTACGCGTCATTACAAACTTGGGAATGCAAGCCAATATTGGAATTATCGCGGCCCGGACAACGTGCTACTGATGCGAAATGTTAGATTCGACCGTGAAAGGAGTACCGGTGAGCGCACCAAAGAATATCGCCCAGTCACCTACGGAAAAGCGAATGGCCGGGAAGGATGGCACTGGCGACAACTCCCTGGCAACCGCCCGCTGTACGGCCTGGAGCGGCTTGCTAGCTTGACGGGTGCTGCGGTGGTGCTGGTGGAAGGGGAAAAGGCAGCAGACGCTGCACAAGCTCTATTTCCAGAGCTTCCGTGCCTCACATGGAGCGGTGGAAGCAAGGCAATCGAGAAAACAGATTTTTCACCACTCACAGGCAAAGAAATCTGGTATTGGCGGGACAACGACGAAGCGGGCGAACAAAGCGTTACCGCTCTTAAAGCCGCACTGGATAAGGTTGGAATTAACGGATTCCGGGAAATTGACATTGAAGTATTCGCGCGGTTTACACCGGCGGGCGATGGTGGACTTATTGAGGGCGGTGGCACTTGGCCAGTAAAGGCAGACGCCGCCGATGCGTTGGAGTTGGGCTGGACTGCCGATCATTTTGCGGAGCTGGAAAAACGCGGGCTGCTGTTTGTTGGTGGCGCCGCAACTGAAGACCGTTCTGAAAATACTGCTGAGAGCGATCAATCGGAAGTCACCGCTTTTAAATTGTCGAAATCTGGCGTTTTCGCTTTCGACCCAAAGGCCAAAAAGTACCACCTAATCTGCGCACCATTGAAAATTCTCGCCCTCTCCCGCGATGCATCCGGAATCGGTTGCGGTTGGTCGGTATTCACGACCTTCCTTGACCATGATGGAGTGGAACGGCGGTGGAATATACCCATGCAGCTTTTCGCCTCGGATGGCGGCGCAGAAGTGGTACGCGGCCTTTTGGATCGCGGATTAAAAATTGCGCCCCATCGAGAAGCCAAACGCAAAGTCCTGTATTACCTGCAGGATTACGAAACCAGTGAACGCATATTACTTGTTTATAAGTCCGGCTGGCACCAGTCCGCTTTTGTACTGCCGGACAGAACAGTTGGCAAGCCCCTTGAACCGCTCCTTTTTAATGGCGACGGCGCCGCTCATGTGAAGCTTCAGCAACGCGGCACACTTTCAAATTGGCAGCAGGAAGTTGCCGCATATTGTGTCGGGAACGTCTTGGCAATGTTCGCGGTGAGCGCAGCATTTTCCGCCCCCCTTATTGATCTCCTCGCCTATGAAACAACCGGATTTCACTTTTATGGGGATTCGTCCTGGGGCAAATCCACACTGCTCTACCTGGCCTGTTCCGTCTACGGCAACCCGGCCGACTACATCAGCACTTGGCGCAGCACGGACAATGCAATGGAAGGCCAAGCCGCCGCCCGCTCAGACATGCTGCTGGCCCTCGATGAAATCAATCAAGTTGATAGCCGAATAATCGGCGACGTGGTTTACATGCTCGGTAATGGCCAGGGCAAGCAACGCGCCAATGACCGTGGCCAGGCCAAGGATTCGCAACACCGGTGGAGGCTTACTTTCCTTTCCAACGGCGAAAAAACCCTGGAGCAATACCTCGCGGAATCCGGGAAAAGCCAAACCGGAGGCATGGAAATGCGTTTTATCGGTGTCCAGGCGACCTTCCAAGAATCTGAAGAAGATAAGAAAAAATTCGGAATATTCACGAATACTCATGGGTTTGCCAACGGCGCTGCACTTTCGGATCACCTCAAAAACAGCATGGCGAAATTCCACGGAACACCTTTTATCACCTTCATTGAAAAACTCGTTGAACACCGTTCTGCCGGATCGAAATTGATTGAGTGGTCGCACGGCAAAATAGCCGACTTCAGAAACCAAGTGCTATCCGCAGAGGCCGGAGGGCAGGTAATTAGGGCGGCAAAAAAATTCGCCCTCGTGGGCTGCGCTGGGGAAATAGCCACGCGCTTCGGCATTACCGGATGGGCTGAAGGTGATGCCATGAAGGCTGCTGAGATCTGCTTTCGCTCATGGCTGGAGCGTCGCGGTGGCGAAGGAAATATGGAAGACAAACAAATGCTCGATCATGTCCGCCATCAATTAACGAAATTCGGCGAGGCCCGCTTCAAGCGCTGGGACGAACCGGAAAACGGCTTCAACACCATAATCGATACTCATGTTCCGATCACAGCAGAGGCCTGGGGATACCGCCAGGAGGTCGTGGATAGAAATATGGCAGAGGGCAATAGTTCGGACGTGATTTTTTACATTTTCCCCGACGCTTTCAATAAGGATCTGTGCAAAGGATTCGACGGAGGCCGGGTGGCTCGCCTCCTTCGCGACAAAGGTGTTTTGGAAATTACAGAGGGTGACCGAAAAGAAAATCGGCTAACCATCAAAGTGCGACTTCCTAGAATGGGTAAAACACCCACCAGAGTTTACAAGCTTAGAAATTCTCTTTTGAACACACAGGGTGAAATATGAGATTCGTTTTATGTCCCTGCTGTAAGGGCGCCGGAAAAATTAATCCGATTGAGAGGCCCGAGCTGATTGCAGCTGAAGCGGAACGCATACGGCAGTGGTGCAATGCTCATTCAGTGGAAATAACTTTCGACGATGGAATAGACCTGAAATTCGCGGCCCGCCTTATTCGGACAAAACTAAAAACACTCTATAACTGGAGAAGCAATGGCGACGGACGATTAAAATTTGAAAAGCTGGGAGGTCGAGTTGTGGTTCCTATCATAAGTTTGGCGCAATATATTCTCGAAACTGCTGAGGAATAACTTCCCGCGAGTTCCCGCGAGTTCCCGTTCGTCTTTTTAAAAACCATTGCGCCCAGGTAAGCTGACATTTCTAACACACGCATTCTCATGCATAGGAGCTATAACATGACTCAGGTTTCTTTAGTAAACAAAGGAAGAACATTTATTCGTGGTGTAATTGCAAAGGGCATTGTTAAATCAGGCAATCGCGAGGATATCGAGCGGCTTGCCGCTTCTCGATGGGGTGATTACCAAGGTCGAGAAGCAGCCAAAGCAGCCGTTTTACCTATTGATGCCGATGATTTTAGTGGAGGAACAAAATCAGAAATAATACAGCTGGCAACCGGGCGTAGCCTACTTCAAAAAATTCCCGGCCTACGAGAAGTGCCATTTAACATCCGACTGGTATCGATGGCCGGCGGAGCGCGCGGATATTTCGTCGCAGAAGGTAAACCAGCGCCCCTAAGTGCAGCATCGATTGCAGGCAGCTCACTTGTCCCAACAAAAGTGCAAGGGCTGATAGTTGCAACTGAAGAAGCACTACTTGACCCAAAATCCGAGCGCGCTCTGCAGAAGGATATAGAGCGCCCACTTCAATTAACGCTCGATGAGGCTTTTATTGGTTCAAGTCCCGGGATCGCTGGTGAAATACCGGCGGGAATCGGATTCGGTGCAACTCAAATTTCAGCTTCTGGTTCAAGCGCAGAAGCATTTCGCAACGATCTAGCCGCCGCCTTCGAGTTGTATCAAGGTGACATTGAAAGTGCAGTTTTAGTGATGCACCCACGCACAGCGCTAAGTTTGTCGATGTTGCAGCAACCTCTAGGGTCAGCCTCGTTTGGTGTTCGAGGCGGTGATTTATTCGATGTCCCTGTTGCGACAAGTGCTGGCGTCACCTGGGACTCATCAGGCTCAGCCATAACACTGCTTGACGCATCGGCGATTGCATTCGGCGTTGGTGCCTTGCAGCTGGAAATTGCAAGGCATGCGGATTTGCAAATGAGCGATGCCCCGGACGAAACTTCTGGAGAAGGAACCGTGATGATTAGTTTGTGGCAAAGCAATCTGGTTGGGTTTAAAGCAACCATTTACACAAATTGGGAGGTTCAGCGACCGGGTTCCGTGGTGCAAATTACTGGTGTCAATTATGGGTAAGGCGACTAATTATGAACCTCAAAGATTTTGAAGTGGTGGCCAAAGCCATTGCGCCTACAATCGTAAGACTTGAGTCCCAGATTGACACGCAAATTGGTGACGCTCAAAAGCAGATTAAATTGATTTTCGATTTGCTTGAAGATTTACAAGACCGGGTTAACAAACTGGAGCAGCAACAATGAAATACATCCAACCGGAAAATGAGCATCGCGTGATCGACGCTCTAGGTTCACTGATAGCCACCCACGCTGAATGGCTAGACGGGCGGACCTTTCAGCGGCTAACCACGCAGGCAGCAGAGACATACTTTCCAGAGAACGATCTCGACGTATTTTTTAGCCCGGAGGAATTCGCCCAAATCGCCGAAAAGGCGCTTGAATATGTTAAGCAGGCCAACGCGGAAGATGCGACAAATAAAACTCCGTTTTCCGTTGAGGGACCTTTGATTACTTGAGCACAATGACGGAATAGATTCCCTTGCCCTCCATTAGGGGAATTCTTGGCCGGTAGCGATGAGCTCCCGGCTTTTTTTATTCTTTCTACCTCACCTCACCTCAGTTTTGTCCGCCTCCGACTGTCTACCCGCTGGGTGTTCCCAGTGTTCCCATTGACGACAGTGACCTGGGAACAACATTATAGTTACTAACCAATTGAATACTAAAGACTTTTTGTAAGTGTTCCCACTGTTCCCAGTGTACCCATAGAATTTGGACACACCGGATCTCCGTCCCTCGTTATGGTGATTGCCACCGCGCCCCAGGCCAACCGTAGAAGAGCAAACAGCGAAATAATTACCCTTTTGATATATGTAGATCAGAGGTAGATAAACGGATGATTTTTGGACAACCGGGGGGGATGGTCGAACATATTTAAAGCCTGTTGTGGGAAACCCCGCCCATTCTCATGCGCAGAAAATATTCCTGTTAACGAGATTCGTTAAGTTTGTTAAGTGGATAGGGCTATGAGTTAACAAAAGGCGTTAAAAGACGTTAACTTAACAAGCAATATTGCCGAATCTGTTCACCCTCTCGTTAACTGCCGGATGGATCCATAGCCAAATGAGTACTGCGATAGCCGTATAGCGCTGGGTTCAACCTGGCTTGCCATTCTGCCGGCGGGGGTTTCATCATATTGGGGCTGGGATCGCCGAAATGCATTCTCTAGGTGCCGTTCGCCAAATGGTTATAAGGTTATAAACTGGTTTTGTTTGCTGCTATTCAAGCTGCTATCGGCACAAAAACAAATACAAATACATAAAATCCTTGTTTTTCAATTAGATATAAAAATTGTTCGTATTCGACCCCCGCACCATCTTTAAAGTAACTCCCCTTAATTAATTCCTAAAAACGCTAGCCAATGGCGGTAGCCATCAGCAGTAATGCGTTGCGCGTTATCTTCAGCCCGCAATATCTATTTTCCAGTTTTTGAATTTGGCGCATCCACCGGCTTGGATTCTGGAGAACCTTTTTGTCGAAGAAATATGCTGAAGTAAATAATGGCTGCAACGGATAGAAATTCGCTTTGCCAGTTCTGTAGAGATTCAAACCAGAAACGGTTATTCAAAAACACTTCCCAATAAACCAGTTTGTTCTCTTGAGTCATGTTGATATTTTTCATGGTGCCATAGGCATGTAAAAGCAGAGATACGCCAAACAGGAAGGCAAACATCAAGGTAAGAGAGTTTTGATAAACAGCCAAAGCCATGCCCCCTCTTTTCACTGGCCAGGGAGCGTTACTGTGCGCTTTCGGCTCTCGATCCACCTCCTCCGGTTCATCCAGAGACTTTGACTCTGCAGAACCTTGCTGAAATAGAAAAATAGTCATGAAAACATATAAGCCCATTTGAAGAAATTCACTTTCCCAATTTTCAAATGTCGATTGAATAAAATGGCCGGAGACCAAATATTGACTCAGCGAAAGCAACGATAGGGATTTTTCCTGGAGTTCTGTATTGAATTCGTTCCATCCAGTGTATATCTGGCCTGTAAGGGTCATGATTGTGACGCTCATCAGAACCAATAAAAGGCCGTTTCTTTTTAGGAACGAATGCCGGTGTTGCATATATTTCCCGTAAAAGGTCGATATTAAGGACGGTATGATTCGACTTCAAACGCCGGCTGCTTTTACTTATAAATTTTGCTCTGGAGGTTACTATGAACTTCCGGAATTCTTTGAATAGCGTATGCAGCCGCCGATTTGCGTACAGAATTTCTTTCGCCGTAAAACCTTTTTGTTTCACTCTCGATTTGGAGGCAATTTTCCTTTTTCATGCCGAATCCAAAACAAACCACGCCATTGAGGTGATCATCGGATTCGGCTGTTCCGGTTATTGAAATAAAAAAATTGGCCTGTGTGTGATGTGCAAGGCCTTGGACCATTTCGCGCGCCACCTCTTCACTTGTCAGACCGTACCGCGTCATGGTGTCGGGCTTAACTCCCAAATAAGTTCTTTTTGCAGCTTCGGTATAGACGATAAAACCGCATTCAAAAACCTCGGCACAACCGGGAATATCGGCCAATGTTCCAACCAATAAACCCGCCGTGCAGGATTCGGCCGCGGCGACTTTTAGATGATTTTCTCTCAGGTAAGCGAGTACATGGTCGAGCGCTTCCAACGTCACACCTCGAATTAACGGCAGAAATAGTAGAAGTTACGTTTTTGGTCCAAAGGAATCTGTGCGTCCACCCACATTGATCATGCGAAGAAATACGCGCCCTTTTTACGCCGCTATCAGCGTTACCCTCCGTTGTAATTCCCCTTGCCAGCCCTGTCGATGTGGCGCGCAATCAGCAACTTGTCAGATCATAAGATGAGAAAAAGTCCATCAAAAACGTCACATTATGTGACAAACTCCCCCAAATACGGATTGGCGATCGCGTATAGTCCGACGCTGAAGTAGATGTGGGTCGGCTTTAATCGACCTGACGTCGAACAAAATAATCCGGGGGAGTCCGACATCATGCATATCCTTACTCAAAAAGGGATTTCAGCGCGTTCACGTTTAATTGGTATCGGGATTTTAAGCGCCGTTATTGCCGGCTGCGGCGGAACCAGCAGCTCATCGAGTTCCAGCAATTCTTCCAGTTCCAGCAGTTCATCCAGTGCCTCCTCAAGCTCAAGCTCTTCCAGTTCCAGCAGTTCTTCCAGTTCATCCAGCTCGAGTGGTATTGCTGACATATGCGTGCAAGGTTTTGCGCCTCATCACGCCAATGGCCACATAGGTGACGGTGGTTACGCTCACACCCAGAACACTCAAGTGGATTTGTCGGTAGACCCCAACGTTTACAACTATATGTACGATAACGGCTGGCAGGATGCGCACGTGCTCTGGCACCAGGCGCGCACCTGCGGCGGATTCGGTGGGGCAATGGGCATTAATGGTTTGCCCAGCGCCTGTAACTTCCGCGAGTTGCTCCCCACCCAAAACGATTGCCAGGGCGACGTCAATGGCGTGGACTTTTTCTCCGGCCATCGCATCATGATGGAACAGTTGAAGCAGCTGTGGCCCGACCATGCTCAGCAATTTACCGGCTGGGGCAAGTTCCCCCGCACCGCCGAAGATTATCCAGAACAGCTGCGCCCTTATTTCCGCAACTGGAGCCAGGAAATTCTCCGCGCCGCCGACATAGCGGACAATATCGAAAACAATTTGCATATGTTCCCGACGGAGGGATCACTGGGCACATGGATTTCCTGCGCCATCATGCCCGGCGCCACGGGTACGCCGGATTTCTCCACAACACGCAATCTCCACTTCGCCTT
>Ga0164241_10001683_pt1 | contig 26256 bp, 22 predicted proteins | sample OricomyardsoilBY_FD_108780 | JGI IMG/M metagenome (GOLD analysis project Ga0164241, IMG submission 108780) | Backyard soil microbial communities from Emeryville, California, USA - Original compost - Back yard soil (BY) | ecosystem: Environmental > Terrestrial > Soil > Unclassified | place: USA... | reverse complement strand
TGGTCACCCGCCTTGTACTGGCTCAGTGCGTAGGGGCCGGAACCGATGACCTTGTCGTCGGCGAGCTCCTTGTCGGCCGGGAACACATCCTCGTCCACGATCGCCGCCGCCCCCGGGTAGGTGAGGACGTACTGGAACGTGGTGTCGGGGTGGTCGAGGTGGAAGACGACGGTTTGGTCGTCCGGCGTCTCGATGGCGCCCTTGTTGAGCGTCACCGTGCCGTCCTTGGCGGTGTCGGTGATGCTCCCGAGCAGGTAGATCGCGGCGCCGTTGGCGTCCTGGATCTTGATCGCCCGCTCGAAGCTGTACTTCACGTCCGAGGACGTGAGCGCGTCTCCGTTTGAGAACTTCGCTCCAGGGTTCAGCGTGCAGGTCAGCGTTTGGGGGTCGTCGTACGTGCACGACTTCGCGGCATCGCCCTCGATCTCGGTCGAGTTGGGCGGAACCGTGACAAGCGTCTGGTACAGGTTGTACTCCAGCGTGGACGAGCCCAGGTCGTAGGACCCCGCTGGGTCTGTCGCAGTCACCGTGTCGGTGGTGCCGAGGATCCACGGCGAACCCGTTCCGGCGTTCGCATTGGCCTCCCCACTGCTGTCGCTGCTGCCGCCGCATGCGGCGAGCGCCATGGCGAGTGTGCCGGCGCCTGCTACAGCCACGAGTTTGTGTCGGATCACGAGTCATCCCCTCGTTCTTCTTGATTGTGAACGCCGGGCCCCACACCGAACCGGGCGCGTTCGTCCGCAGAACATAGTCCCTGCCAGGGGTGGGGTCCATCACCGCCCTGCTCCGGTGAGGTCGCGATACCGCAACAATTTCACGCCCCGGAGCCGAGCCTGCGAGGCTCCGCACTGGGCGAGAGATCGAGGAGGGGATTGTGGCTTCTCCCCTCGACTCATGCGAGGGACGGCGGATCGGTCGTCGGCCCAGCATGACGAGACCGCGCCCGTCTCCCCGGTGGTCACCCGACCCCGCCAGCCTCCCGGTGGTCGAGGAGGCGCCCCAGCGCCGTCACCAGGAGACGGAGACGGTGCCTTCGATCCAAGCCCCAGGCACCGCAACCGAGTCTCGTCCCCCAGGCCCGACCCGACGCTCCTCGACCGCCAACAGGTAGTCGTCCCCCGGGGGTCGAGGAGCGAGCGCCAGCCGAGCGAGCGTCACGAGACGGAGACGGTGTCTGTGGTCCCGGCCCCAGATATGGTCACCGGGTCTCGTGACGCGTCGCTCAGCCCCTCGTTCCTCGGGTCTGAGCCGACGCTCCTCGACCGTCACTAGGGCCGCCGATCGTTGCTACCGGTGGTCGAGGAGCGAGCGCCAGCGAGCGTCACGAGGCCCGGTGACGGGTGCCTTCTGTCCAAGCCCCAGGCACCGCAACCGAGTCTCGTCCCTCGGGCCCGACCCGACGCTCCTCGACCGTCACTAGGGCCGCCGATCGTTGCTACCGGTGGTCGAGGAGCGAGCGCCAGCGAGCGTCACGAGACCCGGTGACGGTGCCTTCGGTCCAAGCCCCAGGCACCGCAACCGAGTCTCGTCCCTCGGGCCCGACCCGACGCTCCTCGACCGCCAACAGGTAGTCGTCATCCAGCATGGCTCCGCGACCTACCGTGGTCCGGCACGTCCAGGATCGTCTCGGCGCTCAGGCCGACCAGGGTGTCGGTGAAGACCCGTCGAGGTCCGGGGGGGACGGCGACGTGGAGCGGCGCGCACAGCACGGTGCAGCCCGCGGCTGCGGCCGAGGTGGCCCCGGTGTCGGAGTCCTCGATGGCCAGGCACTCGCTCGCCAACACGTCGAGGCGGCGAGCGGCGAGGAGGTAGGGCTCGGGGTGCGGCTTGCCTCGGGCGACGCTGTCACCGGTGACCACGGCACTGAACGTGTCGGGCGGCAGTCCGTCGACGATCGGCTTGACGAAGCGGGTGTACGACATCGTCACCAGTGCGCAGGGCACGCCGGCCTGGCGCAGTGCGCCGAGCAGCTCGCGCGAGCCGTGGCGCCACGGCACCTCGCGCTCGACCTGCTCGATGACGTCATCGAGCAGCTCCTCGACCATGCGCTCCGGCGCGACGTCGATGCCCATCCGGCCCCGCATGTGACGAGCGGCGTCCAGCAGGTCGAATCCGACCACGTCCAGTGCCTGCTCGGCCGACCACCGGCCGCCGTAGCGCTCGGCCAGGGCGAGCTCGGCGACGGTCCAGTACGGCTCGGTGTCGACCAGGGTGCCGTCCATGTCCCACAGGACGGCGGCGTAGGAGTCGATTCGACGGCCGGTGGGCACCTGACCGCCGTCGGGGTCGGTCACGCGGTCAGTCCTCCGGGTCGTAGCCGAGGTTCGCCGACAGCCACCGCTCTGCTTCGGTCGTTGTCCAGCCCTTGCGCTCGGCGTAGTCGGCGACCTGGTCGGGCCCGAGGCGTCCGACCACGAAGTACTGCGACTCGGGATGGCTGAAGTAGATGCCGGAGACCGATGCCCCCGGCCACATCGCCATGGAGTCGGTCAGCTCCATCCCGGTGTTCGCCGTGACGTCGAGCAGGTCCCACAGCGTCTTCTTCTCGGTGTGGTCGGGGCTGGCCGGGTAGCCGGGCGCGGGACGGATCCCGTCGTACTGCTCCTTGACCAGCTGCCGGTTGTCGAGGTGCTCGTCGGGCGCGTAGCGCCACAGCTCCCGCCGCACGCGCTCGTGCATGCGCTCGGCGAAGGCCTCGGCGAGCCGGTCCGCGAGCGACTCGAGGAGGATCCCCGAGTAGTCGTCGAGGTCCTTCTTGAACTCGAGGATCCGCTGCTGACTCCCGACGCCGGCGGTGACCGCGAAGAGGCCGACGTAGTCCCGGAGCCCGGTGTCCTTGGGCGCGACGTAGTCGGCCAGCGACCGGTTGGGGACACCGGGCCGGTGCGCGCCCTGCTGGCGCAGCTGATACAGCACCGCCTGCGGCTCGACCCGGGTCTCGTCGAGGTACACCTCGATGTCGTCGCCCACGGCGTTCGCGGGGAACAGCCCGACCACACCGTTCGCCGTCAGCCAGCGCTCCTCGACCAGGCGATCGAGCATCTTCTGCGCGTCGTCGTAGAGCTTGCGCGCGGTCTCGCCGGAGGTCGCGTCCTCGAGGATCTCCGGGAACGACCCCTTCATCTCCCAGGCGTTGAAGAACGGCTGCCAGTCGATGTAGCGGCGGATCTCCGCGAGGTCGGCGTTGTGGAAGACGCGCACGTGCTGCGTGGCGCCGGGTCGTCCCGTGATCGGCGAGACGTCATGGTCCTGCTGGAGCAGCAGGTGCGGCCGAGGGGGCCGGTACCCGTCCCAGTCGATCGGTGTCCGAGCCGCGCGAGCCTCGGCGATCGTGGCCAGGGGGCGGTCGTTCTTGGCCGCATGTCGCGCGCGCAGCGAGTCGTAGTCCGCTCGGACGTCCGCCAGGAGCTTCTCCCGGTTGGTCTCGTGCAGCAACGCGGCCGTGACCGGGACGGACCGCGACGCGTCCTTCACCCAGACCACCGGGCCGTCGTACTTCGGATCGACCTTGACCGCGGTATGCGCGCGTGACGTGGTCGCGCCGCCGATCAACAGCGGCATCGTGAAGCCTTGCCGCTGCATCTCGCTCGCGACGTTCACCATCTCGTCGAGGCTCGGCGTGATCAGTCCGGACAGCCCGATCGCATCGGCTCCGACCTCGCGTGCGGTGTCGAGGATCTTCTGTGCCGGCACCATCACGCCGAGGTCGATCACCTCGTAGTTGTTGCACTGGAGGACCACGCCCACGATGTTCTTGCCGATGTCGTGCACGTCGCCCTTGACCGTGGCCGTCACGATCGTCCCGTCGGTGTCCTTCAGCTTCGCGAGCTCGGGATCCTTGGCCTTCTCCTCCTCGATGAACGGGATGAGGTGGGCGACGGCCTTCTTCATCACCCGCGCGCTCTTCACGACCTGCGGCAGGAACATCTTGCCCGCGCCGAAGAGGTCGCCGACGACGTTCATGCCGTCCATCAGGGGACCCTCGATCACCTCGATCGGGCGACCGCCGGCGGCGGAGATCTCCTGCCGGAGAGCTTCGGTGTCGGACTCGATCTGGCTGTCGATCCCCTTGACCAGTGAGTAGGTGATGCGCTCGCGCAGCGGGAGCTCACGCCACTCCTCTGCGGCCTCGTCCACCGCGTCGGCCGCAACGTTGAAGCGCTCGGCGATCTCGAGCAGCCGCTCCCCCGCGTCGGGCCGCCGGTTGAGCACCACGTCCTCGATCCGCTCGCGCAGCTCCGGGTCGACCTGGTCGTAGACCACCAGGGCGCCGGCGTTGACGATGCCCATGTCGAGGCCTGCCTCGATCGCGTGGAACAAGAACACCGCGTGGATCGCCTCGCGGACCGGGTTGTTGCCCCGGAACGAGAAGCTGACGTTGGAGATGCCGCCCGAGACCAGGGCACCGGGCAGGTTCTCCTTGATCCAACGCGTTGCCTCGATGAAGTCACGGCCGTACGACGCGTGCTCCTCGATGCCGGTCGCGATCGCGAACACGTTGGGGTCGAAGATGATGTCCTCGGCCGGGAAGCCGACCTGCTCGGTGAGGATCCTGTAGGCCCGCTGGCACACGGCGGTACGTCGCTCCAGGTTGTCGGCCTGGCCGTTCTCGTCGAATGCCATCACGACCGCGGCGGCGCCGTACTGCCGGCACAGACGGGCGTGCTCGACGAAGGCTTCCTCGCCCTCCTTCAGCGAGATGGAGTTGACGATCGCCTTGCCCTGCACGCACTTGAGCCCGGCCTCGATCACCTCCCACTTGGAGGAGTCGACCATCACCGGGACGCGGGAGATGTCCGGCTCGGAGGCGACCAGCTTCAGGAACCGATCCATCGCGGCGACGCCGTCGATCATGCCTTCGTCCATGTTGACGTCGATCACCTGCGCGCCGTTCTCCACCTGCTGCGCGGCGACCGACAGCGCAGTGTCGTAGTCCCCGTCCTTGATCAGCTTGCGGAAGCGCGCCGATCCGGTGATGTTGGTGCGCTCGCCGACGTTGACGAACAGGCTCTCCTCGGTGATGGTGACCGGCTCCAGACCGGACAGCCGCATCGCCGGCGCGATCTCGGGCACGACGCGCGGCGCCACGCCCTTGGCGGCGTCCGCGATCGCGGCGATGTGGTCGGCAGTCGTGCCGCAACACCCGCCGACGATGTTCACCAGACCGCTGGTCGCGAACTCACCCAGGACGCCCGCCATCTGCTCTGGGGTGTCGTCGTACTCGCCGAAGGCGTTGGGCAGGCCGGCGTTCGGGTGGGTGGAGACGAAGCAGCCGGCGACCCGGGCCAGCTCCGCGACGTACGGCCGGAGGTCCTCCGCGCCGAGGGCGCAGTTCAGTCCGACGGCCAGGGGCCGGACGTGGCGCACCGAGTTCCAGAATGCCTCGGTCACCTGACCCGACAGCGTTCGTCCACTGGCGTCGGTGATCGTGCCCGAGACCATCACCGGCCAGCGCCTGCCCGACTCGTCGAAGAGTGTCTCGACGGCCACGATCGCGGCCTTTGCGTTCAAGGTGTCGAAGATCGTCTCGATCAGGAGGATGTCCGCACCGCCGTCGACCAGCCCCCGAGCCTCCTCCAGGTACGCCGCCACGAGGTCGTCGAAGCTGATGTTGCGCGCCCCGGGATCGTTCACGTCCGGCGAGATCGAGGCCGTCTTCGACGTCGGGCCAAGGGAGCCGGCGACGAACCGCGGCTGATCGGCGGTCGCGACCTCGTCGACGGCGTCGCGGGCCAGGGTGGCGGCGGCGGCGTTCAGCTCGTAGGCGAGGTCCTGCAAGCCGTAGTCGGCCTGCGAGATACGGGTGCCGTTGAAGGTGTTGGTGCAGATCACGTCCGCGCCGGCGTCCAGGTAGGACCTGTGGATCTCGCGGATCACCTCGGGGTTGGTCAGCGAGAGGAGGTCGTTGTCGCCGGCCACGCTCCCGTCGTACGACGCGAAGCGCTCGCCGCGGTAGGCCGCCTCGTCGAGGTGGTGCCCCTGGATCATCGTGCCCATGGCGCCGTCGAGCACCAGGATCCGCTCGCGGAGCAGCTCCGCGAGCTCCTCGGTCGCATCGGGACGGTGTGCCCTCGTCGGCGCGGTCACGAGCCTCCTCGTTCGGTCACCCATCAGCCTAGGAACGCCGTCCCGACTGGTGGACCGGTTTCCCGCATGGTGACACCGCGCGCGAGCAGGGCGAAATCCCCAGAGTTGGCATACCTGGTTGCTTCCCGCACGGCGGCCTGGCGGCGGTGACTACTGTTGTCGAGTGATCGAGATCGAGGAGATCGACGACCTGGTCGAACCAGTCGTCATCGCGGCCTTCGAGGGATGGAACGACGCGGCGGACGCCGCCTCGTCGGTCATCGACCACCTGATCCAGGTCTGGGACGCGCGGGTGATCGGCGCGATCGACCCGGAGGAGTTCTACGACTTCCAGGTGAACCGTCCGGCGGTGACCACCGACGAGCTCGGACATCGCCGGATCACCTGGCCCAGCACCCAGATCGCGGTCGCCTCTCCCCCTGAGCTCGACCGTGACGTGATCCTGGTCCGCGGCATCGAGCCGAACATGCGCTGGCGTCAGTTCTGCGCCGAGCTGCTCGCGGCCTGCGATGACCTCGGCGGCGAGCTCGTGATCACGCTCGGCGCTCTGCTCGCAGACACTCCGCACACGCGGCCGATCCCGGTGACCGGTACGGCGACCGAGCCCGAGCTGGTCGACCGACTCAAGCTCGAGCAGTCGACGTACGAGGGCCCGACCGGGATCGTCGGCGTCTTCCAGGACGCCTGCGTGCGACTCGACGTCCCGGCCGTCTCCTACTGGGCTGCCGTGCCTCACTACGTCGCGCAGCCGCCGTGCCCGAAGGCGACCCTCGCCCTCCTCGGGCAGCTGGAGGAGCTGCTCGAGTGCAGCATCCCGCTCGGCGACCTGCCCGAGGACGCCCGCGCCTGGGAGCGCGGTGTCGACGAGCTGGCCGAGGAGGACGAGGACGTCGCGGACTACGTCCGGGCTCTCGAGGAGACCCGCGACACCACGGATCTCCCCGAGGCCAGTGGGGAGGCGATCGCACGGGAGTTCGAGCGCTACCTCAAGCGGCGCTCCGAGGACGGCTGAGAAGGAACCCACTGAGCCCGGACCGAACCATCGGTCGCACGGCTGCGTCTGACGGTGCACGCCTCGGCGTTACCACCGTTGCCTACTCGGGGAGACCCACATGCCCGCCTCGTCCTCACCGCACCCCCAGGTGCGTCTCGTCCCACGCCGGATCGCTGCCCTGACGGCGTCTCTCATCACCATTTCCATGGCTGCGGCCATGGCGCTGGGCGCCTCGAGCACCTCGGCGTACGCCGGTTCCGTCGACGACGACAACCCTTGTGCCCGCGTGCGGCACGACCCGGGCGGCGTCAAGATCCTGGCCACCGAGAACGGCCAGATCCTGACCGGCACGGATCAAGGCGACGTCCTCGACGCCGACGGACATCTCGACGTGACGATCGACGGTCGAGGTGGCAACGACGACATCTGTGGTGGGCCCGGCGCGGACGTGCTCAACGGTGGCGACGGTGGCGACTGGATCCAGGGCCGCGCCGCAGACGACGTCATCCACGGTGACGGCGGCGACGACCATCTCTTCGGGAACGCCGGGAACGACCAGGTCTTCGGTGACTCGGGAAACGACTCCATCTCGGTCGCCAACGGCGTGTACGGCGAGGCAACCGGCCCCAGCGACGACGTCGACACGGCAGACGGGGGTAAGGGTGACAACTACCTCCACATCGACGCCCGCCTCGGGAAGTCGGCCCCGATGACCATCGACGCCGGCGCGCGCACGGCGACCGTCCCGCGTGGGATGAGCGTCACGTTCAGCGGGTTCGAGTCGTACTCCGGTCCCGGACGCCGGGCGACCTTCCTGGGCACACCCGCCGACGAGACCCTCCGCGGCGGAGTCGCCCTCGCCCTCATGGGTGGTGGGAACGACACCGTCTTCACGGGTCCGGGCGCCGTCGTGTACGGCGGGTCGGGCGACGACGACATCGAGATGTTCGACGGTGGCACCGCCCACGGTGGACACGGGAACGATCGCGCGAACCTGAGCTTCTCGGGGTACTCACAACCCGCTGAGACGCGGTTCGGCGGTGGCGCCGGTGACGACCGCTTCAGCATCGAGTCCTTCTTCGACGACACACGGACCTGGGTCCCCAACGCGGTGGACGCCCACTTCGCCGGTGGCTCCGGCACCGACGCCATCGACCTGAACCGCCTGCAGTTCCCGGTTCACGCCGACCTCGGTGAGCGGGTGGCTCACTGGCGCAACAGCCGATTCGTCTGGTCGCAGGTGGAGAGCTTCCGGGGCTCGGCGCGCGACGACCGTATGCGCGGCACGGGTGGGCCGGACATGATCAGCGGCTCGGACGGCCGGGACGTCATGTACGGGCTGCGGGGCCGCGACGTCCTGATCGGCGGGCGGGGCCGTGACATCGTGTGGGGTGGACCCGGACATGATGTCTGCCACTCGGAGGTCCGGCACCTCTGCGAAGCGCGGTAGCCGTCAGAGTGCCAGGCCCAGGGCGGCGTCCAGCAGGGAGTGGATGGCCGAGCCCGCCTGGGGGTCGCTTGTGTTGGCGAGACCCTCCGTGCCGAGGGTCGCGGCGGCCCAGGCGTCGATCGCGGCCACCGCCGTGGGTGCGTCGAGGTCGGTGGCGAGCGCGACCAGAACCGTGTCGACCACCGGAGCGGCCGGGGCGCCCGTGCCGACAGCCAGGGCCCGGCGCCAACGCTCCAGCATGTCCGCCGACTGCCACAGCTGGTCGTCGGTCCACTCCCAGTCAGACCTGTAGTGGTGACGGAGCAGGGTGAGCCGGATCGCCATCGGGTCCACGTCGCTGTTGCGCAGCTGTGAGACGAAGACCAGGTTGCCCTTGGACTTCGACATCTTCGCACCGTCGTAGGCGACCATCCCCGCGTGCACGTAGGCCTGCGCGAACGGCGTACCCGTCAGCACCTGCGCCTCGGAGGCACACATCTCGTGGTGAGGGAAGACCAGATCGGTGCCACCGCCCTGGACGTCGAACCGCTCGCCGAGGAGGTGCAGCGCCATCGCCGTGCACTCGACGTGCCAACCGGGCCGCCCGCGGCCGAGGACACTGTCCAGGGCCGGTTCGCCGGGTCGCTCCGCGCGCCACACCAGGCAGTCGAGCGGGTCCTTCTTCCCCGGCCGCTCCGGATCACCCCCACGGTCGGCGAAGACGGCGAGCATCTGCTCCCTCGTCCAGCCGGACTCCTCTCCGAACGCGGGATCGGCAGCCACCGAGAAGTAGAGGTCATCGTCCACGGCGTAGATCGCGCCCGCGCCCTGGAGCCGCTGGATCAGTCCGACGATGAGGTCGAGCGACTCCTCGGCGCCCGGGAAGTGGTCGGGCGGCAGGAGCCGCAGCGCCGCCATGTCCTGTCTCAGCAGCTCGGTCTCGCGGGCGGCCAGATCACGCCAGTCGACGCCGACCTTCTCGGCGCGCTCGAAGAGCGGGTCGTCGACGTCGGTGACGTTCTGGACGTAGACCACCTCATGACCGGCGTTGCGCCAGGCCCGGTTCAGCAGGTCGAAGCCCACGAACGTCGCGGCGTGTCCCATGTGGGTGGCGTCGTACGGCGTGATGCCGCAGACGTACAGCCGAGCCGGGCCTTCGGGACGCGTCTCCACAAGCGCGTTCGTCGAGGTGTCGTGCACGCGTACCGGAGGCGCCGTCACCTCGAGGACCGGCAGGTCCGGAGCAGGCCAGGCGCGCATACGCCGGAGACTACGGGAGGGGGGCGGACCCACCTCGCGCGGTTCACCCTGGGAGAACGCGGACGGCGGTCAACATCGGATCGAGGTCAGAAGGGCGGCCAGGGGATGGCCCGCCAACCTTGCCCGGGCTCGGGCAGGGTCCCGACTCGCAGCAGTCGCGTGACCCGGCGCCGGGTCGCCTCCACCTCATGGGGAGTGAGGAGCTCGAGAAGGCACTCGCCGAGCTCGTTGTCGAGGCGGTCGCGGAGCTGCTCGAGACTGGTCCGGTCCTCGTCGGTGAGCAGGTCTCCGGCCCAGCCCCAGAGGACGGTGCGCAGCTTGGGCTCGACGTGGAAGGTGAGCCCGTGGTCGACGCCGTAGCGGTGCCCTCCGGTCATGGCGATGACGTGCCCGCCCTTCCGGTCGGCGTTGTTGACGACGACGTCGAAGACCGCCATCCGGCGGAGCTCCGCGGTGTCCTCGTGGACCAGCGACACGAGCTGGTCCCGGTCGTCGAGGCCCTCGAAGACGTAGAGATACCCCTCCGGCACATCGGTGTCGCGCACGATCGTCACGGCCTCCTGCAGCGGGTCGGGCTCCTGCCACAGCTGCACCATGCCCGGACCGTGGGGCCCGTCACGGTGGAAGGTCGGCGGCACGATGTCCCAGCCCAGCGCCTCGGAGACGGCGAACGCCGCCACCTCACGGCCCGCCAAGGTGCCGTCCGGGAAGTCCCAGAGCGGGCGCTCACCCGCGACCGGCTTGTAGACGACGCGCCGGCCCGTGATCTCGCCGACGAAGGTGGCGTTGGACGCCGGCATCACCCGTCCGTGCAGCGAGAGCTCACCGGTGAGGAGGGTCGCCTCCATCAGGACGGGTCCATCGGGAGACCCCATCAGGCCGGGTCGCGGCGGCGAAAGCCGTTCGCCCGCACGCAGAGGTGGCCGTCAGGGTCGATCGGGTTGCCGCAGAACGGGCAGTCGGGACGGCCGGCCTCGATCACGAGCGCGGCGCGCTTCACGAAGGCACGTGCGCGACCGGCCTCGAGCCGGACCAGGAAGACCTCGGCCGGGTCGGCTTCCTCCGCTTCCTCCTCCTGCTCCTCCTCGCCCCCGTCGGTGAGTGGGAACACCTCGATCACCACGCGCGCGAGGTTCGGATCCCAGGAGAGGGTCATCGTCCCCGCTCGGAACTGCTCGTCGATCGGCTGCTCCAACGGCTCGGAGTCGTCCAGACCGACCGGCGCGACGGCCGGGATCAAGGTGTCGTTGCCGGTGCTGGCCATCACCTCGTCCAGGAGCTCGTCGATCCGCTCGGCCAGCACGGCCACCTGCTGCTTCTCCAGCGCAACGCTGACCATGCGCGGTCCGCTCCTGGCCTGCAGGAAGAACGTGCGTGCCCCGGGCTCACCGACCGTGCCCGCGACGAAGCGCTCGGGCGGGTCGAACTCGTGCATCACCGGCATGTCTCCACCCTATGCAGTCGGTGGAACCAGCCGACCGGTTGTCGGCTCGCGCGCACCCGCGCTTCACCGCTCGCTGCCGACGTGACCAGCCCCGCCCCCCACTGCCGCACCCGGATCGGCCTTCTGTCGACCTCGCTTCCGGCCGGGCTTGGGCGCCAGCCAGGAGAGGTCGCCCTCGTGGGTGTTCGTCGCCAAGACGTAGGGCCGCGCGTCGGTGTAGCGGATCACCGAGATGGCCGCCGGGTCGACCTGGATCCGCTGGAACAGGTCGAGATGCATGCCGAGCGCGTCGGCGATCACCGACTTGATGAGGTCTCCGTGGCTCACCGCCAGCCAGACCGCCTCGGCGCCGGCGGACGCCGAGACCGCCGCGTCCCGGCGGCGTACCGCGGAGACGGCGCGGGCCTGCATCTCCGAGAGGGACTCACCGCCTGGAAACGTCGCCGCCGACGGGTTGGTCTGGACGGTCTTCCACAACGCGAGGCGGGCGAGCTCGCCGAGCTTGCGCCCCTGCCACTCGCCGTAGTCGCACTCGGTCAGCGCCTTGTCGGTGTGGACTCGCGGTCCCGCGGCCTGCCGAGCCGCGACTGCTTTGGCAGTCTGCCTGCACCGCTCCAGGGGACTCGTGACGAGCTCGACGAGCGGGACGACGGCCAGCCGCTCCGCTGCGCGCTCGGCCTGGGCTCGGCCGACCTCGTCCAAGCCCACTCCCGGGGTGCGCCCGGCCAACGTTCCCGATGCGTTCGCCGACGTGCGCCCATGGCGAAGCAGGATCACGGTGGCCATGGCATGAGCGTATGGGGTGCCCTTGGCCGTGCCTCTCGTGACGTGGTGCGTGGCAGTCCTCGACACGGAACCTCCGGGGCTAGCGTGGTCGCCGTGATCGTGGACAGCGCCGTCTACCGCCAGGGCAAGCGGCTCGGCGACGACTTCCCGCCCGGCGAGCTCGGCCGGGTGCGCAAGCTCGCGACCGAGCCAGGCGACTTCGTCTGGGTCGGTCTGCACGACCCCACCGAGCACGAGCTGGCGACGGTCGAGGCGGAGTTCGGGCTCCACCCGCTCGCCATCGAGGACGCCTTCACCGCCCACCAGCGCCCGAAGCTCGAGCGCTACGAGAACACGCTGTTCCTCACCCTGAAGTCGCTGTGGTACGTCGACGAGAGGGACGCCGTCGAGACCGGTGAGATCAACATGTTCGTCGGGGAGGACTTCGTGGTCACGGTCCGGCACGGGGCCGGCTCCGAGCTCCACACCGCACGCCGTGACCTCGAGGCGAAGGCCGCCGTACTCACCCATGGACCCTCCGCGGTGGTGTACGCCGTGTGCGACCGGGTCGTCGACGGCTACCTGTCGGTGATGACCGCTCTCGAGGAGGACGTCGACGAGGTCGAGACCTCGGTGTTCTCAGCGCAGCGCACGAGCGACTCGGCCCGCATCTACACCCTGAAGCGCGAGATCGCCGAAGCCCGCCGAGCCGTCCTCCCGCTCCGAGAGCCCATGCGTCGGTTCGCCACCGGGGCCGTGCCCGGCATCGACCCGGAGTCGGCACCGTTCTTTCGTGACGTCCTGGACCACCTCAACCGGGTGGCCGAGACCGTGGACGGACTCGACCAACTGCTCTCCAGCGCGTTCGACGCTCACATCGCCCAGACCTCGGTCCAGCAGAACGAGGACATGCGCAAGATCTCTGCCGGCGCGGCCATCGTGGTCGTGCCGACCCTGATCGCCGGCATCTACGGCATGAACTTCCACCACATGCCCGAGCTCGCCTGGACCTACGGGTATGCCTACGCCGTCGCCCTGATGGCCGGTGTCGGCTTCGGCCTCTGGGTCTGGTTCAAGCGCTCCGGCTGGCTCTGAGTCGGCTCCCTGCGTCAGGTCGCCGACATGACCCCGCTGGCGAGCAGCACGATGAGGAGGCCCCCGAGCGCGAGCCGGTAGGGCACGAACCACGTGATCGGGTGATGGGCCACGAACCGCAGCAGCCAGGCGATCGACGCGTAGGCCACCACGAACGAGACCACGGTGCCGACCACGGTCTCCCCCACCCCGATGTCCCCCCCGAGGGCGTCCTTGAGCTCGAAGGTTCCGGCCGCGAGCAGCGCCGGGATGGAGAGGAAGAACGACAGCCGGGTGGCCGTGACGCGGTCCAGGCCCCGGAAGAGGCCGGCCGAGATCGTGGCACCCGATCGCGACACGCCCGGGATCAGCGACACACACTGGAACAGGCCGACGACCACGGCGTCGGTGAGGTTCAACCGCTTCTCCGAGCGATCCTGCCGGGCCACGCGTTCCGCCGCCCACATCACCGCGCTCCAGCCGATCAGGGCGAACGCCACCACCCACAGGCTCCGCAGGTCGTTCTTGATCACGTCCTTGAAGGCCAGACCCGCGATACCGACCGGGATGGTGCCGACGATGATGTACCAACCCATCCGGAAGTCGCGGTGGCCGCGGTACTCCGGCTTGGCCAACCCGAGCACCCAGGTGCGGATGATGCTCCAGATGTCGCGGGCGAAGTAGACGATCACCGCGGCGATCGCCCCCATCTGGATCACGGCCGTGAAGCCCGTGACCGCCGGATCGTCGACCTGCAGGCCGAGGACCTTCTCGGTGATCGTCAGGTGACCGGTGCTCGAGACCGGCAGGAACTCCGTGAGCCCCTCCACGATGCCGAGGACGATCGCGTCGAAGTAGTTCATGCACGTGCTTTCCGGCGTCGGGTGCGGGCGGCCGGACCAACACTAGGGTGCGCCGCAGGCATCCGGGTTTGAGCCACCCCGATGCAGGCGAGGGGTTACGTTTGTCCGCATGCAACTGCGGGCGGTCGGTGCCACGGGCCTCACGGTCTCGCGGCTCGGCCTGGGAACCATGTCGTGGGGTCGGGAGACCGACGAGCACGAGGCCCGTGACCAGCTGATCGCCTTCGCGGAGGCGGGCGGCACGCTTGTCGACACAGCCGCGGGGTACGCCGACGGCGCATCCGAGGAGCTGATCGGTCGGCTGGTCGGAGACGTCGTCGCGAGGGACGAGATCGTGATCGCGACAAAGGGCGGGATCTCGCGCCGCAGCGGCGAGCGCGAGACCTACGCCTCCCGAGGTCGGCTGCTGGCCGACCTCGACGCATCTCTGCGCCGGCTCGGCGTCGACCACGTCGACCTCTGGCAGGTGCACACCTGGGTGGAGGGCGTTCCGCTCGAAGAGACCCTGACCGCCCTCGACCACGCGGTCGCGACCGGACGCGCGTCGTACGTCGGCATCTCCAACTACACGGGCTGGCAGACGGCCCAGGCCGCCACGTGGCAGCGCGCAGTCCCTGGGCGCACGCCCCTGGCGTCGACCCAGATGGAGTACTCCCTCGTCAACCGCCGGATCGAGGCGGACGTCGTCCCGGCAGCCGATGCCCTTGGCCTGGGGATCCTGCCCTGGTCGCCACTCGGGCACGGCGTGCTCACCGGCAAGTACCGCAACGGCATCCCTTCCGACTCACGAGGTGCGACCGAGTCGTTCGGCCGGCTCATCGAGCGCTATCTCGACTCGCGTTGCCAGGGGATCATCGAGGCCGTCGCGAAGGCCGCCGATGGGCTGGGCTGGTCGATGACCGAGGTGGCGCTGGCCTGGGTCCGCGACCGCCCCGGCATCACGGCACCCATCGTCGGCGCCCGCACGACCAAACAGCTCCTCGGTGCGCTCGGCGTCGAGGAGCTGACCCTGCCATCGGAGATCGTCGCCGCCCTCGACGACGTCTCGGAGGACTGACCGTGTCCGCCGCGGTGTCCGAGTGGGCTCAGCGCCGTCCGGTGTCCCGCGGGGTGGAGTGGGAGTTCGAGAAGCTCACGATCGCGCGCGACTTCTCCCGCAACGTGGTCACCAAGATGCTCGTCGAGCGAGCCGAGCACGGCGGCTGGGAGCTCGACCGGATCCACGTCTCCCCGGACGGCACCCGTCGCGTGGTGCTGCGCCGCAAGATCATCCGGATGCGGCCAACATTCACCTGAGCCCGGCTCAGTTCGACACCGCTCAGATCTGGTCGAGGAAGCGGTCGACCACCCGTGCCCCGAACGTCAACGCGTCGACCGGCACCCGCTCATCGACCCCGTGGAACAGCGCGGTGAAGTCGAGGTCGGCAGGCAGCCTCAGCGGGGCGAACCCGTAGCTGCGCATCCCGAGGCGGCGGAAGTGTTTGGCGTCCGTGCCGCCACTCATCATGTACGGCGCGACCTGCGCGTCCGGGTCCTCGGCCAGCAGGCAACGGGTCATCGCGTCGACGAGCTCGCCGTCGTACGGCGTCTCCCAGGGCTGCTGGTGCGACAGGTAGGACCGTTCGATGCCCTCGCCGCAGAGATCGGCGATCGTGTCGAAGAACTCGTCTTCGTAGCCCGGCAGGAACCGGCCGTCGACGTGCGCGGTCGCCTCCGTCGGGACCACATTCACCTTGTAGCCGGCCTGCAGCATCGTGGGGTTGGCCGTGTTGCGGATGACCGCGCCCAACATCCGGGTGGCCCCTCCGAACTCCTCCACCAGCGACTCCGCGTTCTTCGGCGTGGCCTCCGTGCCGGCGATCTCGGCCACCGCGGCCAGCAACGTCTGCATGGCCGGAGTCAGCCGCACCGGCCACTCGTGCGCTCCGATCCGGGCCACCGCCGCCGTGAGGCGGCTGACCGCGTTGTCGTCGTTGATCATCGACCCGTGGCCCGCTCGACCCCGGGCGGTCAACCTCATCCAGGCCATGCCCTTCTCGGCGGCCTCGATCAGGTACAGCCGCTGGCCCCGGATGGTGGTGCTGAACCCGCCGACCTCCCCCACCGCCTCGGTGCAGTGCGCCAGGTGCTCGGCGTGCTCGTCCACGAGCAGCTGAGCCCCGTGGTGGCCTCCTGCCTCCTCGTCCGCGGTGAAGCAGAGCACCACCGGACGCTCTGGAACGGCGCCTGCTCGGGTCCGCGCACGCACCACGGAGAGCAGCATCGCGTCGAAGTCCTTCATGTCGACCGCGCCGCGTCCCCACAGGTACCCGTCGCGGATCTCCCCCGAGAACGGGTCGACCTGCCAGTCCTCGGCAGACGCCGGGACAACGTCCAGGTGGCCGTGCAGGAGGAGCGCACCCTGGGTCGCCTCGCCTGGCGCACCGGCGGAGCCCGCGCCCCAGTGCGCGACCAGCGAGGTCCGCCCCGGCTCGCCCTCGAACAGCTCCGACTCGATCCCCACCTCGTCGAGCAGCGCGGCCACCTGCTCGGCGGCCTTCCGCTCCCCCGGTCCCGAGTCGTCGCCGTAGTTGCTCGTGTCGATGCGGATCAGGTCCCGACAGAGGTCGACCACCTCGCCCGCCGGGTCGTAGGAGGGGGCGTACGACGCATGCTCACGGTCCGTGGCCATGCCACCATCCTGACACCCGACGGACCCCGCCTCGGGGTCCGCCGAGGCCGGTTGCCGATGTGAGGATCAGGGCGCCCGGTTGCTAGAGTTCCCTCCGCACTCGTCCGGGTGGCGGAATTGGCAGACGCGCTAGCTTGAGGTGCTAGTGCCCGTATTAGGGCGTGGGGGTTCAAGTCCCCCCTCGGACACCAACCAACCGGGGCGGATGCGCGGAGCACGGAAAATTTTGCTCACCATGCGTCACATGAGTCACAGTGGTCACGGTGATTTTCCAGGATCGCTGGCAGACTCGGGGCGCCCGGTTCACTCTTGACCCGGGTACTTTTCGCAGGGGGGCGAAAATATGGGGGGACGCGCGCTTTCAGCGTCGTTGGAAGAGACTGAAGACGTGGCACGACGGGACCGGGCGAAGCAGCAGTCGCACCAGGTGCAGCAGACCGCGCAGGACGAAAGTCCGGCGATCCGGCTGCTCGACGCCATGCGGGCAGGCGACGACACCGGCGTCCTCGCCGTCTGTGGCGACACGACGACCGTGACCGCTGACAACATGAACTGGTCGTGCCGCGGCCGCGACGAGATCCACGCGATGCTCACCGAGGTGCGTGAACGCTTCCCGGAGATCACGTTCGAGTCGCGCACGCGTCACGTCGGCTTCGGCCTGGTCATCGACGAGGCCCGGGTCCAAGAGGTCCGAGCGGACGGGGACGAGCCGAGCGAGGCGGTCGTCGAGCCTCCCGCCGAGGAGTCTCCGGCCAAGCACCTGGCCGTGCCCGACCCGGACATCCACCCGATGTGGGACGAGCCGGTCACCGAGCAACGCAACGTGATGGAGCTGTGGCGCGAGGCGTCGTACGACCACCTTCCGCCGATCCGGCTGAACATGCCGGTCCGGGTGACCGTGCGCCACGACGACCTGCAGGTCCACGACGTCACGCTCAGCTTCCCCGCCGCCCTGCTGAAGCGGGCGTTGGGGATGCACGTCGACCCGCTCGAGATGTCCCTGAGCGAGGTGCAGTCGGCCTTCATCGCGCCCGTCGGCGCCGGCTTCACCAGCTATGAGCTGGCCCGTCCGGAGCTGGCCGTCGTGCCGCCCCCGGCGGAGCCGGAGCCACTGATGACAGAGGCCGACGAGCCACCGCGCCGCCGTCGCCGGCTCCTCGCTCCGGTCCTCGTGGCGCTGGTGGCGCTGATCGCAGCCGGCGGCTGGTGGGTCGTCCAGGGCCAGGACAGCAACGTCACGGCCGGCACTCCGACCGCGTCCACGTCGGCGGAGCCGACGCAGCAGCCGACCGCCTCGACCTCACCGTCGGCCCAGGCGACCTCGACGGCTCAGCCGAAGGTCACGCAAGCGCAGCCATCCGACGCACCGTCGCGGGCGCCGGACTTCACGCTGAAGTCCTCTGATCTGGCCTTCGACAAGAACAGCGCGGTGCTTTCGAGCACGGCCAAGGCGAAGATCGACGACATCGCCGACCAGATCAGCACTGCGGGGCTGAGCGGCAAGATCTTCGTCAACGGCTACACCGACAACCTCGGATCCGCAGCCTCCGGCATCAGGCTTTCGAAGCTGCGCGCCCTGGCGGTCTCGGACTACCTCGGTTCTCAGCTCACCGGCCTGCCCGTGTCGATCGTGGTCGTGGCCAACGGTGAGAAGGACCCGGTCGCCAGCAACAAGACCGAGGCCGGTCGCGAGAAGAACCGGAGGGTGACCATCACCCTGCCCAAGTCCTGACGCAGGCCTTCGCGCCGACCGGCGGGCCGCCGCGTAGGTTGGGCGGCGTGCCCGCCGCCCTGCTCGTGATGGACTTCCAGGTGGGGGTCGTAGGGCGCTTCACGGGATCCGACGAGGTCGTGGCCAGGGCCCGGACGGCCGTCGACGCCGCCCGCGCCCACGGCGTGCCGGTCGTGTTCGTGCGCATCGGCTTCCGCGACGGCTACCCGGAGGTGAGTCCGCGCAACCGGGCGTTCTCGACGGTTGCGGGGAGGGCGGACATGGGCGAGGACGAACCCGGCACCCAGGTCATCGGCGAGCTGGAGCCCCGCCGGGACGAGACGGTCGTGGTCAAGCGTCGGGTCAGCGCGTTCGCAGGCAGCGACCTCGCGGTCGTGCTGCGCGCCGCCGGCGTCGACCATCTCGTCCTGAGCGGCATCTCCACCAGCGGGGTCGTGCTCTCGACTCTTCGCGAAGCCGCCGACTGCGACTACCGGTTGACCGTGCTCGCGGACGCCTGCCTGGACGGGGACCCGGAGGTGCATCGCGTCCTCACCGAGAAGGTCTTCCCACGACAGGCTGACGTGGTCGCGGTCGACGAATGGGTCGCGAGCCTTGGCTGACCGCCTGCGCCTGGCCTTCGTCACCGGCACGACACCCGACAAGTGGGCGCGTGCCTGGCGTGAACGCCGCCCCGAGCGTCTGGATCTGGTGCCGGTCACCGAGGAGCAGCAAGAGGGCGTCGTGCGACGAGGCGAGGTCGACCTCGCACTGGTGCGCCTTCCTCTCGACACGGCCGACCTGCACTGCGTCAGGCTGTACGACGAGCTTCCCGTCGTCGTCGCCGGACGGGAGCACCTCGTCGCCGCTGCCGACACGGTCACCCTGGGGGACCTCGCCGACGAACAGCTGGTCCGCCCGCACGGCTCTGGCTGGCTGCCGTCGGTCACGCAGCTGGAGTGGCCGCCGATGACCGAGGCCGAGGCCATCGAGACCGTCGCGGCCGGCACCGGGATCGTGATCGTGCCGATGTCCGTGGCTCGGCTCTACCACCGCAAGGACGCGGTGCACCGCCACGTGACAGACCTTCCCCCGACCACGGTCGCGCTGGTGTGGCGTCGCGACCGCGACGACGAGGTGATCCAGGCACTCGTGGGTGTGGTGAAGGGTCGGTCGGCGAACTCCTCGCGCGGCTGATCCGCCGCGCAGGGCTCCCCGCGCCCTAGGCTTCGCCCATGTCACCGCTGGTCGCCTCGGCACCTGGCCGGGTCAACCTGATCGGGGAGCACACCGACTACAACGGCGGGCTCTGCCTCCCGGTGGCGCTCCCCCAGCGCACCACGGTGTCCCTCGTCGCGCGGACCGACCAGGCGCTGAGCCTCTCGAGTGCCCAGGAGGACGACGTCTGGGAGGGCTCGGTCGAGGATCGGCCGGACGGCTGGGCGGCCTACGTCGCGGGGGTGGTCTCAATGCTGCGCGAGAGCGGGCACGACGTACCCGGGTTCGATGCCTCGATCGACTCCGAGGTGCCGGTCGGTGCCGGTCTGTCCAGCTCCGCGGCCCTCGAGTGCTCCGTCGCCACGGCCCTTGCCGGGCTGCTCGGGCTCGACCTGTCCGACCGCGCCGAGCGCCGCCGCCTGGCGACGGTCTGCATCCGCGCCGAGAACGAGTACGTCGGCGCGCCCACCGGCGGGATGGACCAGACCATCGCCATGCTGGCCGAGCCCGGGCACGCGCTCCTGCTCGACTTCGCCGACGGCAGCGAGATCCCCGTCGAGCTGCCACTCGAGGACGCCGGCCTGGTTCTCCTCGTGATCGACACCCGGGTGAGCCACGCTCTGACCGACGGCTCGTATGGCGACCGGCGTGCTGAGTGTGCCGCAGCGGCGGAGGCGCTCGGGCGCTCGTCGCTGCGGGAGGTGTCGCTCGACGCGGTCGAGGAACTGCCCGATCCCGTGCTGCGGCGTCGAGCGCGACACGTGGTCACCGAGAACCTTCGCGTCCTGTCGTCCGTCGGTGCGATCGGTGACCGGGACTGGCAGGCTCTGGCCGGGGTGCTGGACGCGTCCCACACCTCGATGCGCGACGACTTCGAGATCTCCAGCACCGAGCTCGACCTGGCGGTGGAGACCGCCAGAACGGCCGGTGCACTCGGCGCGCGGATGACCGGCGGTGGGTTCGGTGGGTCGGCGGTCGCATTGGTCCCGGAGTCGGCGGTCTCGGCCGTGGAGGAGGCCGTGACCGCGGCGTTCGCGCGGGCCGGACACAGGCCGCCGGCGTACCTCGTCGCGACGCCCGGCGAGGCCGCGCGCATCGAGAGCCTCAGCTGAGCCGAGCCGGCATCGACAGCCCCGCGTCACGCAGCTCCAGCTGGGCGAGGGCGGTGACCACCGCCTGGTCCCGCGCACGCCATGCGCCCGCCGGATCGTCGCTCACCCGGGCCAGGACGTGCATCGGTTGGCGGGCCAACGCTCGAAGTGCGAACAGATCGAGGTCCGCCGCCGCGTCGATGAAGCGAGCACCAGCTGTCGCCTCCCGGGCGAACCGCCATCGCGCGGGCACGAAGAACGCGCCGACCGTCAGGATGGGAATCGCCGCGATCGAGATGCCGAGCGCCCAGGCAAGGCGGTTCACAGTCGTGACCTGACTGCGTCCGGCGGCCGCGAGCCGCTCGGACGCGGCCGACATCTGGTCGAAGGGCGCTGACACTCCCCCGCCGACCACCGGCACGTCGCGCAACGAGTCGCCGGCGTTGGTCAGGCCCGAGGCGAGGGCGCTGGCAGACGCGTCGGTCTGCCGGCCGACCCCGGCGAGCTGCGCCGTGCCGTGCTGGACGACGTGTCCCATCCACACCCAGCCGAGGATCCAGAGGAGGAACAACACGTCGGCCAGGATCTGCCGGGTACGACGGGCGGGAGCGTCGGCGTAGAGCTTCATGGCCCCATCCGACCAAGGAGCAGGGGCCAGGTCGAGTCCGTGTACTCAGGTGTGACCAGGTACGCCGACCCATCCGGGACCACCGCGACTCGGGCGATCGTTCTCACATGACGACTGCAAGCGACACCGCCGCCAAGAACACCAGCGCCTTCTACCTCCAGGCCGCCGCCTCCTTCGGCGTCGCCCTGTTCACCATGCTGGCCGCCATCTACTACCTGCCCGCCGACCCCTGGATCAAGGCCTTCCTCGCGCTCGGCACGATGTTCCTGACCACGTCCAGCTTCACCCTCGCCAAGTGCGTGCGTGACGCCCAGGAGGACCAGATCGTCTTCCGCAGGCTCGACCAGGCCCGTCTCGAGCGGGCGCTCTCCACCCACGACCCGTTCAAGAACGCCGGCTGACCGAGCCGCCTGGGGCAACCGCCCCTGTCAGAATCCGATCGTGCCCTTGCCCGATCCCGCACTCGTCGTCCTCATCGGCGCCGCGGGGTCGGGCAAGTCCACGTGGGCCCTCGACCGCTACCGCCGCGCCGAGATCGTCTCCTCCGACGACCTGCGCGGCGTCGTCGGGTCCGGCCCGGCCGATCTCGACGCCTCCCCCGACGCCTTCGACCTCCTCGAGCGGATCGTCGCGGCCCGCCTGTCGCGCGGTCTCACGACGGTCGTCGACACCCTGGGCCTCGATGTGGAACGCCGGATCGCCTGGCGGGACGCCGGCCGGGCAGCGGGGTTGCCCGCCGTCGCCGTCCTGGTCGAGACTCCCGGTGACGAGTGCCGACGCCGCAACGCCCTCCGCGACCGCCCCGTCCCCGCGCCCGTCCTCACCGAGCAGGTCCGACGCGCCGCCGCGGTGCGCGACGTCCTGGACGGCGAGGGATGGGACCACGCCGAGATCGTGTCCGGTGCTGGAGATCCCCGCGGCTTGGCAGCTAACCGCAGTGTGCACAGAACACCTGCCGACTCTCACCCATCGGTGGGTGCGGGGTCACACGGCGTCCGGGTCGTGCTGCAGCTGTCCTCGTTCCCTTGGGGCGAGGATCCCGGCGCGTGGGTGCGAGACATGGCGCTGGCCGCCGACGAGGCCGGGTTTGCCGGGATGGCCCTCATGGATCACCTCATCCAGATCCCCCAGGTCGGCACCGCATGGCAGCCGATCCCCGAACCGTGGGTGACCCTCGGCCTCGTTGCCGGACTCGACACCCGACTCGAGCTCGGGACGCTGTGCACGCCCGTCACCTTCCGACCGGCCGGCATCACGGCCAAGGCCGCCGCGACCTTGGATGCCCTGTCGGGCGGACGGGCGTTCCTCGGCATCGGCGCGGGCTGGTGGGAGCGCGAGCATGCGGCGTACAGCGTGCCCTTCCCCGCGGCTCGCAAGCGGCTCGACGAGCTCGAGCGCGCGATCGAGACCTGCCGCGCCTTGTGGGCGCCGGGCACCAGGGCGTACGCCGGTGACCGGGTCGAGCTGCCCGAGACCACGTCGTATCCACGCCCGGCCCGGGACATCCCGGTGATCGTCGGCGGGAACGGCGAACGACGGACCCTCGCCATTGCTGCTCGGTTGGGCGACGCCTGCAACTTGCCATCCCACGAGGACGTGCTCATCCACAAGCTCGGGGTGCTCGACCAGCACCTGGCACTCGCCGGGAGGACTCGCGAGGACGTGGCCGTCACCGTGCTGGACCTACCGGTGATCGGTCGCGATCGCGACGACGCCTGGGCGAAGGTCGAGCGGCTGCGCGGCCGGACGGCGGCCGCGACGTTCGCACAGCGGAGCCATGCCGGGACCGTGGACCGGCACCGCGAACGCTATGCGCGGCTGCGGGAACTCGGTGTCAGCACGGTGTTCGTCGGCATCCGCGGCCTCTCAAGTCCGGACGAGGTTCGAGAGCTGGCCGCCCTGCACGAGTGAGACGGCCTACTTGAGCTCGGTGCTCGACAGGCCCAGCAGCCGACGCGCCACGATCAGCAGCTGGATCTGCTGGGTGCCCTCGAAGATGTCGAGGATCTTGGAGTCGCGCGCCCACTTCTCGAGCAGCTCACCTTCGCTGTAGCCGACCGACCCGCACAGCTCGACGCAGCCCAGCGTGACGTCGGAGGCCATCCGGCCGGCCTTGGCCTTGGCCATCGATGCCTCCATCGCGTTGGCGCGGCGGTTGTCGGCCAGCCACGCTGCCTGCAGCATCAGCAGCCGGGCCGACTCCCAGTCGGCTTCCATCTGGAGGAACCGAGCCACCGCGGCACTCTGGCTGAGGGCCGGCCGGTCGTAGTCGATCGTCACGCCGACCTGCTCGAGCAGGTCGCGGGTCAGGTCGAGCGAGGCCTTCGCGCATCCGACGGCCATCGCGGCGACCAGGGGCCGCGTGTTGTCGAACGTGGTCATCGCGCCGACGAAGCCCTGCCCGGTGTCGATTTCGGGCGAGCCCAGCAGGTTGTCGACGGGGACCCGGCAGTCCTCGAAGCGGATCGTGGCCGTGTCGGACGCCTTGATGCCTAGCTTGTGCTCGAGACGCTCCACGGTCATTCCCGGGGTGCCCTTGGGGACGACGAACGACTTGATCGCCGCTCGGCCCAGGTTCTGGTCCAGGGTCGCCCACACCACGACCGCCTCCGAGCGCTCCCCGGAGGTGACGAAGATCTTCTCGCCGTTGATGACGTAGCCGTCGCCGACCAGCACCGCGGTGGTGCGGATGTTCGCCGAGTCGGACCCGGTGTGCGGCTCGGTGATCGCCATCGAGGCCCACATGCCACCGAACCGCTCCTGCTGCTCGGGAGTCCCGACCGACGCGATCGCAGAGTTGCCCAGACCCTGCCGCGGCAGCGAGAGCAGCAGCGCGACATCACCCCAGCACATCTCGGCGATGCCCAGCACCGAGGCCAGGTTGGTGCCGTTCCTGATCGTGCCGTCGTCATGGCGTTCGTCACGCCGTACCCCGGCCGCACCGGCTCCGTTGCTTGCGCCGGACTCCGAGAGGCCGTCGATCATGGCGGCGAGGAGGTCGAGCTCCTGGGGGTAGTCGTGCTCGGCGCGGTCGTACTTGCGGCTGATCGGCCGCAGCATGTTCATCGCGACCTGATGTGCCTGGTCGCGGAGCGGACGCAGCTTCTTCGGGTCGTCGAGAGATATCACGGCGTTCTTCCTTGTTCCGGTTCCTGAGGAGCGAGCGAAGCGAGCGTCTCGAAGGGCATCAGAGCAGCACCCCACCTTCCATGATCGAGATCGCGCGGAGGTCGCGGTACCACCGCTCCACGGGGTGCTCCTTGACGAACCCGTGCCCACCGAGGGCCTGGATGCCGTCCAGGCCGATCTGCATGCCTTTGTCCGCGCACAGCTTGCGGGCGAGCGCGACGTCTCGGCCCACGTCCTCGCCGGCGGCGGCCCGTGCCGCGGCCTTCCACGTGAGCAGGCGCATCGCCTGCGTCTCGATTGCCATGTCGGCGACCATGAACGCCACGGACTGGCGGTGGGCGATCGGCTCACCGAACGCCTGCCGCTCCTTGACGTACGGCGCCACGTAGTCGAGCGCCGCCTGGGCGACCCCGACCGAGAGCGCGCACCAGGCCAGGCGCGAGAGCCGCACGCACTCGGCGTACGTCGATCCGTCGAGGCCGCCCAGCACGCTGCGCGCGGGGACCCGGACACCCTTCAGGGAAAGCGTGACCATCGACGCGGCTCGTACGCCCATGGCCGGGTCGGCCTCCACCGAGAGCCCCTCGGATCCCGACTCGACGATCACGAGCACGTTCGCGCCGTCGAGGCGTGCGCCGACCACGAACAGCTCGGCGTCCGCACCGCGCGGGACCATCGACTTCACGCCGTCCAGGACCAGGTCGTCGCCGACGCGGGCGGCGGTCGTGTGCGGGTCGAGGGCGTCGTACAGCGGCCGCGGCTCGGTGAGTGCCAGCGCCGCGGCCGTGACGTCACCGGCGGTGAAGGCGGGGAGGTAGGTCTGCTGCTGCTCGTCGGTGCCCCAGGCGGCGATGGCGGTGGCAACCGCACCCGGCGCCAGGGCCGCCACGGCGAGGCCGAGGTCACCCGTCGCCAGCGCCTCCGCGACCAGAGCGCCGGCCATCACGGCCCGTTCCTCGGAGATGCCGCCGAGGGACTCCGGCACGCCGAGCAGCGGCAGTCCGACCTGGGCCGCCGCCCTGAGCACCTCGGGGGGTGCCGCGCAGGCGACGTCCGCCTCGGCGGCCGCTGGGCGGAGAACCTCACGGGCGAGGTCGGCCACGACGTCGACCAGCATCTGCTCGTCGTCGGTCGGGGTGAGGTCGAAGACGCCGGGTGCCGAGGTCGAGACCGCCCGTCGACCCGCCTTCCCGCGGATCCCGGCCCGGGCGAAGGCCCGGCCCGCCGTGGTCGCGGTCCGGAAACCGCTGCGGGTCACCGTGAACACCGCCTGCTCGGTCTGCCTCCGCAGCCCGAGCCGGTCAAGGAGGTCGCTCTGGGCCAACCGGTTCAGCGCCGCGACGGCGTACCCGATCGGGTCGCGACTCTCACTGCCGGCGACGCCGTGCCGACCACCGGGTCGGAGATTCCTGAGCAACAGCATGGCCACAATGTAACTCCGAGTTACATTTCGCCACCACCGAAGAGAGTGGTGCTCCCCATCACAGGTGCTTCCCACCACCTCTCTAGGATCTCGGCATGCCGCTGGACTCCGCCGCGCCGGTGCACGCGCCGTACGGCCAGCTGCCCGACGGCGGCAAGGTGCGGCCGGTCGTGCGTTGGGGTACGCCGGTGATGCATCGCCGACAGGCCGATGTCACGACCTACGACGCCGACCTGCGGAGCCTCGTCGCGGACCTGGTGGCGACGATGTACGCCGCGGACGGGGTGGGCCTCGCCGCGTGCCAGATCGGCGTCGATCTCCGGCTCTTCGTCTTCGACTGCCACGACTCCTCGGGTGAGCGGACCGTGGGAGTGGTGTGCAACCCCGGGGTGACCTTGCCGGAGGGAAAGAACCGGAGGCTCGAGGAGGACGACGAGGGCTGCCTGTCGCTGCCCGGCGGCTACGTCCC
>Ga0164241_10001682_pt1 | contig 26262 bp, 26 predicted proteins | sample OricomyardsoilBY_FD_108780 | JGI IMG/M metagenome (GOLD analysis project Ga0164241, IMG submission 108780) | Backyard soil microbial communities from Emeryville, California, USA - Original compost - Back yard soil (BY) | ecosystem: Environmental > Terrestrial > Soil > Unclassified | place: USA... | reverse complement strand
GGTCACGTCGTCAGCCGTCGTCGCTTCGCCGGTAGCGACGTTGACGAACGAGGGCGTAGTCGCGGCGCGGCTCCACGCGTAGTCGTCCAGCTTGCCGTCGATCACGATATTCAGATCCGGGCGCCGGAGCGGCACCCACAAGCTCGGCAGCCCGCTCGCGGGCATGGCGGACGGCAGCGTGACCGGCAGCCTCGCGACCAGCGCGCGGTCGGCCTCGCGATAGGCGGGCGCGCCCGCGGGGCGTCGGCTGAGCGGCAGCCGCTCCTTTTCGCGAAATAACCCGCAAACGAGGCTAATCGACTGGGTGCGCACGCTCGGTGGCACCCAAAACGTGAACGTGTCGACGTAGACCTTGCCGGCGCGCCAATCACTCGGCGGGAGCAGCGGCTGTCCCGCGCTCTGCTTGCGTAGCCCCTCCGCGACGTCGAGGGTCAAGATGCGCTCTCCCGCCTCGTCGAGGACGTGCGTGAACAAGCGGAAGCCCTTCGCGACCTCCCCACGCCGGCGCCAATACAGGGTGGCGTCGACGCGGCTGCCCGGCTTCAAGCCCTGGCGAGGCGTGAGCTTCGCGCCGAGCAGCTCGACGGCGTCGTCGAAGACGTAGCCGAGCTTTATCGGCATCTCCGCCGCGGAAGGCGGCGCCGTGAGCTCCAGTTTGTCGAAGCCGGGCGGCGGCGCTTTGGCACAAGCGGCGCCACCGAGGCCGAGCGCGAGCGCGGCGCCGAGCGTCACGCCGCGCAGCCGCCGCGCGACGAGGTCGGCGATCACGGTGCCGACGGGGCGGGGCGTGGCCGGGCGGAAGACGGCAACTTGCCACCGCCGGGGACGCGCCTCACCGCGCCCGGCGCGCGCTTGTCGTCTTTGGCGGCACGCGCGCGCTGCGCACCCGGCGTCGCGCCTGTCTCGAGCGTCGCGAGCACGGCGCCGTGCTTGCCGTCGGCGGGACCGCTGAGCACGCTCAGGTAGACGTCACCAAAGGTAGCGGGGCTGGTGTCCGCTTTTTTATCGCCTTTCTCTGGCTTCTTGGCGGCGTCGGTCTTCTCGGGCTCGGCGGCGGCGATCGGCTGGGTCTTGAAGCCGACGACGATCGAGAAGCGGGCGGCGTCGATGTCAGCCGGCACCGTCACGTCGAGCTCGTCGACGTAGACCTTGCCGCGCTGCCACTTCGAAGGCTGAAGTGGTCCCTTGCGCACGGGACCGTTGCTCGATACCTCGATCCGACGGTCGTCGGGCGTAACCAGCTCCGTGAACGGCGCGTAGCCTTCGCCGAGATCGGAGGTGGCGCGCCAATACAGCTTGAGCGACAGCTTGCTGCCCGGCGCCGCCATCGACTGGGGCTCGAGCGCGTAGCCGAGCAGCTCCGCTTTCGAGTTGAAGTCGACGTAGAGCGGGTGCGGAATGTCGCTCGGCGCGGAGTCGAGCACGAGCGCCTTCTGCGCGGGGGTCAGCTCTGCCTTCTCGTCACCGTCGTCGGCCGCCGGCGCGCGCGTGCAGCCTGCGGCCACGCACACCACGATCGTCGCCAAGGCCAGGGCACCAGCTCGCATCGTCTTCACTTCTTCTTTCCCTTCTTGCGCGCGTCGCGTTCTCGCTTGCGTTGATTCTTCTTGGCGTTGCGCTCGCTGGCGCTCAGGGCTCGCATCGCGGGCGTGGCCGGACGCGCGCCGCCCGCGCCTGGCATGCCGGGCATACCCATGCCGGGCATGCCCATGCCGGGCATACCCATGCCGGGAAATCCGGGCATGCCACCCGGCATCGGGGGGAAGCCTTCCGGCATTTTGCCGCTCTTCATCGCGCGCCGCACGTTGCGCGCAAGTCCTCCCATGCCCGGCAATCCGCCGAACATGCCGCCGCCCCCACCACCGCCCATGCTGCCCATCATCTGGCGCATGTAGAGGAACTTCTGCACCAGCTCGCCCACTGCCTGCTCGGTGCGGCCGGAGCCGCCCGCGATGCGGCGCACGCGTGACGGCTCGCGGATCAAGCTCTGCGGGTCTTGCCGCTCGAACTTGGTCATCGACAAGATGATCGTCTCGGCGTCGGTCAGCTCGCTGTCGTTGACCTGCGCGGCGGCGCCGGGCGGCAGCATGCCCGACAGGCCCGGGATCTTGTCGATCAGATCGCGGACCGAGCCCATCTTCTGAATCATGCGGATTTGATTCAAGAAGTCTTCGAGCGTGAACTCGCCCTGCATCATCCGCAGGGCGTCTTTTTCCGCCTGCTTCTGATCGACGACCTCTTCGAAGTCTTGAATCAACCCGACGACGTCGCCCATGCCGAGCACGCGCGAGGCCATGCCTTCGGCGCGGAACGGCTCGAGCTTGTCGGTTGTCTCGCCCATACCGACGAACACGATCGGCGCGCCCGTGACCTCCTTGACGGAGAGGGCGGCGCCGCCGCGCGCGTCGCCGTCGAGCTTGGTCAGCACGGTGCCGCTGATGCCGAGGCGCTCGTTGAAAGATTTGGCGGTCTTTACCGCGTCCTGACCGATCATCGAGTCGATGACGAGCAGGATGTTCGCGGGCTCGACCGAGCCTTTGATGGCGCCGAGCTCTTCCATCAACGCTTCGTCGATCGCGAGGCGGCCGGCGGTGTCGTAGATGATGACGTCGGAATTTTGGAGCTGGGCCTCGGCCCGCGCCGCTCGACAGATCGCGAGCGGCGTCGCCCCCGGCACGTTGAAGACCGGCACCTCGATCTGCTTGCCGAGCACCATCAACTGATCGACGGCAGCGGGGCGCTGCATGTCGGCGGCGACGAGCAGCGGGGACTTGCCCTGCTTCTTCAACCACCGCGCGAGCTTGGCCGCGGTCGTGGTCTTGCCGGAGCCCTGGAGCCCGACCATCATGATGCCGGTCGGACCGGTCTCCGCGAACGTGAGCGGCTCGCCGTCGTGCTGCATCATGCTCACGAGCTCGTCGTGGCAGATCTTCACGAACTGCTCGCCGGCGCCGACCTTGTGCGTCTCGCCTTGATGGCGAATGCGAGTCTGCACCGTCGCTCCGAGCGACTTGGCTTTCACCGCGTCGAGGAAGCGACGCACGACGCCGAGCTCGACGTCGGCTTCGAGCAAAGACACCCGCACCTCTTTCAGGGCGGAGTCGATGTTTTTCTCGTTGAGCTCGGTGAGCCCCGCGAGGCGATTTTGCGCCTCGCGAAATCCTTTTGCTAATGCCTCGAACACGGCGGCCGCGTCTTAGCACAGGCCCAAGCGCCAAGCGCACAAACGCCTCGGAATGACCGATTTGCGGCGATGCGGCGGTTAATGCCCGGTAGAAACCGCCTGGGACGGGGCGGCACGCGGAGTGCAGACGGGCAGCTCCGAGGAGTCGTCATGAACACATTCAGCAAGCTCGCCGTGTGCGCCGTTCTGTTTTCCGTCACCGGCTGCAACAAGGCCAACGAGCCCGAGCCCGCCGTCGCCCACGACGACCACGCTCCGCTGGCCGGCAGCCTCACGCCTGCCGCGCGCACGCGCACCGCGGCCGAGCAGATCGCCCAGTCGCGCTGCGAGCGCGAGCAGCAGTGCGGCAATATCGGCAAGGACCAAACCTACTCGTCGTCGCAGGACTGCCTCGCGCGCATCCAGGGCGACTGGAAGGACGATCTGAACGCGCGCGAGTGTCCGGGCGGCATCAATCAGAAGGAGCTCGACGAGTGCCTGGCGCAGGTGCGCGGCGAGGCATGCTCCAACCCGTTCGATACGCTGGCGCGCGTGACCGAGTGCACGTCGGGCCAGATTTGCATCGCCCAACCTTGAGTCGAAGCCCGATCGGGTAGGCCGAGTCCCGTTCGTAGCGACGCCGCCCCGCTGGGCGGCGAGACCGGCCTACCCCCGCTCACAGCCCGTACCGACGGCGCAAGGCGGCTGCTCGATCCGTGCAATCGGCGATCGGCGCCCGCGCCTGCTCCAGCTTTTGCTGGGCAGCGCCGAGCAGCTTGGCGGCCGCTTCACCCTGATCGTCGGCGAGCTGCTGCTTGGCGGCCTGCGTCAACGCCAGGGCGTCGACGTGGAGCGCGTACGCGGCGGCGCAGCGATCGCGCACGACGCACGCCTCCGACCCCGTCGTGCAGCCAGCAGCTCGCATGCTGGTGAGATAGGGCGCCTTCTCGGGGTTGGCGACCGTGCGCAGTCGCTGCTCCGTCCAGCAGATGTGGGCGACGGCCTCCGCGTCCGCCGGCGACGGTCGGGCGCGACAACCGAGCGCGGCGAGAGCGAGCGCCCAGAGAGCTCGGCGCACTCACTCGCTCGGCTTCGGCGGCGGCCCCATCTGGATGCGTTCACCGATGTACGAGCCGATCAGGGTGAACACCACGCCCAAGAAGGACATCAACGCGTACATGAACGCGGGCATCGTCTTCACGGTTTGACCGGCGTGGAGCAAGAACGCCGTCGGCAGCGCGACCAGGAACACCGCCACCATCGGCTCGACGAACGTGCGACCGGGGGAAACCAGGCCGATCAGCATGCCACCCAAGAACCAAACTGGGATCGCGACCGTCATGCCGGCCGAGCCTTCGAAGTCGAACAGCGGCACGACCATCGGCAAGCCCATCACCAGCGCCGCGGTCATGACCGTGATGATACCGATCGAGACGCCGAACCAGGTCAGACTGAAGCCTTCTTGCTGGTAGCGGCGCTCTAGCTCTTCTTGGCGAGTCAGCGTCCGCTTGAGGTCCTCGATTTTGGCGCCGCAGGACACGCAGCGGTTGTTCGCGAGCGGTGCGGTGTTGGAGAAGCCGCAGGACGGGCAAAGGATCTTCTTGCTAGCGACGGCCATGGCGACCTCCCAGCCTAGCGCACCCTCACGGACAAAGTTCAGCCGCTTTGTTAAAACCCGAGTTATTTACATAAGTTAGGAATGGAGGCAGGCTCGCCGGCGGCCGCGTTTGACGCTGAGCGGAACAACGACGAAAACCGTCTGTCAGTAAAGCCGCCCATGAGCGAACCGCCCGATCGCGATCTCGAAGCGCTGCCTCCGCCCCGGCGGCCGTGGCGCAAGCTCACCCTGGCCGTGATGACGACGACCCTACTCGGCTCGCTCGCCCTCTTGTTCTCGCTGCGCGGCGAGCTCGGTTTTTCACTGTCGAGGGCGGCGCCGCGCAGCGTGGGGGAGCTGTCGGCTTTCGTGCCGCAAAGCCGCGACGAGAACGCCTGGATCCAGGGCGAAGCCGAGCTCGAGGTAAAAGGCGCGATCGCCTACAGCCGCCCGCTCGAAGGCGACTCGTACCGGCTGTCGCGGGTGCACGGCTCGAACAAGCTCTGGGTGCAGGTGCGCGTGCCGCGCGACGACGACGATCCGAATCACAAACGCTTCGTGCCGCCGACCTCCTTCGTCGGGCGGCTGGTGCCGGCGCGCCACGGGGGCGTGCGGCTCTCACAGCTGAGCTACGCGATCGCCGAGGCCGGTCGCCCTCCTCTGCCGGCCGACGCGTGGCTTTTGATCGACGGCGAGGCGCCCGCCACCACGCGCTGGACGCTCGGCGTGGCGGGGCTGCTGCTGGGCTTTGCCGCGTTCAATCTGTTCGGGTTGCAGCGCCTCTTGCGTCCTGCAGCAGATTGAAACAAGAGCCCGGGGTGATGCCCGGCGGCAAAAAAGCGCGCGCGAGCCGAGAGGCGCCCCAGGTCGTGATCGTCGGCGGCGGGGTGATGGGCTGCGCGGCGGCCCACGAGCTCGGTCGCCGCGGGCTGGCCGTCACGGTGCTGGAGCGCTCGGTGCCGGGCGCGGAGGCATCCAGCGCGGCGGCCGGCATTTTGGGGGCACAGGTCGAGTCGCACAACCCGGGGCCCCTCACCGAGCTCGGCCTGCGCAGCCTCGAGCTTTACCCGGCGCTCGTGAAAGAGCTGGAGCGCGCGTCGGGAGTTTCGGTCGGATACCGGCGCTCGGGCGTGCTCAAGGTGGCGTACGGCGCGCCGGCGCTGAGCCAGCTCGCACGCGAGAGCGCCTGGCAAGCGCGCGCCGGGCTCCCGCTGGCCAAGCTGACGCGCCGCGCTCTGCGCGAACGCGAGCCGGCGCTCTCGCCCGAGCTCGCCGGTGGTCTTTGGTTCGAGCGCGACGCGACGCTCGATCCGCGCTCCCTGCTGGTGGCGCTCCGCGTCGCAGCGGCGAGGGCCGGCGCCGAGTTCCGCAGCGGCTCGTTCGTGAAGCGCGTCGCGGAGCGAGGCGGGCGCGCGATCGGCGTCGAGCTCGACGACGGCAGCGTCGTGCGAGGGACCCACGTCGTGTTGGCGGCGGGCAGCTGGACCAGCCTCGTGGCGCGCCCCGACAGCGCGGCGCCCCGGGTCGTGCCGGCGCGAGGCCAGATCGTCGAGCTGAAGACCAACGTGCCGCTGCTATCGTCGGTCGTGTTCGGACCGGATTGCTACGTGGTGCCGCGCGCCGATGGCCGACTGCTGGTAGGCTCCACGCTCGAGTTCGTCGGTTTTCGACGCGAGGTGACGGCGGGGGCGGTGGCCAAGCTGCTGGCGGCGGCGATTCGGCTGGTTCCGGCCCTGAACGAGGCGGAGCTCTCCGCGAGCTGGTCGAGCGTTCGGCCCTACACTCAAGACGAGCTGCCGCTGCTCGGGCCGAGCGCGACGCCGGGCCTGCTGTGGATGAGCGGGCACTACCGAAACGGCATCTTGCTCGCGCCGATCTCCGCCAAAATCGTGGCCGACTGCGTGCAAGGCCGCAAGCCTCCGCTCGCGCTCGGGCCTTTCTCGCCCGATCGCCGTGCTACGGGGAGCGCGTGACCTCGCGGCACTACGACGTGATCGTGCTCGGCCGAAGCCTGGGCGCGCTGACGTGCGCGGCGGTGCTGGCCCGGCGCGACTTTCGGGTGCTGCTGCTCGGCCAAGGCCAGAAGAGTCAGCTCTACCGCTACGACCAGCGCGTGCTGTCGCGACGGCCGTTCACGTTTTTGGCGGGCTCGTCCCCGGTGTTCAAGCGCATTTTGCACGAGCTCGCTCAGAGTCAGCAGCTACGCCGCAAGATGGTCGCCCTCGATCCGATGTTCGGCTGGCTGTCGCCGGGTCGCCGGCTCGAGGTGCCGCCGGACATGGACCTGTTCGTACGCGAGATCGAGCGCGAGTTCCCCGAGGTGCGCCAGCTCGTCGACGAGCTCTACACGACGATCGCGCACGTGAATGCGATCGCCGATCTCGCCTTCGAGAAGGACGCGGTTTGGCCGCCGGGCACGCTCTGGGAGCGCTTCGAGACGGGCCGCGTATCGGCCACGCTTCCGTACGTCAAGGCGGACCGAAACGCAGACCTGCTGAGCAAGTTTCCGAGCGGTCACCCATTTCGGGAGCTGCTCCTGCTGCCGGCGTCGTTCGCGACCAACCTCGCCCTACCCGCCGATCGCCTGCCGCCGCTGGCGCTGGCGCGCCTTCACGGCGCGTGGACGCGCGGCGTTAGCGCGCTCGTGCAGAGCGAGCAAGAGCTGAGCGATTTCTTGATCGAGCGCATCGAGGCCCACGGCGGCAGCGTCGCGCTCGATCGACGCGCGGCCTCGATCGTCGTGAAGCGCGGCACCGCCGTGGGCGTGATCGAAGACGGCGAGGGCGAGGCCACTGGCTGCTCCGCGGTCGTGTCCGATCAATCCGGTGAAGCAGTGGCGGAGCTGTCCGGCGGTGAAGGCGTCACCAAGCACGCCCAGAGGGACTGGCCCCAGCTGCGCGCAGAAGCGTCGCGCTTCGTCGTCAGCTTGCGGGTCAAGACCGAAGGTCTGCCGGCATCGCTGCCGGCAGAGTCGTTCGTCGTCCCCGAGCGCTACGCGCGACGCGATCCGCGCTCCCCGCCGCTGCGGCTATCTCGACTTTCGCCGCGCGCGCTCGACAACGACGACGCCGACCCCGCCGGCACGTTGCTGATCGCGGAGGCGCTGCTGCCGACGCGCGGTGCGCTGACCGTGCTCGAAGCGCGCGACGCCGTGCTCGGCACCTTGCGCGAGCACCTGCCGTTCCTCGAGCGCTCGCTGTCGCTGGTCGACTCGCCCCACGACGGCCTGCCGCTGTGGGACTTCCGCAACGGGGCGCGCCGCGAGGTCGAGCGGGCTCACGTGCTCGGGACCTCTGCCGGCGGCGAGCTGATGGAGCGATTGTGGACCGTCGAGCCGAGCGGCTACCTCGAGCTGTCGGGCGAGCCGGTGCGCGGTCCGGTGCCGGGAACGTACCTGGTGGGCAAGAGCGTGCTGCCTGGCCTCGGCCAGGAAGGCGAGCTGATCGCGGCGTGGAGCGCGGCGCGCGTCATCACCGGAAAAGATCGGCAGCGGCAGCGGATGCGCCGCCAAATGTGGAGCAAGATCGAGACCTCGTGAGAGTCATCGCCGGAACGCTCAGGGGTCGAGCGCTCAAAGCGCCCGCCGGAGACGCGACGCGACCGACGGGCGCGCGCGTCAAGGAGGCGCTCTTTTCGATCCTGGGCGACGTCAGGCACTTGAAGGTGCTCGACCTGTACGCGGGCAGCGGCGCGCTCGGCATCGAAGCGCTGTCGCGCGGGGCAAGCTCGGCCGTCTTCGTCGAGTCGGCGCGGCCGGCGCTGCTGTGCTTGCGCGAAAATCTTACCAAGCTCGGTCTCACGAACGTGTCGACGGCGCTCGGCCGGCGCGTGGAAGACGCCGCGGGCGAGCTCGGCAAACGCGGGCCGTTCGAGCTGGTGCTGTGCGATCCACCCTGGCGAGACGTGGAAGCGGCGGCGAGCGCGCTGGAGGCGCTGGCGCGCGCCGGGTTGCTCGCTGTCGGCGCCCGCGTCGCGCTCGAGCACTCCGCTAAACAGCCCGTGCCGCTGGCGAATCCGAGCCGCCTGCGCGTCTTCGACGAGCGGCGCTGGGGCGATACAGGCGTCACCCTGCTCGAACCGGCCGACGTACCAGGACAGTCCGAAGGCGAGCCCGGGCCGCGCCCCGAGACAGCGAGCCCTTAAGCCGAAAGTCTCGCGTGCCGCCTAGGGGGTGGCTATAGTCGCCGCGTCCTAGTCCCTCGGAGAGAGCCAACATGGCTGACACCAACCCGCCGCTACCCAAGTCGGGCGGCAGCGGTCCCATCATCATCGCCGCCGTCCTCATGCTCCTCCTCATTGGAGGTCTGATCGTCTGGAAAGTGACGGGCAGCGGCGATAGCGCCACGCCGCAGCCGACGGTCGCGGCGACGCCGTCGGCTCCGCCGCCCAGCTTGGACGAGCCGCCTCCCCCGCCTCCCCCGCCGCCCGTCGTCGAAGACGCGGGCAAGCCCGACGAAAAAGAGCCGAAGAAGGTAGTGACCGGCGGCGGCGCCAGCCCGTGCGCCAAGGTCTGCGAGGGCACCGCGAGCGCGGCGCTGCAGTCGGCCCTGTCGGGGCGCGCCGGTCAGTCGCGCAGCTGCTACGAAAAGGCGCTGAGCTCGAACGCGACGCTCGAAGGTACCTTGACGGTCGGAGTCAAGGTGGGTCCGAGCGGACAGGTTTGTAGCGCGCGCGTCGTGAGCGACGGCTTGCACGACCCGGGCGTCAGCAACTGCGTCGTCGCGCGCTTCATGAGCTCGACCTTTCCCGCACCGCAAGGGGGTTGCGCCGAGGTCAATGTTCCGTTGAGATTCATGCCGAAGCGATGAGACGCTCTTCCACCGTTTTTGGCGCCGCCGTCGTCGGCTTCTCCGCTCTGGTGCTGGCGACGACCCTGAGCGCGTGCGGTGAAGACGGTAAGACGGCGCCCGAAAAGTGCGCCGAGCCGCCGCTGCCCATCTTCGACCTCCAGCTCGCCGGCGCCCCCAGCGTGGACAATCCTTGCGTCACGCCGCCCGGCCACGCGATCAGCGGCGTCAACACCGACGCCGCTGGATCCGGCGGCACCTAGCCGTGACCGCGCCGGACGCGGCGCACGAGCCCGACTTGCACGGCGTGCTGCTCACGCTGGCCTACGACGGTGCTCCCTTCTGCGGCTACGTCAAGCAGAAGAACGGACGCACCGTCGCGGGCGAGCTCGAGGGCGCGATCGCGGCCGTCGATCCGAAGGCCAGCACCACGCGCGGGGTCAGTCGCACCGACGCGGGCGTCCACGCGCGCGGCCAGCTCGTGGCGTTCGACAGCAGCAAAGACATCGACCCGCGCGGCTGGGTGCTCGCGCTCAACCGCGAGCTGCCGCGCGAGATCGCCGTCGTGCGCGCGGCTCGAACGCCGGCGCGCTTCGAGCCCCGCCGTCACGTGCTGAACAAGACCTACGTCTATCGGATCCTCGAAAGCCGGACCCGCGATCCGCTGGTCGACCACTTCGCGTGGCGCATCCCCTACAGGTTGAACCAGCTGCTGATGCAGGCGGCGGCGGCTTCGATCCAGGGAGAGCACGACTTTCGAGCGTTTCGCGGCTCCGCCGACGCGCGCGACGAGACGGTGCGACACATCTTTCGCATCTCGCTCACGCCTGCGGCGCACGATTCGCGCATCACCGAGCTGCGCGTCACCGGCAACAAGTTCCTCTACAACATGCTGCGCATCATCGCGGGAACATTGGTCGACATCGGTCGCGGCCACCTGCCCCCCGATACCTTTGCGCGCGCGCTCCAGAGTGGACTGCGTAAAGATCTGGGCATCACCGCGCCTCCCGAAGGCTTGGTGCTCGACTCGATCGAGCTCACCGAGATGGGCGAGGAGCCCTGGCCGCTGAGTTGACGTTGCCGGCCTTCTCTCGTAGGAACCGCCCACCATGGGTCTCCGCCAAGCGCTGGTCGACAAAGGTAAGCAAGCTCTTCTCCGTCCGTCGGTGATGCGTTGGGTCTCCGACGATCGCGTGATGAAGGCGACCGAGGGCTTGATGGACGCGCGCGGCCGGCTGGCAGCCGCCTGGAGCGTGCTCAAGAACGGCCACGAGCTGCCCAACGTCGACCCTGCCCTCGACGAGAGCATCGGCAAGAGCGCGCCCAGCACGAAGAGCAACGGCGCCGGCGCGCTCAACGGCAACCGCAACGGCCACGCCACCGCCGCCAAGGACGTGAGCTCCGGCTCGACCGACATGGACGAGTCGATGAAGGAGCGAACGTCGCTCGCCAGCATCGGCGGCAAAGACGTGTTCGAGAAGGCCTACAAGTTCATGGCCGCCGACAACGCGCGCAAGATGGGCATCTACCCGTTCTTCCGCCCGCTCGACTTCAACGACGGCCCCGAAGCCGAGATCAACGGCAAGCGCGTGTTGATGTTCGGCTCGAACAACTACCTCGGCTTGACCACGCACCCCAAAGTGCGCGAAGCAGCGCGCAACGCGATCGACCGCTTCGGCACGAGCATGACCGGCTCGCGCCTCGTCAACGGGTCGATGAAGCTGCACGAAGAGCTCGAGGCCAAGATCGCCGCCTTCATGGGCAAAGAGTCGGCGCTGGTCTTCACCACCGGCTACCAAGTCAACATCGCCACCTGCGCCGCCCTGCTCAGCAACAAGCACAGCGTCGCGCTGATCGACCGCAACGTGCACGCCTCGCTTTACGACGGCGTGCGCCTCGGCCAAGCCGCCGGCGCCAAGCTCGTGCGCTACAAGCACAACGACGCCGAATCGCTCGACAAGGCGCTCGAGAAGCTGGAGGCGGGCGAAGGCGCGTTCGTGATCACCGACGGCGTGTTCAGCGCCGAAGGCGAGATCGCCAAGCTCGACGAGCTCGTCCCCGTCGTCAAAAAGCACGGCGCGCGCCTGCTCGTCGACGACGCGCACGCCGTCGGCGTGATCGGCCCCGGCGGCCGCGGCACCGCCCACAGCTTCGGCCTGCAAGATCAAGTCGACCTGATCGGCGGGACCTTCTCCAAGTCCCTCGCCAGCATCGGCGGCTTCCTGGTCGGCGAGCGCAAGGTGCTCGACTACATCCGCCACTTCGCCCCAAGCTTCATGTTCGCGGCCAGCGCCGCGCCGCCCCAGGTCGCGGCGGCGATGGCCTCGCTCGAGGTGATGCAAGAAGAAGCCTGGCGCATCGACAAGCTGCGCGAAAACTTCACCTACATGCGCGACGAGCTGAAGAAGCTCGGCTTCGAGCTCGGCCACACCCAGACCGCGGTGATCCCGATCTACATCCGCCAAGATCTGCGCACGATCATGATGTGGCGTGACCTGCTCGAAGAGTACGGCGTGTACACCAACCCGTTCATCTCGCCCGGCGTGCCGCCGAAGAGCGCCATGCTCCGCACCAGCTACATGGCCACCCACGAGCGCCACCACCTCGATCGGGCCCTCGACGCCTTCGCCAAGGTCGGCAAAAAATACGGCGTCATCTAACGGGCTAGGCTGCCACCGCGCAGCCCGCTTGCAGAAGCTCACGTAGCGGCTCCGGGCCGCGCCGTGCGTCCGCGCCGCCGCCCCTCGCCCGTCGCCGCGACCGGGACGACCGACCGGGAATGGTTGGCGGCGTCGACGGGAATGGTTGGCGGCGCTGAGGCCAAGGGCGCGGCCGTAAACGTGGAATTGACTCTCACCGGAGGAGCCGGTTAGCTGCCGCGGCAATGCCGGTCGAGATCCGCGAGACGCCGATTGGGGGAAAGCTCAACGACTTTCTGAACGTGGTGGACTACATCTACCGCGGCGATCCTCATTATGTTCGGTCCCTGGACATGGAGATGAAGGATCGGCTGAGCCTGAAGAATCCGTTCTTCGAGCACGCCGAGGGCGTGATCTTCACCGCCCACCGCAACGGCTGGTGCGTCGGGCGCATCACGGCGCAGATCGATCGCGAGCACCTGGCGCGCTACAAAGACGACGTCGGTAGCTTCGGCTTCCTCGACACCATCGACGACGAGGACGTGGCCAAAGCCCTGCTCGAAGCGGCCGGCAACTGGCTGCGCGCGCGCGGCGCCAAGCACATTCGCGGCCCGCTCTCGCTGTCGCTGAACGACGAGATGGGGTGCCTGGTCGACGGCTTCGACACGCCGCCGATGATCATGATGCCGCACCACCGCCCGTATCAGGGCGGCCTGATCGAGAAGGCTGGCTTCACCAAGCTGAAAGACGCCTACGCCTGGCGCTACACCGTCGGCGACCTGCCGCCGCGTGTGCGCAAGGCTCACGACGACATCGAGGCCATGCCCGAGGTCAAGTCGCGTCACGTCGACATGAAGAACCTCGACGCCGATCTACGCGTGATCATGGACGTGTACAACGACGCCTGGAACGACAACTGGGGCTTCGTCGCCCAAACCGAGCGCGAGCTGCAGAAGATGGGCGCCGATCTGAAGCTGTTCGCGATCCCGGAGCTGTCCTACATCACGGAAATCGACGGCGAGGCGGCGGCGGTGGCGCTCGCGCTGCCCAACCTGAACGAGCTCATCGCCGACATGCACGGCAAGCTGGGTGCGCTCGGCCTTCCCAAGCTGCTGTGGCGGTTGAAGGTCGTGGGCCCGCACACGGCGCGCCTGATCATCCTGGGCATCCGCAAGAAATTTCGCGGGCACCGTAAGTACGCGGCGCTGAGCGCGTACCTGTACGCCAAGATGAACGCCGCCGGCAAACGGCTCGGCATCGGCTCCGGCGAGCTGTCATGGACGCTCGAGGACAACGCGCCGGTCAACACCGGCATCAAGCTGATGGGCGGCAAGATCTACAAGACCTACCGCTTGTACGAAAAGGCGCTTTAGCGCGCTCAGGCCGGCGCGAGTGGCGCGGCATTGCGGTGGGCGCGCAGCTTGTTGACGACCCTCAGCACCTTCGGTCGCGAGAGCAGCCGCGTCACGAGCCGGTGCTTGCCCGGAAAATCGACAAGCAGCAGGCCCACGAGCAGGGTGAGCAGGCCTTGGCCCGGAAGCAGCAACATCGCGACGCCGAGCAACACGAGCACGACGCCGAGCAGGTTGCGCGCCACGCGGAGCAGCGGCGACTTCGATGCCGTGTCCGGCTTTGCCTTCAGGTAGTCGGGCGGAAGCGACGCCAGAAAGCGCGGCACCAGCACCAGGCTGGCGATGACGGCGAGCACCGAAAACGCGGCGCACCCCCAGCGCACGGCGGGGTGCTCGAACCAGCCTTCTAGAGCATCGATCATGATAGCGTTCCCGCGCGTTCATGTTGAATCGAGTCGCCTGCTTGTCCACTGTGGCACTATGGCTGTCGGCGATCGGTTGCCAGAAAGCCGCCCCGTTGATGCTGCGCGACTCCGAGGGCCGGAGCTTCGAGGCGAGCTGTCCGAAGCAGGAGCCGTGCACCTTCACGCAAAAGTCGGGGACGGTGCGCGCCGACCGGCCCGCGCAGGCCTTGCTCGTCGGCAGCCGCTTGCTTGGCATCTGTGACGTGAAGGCCGGCGAGCCGCTCGCGGGCCCATTCGACTGCCGCCCGCTCACTTGTCAGACCAACGCCGAGTGTCCGCCCGTCCACGGCATGACCGAGGGACAGTGCCTGAATCATCATTGCGCCGACGCCGCGGAGCCGCTCGGCCTCCAAGACTCGGTCATGCTGTGCTTGGCCGGCACCGGGCTGGGCCGCGAATCCCCCGCGCAGATCGAACGCTACGCCCTGGCGCTCAACTGCGGCACGCCCTGCACCATCCCCGCCCCTTGCCAGCAGCCCTAGCGAGAGCTGCGACTTGCTGACGTTGCGGGCGTGAAACCGCGCAGGCTGGCCAGGCGTGAGAGCAGCGGCTAGGCTGCGCGCGCCCATGTCCAGCGCCCCCGAGCCCGTCATCGAGCCTGCCATCGTCCTCGCCGCGTACGCGGAGCCCATCGCCACCGGCCGGCGCGTGCTGTTCGTCGGACCCGCCACCTCGGCATTGCCGGCGCGGCTGCTCGAGCGCGGCGCGCGCGTGGTGCTGGCCTGCGATCCAGATCCAGTGCGGGTGGCGGAAGCTACCGCCAAGAACCGCCTCGGCGGGTTGTCGTTTTCGGCGCTGAGCGAAGGCAACCTCGCTCTGCGCGACGGCGCCTTCGACGTGTGCATCGTCGAGGACGCGGGCATCACCGATCCCGTCTCGCTCGTGAAGAAGCTGCGCCGGGCGCTCACGCCGCGCGGCGTCGCGATCTTGGCGTCGCTCAACCCCGAAGCTCGCGTGCCGCTGATGCGGCACCGGCCGAGCGGCGTCGTCTCGCTCGACTACTACGCGCTCTACGACGCGGTGAAGGCCGAGTTCGACCACGTGCGCATGCTCGGACAAGCCCCGTTCGTCGGCTACGTCGTCGCCGATTTCGCGCCCGAGGGCACCCCCGAGCCTTCGCTCGATACAGCGTTCTTGCCGAGCGGGGCGGAGGAGCCGGAGCTCTTCATCGCCGTCGCCTCGCAGCAGCCTGTCGCTCTGGACGCGTTCGCGGTCGTCCAGCTGCCATACCGCAGCGTGCTGACCGGCCCCAGCAACGACAGCGACGCGCTACGACGCGCGCGCAGCGCGGAGGCCGACGTACGCGGCAAGCTGAGCGAGCTCGAGGCCGAGCTCGTCAAGGAGCGCCAGGCCGTCGCCGCGAAGCACGCCGAGCTCACGAAAGAGCGCAAGCTCGCCGCGAGCAAGGATGCCGAGCTCGGGCAAGAACGCGCGACGGCGGCGGCGCGCGCGGCCGAGCTGGCCAGCGAGCGCCAGGCCAGCGCCGCGCGCGACGCGAAGCTGCGCGAAGCGGAGACGGGCGTCTTCGCGCGCGACGCGGAGCTGACCGCGCTCCGGCGCGAGCTGGAGCAGAAGAACCGGCAGCTGGCGGCGCAAGAAGGCAAGCTGAACGAGCTGCAGCAAAAGGTGGCTCGAGGTCCGTCGCCCGAAGACGTGAGCGCAGCCGCTACCGACCTCAGCGCGCTCGAGCAAGCCTTGACCGAACGCGGCGAGCACGTGCGCAAGCTCGAGCGCGAGCTGCGCGAGGCCGAGCGCATCGGCAAGGAGCTGCTCCGCCAACTGCCAGCCGCTGGCGACGCAACGCCAGCTCAACGCCAGGCCAACGAGGCCGAGCTCGCACAAAAGCTCGCAAAGACCCAAGCCGACCTTGTCGCGACGCGCTGGGCCCTGGAAGCCGCCGTAAAACGCGGCCCGAGCTCCGAAGCCTCCGGAGCCTCCGGAGCCTGAAGCGGTTTTTCCGTCTGAGACGCGGCGCGGCAGGCCAGTGGCCGAGGGGTTCGCCCCGAGAGCGTCTTCATCATCACTCCCTGCTATTGACAGGCGCGCGGCACGATTTACCTTCCCGCGGATTTCCCTGTGTTCTCCGTGCCGGCGTTGATGAGCTTCCAGTATGAGTGAAAAGCGCGACTATTACGAGGTTCTTGGGGTTGCGCGTGAAGCTAGCGACGACGACGTCCGCAAGGCGTACCGCCAAGCCGCGCTCAAGCACCACCCCGACCGCAATCAGGGCAACCCCGAGGCCGAGCACAAGTTCAAAGAAGCTACCGAGGCCTACACCGTATTGTCCGATCCCGAAAAGCGGGCGGCGTACGACCGCTTCGGCCACGCCGGTCTGGGCGGCGGCGGGTTCGACTTCAACAACGCTGGCGTCGGCGACATCCTGAGTCACTTCCAGGACATGTTCTCCGACTTCTTCGGAGGCGGCGGCGGCTTCGCCGGCAACGGTCGGCGGCGGAGAGCGCCCGAGCGCGGCCAAGACGTACGCGTCGAGCTCGCGCTGTCGCTGGCCGAAGCGCTGACCGGCGGCAAGCACGAGGTCTCGATCCACGGCGCCGTCAGCTGCGAGACGTGCGGCGGCAACGGCGCCAAGGTCGGCACCAAGCCGGAGACTTGCAGCCAGTGCCGCGGCACCGGCCAGGTCACGGCCCAGCGTGGCTTCATCATGTTCTCGAGCCCGTGCGCGCGCTGCCGCGGCACTGGTCAAATGATCGCCACACCGTGCGAGACCTGCCGCGGCCAAGGCGCCGTCGAAAAGCAACGCAAAGTGCTGGTCAACGTCCCGGCGGGCATCGACTCCGAGCAGCGCCTGCGCGTACCCGGTCAGGGCATGCCCGGCCCGGGTGCGACCCCCGCGGGTGATCTGTACGTCGACATCGAAGTTGAACCCGATGCGCGCTTCGAGCGACACGGCAACGATTTGGGCACGCGCCTCACGCTATCGTTTACCGAAGCGGCGCTCGGTATGGCTACCAAGCTCACACTGCCCGATGCGCGCGAGGTGACGGTGAAGGTCGAGGCCGGCTGCCAACCCGGCAGCGTCGTAGTCGTCAAGGGCGAAGGCGCGCCGCGTCTCGATCGCGGCGGCCGCGGCGATCTGCACGTGATGATCGGCGTGACGGTGCCGAAGAAGCTCTCCAAGAACGCCAAGCGTCTGCTGCAAGAGCTCGAGAGCGAGCTCAACGGCGAAGCCGAAGCCGTGCGCTGACGCGAGAGTGGCTAGGGGTAAGCGGCGGCAGGAAGCGTGGCGTAAAACCCCTGATAATCGAGCGGATTGTTCGGGTCGGTGGCGAGGCCGGCGAACGCTTGCCCATCGTCCGAGATGTAGCTCGCGCTCACGACCCGGCCCTGTGTATCGCCGCCAAATTCCCGAATCAGGTCGCCCAAGTTGCGAAAGCCGTGCTCGGCCGTCCAGATCCGCGTTCCGCGCGCATCCGGTGAATCACCCCACATCAGGACGACTTTGCCAGTGCCGCTCAGGTCGATCGGCGCGCAAGGCGCGTAGGGGCACTCGACGAGCTGCGGTTGCTCATCGAGCGAGCGCGCCACCATCATGGCGTCGAGCGTCGTGCGCGGTGAGAAAGCGAACACCTTACCGTCGGCGCTGACCGGCATCGTGGGCGGACCATCGAAGGCCAGCGGCGCATGCAGCAGGAGCGCGCTCTTGCCGGCGCCGGCTTGCCAGCGAAAGATGTGCAGAATATCGGCGCCGAGCAGCGACACGCCATCGGGGCTGGTGCTGTAGACGAGCGAATTGGCAAGCTCCTCGATGAGCTCGGCTCCTGCATCGCGCGTCCACCGCACCGGGAAGGGGCCGGCATAGCTCTCGTCGAGATTGCCGACGATGACCGAGCCGTCAGGCGAGAGCGACACCGGATAGGCGGGATCATTGGCGTTGCCGAACAGGTACTCGAGCCCGTCGGAGGAGCTCTCTCGATAAATGCCGCTGGAAAAGGCTCTCGCGACCGCGACGTCGCCCTGGCAACTGAGCTGGATCGGCGCGCCGTCGATCCCTGGGATCGGAGCAAAGCCGGTGTCGGCCCGCCAGCGCACCGGCACCGAATCGTGCGCGCCCCCCACGACTTGGCCATCGCCGCTGAGCGCGTTGGGAAAAAAACGGTCCGACATCGAGCCGATGAGCGTGAACGTTGCGACCTCGGGCCAGGCTACGGCCGCGCAGCCTACGACTCCGTCGTACCCAGCATCCTCATCGGCGGCTCCGCCGGCGCCAGCGCCCGCGCCGGCAACGGCGCCGATGCCGGCGGCTCCGCCGGCGGTAGCTCCACCTGTACCCGAAGTTCCGGCCTCGCCCGCTGCGTCGGGGCCAGAGCCGCCACTCGCCTCAGCGCCAGCTCCTCCCTCGGAGCCGCCCCCTCCTTGACGAGGACCGCAACCTGCCAGGGCAACCAACGCCAGGGCGCATGCCGGCGCGCAGAACCGCCACGACTCTCTCGAGCTCATGTTCGCCTCCTCGATTTTCAGAGCGCGCACACTACGCCTCGACGAAGCGTCTTCACAATATGGCATTGTGGCCCCTACAAACTCACCCCTGCGAGTCGGCCACTTCGACACGCAGCTCGAGTGGTTCCGGTGCCGAAGCACCCCCACGTCAGCGACTAGTCAGCGCACGCTGCGGGGCCCTCCGGCTTGGCTCAGGATGCGAAGACCTCGCTCAGTGAGCCGGCCGATAGCAAGCGTTCTGACCAGAGCTCCAGCTCGAGCTCAGTCGCCCCGGCGATCCGTCCGCGCAAAGGCGGCGGGAGCTCTCCAAACTTCAGCGACAGCAGTCGCTGAACGAGCTCGGCTTTGCCTTCGCGACGCACGACGGCCATGTCGAGCTCATACGAGACTTGGGCCATCTCGCGTTGCTCGGCGCGCATACGCGCTTCGTCGTCGGCGCTGAGGCGATCGAGGGCGTCTTTGGCTTGCCTGAGCACGGGGTCGTTCATCGCCAGCTGCTCCAATTCCTCGTCTGATCCGGCGGCCAGGAATTTACACCAGGCCGTCAGGCTTGGCTCGTCGTTTCGAGCCAGCGCCGTACGAAGCTTCGGGAGCTCCAGCAAATGGAGCTCCAGGTGGTCGGTGAGCGGGTCGGCACAGTAGTCGTCGCGGAGGCGAAATATCGAATGAAAGCGAGGGCTCGCAAGCTCGGTGAAGTCTGTGATCAGGATGACGGCGCAGCGTCGAAGGTCGGAATACGACGCGCCGCGGTGCAGTTGACCTGCGTACAGGCGCGCCCAGTAGTAGAGGGCGCGCTGGCGTTGTGCAGGCCGGCGTTGGCTCTGCATCTCGATATCGACTTGGTCGCCGCTCGCGAGGCGCGCGCGCACGTCGAGCGCGATGCTCTTGTCGTCCACTCCCGCACGCTCGGGTTGGGCGTGCAGAACCTCGGCCGATTCGATGGGGACGCTGGGCCTCAGCACCGCGTTGAGCAAGGAGATCAAGAGGCCGCGATTCTGCTCGGCGCCAAACAGCATCCAAAATACGATGTCGAGCTTTGGATCGAGTGTTCGGCGTCGCTCGAGCATGTGCTCCCCATCGGTCGGGGAGCAGCGCAGTTGTGCGAATCGTCGTCGCCGCCCTGGGGAAGCGCTCGGGTGAGTGAGACCGATTGCCACTGCTTGACGCTAAATTTTGGAAGTCCTAGGCATGCGCGCATGTCCAAATCAGCGCGCCCTGCCGAAGCCTCCGGAACGATCGACGTCGGTGGTGACCTCAAGGTCAACCGTCTCGGCTATGGCGCCATGCAGCTCACTGGCCCCGGCATCTGGGGCGATCCCCGGGATCCAGCCGAGGCGGTGCGGGTGCTTCAGCGCGCCGTCGCGCTCGGGGTCAATTTCATCGATACCGCCGACGCCTATGGCCCCTTCGTCAGCGAGCAGCTCATCAAAAAGGCGCTACACCCGTACGCTGACGGGCTCGTCATCGCCACCAAGGCCGGCTTGTCACGGCAAGGGCCCGGCATCTGGACGCCGATTGGCCGCGCGGAGTACCTACGACAGCAGGTGGAGCTCAGCCTGCGTCACTTGGGCGTAGACCGCATCGATTTGCTCCAACTTCATCGGATCGACCCGAAAGTGCCGCTCGCCGAATCGCTTGGAGCGCTCACCGATCTTCAGAAGGAAGGCAAGATCCGGCACATTGGCTTGAGCGAGGTAGATGTCGCGCAGCTCGAGCAAGCGCGAGAGCTCGCGGAGATCGTGTCCGTCCAAAACTTGTTCAACCTCACGAATCGCGCTGCCGAGCCATTGCTCGAGCACGTGACCAAGCTCGGCGTCGCCTTCATTCCCTGGTTCCCGCTCGCCACTGGCAAGCTTGCTGCGAGCGGTGGCCCGCTCGACCAGCTGGCGCGAAAGCACGGCGCCACGCCGTCGCAGCTCGCGCTCGCTTGGCTGCTGAAGCGCTCGCCCGTCATGCTGCCCATTCCGGGCACCTCGAGCCTCGCGCACCTCGAAGAAAACATGGCCGGCGCCGAGCTCGAGCTCAGTGAGGCCGAGCTCGCCAGTATCGACCGAGCCGTGTGAGCCCGGGCGACGGTGCCTGGAGCTCACGGGCCGGCCAGGCTTCGCCACGACAGCCTTCTGCAAATTGGGCTGCTTTTTGGCAGCCCGTACTCGAATGACTCGGAGGCGCTGGCAGCGATGAATTCGGCCGCGAGCCCGCCGGTCTCGTCGAGGGTGGGCGCGAAACGTGCGGGCGCCACAGCCCTGGTCAATCCCCGGTGTTAGCGCCGTTCGGGGTAGCGATCGGCGAGGGCCTCGAGAGCTTTGAGCGTGGCGGCGGCGGGCTCGATGACACTGGCGTCTTGGCGCAAAAACCGCTCGAGCTCGGGCAGGGCCGCGATCGCCTGATCGAGCCGCGGGTCGCTGCCCTTGTTGTAAGCACCGAGCGCGAGCAGATCGCGCTTTTCTTCGTAGGTGGCGAGCAGGGCGCGGGCGCGCTGGGCGGCGGCTCGTTGCGACTTGGCGGTGACGTTCGGCATCACGCGTGAGAGCGAGCCGAGCACGTCGATCGCCGGATAGTGTCCGCGCGCGGCGAGCTTGCGCTCGAGCACGATGTGGCCGTCGAGGATGCCGCGCACCTCGTCGGCGATCGGCTCGTCCAGATCGGAGCCTTCGACGAGCACGGTGTAAATCGCGGTGATGGCGCCTTTTTCGCTCTGACCGCTGCGCTCGAGCAAGCGCGGCAATTGCGCGAATACGCTCGGCGGATAACCGCGCCGCGCCGGGGGCTCGCCCGCGGCCAGGCCGATCTCGCGCTGCGCGCGCGCGAAGCGGGTCACCGAATCGACGAGCAAGAGCACGCTCTTACCGAGGTCACGGAAATGCTCCGCCACCGCCGTCGCGACTTGCGGGGCGCGCAGTCGCTCGACGGGCGGCGCGTCACTCGTCGCGACGACGACGACCGAGCGCCGACGGCCTTGCTCGCCGAGCGAGTGCTCGAGAAATTCGCCGACCTCGCGGCCGCGCTCGCCCACCAGCGCCACCACCACGACGTCGGCGCTGGCGCCGCGCGCGATCGCGCCGAGCAGCGTGCTCTTGCCGACACCGGAGCCGGCAAACAGGCCGATGCGCTGTCCGATCCCGAGCGTGAGCAGGCCGTCGATCGCGCGCACGCCTGTCTCGAGCGGCGCGCTGACCGGCTTGCGCGAGAGCGCTGCGGGCGGGGCCGAGTCGACCGGCACCGTGGTGAGCCCGGTCGGCGCCGGTCGGCCGTCGATCGGACGTCCGAGCCCGTCCACGACGCGTCCGAGCAGTCCCGCGCCGGCGCTGACCTGCAGCGCCTGACCAGTGGCCTCCACCACGTCATCGGGACCGACGCCGATCGGCTCGCCGAGCGGCACGGCCAGGGCTTCGCCCTGTTGGAAGCCGACCACCTCCGCCAGCAGCGGCTCACCGCGGCGTCGGATCAGCAAGACGTCGGAAACGCGCGCACCTGGCAGCAACACGCGCAGCAGCAAGCCGGTCACGCCGACGACCCGCCCGACGGGCCGGAGCGCCGAAGTTTGCGACAGCCGCGCGCGCAGCGCCTCGAGGTCCACGACCGCAGATTAACGGAGCCCGGCTCCGGAAAACAGCTCGGGCTCGCTGGGGCGGTCGGGTGAGGGACTTGCCCGCTTCGCCGAAACGGTGACACGATTTCGGGCGTGAAAGCTGGAGCTGGTCCGAGCGGCGCGATAGCCCTGATTTTCGGGCTGTTCGTGGGGTGCAAGGGGTCCGTGAACGCCGAGGCCAACGTCGGCGACGAGGGTGCCAAGGGCCGCGCCCAGGCCGAGATGAGCGGGTCGGGCGAGACCGAGGGCGAGCTCAGCCGGCGGGCACTCTCGGCGACGGCACAGCAAGCGGCCGACGTCGAGACCGCCAGCCGCCGCGTGCTGCTCGGCGCCCGTCACGACCTGAAGCTCGAGTCCGGCAAGGCCACGACGACGTGCCAGTGCCTGGCGGTGGCGCTCGGCAGCGCGACCGAGAGCGGGATGGCTTGGAGCGGGGTCGCGCCGCAGCTCGACCCGAACATGCAGCTGAGCATCGCGCTGTCGTCGGAGGGCCAGCCGTGCCAGGGCGAGCCAAAGCAGAGCCTGGGCGCGTCGTACTGGGGCTATCGTCTTTCCGGTAACGACGTGGTGGTGTTGGTCGAGGCGGCGCGCGCCGGCCGGCCGCAGACGAGCGGCGCGATCGTTCCCAAGCCGGTCGGGTCCGGTCAGGTGTTCGTCGCGCCCGCCAGCAGCCGCCTGCCCTACGGGCGCCCGCTGGAAGGCAAAGGCATGTGCAAGATCGGCAACCCCGGCCCCGCGCGCACGGCGCCTTTCTCCGAGCTCGAGGTCGGGAGCGACGCGCCTCGGCCCGCCACCGGTGACGTGACGTTCGGCAGCCGCAATCTCGTCCCGAATCAGACCGAAGCCGTGCCGTCCACCATCGAAATTCCCTCCGACTGACGACCGGCGCACCGTGGGCTAAGCTGCGGATCCATGCGCTTGCCCAGCCGTCTCATCGCGCGCGTCGTTGACGTCATCGGCGTCGGGTTGGGTGTTGCCGCGTCGCTCGGCGGCTGCTCCAACCGCCAAGCGCTGGCGAGCTGCGCCCCCGAGAGCTGGCAGGGCGAATGTCAGCTGACCAGCGTGACCAAGGTCGAAGACGCGGAGTTTCCGATCCCGCACGTGGTGTTCGAGGCCGTGTATCGCCCGATCGCGAGCCCGCGCTATCCCGGCTTCACCCCGGGCGCGATCGCGCAGCGCACGTTCGCCAAAGCCGAGCACGAGCTGCCGCTGTACGATTACCTCGAAGCGCACCCGCGCGTCGCGTGCCGCACCGAAACGCCTGCCAACTCGGCCTGCGTCTCGCCCAAGGTCGCGATCTCGCTCGCGCCGTTCGACCCCGCCGCCGCGGCCCGTACGAGCGCGGCGCCACCGGTGACGGGCTGCGCACAGATTGAAGCCACGAGCACCCAAGACAAGCTGCGGGGCGGGCAGCAAACCCAAACTTTCGTCAGCCAGCGCATCCAGTTCGCCGAAAACTCGGCCGAGCTGCCGCCCGACGCCGATACCGTCACGGGCGCGGTCGCAGAGCTGCTGAGCGCCAGACCCACCATCGAGTGCCTGGGCATCGTGGGGCAGATCGCGAGTGGCGAGCCACCGGCGCTCGCAGAGCAGCGCGCCAAGGCGGTGCGCGGCCTGCTCGGAGCGCACGGGGTCGCGCTCGACCGGCTGTTGACGATCGGCGTGACGGCCAAGGTTTTCGGGAACGGCGCGCGCCCCGAAGCCGGTGACCCCGCTGATCGCAAGGTGGGCTTTTCGGTGCTGCTCGAGAGCGTGGGGAAGCCATGAAGCTTTTCGCGCTGTCACTCGGGCTCGTCGCCCTGCTCGTGAGCCTGACTGCCGCGACCGAGCCCGTCGCCACCGCCCCCGACCTCGCGGCGTCCGCGGAGATGCTGAAGGTACCGGGCGGAACGTTCACGATGGGCGCCGACGGCGTGGGCGAATCCGACGAGCAGCCGTCGCACCCGGTCGAGGTCGACGGATTTTGGCTCGATCGCACCGAGGTCACCAACCTTCGCTACCTCGAGTGCGTGAAGGCCGGTCAGTGCGCGCCCTTTCGCGACGACGTGGCGCGCCGCTTCGGCGCCGGACCCGAAGCGGGCTTTCGCGGCGACGACCAGCCGGTGGTCGGCGTCTCGTATGTCGACGCCAGTAACTACTGCGCGTTTCGAGGCAAGCGGCTGCCGCGCGAAGCCGAGTGGGAGCGGGCGGCACGCGGCGACGACAAGCGGACCTTCGCGTGGGGCAACGCCAAACCCACGCCGGACCTGGCGTGTTACGGTCGCAAGCCGGGCGCCAAGGGCGCGACGACCAGCACCGTCGGCTCGCACCCGGCCGGCGCCGGGCCCTACGGCCACCAGGATTTGACAGGCAACGTCTGGGAGTGGACGGCGGACATCTACGATCCGATCGCGTACCGCCGGCCCGGCGCGGCGCAGGGCATCCCGGGTAGCTGCACCGAGGTGCTCGAAACCCAGAATTGGCTGCGCAAGACCAAGCAGCAAGGCTTTACCGGTCACAACCCGATCCCCGTCGTGTGCGAGCGGGTCCTGCGCGGGGGTGCCTTCAACTACGACGCCGCGGGCCTGCGCGCCTCCAACCGTGTCCACCACCCCGAGACCTGGCGCATGTTGGTAGCGGGTTTTCGCTGCGCGAAAGATGCTTGAACGCCTGGCTGGCCGCTCTTCGAAAGAGGGGTTAGCTTGCGCGCCGTCATGTATTTCGAAGCCTTCGGTCAATTCAAGAAAACCCTCACCCAGCTCGACAAGTGGCTCGAGACGGCCAACGCGCACGCCGCCGCCAAGTCGTTCGATCCCGCCATCTACCTGGGTCTGCGCTTGGCGCCCGATCAGTTTCCGCTCGCGCGCCAGGTCCAGCTCGCCTGTGACACAGCCAAGCTCGCCGCTTCGCGCCTGAGCGGCAAAGACGCGCCGAAGCACGCGGACGACGAGAAGAGCGTGGACGAGCTGCGCGCGCGCGTCCAAAGCGTGCTCGAATATTTGAACGGCTTCTCCGCCGCCGACTTCGAAGGCGCTGCCACCCGCAAAGTGACGCAGCCGCGCTGGGAAGGGAAATACATGCTGGGCGCCGACTACTTCCTCGAGCATGCCCAGCCGAACTTCTTCTTCCACACCACGCACGTCTACGCGATTTTGCGTCACAACGGCGTGGGCCTCGGCAAGAAGGACTTCTTGGGCACGCTGAGCCAAAAGACCCCGTGAACGGCGACTAGAAGGGCCGCTGTCGATTCCCGGCGCGTCCACGACGCAATCAAGGACCTTGCGAACCGTCGAGACGATTCGCAAGGCCGTTGGCTGGCCTTCGCGGGCTCGCTCGACGATGTTCGCCGGCGCGAAACCGCGATACCCGAGACGCGCGCGCATCGACTCACGCTGGCTGCATTGCTACGGTGGCCGGGATGAAGCTCCCCATCTCTGTAGCCCTCTTGTTCCTGGCTTCGACAGTGGCGTGTGGCTCATCCAACGGCGACGCAGCACCAGGCGCGGCCGGCGAACGCGGGGGCGGGAACAGCGACGCGGGCGCGGGCCCACTGCCGCAAGCAGGCGCGGGGGGTGACGGATCGACGGGAGCCGGCGACCTCGCCAGCTCGGCCGACAGCGTCGTGGTGACGGAGGCGGCCGGGCGCGTGGATCCGGAGGGGGTCGCGCCGAAATCACCGAAAATCAGCGAGCTTTCCTGGCATGACTCGCGTGGCGCGCTGCGCACCATGTCGCTGTATGGTTACCTGTATCAGTACGATTTTAGCTTCGTCGGAGGCGACGCGGCAGATCCGGAAGGCGTGACAGAGCGCTCGGCGAGCGACGACGCCTACGGACACGCAGGCTTCGGCTACGTCGTGTCGCACAACACCGTCACGGGCAACTCACCGCTCGGCAAGGCCAACGCGCCGTCCAAGGTCGAGACGACGATTTTCGTCGGCGGTCACCACGCCATTCATCGTATCGAGCTCACGTACGACCGAGACAAAGAGGGCGGCGGCAACGGCGTCAAGATCCCGGTCGTCGTCGAATGGCTGGTCGCGACCGGTCGCGATCACCCGGTTTGGTCGGTGACTTGGAAGATGGGCGAGGTCAGCAACCCGCAAGCCGTCGACTTCGACGCCTACCGGATGGACGTGCGGGGACCTTACGGCTCGCTCAACTTCGACGGAGCAGGCAGCAAGGCCGGGGGAGACGTGATCGGCGGAGTGTCGTGGGGCGACGCGGAGCTG
>Ga0164241_10001681_pt1 | contig 26265 bp, 26 predicted proteins | sample OricomyardsoilBY_FD_108780 | JGI IMG/M metagenome (GOLD analysis project Ga0164241, IMG submission 108780) | Backyard soil microbial communities from Emeryville, California, USA - Original compost - Back yard soil (BY) | ecosystem: Environmental > Terrestrial > Soil > Unclassified | place: USA... | reverse complement strand
TCGCCGATGGGTTCGCCGATGGGTTCGCCGCCGATGGGCTCCCCGGCGATGGGCACGCCGCTCCCGCCGATGCCGCCGCCCCCGAATCGTTCGGGCAAGCCCGGCCAGCCCAAGCGTGGCGGCAACGTCGTGCTGTGGACCGTGGCCGTGGTCCTGGCGCTCGCGCTCGCCGGCACGACCACCTGGTGGTTCACCGCGGGCCGGTACAGCACGGTCCCGGACGTGGCAGGGCAGACCAGCGACCAGGCCGTGGAGCAGCTCACCAACGCCGACCTGCAGGCCAACATCAAGCGGACGTGGAGCGACGACGTCAAGTCCGGCTCCGTGATCAGCACAGACCCGTCTGATGGCGCGAAGGCACTGCGCGGCGACACGGTGACCGTGCTGGTTTCCTCGGGTCCGCCGCGGGTGCCGGACGTGAGGCCCGGCGCGACGGTCGACGAGGCCAAGAAGCTGATCACCGACAACGGTCTGCAACCCGGGGTCGACGACGGCAAACAGGAGTTCAGCGGCGACGTGCCGAAGGGCAAGGTCGTGCGCCTCGACCCGGAGGGCGGCACACCGCTGCGGCTCGGCGAGCGGGTCGACATCATCGTCAGCAAGGGCGCGGAGCCCAAGCCCATCCCGGACCTGCGCGGCAAGACCCGCGACGAGGCGTTCCAGGCGCTGCAGGAGATCGGGCTCAAACCGGTCGACGCGCCGCAGCAGCAGTTCGACAAGGACATCGACAACGGCAAGGTGATCGGCACGAACCCGCCGCCGGGCCAGACGCTCGAGCCGGGCACCGAGGTACAGGTGGTCACCTCGAACGCGATCACGGTCCCGGACGTCTCCCAGCGCAATCCGGCGGAGGCGCAGGCGCAGCTGCAGCAGATGGGCCTACAGGTCCAGATCCAGCAGGTGGGCGGCGCCGGCCGGGTGTTCGCGCAGAACCCCGGTGCAAACACCCGCGTGGCACCAGGTACTGCGGTCGTCCTGTTCACAATTCCCTGATCGAGTGGAAAACTGCCACCGACGCGCGGCCTTAACGTTCTGACCATGCGGCCGTCACACGTCGCTGGTGGGGTGGAGCGCATGGCACGACTCAGCGGATTGGACGTCGCGTTCCTGTGTCTGGAGACGCGGACCCGGCCGATGCACATGGGCGCGATCGGCGTGTTCCGCGCGGCGGAACCGGTCGACCGCGCCGAACTGATGAAGCTGCTCGCGTCCCGCGCGGCGGCCAACCCGCTGCTGCGCAGGAGCGTGCGCCCGGTGTGGTTCCCGCCGGGCAGCGCGCAGTGGCAGGAGGAGCCGCTGTTCGACGCGGCGGCGCACGTGCACGGCTACGAGGCGGCGGACCGGCGGACGTTCGAGGCGTACGCGGCGGGCTGGATGGCCACGCCGCTGGACCTGTCGCGGCCGCCGTGGGACATCCACGTGGTGACCGGCCTGCCCGACGGTGAGTTCGGCCTGCTGCTCAAGCTGCACCACGCGCTGGCCGACGGCGCGGGCGCGGTCGAGGTGGCGGGCTCGCTGTTCGACCAGGCACTACCGGCCCGGGCCGCCGCACCGCCGCCCGAGCCGGTCGACCTGCTGGAGCAGGGCCGGGAACTGATGTCGCGGGCCGGCACGGTGCTGCGCGCGACCCGCCGCCCGCCCGCGCCGTCGCTGGTGTCGGCCAACTCCGCCGCCCGCCGGCTCGCGTTCGTGCGGCTCGACCTCGACGACGTGCGCCAGATCCGCAAACAGCACGGCGGCACCACGAACGACGTGGCGCTGACCGTCGTCGCGGGCGGCCTGCGGCACTGGCTGGCACAGTCGGACCGGCCGGTGGACGGCGTGACGCTGCGCGCGCTGATCCCGGTCAACACGCGTTCGCGCGGGCGTTCCGCCGGGGCGAACCAGCTGTCCGGTTACCTGTGCGAGCTGCCCGTCGGGTTGTCCGATCCGGTGGCGCAGCTGCGGTACGTGCGGGCGACCATGGACACCAACAAGGCGGCCGGGCCGTCTGCCGGTCCTGGCGCGGTGCCCATCCTGGCCAATCTCATTCCGCCTGCGGTGCATCGGGTGTGCACGCCTGCGGCTGGGTCGGCGGCTTCTCTGTTGTTCGACACCGTGGTGACCAATGTGCCGCTGCCGCCGGTTCGGTTGACGCTTGGGGGCGCTGAGCTACGGGAGGTTTATCCCTTTGCGCCGTTGGCCGCCGGGCATGGGCTCGGGGTGGCTGTTTCGGCCTATCGGGATTCGGTCCATATTGGACTGCAGGCTGATCGGGAGGCGGTGCCGGATCTCGACGTGCTTGCCGCTTGTGTCGTGAAGGCCGCGGCTACCTTGCACGAACGGTGTGCTTGATTCGGTCGGTCCTGGCCGTGGCTCGTCGGTAGATGAGTTTCGGCCGTGGCTCAGCCGCAAATGAGCAGCGGCTGGGCTGGCCGGCGTGCAGCGTAAGGCCACCCAGCCCAACCGCCCGTGAACGGGAGCTGGGCGAGGATGGCGCGTGACTGGGAGCTGGAACCGGGGCCGCCGTAGCTTCGGCTTTGCCTTACGAGCGCAGCATTTCCGCTACCAGGAAGGCCAGCTCCAGGCTCTGCTGCGTGTTGAGCCTCGGGTCGCAAGCCGTCTCGTAGCGGCCGTGCAGGTCGGTGTCCGAGATCTCCTGGGCGCCGCCCAGGCACTCGGTCACGTCCTCGCCCGTCAGCTCCACGTGGATGCCGCCGGGGTGGGTGCCCAGGTGGCGGTGCACCTCGAAGAAGCCCTGCACCTCGTCGACGATGCGGTCGAAGTGCCTCGTCTTGTAGCCCGTCGACGACTCCACCGTGTTGCCGTGCATCGGGTCGCACTGCCAGATCACCTGGTGGCCGGACGCCGTCACCTTCTCCACGATGGGCGGCAGCACGTCGCGCACCTTGTGGTTGCCCATGCGGCTGATCAGGGTCAGCCTGCCGGGAGTGTTTTGCGCGTCGAGGCGCTCGACGTACTCCACCGCCATCTCGGGTGTGGTGCCGGGGCCGATCTTGATGCCGATCGGGTTCGCCAGCAGCTCCACCAACGCGACATGTGCGCCGTCCAGCTGCCTCGTGCGCTCGCCGACCCAGACGAAGTGCGAGCTCAGGTCGTACAGCTTCGGCTCGGTGTTCCGCGTGTCCAGGCGCAGCATGGCTCGCTCGTAGTCCAGCAGCAGAGCCTCGTGGCTGGCGAAGATCTCCGTCGTGTGCAGCGAGCTGTCCTCGACGCCGCACGCGGACATGAAGCGCAGCCCGCGGTCGATCTCCGTCGCCAGCGTCTCGTACCGCTCACCGGCGGCCGAGCTGGACACGAAGTTCTTGTTCCACTCGTGGACCCGCGTGAGGTCCGCCTCGCCCGCCGCGGTCAGCGCGCGCACGAGGTTCATGGCCGCGGCCGCGTTGGCGTAGGCACGGATCATCCGGCCCGGGTCCGGCACCCGCGCCTCGGCCGTCGCGACGAGGGAGTTGACGATGTCGCCCCGGTAGACCGGCAGGCCGAGCGCGTCCAGGGCGTTGGAGCGCGGCTTGGCGTACTGGCCCGCGATGCGGCCGACCTTCACCACCGGCATGCTCGCGCCGTAGGTGAGCACGACGGCCATCTGCAGCAGCGTGCGGATGTTGCCGCGGATGTGCGGCTCGGTGTTGTCCGCGAACGTCTCCGCGCAGTCGCCGCCCTGCAGCAGGAACGCCTCGCCGCGCGCCACCTCGGCGAGCTTGCTGCGCAGCCGGTCGACCTCCGAGGGCACGGTGATCGGCGGCACGCTCTCGAGCACCGTGCGCACCTGGCTCACCGCCTCGGCGTCGGGCCACTCGGGTTGCTGCGCCGCCCGGCGGGACAGCGCGTCGTCGAGGCGGGCACGCATCTCGGGCGGGAGGGGCGGCAACTCGGGAAGGGTGTCTACCGGAACGTCCACTGTCCAGTTCACGGCCATAGCGTATCCATCCGGTTCGTTCCACTTTCCGGCGACAGCGTGCTCTCACATGGTGGGAGCTGGTACTACAGGGACGGCCGGTCGCCCGCCCACGGGTGCGCCCGCTCCAGCTGTCCGGCCAGGGACAACAGCCGGTGCTCGCTGAACGCGCGGCCCACCAGCTGCACACCGATCGGCAGGCCCTCGTCGTCCCGGCCCGCGGGAACGGCGGCCACCGGGTAGCCGAGCACGTTCCACGTCGGGAAGTACGGGATGCCCATCGACACGCTCGCCAGCGTCGACGACGCGCCGCTGCCGTGGTACCGGCCGATCTTCGGCTGCTTGCCGGTCCAGCCCGGCTGCAGGATCACGTCGTGGTCGGCGAAGAACGCCTGCATCCGGTTGTCCAGATCGGTTTCCGCGGCCCGCGTCCTGGCCAGCACGCGGTCGGGCACGCGGCGGCCCATCGCGGCGATGCGGCGGGTGCGCGGCTCCAGCCACTCCGGGTGCGGCAGCGCGGCGACGTCGTCGGCGACGCCGCGCAGGTAGCGCACGAGGAACTGCGGGCTCGGCCGCGGCCCCAGCGGCGGGTTGGCCTCGACGACCTCGTGGCCGAGCGCGCGCAGCCGCTCCGCGGTCTCCAGCACGGCCTGCTTGCGCTGCGCCTCCAGCGTCGGCGGCTTGCCCAGCGGCGTCCAGAACGACAGTGCGATCCGCAGCCGGCCCGGATCGGCGTCGGCCGAGTCGCGGTACAGGCCGCCGGGGTGGTCGTCCTCGGCGAGCACGTCGAGCATCGCGGCCGCGTCGGCGACCCGGCGGCCGAGCGGGCCGACGCCGGCCAGCCCGTGCCAGTGCTCCTCCGGGCCCATGTCGATCAGCCCGCGGCTGGTCTTGAGGCCGAAGATCCCGCAGAACATGGCCGGGATGCGGACCGAGCCGCCGCCGTCGGAACCCGTTGCGGCGCCGACGATCCCGGCCGCGACCGCCGCCGCGGAGCCGCCGGACGAGCCGCCGGGCGTGTGGTCGAGGCTCCAGGGGTTGCGCGTCGCGCCGTGGGTGAGGGTCTCGGTGAACGGCCACAGGCAGCGGTCCGGCGTGTTCGTGTGCCCGACGAGTACCGCGCCTGCCCCGCGCAGCCGGGCCACCGCGGGGGCGTCCTCCTCGGCCGGGTCGAACTGCGGGCGCCCGCCCAGGCCGGTGACGTCGCCCGCGACGTCGAGGTCGTCCTTCACCGCGAGCGGCACGCCGAGCAGCGGCGTGCGCTCCCCCGCGTCGAGCCGCCGCTGGGCCTCGACCGCCGCGGCGCGCGCCTGGTCGGTGTAGACGATCCGGAACGCGTTCAGCCGGGTGTTGACCGCGTCGATGCGGCGCAGCACCGCCTCGAGCAGGTCGGGCGCGCTGACCGTGCCGTCCCGCAACGCCTGCGCCTGCGCGTCCGCGCCCGCCCACAACAGCTCATCGAGATCCATGCGCCGAACACTAGTCCCGCGCAGCGCTTACCTCACCCGAAGAAGACCTCGGCCTCTGCGTAGCGCTCCGCGGGGACCGTCTTCAGCTCGGCCGTCGCCTCGGCGAGTTTGACGCGGACGATCTCCGTGCCGCGCAACGCGACCATGACGCCGAAGTCGCCGTCGTGCACCGCGTCCACCGCGTGCAGGCCGAACCGGGTGGCGAGCACGCGGTCGTAGGCGGTCGGCGTGCCGCCGCGCTGCACGTGGCCCAGTACGACCGCCCGGGACTCCTCGCCGGTGCGCTGCGCGATCTCCTCGGCGAGCCAGGTCCCGATGCCGCCCAGCCGGACGTGGCCGAACGCGTCCTTCTCCCCGCTGGCGAGCACCTCGGCGCCGCCCTCGGGCAGCGCGCCCTCGGCGACCACGATGATCGGCGCGTACTGCGCCTCGAAGCGCCGGGTGACCCACTCGACGACCTTGTCCACGCTGAACGGCCGCTCCGGCACGAGGATCACGTTCGCGCCGCCGGCAAGGCCGGAGTGCAGCGCGATCCAGCCAGCGTGGCGGCCCATCACCTCGATGACCAGCGCGCGATGGTGCGACTCGGCGGTGGTGCGCAGCCGGTCGATGGCCTCGGTCGCGATGTGCACCGCGGTGTCGAAGCCGAACGTGTAGTCGGTGGCGCCCAGGTCGTTGTCGATCGTCTTCGGCACGCCGACCACGCCGATGCCGTCGTCGGTCAGCCGCTTCGCGACACCCAGCGTGTCCTCGCCGCCGATCGCGACGAGCGCGTCGATCCGGTGCTCGGCCAGGGTCTCCCGGATCCGGTCGACCCCGCCGTCGATCTGGTACGGGTTGGTCCGCGACGAGCCGAGGATGGTGCCGCCGCGGGTGAGGATGTCCTCGACGCGGTCGAGCCCGATCGGCTTGACCAGGCCCTCGACCGGACCCTGCCAGCCGTTGCGGAAGCCGACGGTCTCCCAGCCGTGGACCTCGATCCCCTTGCGGACCACGGCGCGGATCACCGCGTTCAGTCCTGGACAGTCACCGCCACCAGTGAGCAAGCCGACGCGCATGTGCCTGATCCTCCATCCGGCCGCTGGAGATGTGGTCTGAGTTCAGGTCGTAGCGTGCCACCTTCTGGATCGGTGCAGCAACCGGCCCTCGTTAACGGCCGGCCAACCCCCGGCGAACCCACTCGGCCTCGATCACGTGCCAGCGCGCGAGGTTGTGCCGGGCGTCGGCGAGCGCGTCGTGCGCGTCGCGCGGCGGGTTGGGCAACGGCGGCCTGCCGACGTCCTCCCAGCGCTGGCGCAGCTCGCGGGTGAACCGCGGCAGCTCGCGCGGCAGGGCGGGCATGTCGCCCCACAGCTGGGCGAGCGCGACGTGGTCGTAGGCGGCGAACCAGGCCCACAGCTCGATCTTGTCCCGGCCCTGGTTGAGGAACTGCAGGAGCCGGGTGCGCATGGTCACGCGATCGCACCACGCCTGGTCCGCGGGCGGGGGCAGCTTGTCGAGGACGTTGTCCCGCACCCACTGCCCGGCGCGGGCGGGATCGAACTCGGTCGACACGGCGTAGAACTCGCGCCCGTTCTCGTCGACGACGCCGATCGACACCAGCTCGATCGTCACGCCGTCCTCGATGAATTCTGTATCATAAAAGAAGCGCAAAGTGACAATTTCTCCCGATTAGGTAACACTGCGTATATGTCGACCTGTTCGATCAACGACTGCGCCCGACCGGTGAAAAACATCCGGAACAGCTTGTGCCGAAAGCACTACCGGGCTCATCTCGAGCAACAACGCCACGTTGTTCGATCGACGAGTGCACGCGGGCGGGGCAGCGGATGTCCGACATCTTCAGCCGCACATGGTCCAGATCCGCAGACGGGGTTCAGTCGACGCCGCTCCGGGCCGAGGAGCGCCCGGTCGCCGACGCCGAAGTCCCCACACAGGACGGCGCGTTCACTCTGGCGGCTACTGGACGATCCGGCTGCCGGATGGCCGGTGGATCCTCGAGCACCGTCACATCATGGAGACAATGATCGGCCGCCCTCTGCTCCCCGGCGAGAATGTCCATCACATCAACGGTGATCGAACGGACAACCGTCCGGAGAACCTCGAGCTGTGGATCACCCGGCAGCCCCACGGACAGCGGGTGGAGGATGTGCTCGCCTGGGCCCACGAGGTCGTCGCCCGGTACGGATCCGTGCGGTAGGGCGCTAATCACCGAAACAGACTAATGCCGTGGCGCGCGTCAGCCCGCCTCGGTCTCGGGGATGCGGTCGGCCTCGGGAGCGGTCGTGCGACGCTGCTGGGTCGGCAGTTCGGCGGGCGTGCCAGCCTCCTGCGCGGCGAGCAGTTCCTTGGCCTTGGCCGCGTAGATGTCGACGTACTCCTGGCCGGACAGCTCCATCAGCGCGTACATGATCTCGTCGGTGATCGACCGCTCCACGAAGCGGTCGCCGGCGAGGCCCTCGTAGCGCGAGAAGTCCATCGGCTTGCCGATCTTGATGCGGATCTTGTGCGGGCGCCACATCTTCGAGCCGATCGGGTTGGCCTTGTCCGTGTCGAACATGGCCACCGGGATCACCGGGACGCGTGACTCCAGCACCATCCTGGCCAGGCCGGTCTTGCCCTTGTAGAGGCGGCCGTCCGGGGAGCGGGTGCCCTCGGGGTAGATGCCGAGCAGGTGGCCCTCGCGCAGCAGCCGGATGCCGGTGTCGAGCGCGGCCTGCGCCGCGGCGCCGCCGGAGCGGTCGATCGGGATCTGGCCCATGCCGGAGAAGAACCACTTCTTGAGCCGGCCCTTGACCCCGGGCTGGGTGAAGTACTCCAGCTTCGCCGGGAACGTGACCCGCCGCTTGAGCATCAGCGGGAGGAAGAAGGAGTCCGCGACGGCGAGGTGGTTGCTCGCCAGGATGGCGCCGCCTTTGTCCGGAATGTTCTCGTCACCGTCGACCTGTGGACGGAAGAACAGACGGAGCAGCGGCCCAAGGAACACATGTTTCATCAACCAGTACAGCACCGCTACCCGCGCCTCCCGATTAGCCGGCCGGTCACCCGTTTGTCGAGGGTACGAAGGGTGTGTGGCCCACACAATCCTTCGCCACCCAAATGTCGGAACATGTAACGGTGGACACCGCTCGGCAGACTCTCTTTCCCGCCACGGTACCCAACGAGTAAACAAGGCTGTGTGATCCCGCCATCGCGGCACGAGTTCGTGCGACGATGACCACACCTGCTTCGCGAGCTCACCCGCGTTGTCCGAAGGAGGCTCCAGGTGCCAGACCGGCCGGAGGACGTCGACGCCGCGTTCGCGGCCATCGTGGCCGACCTCGAACGCGAGGGCGTCGGCAGCCACCTGCACGATCTCGATGAATCCACCGCCGACTCGCCGTCTCGTGCCGCCGTCGACGAGCAGGACGCGCCCGAGCCGAAGGCGAGCCCGCCGCCTGCCGCGTGGCGGGGCCAGGAGTCCGAGTGGGACTGGTCGTGGAGCACCGAGGAGGACCACTACGTCCCGCCGGAGCCGCCGCCCCTGCCGCGGCTGCGCCCGCTGACGATCGTGGCGCTGGCGCTCATCGTGGCGGCGGTGGTGCTGCTGGTGCTGCCGGGCGTGATCGGCCTGGACGCCCGCATCGGCACCCCGATCGCCCTGGTGGCCCTGACCTGCGGCGGCGGGATGCTCCTGCTGCGCGTCCGCCAGACCCCCAAACCCCCGGACGAGGGCCGCGACGACGGCGCCCAGATCTGATCGCCGCCGCCGGGCGAGGCACCGCCTAGAGCAACCGGGTGCTGTCGGCGGCCAGGGAGGCGGCGCCCACCATTGAGGCGTCGTCGCCCAGTTGGGCCGTGCGGATGCGGGCGAGGGGGCGGTACCCGGCGCCCGTGATCATCTTCTTGTAGTGCTCCCGGGCGTCGTCCAGGAACAGGGGGGCCGACTCCGAGACGCCGCCCGCGATGACCACGATCTCCGGGTCGTAGATGTCCGCGACCAGGGCCAGGCCCTCGCCCAGCCACGTCGCCAGCTCGGCCATCGCGCGCTGGGCCAGGGGGTCGCCGTCCCGGGCGGCCGCGGCGACCTTGCGGCCGGTGACCCCGCGCTTGTCCACCAGCACCTCTCGGCTCAGCACCGTCGAACGGCCCGGGTACCTGGCCAGCAGCTCGACCGCCGTGGTCGACAACGCCGTGCCGCTGCAGTAGCGCTCCCAGCAGCCCGACTTCCCGCACGGGCACGGCCGTCCGCCCGGCACCAGCGACAGGTGACCCAGCTCCGGCGCCACGCCGTGCGCGCCGCGGAACAGCTTGCCGTCCAGCAGCAGACCGCCACCGATGCCCGTGCCGATCGCGACCAGCAGCGCCACCTTGGCGCCCCGCGCCGCGCCGAAGCGGTGCTCGGCCAGCACGGCGGCGTTCGCGTCGTGTTCCAGCACCACCGGCAGGCTCAGCCGGGCCGAGATCCGGTCCGCCACCGCGGCGTTGCGCCACGCAAGGTGCGGCGCGAACATCACCGACCGGCGGTCGGTCGTCACGAAACCGGCGACCGCGAGGCCGACGGCGGTCACCCGGTGCCTCGTCGCCAGCGTGCCGACCGCCGACACGATCGCGTCCTCCAGCGCGCCCTCGCTGGTCGGCGTCGGGGCGCGGGCCGTGTCCAGCACGGTGCCGTAGCGGTCCACCACGCCCGCCCGCACGCTGGTGCCCCCGATGTCCACCCCGATGGTCGTCTTGGCCCTCAAGCTTTCTCCGGATCTCCCTTGCGCCGCACCGGGATCCGCTGCACCCGCGGCCGCGCGCCCGCCGGTCCGGGCGAGCCGGGCCTCGGTGGCGGCGTGAACCCCGGCATGTGCGGCGGACCCGGCTGCCAGCGGTCGGCCAGCACCGCGCGCAGCAGCGCCACCAGGTCGGCCGCCCGGTCGAGGCTGCGCGCGGCCAGCTCGTTGGGCTCGCCCCGCACCAGCGCCACCACCGCGCACGCCGGACACCGGCAGGTCGACCCCTCCGGCGCGGTCGCGGACACCCGGTCGAGCCACGGGCCCGCCCGGTCGGCGACCGCGTCCAGCAACAACCGCAGCTCCTCCACCAGGCGGGTGCCCGGCTCGGCGCCGGTCATCCGGCGCCCTCGAAGCGCAGCACCAGCCCGCGGTCGTCGACGTACGCGTCGGCCACCGTGTGCGCGCGCAGCAGCACCGGCAGCGCCACCAGCCTGCGCACGCCGTCCACGGTCACAACCAGGTCGTCGCCGATCCTGGCCAGGTCCAGCTCGGCGGAGTCGCTCAGCGGCACCCCGATCGTCAGCTCGTGCGCGCCGCCCCCGAGCGGCCGCAGGTCCAGCAGCGGCTTCAGGTCCTCGCTGCCGCCGAACGGGGCGGCCAGCGGGTCGGCGTCGCCGTACAGGTCGGCGGCCACCTCCAGCAGCGGCGCCACGCCGACCGGCTCGGTGGGCAGGTGCTCCACCACGTGCACGTCCAGCGTCGTGGACGCGGACAGCTCGGCCAGCACGGCCTCCTGCTCGCCGCGCCGGGTCCGCAGCCACTGCGCGGCCGGGCCCTGCCACATCCGCGCCCGCGGCACGAGCCGGTTCGCCACCAGGCTGTCCACCCGGATCCCGCGCAGGGCCAGCGCCGCCAGCGTGCGCCGGGTCTCCGCGACCACCAGCCGCTCGGGCGTGAGCACCAGCCGCACGCTCATGATCGCCGGGTCGACGAGCATCGTCCGCAGGTCGCGAAGGTGCTCGGCGAGCCTGCCGAGCGCGGAGGCCCGGTCGCGCATGGCCGGCACGAACAGCCGGTCCAGATAGCCCGCGAGCGCCTCCGGCAACGCCAGCAGCCGCAACGTCTCCGCGGTCGGTCCACAGTCGACGACCACGACCTCCCACACGCCCTGCCGGGCGAGCCGGGCCACCTCGGTGAGCGCCAGCAGCTCGTCCACGCCGGGCAGCACGGTCAGCTCCTCGGCGTCCAGCTCGTCGAGCCCGGCGCTCGCGAGCCAGGTGCGCAGCTGGGCGCGGATGTCCTGCCAGGACTTGTCGACGAGGCCGCGGGCGTCCACGTGCGCCGCGTACAGGCAGGTGTCCACTTCGGACGGCTCACCGGTCAGCGGGAGCCCGAACACGTCGCCGAGCGAGTGGGCCGGGTCGGCGGAGGCGACCAGCACCTTGCGGCCGCCGACCGCGAGGCGGGCGGCCGTCGCCGCGGCGAGGGTCGTCTTGCCGACCCCGCCCTTGCCGGTGAACAGCAGAATCCGTGCGCTTGCCATGGAACGGAACGCCTAATGTCCCTCGACCCGGCGCTTCAGCTCTTTCAGCGCGATGTCCATGATCATCTTTTCGGCCTTGCGGCGGAACAGACCGATCATCGGCACGGCGAGCTGAACCGACAGCGTGTAGGTGACGCGGGTCTTGTCGCCCTCGGGGGTCAGCAGGTAGCGGCCGTTCTGCGCGCGCTGCATCTGTCCCTTCACCAGGTTCCACGTGACCGACAGCCCGTCGGGCGCCCAGTCGTAGGCGAGCGTGTAGACGTCCTTGAAGGGGCCCGCGTCGAGGGTGAACCGGACCTGCTTCGCGTGCCCGTCCGTCCCCTCCTCGAGAACCTCGGTCCCTTTCACCGCGTTGGCCCATTCCGGATACGCGGGGAAGTCCGCGATCACCGGCATGATGTCCTCGGGCGGCGCGTCGACCACGATCGACTGGGTGGACTCATCGGCCATGCCGGGGAGGCTACCCGGTCAGTGTGTTACCACCGCAGGACGTATGGCCGCTGTGTCCGCTGGAAGTGCCCCACGTTCGCACACTCGGTGTACCCGAGCCGCATCCGCGACACCAGCGGCTGGTGCACGTGGCCGAAGACCGCCCGGCGCGGCGCGCTCTCGCGGATCACGGCCAGCAGCGCGACCGAGCCGTGCTCGGCCCGCCGGGACACCACGTCGTAGGTCAGCTCGGGCACGTCCGGCGGGATGTGGCTGCACAGCACGTCGACCGGACCGAGGCGGGCGACGTCGGCGGCCATCTCCTCCTCGGTGCGCAGGTACGGGTGGAACACCCCGCCGCGGCGGCGGACCGCGCCGGGCGGCAGCAGCGCGCCGCCCACGAAGCCGAACCGCAGCCCGCCGAGCTCGGCCGTCTCGCCGTCGAGGACCCGCACGTGCTCCCCCGCGTACTCCGGCCACAGGGCGGGCACGTCGACGTTGCCCGGCGTGGCGTAGGTCGGCACGGTCATCGCGGCGAAGAGCCGGGTGTACTGCTCGCGGACGGCGTCCTCGACCACCGCGGCCGCGTCGTCCAGGCTCGTCCACAGCGAGCGCGCGTACGCCGCCACCTCGGTGTGCGCCCGCTCCCGGCGCAGCCGCGCGAACGTCGCCATCGCCTCGGCGCCGAACACCGAGCCCATGATCCCGCCGGCGTGGTCGTGGTAGTCGACGAAGTCGAGCAGGTCACCGAGGATCACCAGCGCGTCGGCGCCGTCCCCGGCCTTGGCCAGCGCCTCGGCGTTGCCGTGCACGTCTGACACCACATGAACCCGCACACCTGCCAGGCTATCCGGACAGCGGCGGGCACCCCGGGCGCCGTCCACCCTCCAGGACGTTCTTGAGGTCCAGCGCGACGGCCTTCGCGGCCAGCTGGCGGCGGACCTTCTCGCGCTGCAGCCGGGCCGGGCTCGGGGCGGGGCCGGGCGGCGGATCCGCACGCAGGAAGTAGTGCAGCACCGTCCCGTCCAGCACGGGCTCCAGCCAGACCTCCATCGTGCCGACCAGTGCACCGCGCACGGTCCAGCGGAGACCCTCGTCGCCGCGGTCGGCGTAGACCTCCAGGACCAGGTCGGGCCAGAAGCGCCGCCACGACTCGGGATCGGCGAACGTCTTGGCGACCGATCCGGGCGGCACGGCGAGAAACGTCTCGTCGATCACATCCACCGCTGGCACCCGTGCAGCATGTCATGCCCGGCCGCGCTACTTTTTCCACGTGACCGCATCGGAGAGCCTGACCGACATGGTCTGGGCGAATGCCGAGCGGTTCGGGGGCACCATCGGGGTTCGCCGCCGGACCGACGGCTCCTGGACCGACGTCACCACCCGCGAGTTCGCCGGCCAGGTGCTCGACGTCGCCAAGGGGCTGATCGCGGCCGGGCTGCGGCCCGGCGACCGGATCGCGCTGTGCGCGTCCACCCGCTACGAGTGGACGCTGTTCGACTTCGCCGCATGGACGGCGGGCTGCCAGACCGTGCCGATCGACCCCGCCGCATCCGCCGAGGACGTCGAGTGGATCCTGTCCGACTCCGGCGCCTGCGCGGTCGTGCTGGAGACCGCCGCGCACCGGGAGGCGCTGCGCCGCGTCGTGGACCGGCTGCCCGAGCTCGGCTGGGTGTGGCAGCTCGACGCGTGCGGCGACCCGGAGGTCGTGCCCGCGGTCGCCGAGCTGACCGAGCTCGGCGAGGAGATCCCCGATCCGGTGGCGCACGAGCGCAGGCGCGCGGTGTCCGCGGACGCGGTCGCCACGATCGTCTACCCGGCGGGCGAGCGGCACCCCAAGCGCGCCGAGCTGACCCACCGCGAGGTCCTGGCCGCCGTGCGCGCGGCGATCGCCGCCCACCGGCCGCTGCTACGGGCCGGCACGTCGCTGCTCGTACTGCTGCCGCTGACCGACCTCGGCGCGCGGCTGATGTCGCTGGCCTGCGTGTACACCCGGACCACGCTGGGCCACGTGCCGGACACCGCGAGCCTGGCCACCGACCTCGGCATGTTCCGCCCACGCACGATCGTGGCCGGCACGGACCTGCTGCGCGACCTGCACGCCGCGGCCCGCGACAAGGCCGCCGCCGAGGGACGCGCCGGTGTGTTCGATGTGGCCGAGGGCGTCGCCACGCGCTTCGGCGGGCACCGGCGGCCGTCGCTGGCGTTGCGGCTGCAGCACGCGGTGGCCGACACCGTGGTGTACCCGAAGCTGCGCGCCATGTTCGGCGGCCGCTGCGTCGCGGCGCTCACCTCCGGCCGACCGCTCGCCGAACCTCTCGCGCGCTTCTACCGCGGCATCGGCATCACCGTGGCGCCCGCCCCGGAGGTCGACCGGACGGCCTGATCGTGCACCGGATGTGCCGATCCGTGCAGCCGCGCTTTCCCCGGAGTGCCCGCTCGACCGAGAGTTGCCTCGTTCGTCCACACCGGGAGAGGACGGGGCCGTGGAGAGTCGGGTCGTCGCGCAGAAGGCCGCCGAGCAGCTGATCGCGCATCGCAACGCATTGGCCGGCAAGGCCGAGGACGCGTACCAGGTGCACACCGCGCTGGACACGGCCGCCAAGACCGTGGAGCGCCACCACCACGATCACAAGACGGGCGCGGCCACCGCGACCAGCCACTGGGAGGGCAAGAACGCGGCGTCGTTCGACCGCCGGGCCCACCGGATGACCAAGTCGCTCGGCACCACGTCGTCCGCGGCCGCGAAGGCGGCGCAGATCGTGGCGGGCACCGCGTCGTCGCTGGACACCCACCACAAGGCGGTCGCCGGCCTGGTGACGGAGTACACCGACCGCGCGACCCGGCTGCTGGACGCGGCGCGCGGGGTGACCGGGGCCGGCTCGCAGGGCGCGCTCGTACGGGCCGTGCACAAGGTCATCGACCTCGCCCGCGACTACACGAACGAGTCGACCAGGCACGTGCGCAGCGTCCAGCACCAGATGAAGGACGCCGCCGGGGAGCTCAAGAAGCTCGAGAAGCACGTCGAGCACGACGGCGTCGCCGACCCGACCCGGCGCGGGCAGCACACGAAGTCCAAGCAGCCGCACAAGCCGCCGAGGACGAAGTCCGGCACGGCCAACAAGGTCAAGAAGATCGCGCGGAGCCAGATCGGCTACCACGAGGGCCCGAACAACCAGAACAAGTACGGCCCGACCGGCTTCTGGTGCTCGAACTTCACCACCTGGGTGTGGCGCAAGGCCGGTGTGGACATCCCGATCCTGCCGTTCACCGGCGACGTCTACCACTGGGGCCAGGACCACGGCCTCGCCTACGGCAAGCACAACCTCGACGCCGCGAAGCCCGGCGACGTGCTGATCTTCGGCACGGGCCCGGAGAACACGACGACCAGCAAGCACATCGGCATCGTGGAGAGCCGCCACGGCAACGAGGTCACGCTGATCGAGGGCAACTCGGCCGACCAGGTGCGGCGCACGCACCACACGCTGTCCAGCTCGACGTTCTACGGAGGGGTGCACCCGCGATGACCGACATCACCGGCGCCGCCACGTCCGGCGGGATCAAGGTCGAGGTGTACCCGGGCGGCGCGCTGTCGTCGCTGTCGCTGGACCGGCGGGCGATGACGCTCGGGTCGCGCGGCCTCGCCGACGCGATCCTCGCGACCGTGCACGAGGCCACCGCGGTGGCCAACCAGCGGACCAAGGCGGCGCTGCGCGACGCGCTGGACGGGCTGGGCGAGGACGATCTGGCGCTGCTGGGCCTCCAGCAGGAGGCGGCCATGACGGAACGCGCGGAGGCCACCACGCCGGACTCCTGGAGGATGTCGTGAGCGAGCCTGCGCGCGAACCGAGGGACACCGTGACCTACGAGGCGTACTCCGTCGATCAGCTGCTCGAGGCCAACGCCGCCCAGAACGAGCGGGTGGACGGGCTGTTCGAGCGGCTCGGCCGCATCTCCTGCGCCGCGACCGGCAAGGGCGTCGAGGTGCGGGTGAACCTGGAGGGCAGGCTGGTCGGGCTCGACCTGTCCGTCGAGGCGATGGGCCTGGCACCCGGGGAGCTGGCGACGGAGATCTTCCGGCTCACCCAGGAGGCGTCCGCGGCGGCACTGTCGCAGGGGCTCGCCGCGCTCGAGCCGGTGGCCGGCGCGGAGCTGACCGCGGAGCTCTCGCAGGTCATCGCGGACCGCCCACGGCCGGCGCCGGCTCCGCCCGCCGAGGTCGTCGAGGTCACCACCGCCGCGCCCGCGCCGCGGATCCGCACGCTCGACGAACACGAGGACTTCTCCGCCGTCGAATCCTGGGCGCTACCTCGGTAACCTTTCCGTCGCCCATCGCGACCGACGCCCTCCTGCGCCGCCGGTGCGATGGGACGGAAGCGAGGACACGGATGGCCAACACCCGTTATCTGACGTCGGCCGTCGAGGACGGGGTGCGCCACCGCCTGTCCGAGCACTACCAGACCTCCTTCCACCGCAGGACGCTGCGGCTGCAGACCGGCGGTGAGCACGAGTTCGGCGCGGTGTCGGACAACGGCCGCATCGTGGCGTCGATCAAGACCGCCAGCGCGGGCGGCCGCGCCCCGGCGAGCAAGGTCGTGAACTGCCTCGCCGAGCTGTATTTCCTCTCGCTCGTGCGCGCCCGCCGCCGCCTGCTCGTGCTGACCTCGCCGGAGTTCCACCAGCTGTTCAGCACGCTCGCGCGCGGCAAGGTGGCGCCGGGCATCGAGATCGTGCACATCCCGCTGCCCATCGAGGTCCAGGCCCGGGTGTCGGCCGTCCAGCAGGCCTCGGGCGACGAGGTCCAGCCGGTGCTCGACGCGGCCGAGCTGCGCACCGTCGGCGGCGACTGAGCGAGCGGGGACCGACTAGAACGCGCTGCCGTCCAGCAGGCGCGCCAGCCGGGCGGCGATGTCCTGCCAGCGCCAGTGGCCGGACACCCAGCGCCTGCCCGCCTCGCCCATCTCCGTCGCCAGCGTGGGGTCGGCGAGCAGCCCCGCCACGGTGTCGGCGAGCTGCTCGAGGTCGCGGCCGTCCACCACGTTGCCCGTGATGCCGTCCAGCACGGTCTCCGGGGCGCCGCCGGACCGGCCGGCCACCACCGGCAGCCCGGACGCGGACGCCTCCAGGTAGACGATGCCGAGGCCCTCGACGTCGAGCCCGCGGCCGTGCGTGCGGCACGGCATCGCGAACACGTCACCGGCGACGTAGTGCGCGGGCAGTTCCTCCCACGGCACCCGGCCGGTCATGAACACGTGGTCGTCGACGCCGAGCTGGCTCGCCATCGCGCGCAGCCGGTCCGCGTACGGGCCACCGCCCACCAGCAGCAGCGCCGCCTCCGGGACCCGTTTGCGGATCTGGGGCAGCGCCTTGATCAACATGTCCTGGCCCTTGCGTGGCCATAATCGCGACACGCACACCGCGGTCGGCCGGTCACCGAGGCCGTAGCGGGCGCGGATCTCCTTGCGGGCGGCGAAGTTCGGCTGGAACTGCTCGGTGTCCACACCGGACGGCAGGTACTCCAGGGCCGCCATCGGGCCGAACGCCGAGGCGAACCGGGACCGGGTGTACTTCGACACGAACGTCACCACGTCGGTCGTCGACCCGATGCGGCGCAGCGCCTGGCGGGCGACCGGCAGCATCGACCAGCCGACCTCGTGCCCGTGGGTGCTCGCGATCACCCGGCGCGCGCCCGCCGCCCGCAGCTGCGGCGCGAGCAACGCGAGCGGGGCGGCGGCGCCGAACCACACGGTGTCGCACCCCTCGGCGCGCAGGATCTCCTTGGCCCGCCGCGCCACGGCGGGCGTCGGCAGCATGAGCCCGCCGTCGTGGCGGATCACCGGGAACGGCTGCTCGGCGTCGAACTCGGGATGCGAGCCCGTGGCGTGCTCCCACGACGGCGCGTAGACGACCAGGTCCTGGTCGGGCAGGCGGGTCGCGAGCGCGTGCAGGTACGACTGGATGCCGCCCGGGCGCGGCGGGAAGTCGTTCGTCACCACCAAGGTCCGAGGCACCGGCAAACCCTATCCGAGGGACTTGCGCAGGTAGTTCCGCCAGTCCCCGACGAGCCGCGCGCGGTCCTTGCCGAGCACGTCGCGCAGCAGGTCGTCGGTCTTCTGTGCCGACGCGGGGCCGACCGCGGCGAGGGTGCGGTACAGCTTGACCAGCCTGGCTTCGCCGTAAGTCTGGGCCACGAACCGGGCCAGCGACCAACTCTCCTGGTAGGCCAGGTCCAGATCCGAGCCGCTGGTGCGGAACGCGCGGTCCTCCGGCAGCGCCGCGGGCGGGCCCTCGTCGCGGACGCGCTTGGCCAGGTCGGGGGCGCCCTCGGCGAGGCTGACGCCGCTGTCGCGGTAGCCGACGTAGTCGGCGAAGCCCTCGAGGAGCCAGGTCGGTGAGCCGTCGACCGTCTCGGCGCGGGCGGCGAGGTGGGTGATCTCGTGGCGCAGCACGACCCGCAGCGACGGGATCGACAGGGCGCGCACGCCGTTGGGACTCAGCACCACCCGCTGGCCGGTGGCCGTGCGGGCGGCGTTGTCCACCCGGTCGGCGACCGCGACCGCGACCACCGACTCGACCGGGAAGTCCGGGCCGACCAGCGCCTTCATCTCGCCCGCCGAGTCGGGCAGCATCAGCACGACCCGACGCGACCACGTGCCGGGCCAGACGTCGCCCACGGCGCGCACGGACGCGTCGAGCTCGTGGACGAGCCTGCCGACCATCTGGTCGTTGCGCGGGTGGCTGAGCACAATGCCGAACTTCGTTGCGGCGACCTGGCAGGGCCCGAAGTCCCACGGGCCGCGCCAGGTGTGCCTGCCGAGCCGGTCGAGGGCGTTGTCGGAGCGCAGGTACCAGGTGCCGTCGTGGCGGGCGAACAGGTAGCCGAGTGCGCGGCTGGTCGGCGTGACGTCCCCGCCGCGCAGCGCGTAGCGCAGGTCGACGGCGGGCGCCCACAGCTCGTCGGCGCCGGCGCGGACCTCGCGGGGCAGGCCGCCGGTGTCGAGCGTGTCGTCGGCGTGCAGCTGGTAGGCCCAGTTCGTGAACGGGACCTTCGCGAGGTTCTGGAACAGCCGCCGCTGGTTGCCGAGGAAGATCTTGTCGGCGGCCGGGTCGACGGTGGCCAGGAACGCCTGCTGGTCGTGGCTGCGCACGGCCTCGGCGCGCCGGGCCAGCAGGTCGGTGACCGCGTCCGCGCGGGACCGCGCCGCGTCGTCGGCGGGCGGGGTGGCCGCGCCGAGCGGCTGGCCGGGGCCCGGGGACGCCGGAAACGGGTCATGGCCGGGGAGGGCGACGAGCGCGAGCCCGCCGAGGAGCACCACAGCCACCGCCGCGCCCAGCCACGTCCGCAGGCCCACCCGTCGTGTCACGGGACTGATGCTAGGGCCAGACACGAAACCGGGGCCGGTGCGCCACCGCGCCGGCCCCGGTTCACGTCGATCAGTGGATGTCAGCCGGCGAGGCGCTTGGCGCCCAGGAAGTCTTGGCCGGCTCCGTACGGCGCCTCGGCGGTCTTGACCGGGACGCCTTCGGTGGACGCGTGCACGAGCATGCCGTCGCCGATGTACATGGCCACGTGGTGGATCGAGCCCGCGCTGCTGCCGTAGAACAGCAGGTCACCGGCCTGCAGCTCGTCGGTGGAGACCGGCTTGCCCATCGTGTACTGCACACGGCTGGAGTGCGGCAGCGAGATGCCGGCGGCCGCGTAGGCGTACATCGTGAGGCCGGAGCAGTCGAACGTCCCCGGGCCGTCGGCGCCGTAGACGTAGGGCTTGCCACGCTGGGCCATCGCGACCTCGGCGGCCTGGCCGCCCGCACCGGGCGGGCCGAGGTAGACGCTGTTGTCAACCGGGCCGGCGAGCTCCTGACGGTCCGAGCCGCTCAGGTCGTTGTACGCGTCGTGGACCTTCGAGATCTGCGCCTGGAGCTTGGTGTAGCTCTTGCCGAGCTTGTCGACCAGCGCCTTCGCCGCGGCGGTCGCGTCCGTCGCGCTCTTCTGCGCGGACGCGGCCTTGTTCTTCGCGTCGTTCGCCATGTTCAGCGCGCCGGTCAGCTTGGACAGCGCCTCCTCGTTGTCGGAGGCGATCACGCCCAGGGCCGCGGCCCGCTCGAGGAAGTCGTCGGCAGACGACCCCGTGAGCAGCGCGGAGAGCTTGTTGAACCGGGCGCCCTGGAACGACGCGTTGGTGAGCACGTCGACCTTGCCGCGGAACGCCTCCTCGTCACCGGCTGCCTGCTTGATGGCGGCCTTGGCGGCGGCGAGGTCGGTCGTGGCCTTCTTCAGCTGTGCGCGCTTCTTGCCCAGGTCGGTCTTGGCGGCGAGGTAGTCCTCGTTGACCTGGTCGGCCTGCTTGGTCAGCTTCTTGTACTGGGCTAGCGCCTTGGAAGCCGTGTCGGGTGGGGGCTGCTCGTGCGCGGGGGGAGTTGCAAATGCTGGGGAGGGAGAGACGCTCACCACGGCCACTGCGGCGGTGATGCTCGCTGCAACCCGGTACGCGCGCTTCATTCGATGCGACGCCACGATCGCGCGGGTCTCCTTCGTGATCGAACCGCCGTGGGAGCGCAGGCACGTTTCGGACCGCAGTCGACCGCAACAGCGGTCGTACGATCACTGCCCTCGCCCCACCGTGGGGGATTCCGGTCCAGCCATCCCGACAATGACTGACTCTCGGCGGCGATCTCGCGTAGCAGCCCCGGGGTGGGTCGCTTCGGCCGCGAGATCTCGGACAGGTTACGAAAAGTGAGTCCGTGCGTCTACCGGTCGCTCCGAAAAAAGTGGTCCAGACCCTCCGTGACACCAATGGAGCAGTGCAAACTCCACACTGTGATCGCGGCAACACCGCAGCTCACTCAGTACGGGGAGATCCCGAAAGCCGTTCGACGACTGAAAACGACCGCTTACCGACGGGTATCGGTGGCCACGCGTGTCGGGCCGGTTACGCGGATTTGTCAATATGCTCGAGCCGTAGTCGGGGTACAATGCCCGCCCTTCCAAGGGCATCGATGGCACGTTGCTCCGACGCGTCCAGCTCCACGTTCGGCGGCGCGCCCAGCAGCACGCTGACCACGCAGTCGCCACACGCGAGCCCGCGCACCACGCAGCTGTCGCAATCGATGATCATGCCCTGCTCCTTACGGTTCGAGTTCCTCATGCTCGCCACGCTAGGGAGGGGGTCTGACATTTTCGGCGCTCAGCCGGTGAACTCCCAGTGCCACGGCTCCTCGCGGCCCCGCCCCCGCCCCGCCCACGGCGGGTTCGACCAGCCGTGAGCCGGCGCGTTGGCGGCCATCCAGGCGTACTGCGCCGAGGTGAAGGCCTGGAGGCCGCCACACAGGTCGACCGCCAGCGCCCAGCCGTGGTTGCTGGTGCCTGGCACCGCCGCAAGCGAGGGCTTCACGCCGTAGAGCCGGACCTGCCCGGCGAAGGTCCGGTAGGAGTCCGTCACGCACACCCCCTGCCCGAACGCGGCGGCGTACGCCCTGTTCAGGGCCGTGAAGGCGGCCGCGGCGTCACAGCGCAGCACGTGCTCGCCGACGCCGATCGGGCACAGCGCGGCCCGCGGGATGAAGCCGTTCGGGTAGCCGCCCCAGGCGCCGGCGGCCTCCCCCGACCTGCTGGCGGGCAGCTCGGCGCCGCCGCAGCGCCAGGTCAGCTCGCCGTGCCCGGCCCGAGGCACCGCACGGGAGCGACCCGGCGGCAGCGACGGGCGGGTCACGCCGAGGACCGTGTCGCCGCGGGGCACGTCGGTGACCACCACACCGGCGAGCCGGGCGTCGGCGGTGAGCATGGTGCGGCCGTCGAGCACGATGCCCACGCCCTGCACGCCGTACCGTTTCGGGCCGAGAAACACCAGGTCACCGGGCTGCGCGTCGGCGATCGGGACGGCCGCGCCGGTCGCCAGCTGGCGCGCCGCGCCCGCCGGGAGCCGCACGCCCGCACGGCCGAACGCCCAGCGCACCAGCCCGTCGCACGAGTACGCGGCCGGCCCGGTGCCGCCGCGGACCGGCACGTAGGGCTTGCCCAGCGTGCCGATCGCCGTGCTGACCGCGGCGATCGTCTCCTTCGGCAGCACCCGCAGGACCTCGCCGGAGGTCAGTGTGAGCTTTGCCACACCATGCTGCGGGCCGGCCGAGCCGGCGAGCGCGGCCAGCCGGGACGGCAGGTGCGCGGGGTCGCGCAGCGCGGTCGCCGCGGGCGGCACGACACCCGCCTTCGCGAGCGCGGCCAGGTAGGACCGCCAGTTCGCCGCGGTCCGGTCGTTGCGCTGCCGCTGGTCGCGCTGCGCGGCGACGACGGCCGCGTCGGTGTCGGCGACCATGCCGGACATCTCGGCGGACACGGCGGCGGCCCGCTCACTCGCGTCCGCGGTCCGGTCGTCCAGCCGCGCCCTACGATCGGCGGCATCCGCGAGCGCGCTGTTCGCGCTACGCTCGGCTCGTTCCGCCGCGGCCTGCCGGCGGACAGCACCGGTCAGCCGGACGTCCTGGTCCGCGCGCAGCCGGTCGAGCAGTCCTGAGCCGTCGAGGAAGTTCTCCGGTCCACCCGACATAAGGGCACGGATCTCGGACGGCTGGGCCAGCGTGGCGTACACCGCCGCCGAGTAGGCATCCACATCGTCCTGCTGGGCGGAAACCACCTGGTCGGCCTGCTCGCGAGTGCTACGCGCGGCGGTCGCCGCGTCGGTGGCGGTGCGCAGCCGGCGTTCCGCGTCGTGGATCTTCGCGGCGAGGTCGCCGAGTTCGCGCTGCACACCGGCCGCGGTGCGCTGCAACCGGGCGACCAACGGATCGGCAAACGCCGTGCTGGGCCGCGGATCCGTCCGCGGCCCGCCCGGCGCCCCCGCTTCCGGGTCGGCGTGCGCCTGCGGCGCGATCACGAGCGCCGCCAGCACGGCGCACACCGCTGGGAACAACCGCACACACGCCTCCACACACTCCGGCCTTCACCAGTCACAACGGGCCGGAGCACGTCCGGATGCGTCACCCGATCCAGTAACGCCGGCGCCGGGATCCGGACAGTGTCTCCAGCCGGCCCCCGCATGCCTCGATGACCCGCCGGGACGCGGCGTTGTCCTCGTCGCACGTGACGAGGACGCGGTCGACGCCGGCCGCCCGCGCCACCACGACGCTCTGCCGCAGGATCTCCTTCGCGTGACCCCGCCCGCGGTACGCGGGCAGCACGCCGTAGCCGATGTGCCCGCCCTCGCGCAGGAGCCAGTCGTTGAGCTCGTGGCGCACCGAGGTCCGGCCGACGATCTCCCCCGCGACCTCCGCGACGAGGAACGTCGCCGGCACGAACCCCGCAGGCACCTGCGTGCCGGCGCGCAGCCGCTCGAGCGAGGTCAGGTAGTCCGCCCACACCGGGCACGCGTCGAGCCCGAGGCCGAACTCGAACCCCTCCGCCGTCATCACCGTGTGCGCGGCCCGCACCGCCGTCTCGTCGCCCGCACGCAGCGGCCGCAACCGAAGCTCCCCCATGAAACGACGGTATTCGCCGTGGCCAGCGGGTTTCCGCTATGAGCGGCCCAGCCGGGCCAGCAACACGGCGGAGGGCACCGGGTGCGCGCCCCGCCGCCGCACCGAGTCAGCGACCGCGCGGTCAGAGGTCACCACGACCACCGGCCTGCCTTCCGGCTCAGCGGTGACCAGCGCGCGGATCACGTCGTCGGCCAGCACGCCGGGATCGCTGAACAGCACCCGCACGCCGCGCGGCGAGGTCGTCGGCACGGCCACCACGCCCGCCCCGTCGAACACGAGCGTCACCTCGGCCGACGTGCGCGCGGCCAGCGCCGCGAGCTGGCGGATCAGCCGATCGCGCTGGTCGGACAGCGACAGCTCGGGATAACCGGTCTTCGTCACGTTGTAGCCGTCGACCACCAGGTGCACCGACGGCAGCGCCAGCAAGCGCTCCAGGGCGGCCGGGTCCTCGACGCGGCTCACCGAGCCCTGCGCCTCGGTCGCGCCGCGCACCAGGTCGGCGGGCCGCGGCCCGGACCCGCCGAGCGCCAGTTCGCGGCGCAGCCCCGTCACCGCGCCGTCCATCGTGTCGACCAGCAGCGCCAGCCGGACCTCGTCGGCCTGGCGCGCCTCGCGCGCGGACTGGCGGGCGATCTCGGCGTCGGACTCGGCGCGCTCGGCCCTGGCCCGCTCGTTCTCCGCCCGCTCCTGCTCACGGTCGCGCTGTTCGGCGAGCGTGGCCAGCTTCTTGTCCGAGTCCGTGCGGATCCGCTCGATCTCCGTGCTCGCCCGCGCGGCCTCGTCGCGGGCCTCGCGGACCTTCACGCCCTGCTCGCGCAACCGCTTGCGCAGCCGGTCCAGCTCGGTTTCGCCCTCCTGGCGCACCTTGTCCACGGCGCCCTGGACGGCGTCCAGCTCGGCGCGCACCTTCGCCAGCTCGTTCTCCGCCTTCTCCGCCCGCACGACGGCCGAGTCGCGCTGGGCGCGCAGCGTGGCGTCCGAGGCGCGGCGCGACACCAGCTCCAGGTAGTGGCCCGCGGTCTCCTCGCCGAGCAGCACGGCCGCGGCGGCGACCGTGACCGGATCGTCGCCGGTCAGGTCGAGGGCCGACGGCCGGTGCTGGCGGCACCACTCGACCACCGCGGTGCGGAAGGCCGCCGAGTCACGCAGGTTCGCGATCAGCGGCGCGCCGCCGAGCCGGGCCCGCTTGGCGGGGGTGAACCGGGCGACCGCGCGCAGCTGGTGGGGGACGTCGACCGCCGGCAGCGCCCCGATCGCCTCCGCGCCCAGCTCGGCGATGCGCCCGCGCACGGCATCCGGCAGCGCCGACCAGTCCACAGTGGACTCGACGGGCCGGTTCTCCAGCTCGTCCGGTCCAACCCGTTCGGTCGACGGTGCCATCCACACAGGCTAGCCGGGCGCCTGGGAAGTCACGCGGCGGCTTTTTGTCGGTGCCCTCCGTTAGCTTGCGAACCATGTCGAAGTCCGGCGGCCAGCTCGCGTTCGACGAGCTGGGCACCCCGTTGCGCGCCACCACCTTCGTCGTGTTCGACCTGGAGACCACGGGTGTGAGCGACGAGGACACGGTGACCGAGATCGGCGCGGTCAAGATCCGCGGCGGCGAGGTCGTCGGCGAGTTCGCCACACTGGTCGACCCGGGCCGCGGCATCCCGCCGGAGGTGGTGTCGCTGACCGGGATCACCAACGCGATGGTGTACGCCGCGCCGCGGCTGGACACGGTGTTACCGGCGTTCCTGGAGTTCGCCAAGGGCGCGGTGCTGGTCGCGCACAACGCGGGCTTCGACACCAACTTCATGCGCAAGGCCTGCCAGCGGCACGGCTTCCACTGGCCGCGGCCGACCGTGGTCTGCACCGTCCAGCTGGCCCGCCGGGTGCTCACCCGCGAGGAGGCGCCGAGCTGCCGCCTGTCGTTCCTCGCCGAGCTGCTCGGCGCGCGGACCAGGCCGGTGCACCGGGCGCTGGCCGACGCGCGCGCCACCGTCGACGTGCTCCACTCGCTGCTGGAACGGGTCGGCGCGATCGGCGTGCAGTCGCTCGAGGAGCTGCTCGACTACATCCCCGAGGTCACCCCCGAGCAGCGCCGCAAGCGCTCGATGGCCGCCGAGCTGCCGAACGAGCCGGGCGTCTACCTGTTCCGCGGCCCGGGCGAGGAGGTGCTGTACGTGGGCACCGCCACCGATCTCAAGCGCCGGGTCCGGCAGTACTTCACCGCCAGCGAGACCCGCAGGCGGCTGCGGGAGATGGTCGCGCTGGCCACCAGGGTCGACCACGTGACGTGCGCGCACCCGCTGGAGGCGCAGGTGCGGGAGCTGCGGCTGCTGTCCACCCACAAGCCGGCGTACAACCGGCGCTCGAAGAACCCGAAGCAGGCGTGGTGGATCACGCTGACCGACGAGGCGTTCCCCCGGCTGTCGCTGGTTCGGCTGGCCCGCGACGGCGCGCTCGGGCCGTTCCGGTCGCGCTCGCTAGCCGAGGACGCGATGGTGGCGCTGCAGGACGCCACCGGTATCCGGCCCTGCACGGTGCGGATCCCGGCGCAGCGGGCGCACGCGCGGCCGTGCGCGCTGGCCGAGCTGGGCCGGTGCGCGGCGCCGTGCGCGGGGCGCCAGACCGTCGCCGAGTACTTCCCCGCGGTCGGCTCGTTCGCAGGCCTGGTCGCCGGCCGCCGCGTGGATCCCTTACAGCGCTTGGAAAGCCGGCTCCACGAGCACGCGACGGCCCAGCACTACGAGCAGGCCCGGCTCGACCGCGACC